>LXNI01002753.1_pt1 | contig 11442 bp, 12 predicted proteins | sample 809091 | NCBI WGS metagenome assembly LXNI01 (sample SAMN04870527, study PRJNA318959) | sponge metagenome | biome: 01000161; feature: marine sponge reef; material: water | host: Sarcotragus foetidus | place: Greece: Milos, Mediterranean Sea | collected 2013-05-29 | depth 5-7 m | reverse complement strand
CCGCCTGACGATCTGATAGATTCTCACAGAATGTGGGGCCATGTTGGAATCGGCCGAGAAAAATATCGCTTTGAATCAAACCGATAGGGAACACAGGCAGCGGAAAAGTGCCAACTTGGGTTGTAGTTCTTCCGGTCCGCGTGCATCGACCAGAGTCGGTAAAGCTCCTTCGTAAACTGCTCTTTCTTGTCGGTATGCGACATGCGCAGCCTCCCTCTCGTACCGGGCCGAGACAAGCGGACCCGATCCTCATCGTTTGTCCAAGGTGGTGCACCGCGTGGGCGCGGCGCCTTTCGACACTCCCTTTGCGCGCCGCACAATAACCATGAGGCGCTGGTCATGCAAATGGAAATAGAATGTGCGCGCGCACGTGCATGACCGCAGGTGTGCAGGCGCGAACAACCGTGTGCGGAGGCAGGACCCTGCGATGCGCTGGATCAAGGAATACGAGATCGAGAAGCCCGCGCTCTGCGACGAGCTGATCAAGGGCTTCAAGCGAACGCGCAGGCTCGGCCTCACCCGGCCGGGGACCAGCGCCAAGGGAGTCGACAAGGCCTGGAAGGATTCCGAGGACGCGAGCCTCACCTGCTTCCCCTACGAGGTCTACGCCAAGTCGGTGCGCGCCTATCGCGGCCACGTCATGGCCTGCCTCGGCGATTACCTGCGGGCGTTCCCGGTGCTGGGCGAGGCATCGGACAAGCTCGGCTTCCTGGAGCCGCCGCAGATGCAGTACTACAAGCCGGGCGGCGGCTTCCACGGCGCCCACTACGAGAGCAGCGGCCTCGACCTGGGCCACCGGGTGCTGGCGTTCCAGACCTTCCTCAACGACATCGGGGACGGCGGCGGCACCTACTTCACCTTCCAGGAGCACCTCGTGGCGCCGGCCAAGGGCAAGACCGTGATCTGGCCGGCGGGCTTCACCCACACCCACCGGGGCGAGGTGGCGCCGCGCGAAGAGAAGTACATCATTACCGGCTGGATCAGCTTCATGGGGGTGTAGGGCGCCCGGGCTCGGAGCGCGATCAGAACTTGATGCGCGCACCCACGCCGGTGACCGTAACGCTACTGGTCGAGGCCGCTGCGATGCTGGCGTCGTAGACCCCGTAGAGGGCGTAGACCTCTGCGCCGAGGTCCTTGATCTTCTGCACGAGGGCCACATCGTAATAGCCGCCGCTGTTGCCGTCCGCGTTCTCGGCGTCCATGAACCCGATGGAAACCGCCGTGCTCCCCGCGGGGTTGATGTCGAACGTCTGCCCCAGCTTGACGTAGCTGAAGCTCGCGCTGTCATCGCCGTCCTCCTCGGTCGCGAGTGCGAGAGTGAAGCTCGTGCCGCTCGGCGCCAGAACCGACGCCGAAGCGCCCATGCCGGTGTTTTCTCCGTTCGTCCACTGGGCCGCGACGGCTTCGGCCTCGAAGTCGCCCCATTCGCGAGCGTAGCGGATCGCCACGTCCCAGGGGCCCTCATCGCCGTCGTCCTTGCCACTTTCGAGCGAGGTCGAGAACTGGAAGCCCCCGAAGCTCGGCGAGTCGTAGCGCAGACGGTCCTTCCGGCTGCGTCCGTCGAGGTTGTCGAAAATGCCGTCGACCTTGTCGTAGGTGGTGCCACTTCCGTCGACGAACCGGACATCGGCGCCCATCGCACCGCCGGAGCCTGAGCCGCTGATAACGCCGGTGCCAGAGAGATCCGCCTCGGAAACACCGTCAGACGCGGTGCTGCCCTGGCCGATCGAGAGCTTGCCCGCCTCCTTGTGCTTGACCCAGAACTCGAGCTTACGCTCGGTGAAGGTCGCACTGCCGCTGTTCACGTCTTCCTGCAGGTTCACCTTGGCCGACGAGTTCGACTCCATCTGCGCTTCGATGGTGGTGCCGGCCGACCACCCGCCATCCATCTTTGCCTTGCCCTTGAAGCCCACGCGGGTCGACGACATGTCGTTGTCCGCATGGAAGAGGCGGCTGTCGCTGCCGTCGCTGACGTTGAGCATCATCCGGTTGACCTGGCCGTAGACCTTGAGGCTCACCCTGTCCTTGCCGGAGCTCACCATCTTGGGCGGTGCCGCGGGTTCCGCCGCTTCGGCCGCGTCCGCGGCCTCCATCATCTTGTTGCCCTGCTGGACCACCATGTTCTTGAGGATCTCGACCTCCTGCCGCAGATCCTCGATGTGGGAGCGAAGCTCGGCATTCTCCGATTCGAGGTGGCTGTCGGCGAGCGCGGGGGCCGCGAGGCTCACCAGGAACGTCGTGCCGAGAAGTGCCGCGGCCAGAGACCGCCCCCCGCAGCGACGCCGAATGCTTACGAATCCCATCTCCCTCTCCTCTTTACGCTGGTCTGGTTGAAGAACGAACACTTCGAGCACGCACGGGCGGCTCCCTGAGAGCAACGCTAGGCGGCAGGCGTGAAGCGTCGGTTGCGCTTCTGTGACGGATTTGCTTCAGCGCCCGTCGCCCACCTGGCTCGTGACCCGCCTGCCGATTACTCATAATGCAACTAATAATAATTCGCATTCTCATGTCAAGGCGATATTTGCCATGGCGGTGCCTCAAGCGGGCTGCGCAGAGACCCCCCGCCTCACGGACTGCCTGCCGTCGTGCCCGCGCACGCTCGCGAGCGCGCGCATGAGCGCCCCTCCCTGCCGAACTCGATCATTCGAGAGAATCGAGCGCGGCCCGGACCGCCTGGTGTTCGCCCGTGCCCGGCGTGAGCAGGGGCAGGAGGCGCTGCCAATGCGCGCGCGCGGTGGCGGTATCGCCACGTTCGACCGCCGCGAGACCGACGAACCAGAGCGCGGCGCCGTCGTCGGGATCCTGTGCCAGAATTCGCTCGTAGACCGCGACGGCTTCCGGCGGCGGCGCGGTGGAGCCGAGGTCGCCCGCGAGGATGCTCGCGTAGGCGTGAAGCGTTTCGAGATCGTCGGGCGCGAGCTCCACCGCTCGGCGCAGCGCGTCGAGCGCCTTCTCCGCCTCGCCGAGCACGGCGTAGGAGCGGGCGAGACGGCGCCAGCCTTCCGGGTCGTCCGGGTTCTCCTCGAGCCGCGCGGCGAGCCCCGCCACCATGGAGCGGATCATCGCCATGCGCTCCTCCGGCGTCATGTCGGCGGCCGCGGCCACGTCGTCCGCCGTCGGGCCGGAGGGCGCCTCGGCGAGCGGCGACGCAAGCGGCAGCGCTCCCGGCTCGACGCCGAGCATCTCTGCCGCCTGCCCGATGAGCGCTTCAAGATCGCCGCGCCAGGCCGCATCGGCCGGTGTGTCGGCGGCGAGCGCGAGCCACATCGCGTAGGCCTCCTGCACCTGGCCTGCCTGCGCGCGGGCGAGCGCCAGGTGGAAGCGGGCGGCCGGGTCGTCGGGCCGCGCGTCGAGGGCCTGGCGGAAGACGCCGATCGCCTCGGGCGCGACCACGCCGCCGTTGGCCCAGACGATCGCCTCGCCCAGCATCGTCAGCACTTCCGGGTCGCCGCCGGAGAGCGCGGCCGCCCGCCGCAGCGCATCGGCCGCCTCCGGGTAGCGCTGCAGCACGACATAGGAGCGGCCGAGCAGCAGCCAGCCTTCGAGGTTTTCGGGATCGCTCTGCAGTCGGGCCGCGAGCTGCTCGACCGACTCGCGAATGGCCGCCGTTGCTTCGCCGGTTGCGGCCGGCCGCTCGATCTCGGCGAAGGGGCGGCCCGGGAGCCCGGGGCTGCCGAGGCTCGCATAGACTCCGGCGGCAAGCGCCGGAATGCAGAGGCCGAGGCCGACCGCCGCCGCACGCCGCCGCCACGTCGTGCGCCCGCGGGCGTCCGCCTGCCGGGCATCCTGCGCCGCCTCCCGCGCCCGGTCCGCGCGCAGCATGCGCCGCTCGATCTCGGTGCGCGCCGCCTGCTCCTGCTCCGCGCTCACCAGCCCCCGCGCGCGGTCGCTTTCAAGCTCGCGGAGCTGGTCGCGGTAGACGGTGAGGTCGTAGTCCGCCCGCGACGGGCCCCGGCGGTGATGGCGCAGCACCGGAACGAGCACCGCAGCCACGGCGAGCGCCGTCAGCAGGGCGGCGGCAAGCGCGAAGATCATCGGTCGCCCGACAGGCTGTTCAAGCGTCGTCGTCGAGAAGGGCGTCGAGCCGCCGTCGCTCTTCCGCCGAGAGAGGCGCAGCCTCGGCACGGCGCGCGCCGGCACGCGACCGGCGCAGCAGGGCGATGGCGATGGCGGCGCCGGCGACGAACACGGCGGCCGGCCCGAACCAGAGCGCATAGGTCTCGGGCTTCACCGGCGGGTCGAGCAGGACGTAGTCGCCGTAGCGCGCGGTGAGGAAGCCGCGCACCGCATCGTCGCTTTCGCCGGCGGCGATGCGCTCGCGGACGATAGCGCGCATGTCCTGTGCCAGCGCCGCATCGGAATCGGCGATGGACTGGCCCTGGCATACCATGCAGCGGAGCTCCTCGTGGAGCGCCCGGGCGCGGTCTTCGAGCGCCGGATCGCCGAGCGGCTCGTCGGGCGAGAACGCGAGGCCGGGTCCTGCCGCCAGCACGAGCCAGAGCGCGCAGGATGCGCCCAGCAAGGCCCGGCGTGCGCCGCTCATCCGCCGAGCTCCTCGATCAGCGGCAGGATCGTCTCGTCCAGGTCGAACTGCGAGAGCACGCCCACGTGGCGGTGGCGGATGCGACCGGCGCCGTCCACCACGAAGGTCTCGGGCACGCCGTAGACGCCCCAGTCGATGCCCGTGCGGCCGTCGAGGTCGGCCCCCATGAGCGTGTAGGGATTGCCGAGGCGGCCGAGCCAGCGCTCGGCGTCCTCCGGCGTGTCCTTATAGTTGATGCCGTAGAGGGGGACCGTGCCGGCCTCGGCGAGCGCCATGAGCAGCGGATGCTCGACCCGGCAGGGGCCGCACCAGGAGGCGAAGATGTTGACCAGCGCGATCTCGCCCCGGCCGAGATCGGCGGTCGCGAAGCCGCCTGCCTCCTCGAACCCCTGGACCGGCGGGAGCGCGAATTCCGGCACCGGCTTGTCGATCAGAGCCGACGGCACGTTGCTCGGATCGCCGGTGAGAAGCTGAACGCCGAGCGCCGCAGCCAGTCCGACGAAGACGAACACCGGCAGGAGGTAGCGCAGCCGGCGGGCGGCGGAGACCTGCGGGCGGGTGCTCCCCTCCTCCGTCGGCGCCTGGGTGCCCTCGTCCGCCACGGTACCCGCTCGCTCTCAGTCGCCCGCGCCGCCTGAAGCGGCGACGGCAGCCTCCGCCGGCCGCCGCTGGCGGCGAGCGGGCGCGCCCACACGGTGGCGCCGGTCGGTGAGCGAAACGGCGCCGCCCGCCACCATGACGAGCGCGCCGATCCAGATCCAGGGCACCAGCGGGTTGTGATGGATGCGGATCGCGGTGCCGCCGTCGGGCGCATCTTCGCCGACGACGACGTAGAGATCGGAGAGCCAGGTCGTGTGGATCGCGGCCTCGGTTGTCCAGGTGTCCTGTACCGGGTAGTGGCGGCGCTCGGGCAGGAGGAGCGCGACCTCCTCGCCGTTCCGGGTCACCGCCACCTCGCCCCGCCGCGCGAGGTAGTTGGGGCCGGGCACGTCGCCGACGCTTTGCAGCCGAAATTCGTAGCCGGCGAGAGCGACCGAGTCTCCCGGCCGCATGACCTGCTCCCGCTCGGTCTGCCAGTTGCCGGCGCCGACGGTACCCGCCACCAGGACGGCGACGCCGAGATGGGCGATGCTCATCGCCCAGGCCGCGCGCGGCAGGCCGACTGCGCGGCGCGCGCTCTCGCCAAGGGGCACGCGGAAGAGCCGGACCCGCTCCGCCAGCTCCGTCAGCACGCCCGCCGCCACCCAACCGGCGAGCGCCATGCCGAGCACCGCGCCCCACGGCCCGCCGCCGGATGCCGCGACCGCCGCCGCCACCGCGACGGCGACGGCGAGCGAGATCGCGAGGCGGGGCAGCACGGCGCCGGGGCCTGCGCGCTTCCAGGCCATCAAGGGCCCTGCCGCCATCATCAGGAGGAGGGGAATCATGATGGGCACGAAGGTCGATTCGAAGAAGGGCGGGCCGACGGAGACCTTCTGGTCGGCGAGCGCGTCGAGAATGAGCGGATAGAGCGTGCCGATGAAGACCGTGGCGCAGCCGACGGCGAGCAGCAGGTTGTTGGCGAGCAGCGAGCCTTCGCGCGAGACCGGGCGGAACGAGCCGCCGGCACGCATCCCCGGCGCGCGCCATGCGTAGAGGGTGAGCGAGCCGCCGACCACGATCACCAGGAACATCAGGATGTAGACCCCGCGCGCGGGGTCGGAGGCGAAGCTGTGCACGGAGGTCAGCACGCCCGAGCGCACGAGGAAGGTGCCGAGCAGGCTGAGCGAGAAGCCAAGGATCGCCAGCAGCACGGTCCAGCTTTTCAGGCTGTCCCGCTTCTCCGCCACGATGGAGGAGTGCAGCAGCGCGGTCGCCATCAGCCAGGGCATGAAGGACGCGTTCTCGACCGGATCCCAGAACCAGTACCCGCCCCAGCCGAGCTCGTAGTAGGCCCACCAGGAACCAAGGGCGATCCCCGCCGTGAGCGCGCACCAGGAGAGCAGCGTCCACGGCCTCACCCAGCGCGCCCAGGCGGCGTTCACCCGCCCTTCGATCAACGCCGCCACGGCGAAGGAGAAGGCGGTGGAAAGCCCGACGTAGCCGAGGTAGAGCAACGGCGGGTGGAAAGCGAGTCCCGGATCCTGCAGCAGCGGGTTGAGGTCGCGCCCGTCGAAGGGCGCGGGGTCGAGCCTGAGGAAGGGGTTGGAGGTCGCGAGTACGAAGACCAGGAAGCCGAGGCCGATGAATGCCTGCACGGCCAGCACCCAGGAGCGGAACGCGGGCGGCAGGTTGCGCCCGAAGGCCGCCACGGCGGCGCCGTAGACTGCGAGGATCCAGACCCAGAGCAGCATCGAGCCTTCGTGATTGCCCCAGGTGCCGGTGAACTTGTAGAGGAGCGGCTTGGCCGAGTGCGAGTTGTCGGCGACGGTCACGACCGAGAAGTCTGAGACGACGAAGGCCTGCATCAGGCAAGCGAGCGCCGCCGAGATGAAGACGAACTGCGCCACCGCCGCCGGCCGCGCCAGCGTCATGAGGCTCGCGTCGCGGAGCCTCGCGCCGAGCGGCGCCGCTGCGGCCTGCACCAGCGCCATCGCGAGCGCCAGGATCAGGGCGTAATGGCCGATCTCTGCGATCATTCGGCGCCTTCGCCCTTCCAGTTGCCGGATTTCTTCAGCGCGTCCGCCACCTCGCGCGGCATGTAGTTCTCGTCGTGCTTGGCGAGCACCTCGTCGGCCTCGAACACGCCGCCCTTCAGATGGCCCTCGGCCACCACCCCCTGCCCTTCGCGAAACAGGTCGGGCAGGATGCCGCGATAGGTGACGGGCACGGTGTGGGCGAGGTCGGTGACGGTGAAGCGTACCGTCAACCCGTCATCGGCCCTGACGACACTGTTTTCCTCAACGAGACCACCGACGCGGAGCCGCTGCTCGGGCGAGAACTGCCGTTCCTTGATGGTGCTCGGGTCATGGAAGAAGACGAGCGTGTCGTCGAGCGCGGTCAGCACCAGGCCCGCCGCGAGGCCGAGCGCGCCGAGCCCCCCGCCCACAAAGACCAACCGCCAGTGCTTGCGCTTCATGCCGGGGCGTTCTGCTCCCCGTCGCGCTCGCCTTCTTCTGCTGCGGCGCGCCGGCGCCGGGCGGTCGCCTCGAGGGTCCTGAGCGCCGCCTCGCGCGCACGCATTGTGCGGATGCTGAGCACGAGGAGCGCGATCATGATGATGGCCGCGGCGCCGAAGGCCGGCCACACATAGGCCGCATAGCCGCCCATTTCGAAGAAGGACATTGCCTCGCGCTCACCCGCTGCCGGCGGCACTGCTACGAGCGCCCCCAACCTGTCACGTTAACCGGCAATGGTCATAGTGTGGGCGCATCGTGCGCCGATATCAAGACGTTGGCCCGGCTGGTTCCGTGCGAAGCATGACCCCGCCGAGAATTTCGGGCTAGAGCGCGTCCGACTTTGACGGACGCGCGACAGGCCGCGACGGCGGCCCGCCGCGTATGCGGCGCGCCCGCGCAGGCGCCGGCCAGAGGCCGGCTGCCGTGAGCGACAAATGTCTAGAGCGTTTCCGTGCAAAACGGATACGCTCTAGACTGCGCGCCGGTCGAAGCGGCCCTTGGAGGGGATGGAATGGCCTACTGGCTCCTGAAGTCGGAACCCGGAAGCTGGTCGTGGAACGACCAGGTGCGCGACGGCGTCGCCGAATGGGACGGCGTGCGCAACCACCAGGCGAATAACAACATGAAGGCCATGAAGGTGGGCGACCGCTGTTTCTTCTACCACTCGGTCAAGGCCAAGGAGATCGTGGGCGTCGTCGAGGTGGTGAAGGAGCACTACCCCGACCCGACAGACTCTTCCGGGCGCTTCGGCATGGTGGACGTGAAGGCCATCCTTCCGGTGAAGCAGCCGGTCACGCTCAAGCAGATCAAGGAGGATCCGGCGCTCGGCGACATGTGGCTGGTGCGCCAATCGCGGCTTTCGGTGAGCCCGGTGACCGAGGCAGAGTGGCGGCGCATCTGCACGCTCGCGGGCATCGCGGCCTGAGGCGGTCAGGCGACCTGCGTTCGCAGCCCCTGGAAGGCACGGATCAATTCCCGCCGGGCCACGGCCCATGCCTCCGACTGCTGGCCCGGCCTTTCCAGCAACTGTACGCACGCCCTGCCCAGCGGCGGCAGGACGGAGGAGCTGGCCATCGGGGCAAGCGAGTCGGGCACCGTTCCCTCGGCCATGACGGTGACGGCGGTTCGCGCTTCGACGGCGGACCGGATGACGCGCGAATCGTCGCTGCTCAACACCTCACGCCAAGTGGTGCCCTCGCCCTTGAGCGCGGCGATCCCCGCGGCCCGGAAGAAGCATTTCTCCCGATGCCAGGCGATGGGCACCGGCAACGACGGATCGAGTGCAAGGCCCGGGGCGGAAACCCAGTGCAGCTGCGGGCGTTGCAGCTCAACGGCCGACGCTGATTCCTCCGGCAACGTCACCACCGCCAGATCCAGCGTGCGTGAATCGATCAGTTGCTGCAGGCGCCAGCTCGGCCGGCAGGTGATGTCCAGTTCCGCTGCGGCGTGGTTCTTCTGCATGTACGTCAGGAGGCCCGGCAGCAGAGAAGTCTCGTAACCCTCGGCGACGCCGAGCCTGACCTGGCCGACGACCCGACTCGTCTGCAGGCGCTCGTACATGCGGTCCTGCATGTCCACGAGGTCCCGAATGTCCGGCAGCAGATCGCGCCCGTCGGGCGTCAGCTTCACCTCGTGAGGCCCGCGATCGAACAGGCGCACGCCCAAGGCTTCTTCCAGCTTCTGAATGCGAACCGACATCGTGGCCTGGGAACACCCGAGTTGCCGGGCCGACTTTGAGAAGCTTTTTTCTACGGCAAGACAAAGAAACGAACGAAGTTGCCGGGTATCCAGATCGACCATTTGTATAGAATAAAACAATATTACATATAGCTCAATATAACATTATAGTTATGAGAATAAGTATTGGGGTATGTCAAGCATAATTCTTGTCCCGTCACCGGCCGGTTACTCCTGCGGGCGGCCCTGCAGCGGGCTCGCTTGACAGGTGCCGGGCCGCATGGTCAGTAGCGGCGTCCGCGAACGGCTCGCAGAAGCGCGAGAGTACCCCTCATGACGACGGCCATCATCTTCCCCGGACAGGGCTCGCAGACGGTCGGCATGGGCCGTGACCTGCACGATGCGTTTCCGGCCGCGCGCGCCGTGTTTCAGGAGGTCGATGAGGCCCTCGGCGAAAGTCTCTCGGGCCTCGTGTTCGAGGGCGACGAGGACGAACTGACGCTGACGCGGAACGCGCAACCGGCGCTGATGGCGGTCTCGCTGGCCGCGATCCGCGCGCTCGAGGCCGAGGGCGCCTGGAGACTGGAGGAGCGCGCCGCCTTCGTCGCGGGCCATTCGCTCGGCGAATACAGCGCGCTTGCCGCGGCGGGGAGCCTGGCGCTGGCCGACGCGGCCCGCCTGCTTCGCCTGCGTGGCGAGGCCATGCAGGCGGCCGTCCCCGTCGGTGCCGGCGCGATGGCCGCGCTCATCGGCGCCGATCTGTCCCAGGCCGAGGAAATCGCAAAGACGGCCGCCGGCGGCGAGGTCTGCGTGGTCGGCAACGACAATGCGCCGGGCCAGGTGGTGGTCAGCGGGGCTACCCAAGCAGTAGAGCGGGCGGTGGCGCTTGCGCCGGAGCACGGCATCAGGCGCGCCGTCATGCTGCCGGTGAGCGCGCCTTTCCACTCGCCCATGCTCAGCCCTGCGGCAAAGGCGATGGCAGCGGCGTTCGAGGACGTGCCGTTCATGCCGCTTGCCGTCCCAGTCGTCGCCAACGTGACGGCCCGCACGGTGAGCGAGGCGTCCGAGGTGCCGGCGCTGCTCGTCCGCCAGGTGACGGCGATGGTGCGCTGGCGGGAGAGCGTGCTTCACATGGCAGCTGAGGGCGTGGACACGTTGATCGAGGTCGGCGCCGGCAAGGTGCTCAGCGGCCTCGCGCGGCGCATCGACCGCTCGCTTGCCGCCTCTTCGGTCGGCACGGTCGAAGACGTGAACGCCCTGCTGGAGCAGGCGGGATAGAGCGCGTCTGACTTTGACGGACGCGCGATAGGCCGCGGCCGCGGCCCGCCGCAAATGCGGCGCGCCCGCGCAGGCGCCGGCCGTCGCGCCGATAGGCGCGCGGAATCGCACGACGGCCGGCTGCCGTGAGCGATAAAGAGTCAGAGCGCTTCCGTGTAGTGGAGTGGTTAGATTTTGAGAATGTGTCGTGAGAGAGGGTGATTCGATGTTCGATGGTCTTACGTTAGAAGATTGTTTTAGCATATGAAACGTGGCGTGTAAACTGTTTAGGGGAGGATTTCTGGAACGTATAGGATCGACTTGATTTTGGGGAGATAGTTGCATTTGGGTGCAGGATGGTTGCGTGTAAGAGGCTGATTAACGGGGAGGATTGGCATTCGAGAGGAATTTGGCATATGCAAGGTATTTGGGAATTTTGGAGACTTTGGTTTGCTTTGAGGCTAATCTATACGGTATTGGGACGAAGGACGATGGGGCAAGGACATGGCGGGTCAGGGGGGCGAGAAGCGGAAGCGGCGCTGCGTGATGGCGACCGATTGGGAGTGGTCGCGGATGCGTGGGAAGGCGCAGGAGGAAGGGACGTCGTGCTCGGAATTCATCGTGCGGCGCTGCCTGGTCGAAGCGGAGCCCGCCGCGCCTGAGCCCGCTCTGCCGGCGCCGGTGCTGCGCCACATCGCGCGCTCGGTGCTGGCGCTGGGGGATATGGAGCGGCTGCGTTCGATCGGGGTGTTAGTGGCGGTCCGAAGGTGCGCTTAAATGGTGCTCTTTGGGATCGATCGCAGGTCTGGTGAGGGACGAACTGCTGTTCTGGGCAGCTTCCTGTTTCCGGATCACTGGATCCGGGAT
>LXNI01002752.1_pt1 | contig 11451 bp, 13 predicted proteins | sample 809091 | NCBI WGS metagenome assembly LXNI01 (sample SAMN04870527, study PRJNA318959) | sponge metagenome | biome: 01000161; feature: marine sponge reef; material: water | host: Sarcotragus foetidus | place: Greece: Milos, Mediterranean Sea | collected 2013-05-29 | depth 5-7 m | reverse complement strand
GTTCCGAGACCCGGTCATGCGCTAGGTTTGCGAGCCGCGGGAACTGTTCCTTCAGGGTGCCCCGAGCCGGGTCCGGAGCCAATCTGGCGTCGATTCGGAACCGGGCCTTCAACGCGCAGCGCGCACTCTCGCTGCGCTGGCCCAGCGCCGTCGCGAGCGGTGGCATCAGGACCGATTCTGCGCGAGACGACCATCCGCAGAGTGTCCGGCAGTTCGCGTGTTGGGAGATCCAAGGGGTCAAGTCGCTGCTCCGATGCCAGCGAACCCTCAAGAGCCCGCTTCGGCACTTTGGCAACAGTCAGAGCGATATAGCACCAAGTGCTATATCATGTTGCATAATGGAACACCCACCCGGAGTCGGGATTGCGCACGTTCAAGACCAAGCCTTTCGCGCGTTTCGCCCGTCGCGAAGGAATCGGGGATGGTGCGCTGTGCAATACCGTTGCACGAATCGCGAACGGACTGGTGGATGCGGATCTCGGTGGCGGAGTCGTCAAGCAGCGCGTCGCCCGGCCGGGCCAAGGCAGATCCGGGGCGTGCGGGTGCTGCTGGTGGTGAGGCGCGGGGAGTGCGCCTTCTTCGTCCACGGGTTCGCGAAGAGCGACAGGGAAAACCTGCGTCGGACCGAACTTGGTGCGGTGCGCGCCCTTGCCGACGAGATGCTCGGGTTGGACGAAGCCGGCCTTGAAGCGATGCTGGCGAACGGGACGATCAGCGAGGTGAATTGCGATGACTAGACAATACGGGAGCGAGGTCCTGGCATCGGTGCACGAGACGGCGCTCGGCATGGCAGAAGCGGGCGTGATGTCCAAGCGGACGATGAAGGACTTCGACGAGATGTGCCTGACGCCGGTCAAGGAGATGGCCCCCGGGGACATCCGCGCGCTGCGACTGCGCGAGAATGCGAGCCAAGCGGTGTTCGCACGCCACCTCAACGTAACTACCGGGCTCGTGAGCCAGTGGGAGCGCGGCGAGAAGCGCCCACGCGGGGCCTCGCTGAAGTTGTTGACGCTGGTGGCAAAGAACGGCCTCAGGGCGGTTGCGTGAGAACTGGCTGTCCGGGTCTCGGCGCTGCGATAGTGAAGATGAGCATGCGCGGGGGGAGCGTGGGAATCTCGCGGACCCCAGCGCAGGCATGATTGGCAGCGCTCACCCGCGAACCCGCCTCCCCCGACTAGACTCTCAGCTTGGCCTACGGCGATAGACGTCCTTTCGACGAGCGACTCGAACGACCATCACCACGAGCACATCTTCCTGAACTTCGTACATTACCCGGTGATCGCCGACACGAAGTCGTCTGAGGCCGCGCAAATCCCCCTTCAGGGCAGTGCCCAGAAAAGGATTGTCGGCCAGACGGTCAATGGCGGCCACAATTCGAGGCCGGTCCTCTTTGCCCACGCGGCCCAGTTCCTTGGCCGCGCTGCTCTTAATCCGAATTGAGAAGCTCACGCCGGACCTGATCCCAATCCAGCACGAGGTCGCTGGGATCGCAGAGCCGTTCGACTGCCACTGAGAGGTCGTCGAAGTCCTCCAAATAGCGCTCAACTGCTTGGCGAACGACGTCGGCTCGGCTGCGCCTGAGCTGGTTTGCAGTTCGGTCTAATTCATCGACTACCGACTCCGGCAGCCGTGCGGTGATCTGCGTCATAGTATTTCCAATCTCATGCGATGTCACTTGCATCATATCAAGTCTCAACAATGTCATTGTCGAACCTCCGGAAGTCTCGGCCATATTTGGGAGTTGAGAATTACCAGGTTCGGGCCGGGTCTCCCGTGTGGCGATACAATTCGTCGAACAACAGCTTAGGGCTGACCTGCGAGGGCACGCCGAAGTGCGCTCTCCATGGCGGCCTGATGCCCGGGCGTGGCGCTTGTCAGCGCACTGTAGCCATGCCACCTGATTCGGTGGCCCGGGTCCGGGGCGTGCTTGCGAACCTGATACCCGCATAGATGCGCCACCAGATGCGCCGCTGCGCCCAAGTTGGTCGGCCCGCCGAGAGCGAATTGGGCCGCATAGTCGGTCAGGAAGTCCAACTCGTGGCCGGTGAACATTAGGCTAGGCCCGCACTCCGGCACCTCCCGCCCCAGCAATCCGGGCGCAGCCGCTAGCTGGCTCTGGACCGTTTCGCGGCCCGACGCCGTCTTTCTTCGCTAGCACGGGTTCGCCCCGCAGTCGGGCCTCCCCTATCGGAGCCAAGCCCGGTGAAGGGAGGGTCCGAAGCAACCATGGTCGAGCTGCGTGAGCCAGGGCCAGTGCTCGGCATGCGGCCGCCCGTCAGGCCCGACGAGCATGCATCCGTAGGAACCCAACGTAGCCCCCTTCGCTAAGAGCGCCGGACGCTAGGTCGATCACGGCCTTGGCGGCATCCTCCTCACTAGCGCTGAAGCGAAACCCATTCAATTCCGAGAAGAGTATGCCGACTAGGAATGCGGTGCGCTTATTCCCATCCGTGAAGGGATGGTTGCGGACGATTCCCGCTGTGTAGGCAGCCGCCGTGGCGAAGGTTCCCGGCGATTCCGCATAGGTCAAGAGTTGCCGAGGCCTGGCTAGGGCCGATTCCAGCAGTGCGTCGTCCCGGACACCCTCAGTGCCTCCGAACAGAGCGATGACCCGATCATGCAATGCGAGAGCGTCGCGATAGTCGATCCAAGCCGGTTCCCTCATTCAGCCAGTGTGTGTAGCGTATTGCCGTAGCGGCTGATAATGTCTTCCGCCTTGGCCATCTTCTCCTCAAACGCTGGATCGTACGGCGTTAGTCGATAGCTGCTGTCGGGTGTCTCGACTAGGTATAGCCGTTGCCCCTCGGTCGCCCGCAAACGGTTGGCGACTTCCTTGGGGAGTATGACACCTAGCGAGTTGCCGACTCTCCGTACCTTGAGTACAGTCATTTCGCATCCCAAGCTGTTATCACTAGAGTAATAACGTTTTAGAAGAGTTGCGACCAGACCATCGCACTGAACTTGGCTCAGCGCAACGCCTCCTTAATTGGATGCGATCCTTGGCATGCGAGTCTGGCAGGGCATTCTTGCGAGTTGCTGCCACGCCCTCCCAGCTGTCTCGCCAGTGGTGCAAGACAGGCGCAGGCCTACCGTTCGCTGCGAGAATGAACTCGACCTCTACGCCGAAGATGGGCTCAATCAGTCCGGCACCCACGATGTCCTCGACGGTGCCAAGCGCTCGTAGTCGGCCGCCGTTGCTCAGCGCAGCTTGATCCGCTCATCGCACTATGGCGTTGAGGGCATGCGGCACCACCCCCGCAGCCATGGCGCCATGGGCAAGCAAATGGGCAGTGGTTCGGCTGTCAAGCTCGCCAATCGCCCGGAACACGAGCACTCCCGTGATTTGCCAGTCTGCAAAGCTGAGCGAGACGAGCAGGGACCGTTGAGGTTGCCTGCCGAAAGATCAGCCAGATTTCGTTGGCACCCGCCCAGGAACGCGGGCACATCCCAGCAAGGCATCAACGTCAAGGTCCAGCGCGAGCCCGTCAGCGACCTCATCAAGGACTTTGTCTACCTCGGGCAGGTAGGCGATCGATGAGTCCGGCCTTGCGCCGAGCCTTCTCAGCCACTCGCGCCGGTAGTTGTCGTTTGCCAGCAAGCCGTGCAAGTAGGTGCCCTCGATTCGTCCATTCTCATTGCGAGCCCCGTCCGGACCGCTCTGCAGATGCAGGAGTGGATCTTGCAGCCCAGGCCCCGTCGTCAGACCGGCATGGATCTCGTAGCCGCAAACTGGCGTCCCCGAGATAGCGCACCGGCCTTTGGCGCGCCTCACGTTCTTTTGACCCACCATCGTCGTGGAGATCTCGAGCAGGCCCAAGCCGCGCGCCGCAGCGGGCGATCCGTCCACTCCCTCGCGGTCGCGAACGTGGTGCCCCAGCATCTGGAACCCGCCGCAGATGCCCAAGACATAGCCCCCGTTCCTCGCGTGCGAGATTACGTCGTGATGCCAGCCCTGGGATCTCAAGAACTCAAGTTCCGCAACCGTCGACTTGGTGCCGCAAAGGATGATGGCATCGGCGTCGCGAGGAATCGCACTCCCCGGATGCACGAATGAGAAGTTCACTTCGGGCTCAAGTCGCAGCGCGTCCAAATCGTCGGCATTTGAGATCCGCGAAAGCACCGGAGCGACCACTCGCAGGTGCCCGCCATGGTGGCCGTGGTCCGACTTCAACGACATCGCATCTTCGGCGGGAAGGATGGAGGCCGAATTGAGCCAGCGGAGCATTCCAAAGCACGGCCAACCCGTTTTCTGACGAACGACAGCTAGCCCGTCGTCGAACAGGGCTGGGTCGCCCCGGAACTTGTTGACGATAAATCCGCAGACCTGCTTCCGGTCTGCTTCGTCCAGCAAGGCGTGGGTGCCGACAAACGCCGCGATTACGCCGCCGCGATCGATGTCGCCCACGATACAGACCGGTACGCCGAACCTTGTAGCAAAGCCCATGTTGGCGATGTCGCCCGTGCGGAGGTTGACCTCAGCGGGGCTTCCGGCCCCTTCCACGATCAGCAGATCGTACTCTGCGGACAGCCTTTCCAGCGACTCGTTGACGGCCGGGAGCAGCGCTCTGCTGTAGTCGCGAAAGCCGCTCGCGCTCAGTGAGCCGGACGGGCGTCCGTGGACGATGATCTGGGAATGATGGTCCGCTTGCGGCTTCAGCAGCACCGGGTTGAAGTCCGTACGCGGCTCGACTCCGGCGGCCATTGCCTGGAGTGCCTGTGCCCTGCCGATCTCTCCGCCCCCCGGACAGACGGCGGCTTGGTTGGACATGTTCTGGGGCTTGAAGGGCGCTGCGTGGATGCCTCGCTTGCGGGCGAGTCGGCAAAGCCCTGCCACAATCAGGGACTTGCCGACATCGCTGCCGGTTCCTTGGATCATGATGGCCTTCATCGCCGCGGCTGTCGCAACACCCCGCACCTGGGCTCAGGCGCGAGCCCCGCTTGCATACGTGACCTCCCAGCCCCTGCTGGCTGGCTGCAAGGGTTCGAATGGCGGACTAGCCGAATGGGGGACCGGCTGGTGCGCATTGGCCACGTCGAGAGTGGTGACCTGGGTGCGCCGAGTCCGGCCAGCAGCACCAGGAGTGCCTGCTTCATCGAGAGCGGTCTCGCGGCCGCGCAGCCGACCTGCCCCCCCCGTCCGGTGCTCGCACAGCTTCCGAGCGGTGGAAGACAAGTGTCTCGCCCCCACTTGCCGAAAGAATGCGCTCGACCCTCACGCCGAACACGGGCTCGATTAGGTCGTCACGCACGACATCACCGACCGTTCCGAACGCTTGGAGTCGACCAGAGTTCAGCAGCGCAACTTGATCAGCCCAGCGCGTGACGGCGTTGAGGTCGTGCAGTGCGACCGCGACGGCCTTGCCATCACTGGTGAGCTGCTGGAGCAGCTCGAGAGTTTCGAGCGAGTGGTCGATGTCCAAACTGGCCGTCGGCTCGTCCAGCAACAGCGCCTCGGCTTCGGTAGCCAGGCTGCGCGCGATCAGCACTCTTTGCCGCTCGCCACCGGACAGCTCGTTCACAAGGCGGTGCTCCAAGTGCGCGACATCCGCTCGCAGCAGTGCGGAGTCAACGGCCTCAAGGTCGGCAGTGCCGAGCGAGTCGAATCGGCCAACATGCGGGTGACGCCCCATGCCGACAACATCACGAACCGTGAACGCGAAATCGATCCGGGTATCTTGCGGAACAAAAGAGACTTGTCGCGCAATGGCCTGCCGAGGCAACTGCGCTAGATCGTCCCCGTTCAATTCCGCTCGGCCTTCCGTGGGCTGCCAGAGACCGGCCAGCAGACGGAGCACTGTCGATTTGCCGGAACCGTTTGGGCCCACCACCGCTGTCACGCTCTCAGACTCGACCGAGAGCGAGACATCGCGGATCAGCGAGCGGCCATCGATCTGGATGCCGGCATTCTGGAGCGAGAGGTTCAAAAGTACCCGATCTCCTTGCGTCGCTGCCGCAGCAGGTAGAGAAAGAACGGTGCCCCGAACGCCGCGGTGACAATGCCCAAGCGAATCTCGCTGGGAGGGTTCGCGGTCCGCGCCAACAGGTCGCAGGCGATCACGAAAGCAGCTCCGGTCACGACGCTCGCCGCCAACAGTCTTCGATGCGACGGGCCCAAGACAAGTCGCAGCGCATGGGGCACAACCAAGCCGACGAAGCCGACTACCCCGCTCACCGAGACGGCAGCCGCTGTCAGCAGCGCTGCTGCGACAAGAACCGCCCTCCTCACGGGCTCCACGTCCACCCCGAGCGCGGAGGCCGACTCTTCGCCGAGCAGTAGCAGGTCCAAGTCACGCGAGTGCCAGAACGCGACAAGCAAGCCCAGGGCCACGAACGGAGCGCAAATAAGCACGTGGGTCCAAGTCCGACTGTCGAGCCCACCCATCAGCCAGAACACGATTTCTCCAGCGATTTGCCAGTCGACGAAGCTGAGCGAGATGAGCAGGGACGAGCAGGCGGTGATCATGGCCCCCAGCGCGATGCCCGCAAGCAGGAGAGTGGCCACCGGTGCCCGACCGGACCGGCTAGCGATCGAGTAGACGGCAAATAGAGCCAGGAATGCGCCTACGAACGCAGTCAAGGGCAGCCAGAGCGCCGAAACCGCCGTCAATCCGGTAATGAACGCGGTCACGGCACCCAAGGCGGCTCCTTGACTCACTCCGATGATGCTCGATTCGGCCAGCGGATTGCGAAACACGCCCTGCAGCTGAGTACCGGCTACCGCCAATGCGGCACCGACAAGTCCCGCCACAATGACCCTAGGCGTGCGGATCAACCAGACGATCGCTTGGTCGGCGTCGGAGAGTGAGCCGACTTCGATCCAGCCGGCCGGCAGGACGTTGGCCGCAATGACACGAACCACCACCTCCCAAGCGACCGCCGTGCTGCCGATCGCCACGCCCGCCACGGACACGACGACGAGCAGGGCCGAGACGATAGGAAACACAACCAATCCCGGTGCCAGCCACGCTCCCCTGCCACCCGTGTCTGGGGCAAGACGTTCTGTCGGAGGAGATGGATGCGCGGTCACTTGACCTCCGCATAGATCCCGGCGGAGATGGCTTCCATCAGTCCAACCGCATGCTGCGACATGGTAGTGAACTGGCGGCTCTCCACGATCAGGATCTGCCCGCTGCGACCCGCCTGGGTGACAGCGATGCCAGCATCGGCAAGCAATCGATCCCGGACTTGCTCCGTCGCCCCGCGATCGGCCGGAGCAACAATCCATTCCGGGTCCCACGCAGCGACTTGCTCGCTGCTGATATCGGCGTACTGCCCAATGCCTTGCTCAGAGGCAACGTTAATCGCCCCAAGCTCGGTCAGGATGTGATCAAACAGCGAGCCACGTCCTAAAGTGCTGCCGTAGGTCGAATAGGGCAATACACGGGGTGCCCGCGCCCCCGGCTGCCTGCGCTCCTTGGCCCGCTCGACTCTCTCCCGAAGCCGGCGGATCTGCAGTTCGGCGGCAGCGTCATCACCTGTGAGATGACCAACAGCGGCGATCGCGTGGGCGATCTGATCGAAGTTCGCGAAGATCGTCCGCACGCGGAAGGTGGGGATGCTGGCGTGCCGGAGTACGTCCTCGAAATCCGCCCTGGCACGGCTGGCCAGCAGCATCAGGTCGGGATCATTGCGAAGAACGGCCTCCAAGTCGGAGGAGTTCGCTAGGCCCATTTGCGTGGCGATCTCGTGGACAAAGCTATAGCCAGGGTCCGTGGCATATGGGCTGACTGACACGAGCCGGTCGCGGTCGGCGATCGCGAACAAGATGTGGTCAATCGAAAGGGCCTGGGAGCCGATGGCTTGCGGCGCCGCTTCGATCCAGAGTTCTCGGCCGCTGGCGTCGACCGCGCGCCGGGGGAATTCCCCCGCATGATCCGCAGACGAGATGCGCGAGCTGGATTCGGGTGTTCCGGGTAGGCCGTCGTCGAATCGTAGCGCCAACGCTAGCAGGACCGCACATACGGCGATTCCCAAGGCCGCTACGATCCGGGCTGATTGCCTCATGCTGGGTCCGGGAAGAGAGCGACAGCCAAGCGCTCGGCCAAGTCAATCACTCGGTGAGACGTCGACAGGAAGATATGCCTCGGCAGCACCACGATGCGGCCATTGCGCACTGCGTTCGTCACGGCGATGCCGGGATCGCGAAAGAGTGTCCGCTGGTCGCTAGAACCATCGCCAGGGAGGGCCCCGGTAACGATCCAGTCCGGATTCCAGCGCGCGATCTGCTCGCCGGAAACGCGGTGGTAGGAGACCAACCCTTGCTCGGCACCAACATTTGTGGCACCGAGGGCACTGACGATGTCGTGAAAAATCGTCTCTGTCCCGTAACTGTATGACAGGGACCGGTCATAGCCTAGGACGCGCGGTCTGGGCCCCGTCGCGGCAGCAGCGCGGTCTAGCGCGTGCTGGAATCGCAACTCGGTAGACGCGGCCAACTCCTCGGCACGAGCGTCCTCGCCCGTGATGTATCCGAGCCGCCGGATGAGTTCCGACAGACCAGACATTGTGAGCACCGTGTCGCCAACGCAGTAGATTGGCGCATTGCCGTGCCGCACTAGGTCCAGCCATTCGGCGCGGGCGTGCAATCCTGCGAAGATCAGGTCTGGCAGCAGACTCAGAGTTACCTCGGCACTTTCGCTGGAGTGTAACCCCAACCGTGTTGCCGTCTCGGCCACGTCACTGTAGCGTCGGTCCAGGGAATAGCGGCTCACCGCTGCGATTCGGTCCTCGTCCAAGATTGCCAAGAGCAATCCGTCGAGGGTGATCGAGTTCGAGACGATCCTCTTGGGGCGAGCCGCGATCGTGATCTGGTGGCCGCGGTCGTCAGTCACGGTTCTTGGGAACGGAGCGGCGCGGGCGGCGAGCTGCGATGGCGCATAGGTGGGAACTTCGGCCGAGTCGAAGCCGTTGACAGTGACAGCCGCGACCCATGCCGAGGCAGCTGCCGTGGCTGCCACGACCGTTGCTGCAGCAACCCACATCTTCACAGTCACAGCTTGCATCCATCTAGGGCCGCTCTGGGGCGACCACCGGGCGGCACGACCGACATCTCCGCGATCCCCCACGCTTCAGAAGTTAAGCCGTATTCCGCCGATGACCCAAAGTCCGGGCGAGCCGAAGCCGTTTTCGTAGTAATCGCCGTTGAACACGTTCTCGGCCTTTCCGTACACTTCCAAGGTCTTCGAGTCGGACAGCGGAAGATCGTACCGGACCACCATGTCAGCCTTGACTGGACCAGAAAACACCAGCCGGCGGCCTTGGGCGCCGTACGGCGAGAGCACGTAGTCGCTCACAGCGAACAGGTCGAATGTGATGTTGATGCGCTTGCGCAGCCACTGTGTGGCGGTCAGGGAGAGCGCTTGGTCCGAGACTCCCGGCACGCGGAAGTAGTCGGGTCCGATGGTAGGGGTGCGCGAGTCCGAGTTGGTGAAGGTATACGCGCCGCGGAGGCTAGTACTCGAAGTCGGCGCGAGCTGCGTGCCCAACTCGAATCCCCGGGCGATCCCCCCTCCCGACGGCCGATACCCCCCGAATCGTCCAAAGATGTCAGCCGGGGGGAAATTGGCAAAGTCGAAGATGACGGTTTCCTGCAGGTTGGTGTAGAAGAACGTTCCGCTCAGGCGCACCTTTGAGCCGTACAGCCATTGGTCGACCCCACCATCCACGGCAACCGACCGTTCCGGGCCAAGACGCGGGTCTCCCCAGTAGTCGAAGCCGCCCGAATAGGGTGAGAACGACCCGCCGAAGCGTTCGTACATCGACGGGGCGCGGAAAGCGTTCCCCGCGTGGGCGCGCAGCTTTGTCTGGGATCTCTCAATGAAGTATGCCGCCGCGACATCGCCGGTGTAGGCGTTGCCGGGATTTGCGACGGAGGTTGTCTCGTATGGACTGGTCGCGCCTGCGAAGAGCGGCGATCCCGGATCGAAGAGCTGCAGTCGGCCCGAAACGGAGACATGCAGCCTGCCGTCCAGCATCCGGATCTGGTCTTGGCCGAATACCGCATGGCTGATTTGGTCGATCTCAACCCGGCTGACGGTCGGGTCCGGACTCTCGTCGGTGTTGAAATTGGCGAAAGTCTCGGCCTCAAGCTCGTACCCCAAACTCAACAGGTTGTGGCCGCCGGCCCGCTGGTCGGTCCGAGCTTGCAGCAGGTGCGTCTGGCCGTCGAAGCGGCTGTCGTTGCTAAACACCGGATCGTACAGCCCGGGCCCGGCCGGGCCGTCTTGGTAGGAGCGCTTGGTCCCGACGTGCTGGTAAGCGATCCGGTACGAGCTGTCGGCGCTCACTTCGTGGCGAAGCGTAACCGCCGTAGCGACGAATGACGAAGAGCGCCGGTTGTCAGGATCGATCGGGGCGGGAACGAAGGTAGCGTTGCCTGCCGTGAACGGCAGTCTTTGTTCGAATAGATCCAGTTGATCGAGCGGCAGCGCACGAGCGGGCACGTCGCCGGAACTAGGGAAATTGGCCACGATCTCATCAGGGAAGGCCGGGCTCTCGGTCAGGCTGAGAAACGAGTCCGTCCCCCACACGCGCCCGCTGAGCGACATGTTCTGACTGAGCGCGTACTTGCCAAACGCCCTCACCGTCGTGTTGCGGTAGGGACTGCGCCCTCGGTAGCCGCCCGTCACGTTGAGATGAGACGCGCCTCCGCTATAGACAAAGCGGTCATCGGCGAGGCCGCCACCGACCCTAGCGACGCCCCGGAGCATGCCGAGCCCGCCGCCCTCGGCCCGCAACTCGCCATGGGTGCCGCCGCCGCCTTGGGCCGAGGTGACGTTCATCACCCCGCCGATGGCATGCGAGCCATACAGCGAGGATCCCGAGCCTCGCACGAACTCGGCCCGCTCAGTGCCCACAAGATTCATGTCGCTGTAGAATGCAGACGCATCCCCTTGGGCGCTGGCTGCATCGCGGAATCGCAGGCCGTCAATCAGGACGGACGTGTCATGGTTCCGCAGGCCTCGCGTTTGCACTGTGGTGAAACTCCCAGGCCCGCGCAACTGCCTGACCCGGATTCCGGGGATCGCCCGGAGAGCCTCCGAGAGAGCGAACTCGTTGCGATCGGCGATCTGGCCTGAACTGACTGCATCAAGCGCCTTGGCGACCTCGCGGCGCGTGAGCGGGGTACTCGAGGCGGTCACGACGACCTCCACCCGTCCGCCCGATACGACTAGCTGCAGGTCCTCCTCGGCTGGTCCCCGAACCGCGATCTGCCTGTAACCCGCCAATGCCTCGTCGGCGGATTCCCCGGCGAGCAGATAGTCTCCATCAGGAACGCTTCGGAAGGCATAGCGGCCGTCGTCGCTACTTTCGGCAGTGTGCAACTGACCGCTGTTGCGGTCGAACAAACGCACTTGTGCGCCCGGCACGGCGTTGCCATTGGGGGCCGAAATCAAGCCTTGCAGGCTCGCTGCACCTAGGGTGCCGACTGGGATGGTCGCAATGAAGATC
>LXNI01002751.1_pt1 | contig 11455 bp, 5 predicted proteins | sample 809091 | NCBI WGS metagenome assembly LXNI01 (sample SAMN04870527, study PRJNA318959) | sponge metagenome | biome: 01000161; feature: marine sponge reef; material: water | host: Sarcotragus foetidus | place: Greece: Milos, Mediterranean Sea | collected 2013-05-29 | depth 5-7 m | reverse complement strand
CTGCCCTTTTTGTTCGTCCTTGCCTTCTGGTTCAGGAATTTTCTCCTGAAGGATGTGGACTTTGCCTGGGGCTGGCTGCTGCTCTTTCTGTCGTTGTCCGCATGTTTTCACCTGCTCACGAACCTGCTTCGGATGTCCCTCAGCAGGCGCTACCTTCCCATGCTGTGTACGCTGCTTGTCGTCGTTGCGCTGGCGGCGATGGAGTGGCGCTACGATATCCCGACGTTATCCGTCCTCTCCACCGTGCTGTTCGAGGCGACGCTGGGGGGCGCCGTCTGGCCGTTGGGCATTGTGCTCGTTGCGGGCGCGGCGGCGCTTTACGCATCCACCGGGCGGATTATCCGGGCGCTGTACGTGGACGATACGGTACTGTCCCGGCCTCGGAAGAAAGTTGCCGGGAAAGGCGTGGATCGCTCGTTTACGGACGGGATGCTGTCTTTCGAGTGGAAGTTGATATGGAGGAATAAGCGTCCAAGGGCATTGATTTTCCCTTTGCTCTATTTTGTGTTTATAGGTTCGCATCTGATCTTTGATTCATCCTATAATATGTCGGGTCAAACATCGGGAAGCATTTCGACTTCGACTTTGCTGGGTCTATTCATGCCCATACTGGCATGTATGTGGTTCATTACCTGGACATTAAATTTTCGGAGTGTTTTTTATGATGGTCTGGCATCGAGACCTGTATCCATAGATTCGATATTGTCTGTCGCTTTTTACTTATCAAACATAATACTCCTGGTGTCTTGTAGTATTCTTGCAATTATATTTTTTGTATCGCAAAATTTTTCCATGCTGCCTTTTGTCGGATATATGCTCTTGTATGGGATGGGAATAAAATATATTGTACCCCGCATATGGGTATTCGAAGCAAGGCGCCTGGAACTGAACGGAAACGTTTTTGGCGCTGTTGCGGGTCAGTACCATAAGAACTGGTGGATATCGGCCTTGTATATGGCGCCAGTCATGCTTCTGCCCCTGTTACTCGTATGGCTCTTGCCAGGCATCCAATGGGGAGCCATGGCGATAGGCGCGCTGGGTTTGGCAGGGCTTCTTTTGCGCCGTCGGTGGATTGCCAGCATTACGAAAACGCTGGAGAAGAAGCGCTATATGCTGATGGAGGAGTTTCGGAAGGGGTGAGAGGGGGTCTGGCGGTTGGCGGAAGAGCGCGGGATTATCTTCCCCCACGATCTGGTCGAGAGGGATCTGCCCCGGCTCTCGATATGTAAGTACCCCTTCCTTTTTCAACGACATTGGCTGTTCAACATGGATATCCGGGCATACATTGCGGTCGCAGGGCTTATCCTGACCATTGCTGTGGGGGCATGCGCGTTCGAGACGCCTGCGCCGGAGCCCGAATCCGAAACGGGACCGGAGGCATCCGCTGCGCTGGCTTGCCCAACTCCCGTTCCTGCCGCTGCACTTCCTCCCCAGCAGGATTTGGCGAGAGATATCCGTACGGTGCTAACGGGCGTGAAGTCTCCCGTTCAGCAGGAGGCGTTGGCACAGGCGGGTAAGATTGGGCCGGGGCAAATGAGCGACGCCTTACGCGAAGTGCTTGTCGATGCAGCTGCGTTTGTATCCTACGTGGATCAATGGGATGACACGGCCGATCCGCGTCTGGACAGCCTTGGTCATTTTCTGGTTTGTGCCTTGCAGCCGTATTTTTCGCAGGAAGAACTTACGGCGGATATTCTTTCGACTGCTCGTTCCCAAGAGGAAGAAAGCCGCCTCGAACCGATTCGTCCCGCGCGTCAGAAAACGGCGGCCTGGCTGGCCATGCACCTGCCTGTGGGAGACATGGGGGACGATTTGCGTCGCGCTGTAATCAAGGCCCAAGAGTCTTTGATTTACAGTGATCGTTATTACCTGTCCACGGCCCGGGTTTTTTTGTCCGAGGCATTATTCAGGCAGTATGCCGGGTATTCCGAAGAGGATTTTTCGGCGGAAATTGTGCGGGGCGTACCTGCTGCCGAGGTAGAGCAAATCCGGCAAATAGTCGAAGTAACAAAGCAATGGAAAGCGGCGCAGGAAGCACAAGATGCGTCTTCCGAACCGGAGGTTATGGATTCGCCGCAGGCCAACTACTTACCGCAGGAACTTGCAGGTTTGTCACAGGACGAACTCGTTGCCAGGATACGGGCCATTATGGAAGGCGAAGAAGGTGATAGCCAATTCACGGCGCTTCGCCAGGTGTTGCACATCGAACCGGGCCAAATAGGAGATTCCTTGCGCATGGTTCTGACAGAAGCATTTTCGTACAAGTACGAAGAGGTAATGCAGCAGAAGGATGCGGACCAGAATTTTTACACTAACACTGTAAATCCTCGAAACATAATGCATCCACTGGAAAGGGCCGTTGGGCAACTGCAAGACCCGGGCTTCATTGAATTTATTGTACGAATGGGGCGGTACGGGATATGTGGATATGACCCACCCATATGGATATTGCGGGACTTTCCCGATACCAGCGTGGCGTTGTTCGTTGAAGCCATGACCAGCCCGACTACGCCGCATCGGGAAAAGGCAACCGCTTTCGAGTTACTTTCCGAATTAGTGGTTTCCTGGAAAACGGGGCGATCCACGCTTGGATATCGGGGAGGGGCCTTTCGTTTGTCGGAAGAAAGCCGGGCGCTACTGATTGCCACGGCCCGGCATTCCATGGAGAGGGATTTCTTGTCGTCTTTGCCGGTGCAGGGTAGAGAAGGTGTTATGTATGGGGCTTTTGACTTTGCGGTCGCACTGGACGATCCGGGTTTGATAGATATCCTGCAGGAATTGGCGACGGATCCGGACAAGGTGGCAGCGCTTGGCATTCCCGACGGACGGATAAAATATGTTCAGGGAGATGCCAGAAGATCATTGAACGGGCGCCCGTACATGGGTTATACGGATTGTTAGGGATGGGGAATCATGGAGCGATTCCGCATCCGCTGACAGCGAACCTGACAACGGCTTTCTCGTTCTACGTTCCCGACCGGAATTCCCTGTAGTCTTCTTTATCGAACCGCGCTCATGCAGATTATCCTGAAAGATCTTATCAAAAAATACGGCGATCTTGTCGCCGTAGACGTCCCGCATGTGGAGATACCCACCGGTCAGGTGGTGGGCCTTGTGGGGAATAACGGAGCGGGCAAGACCACGCTGCTCCGCCTTGTGCTGGACCTCGTGCAGGCCACGAAGGGGCATGTGCTGCTTGGCGGCGAGCGGGTGGACAAGACCACCGACTGGAAGTCGCACACCGGTTCGTATCTCGACGAAGGCTTCCTGATCGATTTCCTGAATGCGGAGGAGTATTTCAGTTTCGTCGGCAAGGCGTACGGGCTGTCCTTGCAGGAGATTGAGGAGGCGGAAAGCCGGTACGCGAAACTGTTTACGGAGGAGGTGCTGGGCACGGGCAAGCTGATCCGCGATCTCTCGGCAGGCAACCGAAAGAAAGTCGGGTTGCTGGCCGCGCTGATGGTGAAGCCTTCTGTGCTGGTGCTGGACGAACCCTTTGCCAACCTGGATCCCACGTCGCAGTACGTCCTGCAGCAGATACTGGCCGAGATGTCGAAGGAAACGAACGCGACCATTTTCGTTTCCAGCCACGATCTGGGGCATGTTACGGACGCCTGCGAGCGCATTCTGCTGATGAATCAGGGGCGGATCGAGCGGGACGAGCTTATTTCGGAGCAGACGCTGAAGGAACTGGAACGATTCTTTTCCCGGTCGGTGGCTGTATAAGGCTTGAGGACTATCATGGAGACTCCGGACATGACCGTATCTCTTGTGCAAAAGAAACCAAGCGCTTCCCGACCGCGTGAGGCTCCGGGGCTGCTGCGCGAGTTGCTTTCGGTGGAATGGAAGCTTTTTCGGAGGAATCGGCGTCCTCGCTGGGCGTTGGTGTTTTTCGGTGTTGTCCTACTGATCGGATCGGGCTCTGTATTGAGCGATCCTTCCGATGGTTATTTTCTTGTGGTGTACCTTATGATTATGACTGTCGCCGTACATTATTCTTTTGTACTTACTTGCTGGAGCACGTTCTATGACGGTTTGTTGTCAAGACCTGTATCGGAAGCGGGAATTGCAAAAAACATTGTATATACGCATCACCTGTCTGCATTGCTGTATTTCGGCGCCTTGATAGTTTTATCAGGTATTGTTCGGAAAAATCCGAATGACATTTTTATGATAGGATCTGCATTTTTATATGTTCTGGGTATATGCAATTATCTCCTGGCGTTCGCCGCAACCTGTCTTCAACCGCCGGTCCGCATAGAGCTGAATATGAAATTTTCCGACATCGGTTATGGGGAGCCTTACCGCGAAGTCCCTGTTTCCAAAGATGCGATCGAAAATCGGTGGATCATGCCTGTTTTCTGGTTGTTGACCATATTGAGCATGGGGATCATCGTATCTTTGTATTTGCCCCAAACACATGGGATAGTCTTCCCGGCGATGGCCGTGCTGGGTCTGGCGGGTCTTCTTTTTCACGCCGGCTGGGTCCGCTTGATTGCCCGCAGCCTGAAAAAGAGGCGGTACGGCTTGCTGGAAAGGTTTCGGGGCAGGTGAAGGAAAAGGGAAAGGGGGACGGACCCCGATGATCTGCTTTTACCCTTTTTGAGTAGTTTTTATACCTTTTTCGCACCATTTCTCTCCTTTTTATGGGTAGTTTTTACTCAAAACGGTGTTTTCGGGGTGCGCTTTAATCTCCCCATGACCCCATGATCCAGCTCCACAACATATCGCTCCGCTTTGGCGATCAGGTGCTCTTCGACCGGTTGTCGTGGGGCATTCCTCCCGGAGAACGGATCGGCCTGATCGGGAAGAACGGAGCGGGAAAAACCACGATGCTCCGCCTCATCGAGGGGCATATGGAGCCGGACGAGGGGCGGCTTGCCATCGGCGCCAGCACGTCCATCGGATACCTCGAACAGGATGTACAGGCCCTCGATTCCGAGGCGTCCATTCTTGACGAGGCGCTGAAGGGCTTTGCGGACCTCCGGGAACTTCAGGCCGAGGAGGCGCGGCTTGTCGCCGAACTGGATGCGTTGCAGGAACACGAGGGGTCGGATTACGCCGATACGCTCCACGCGCTGGACCGCGTTCATGCGGCCCTAACTATGCACGAGGCCCATCTGGCCCGCCCTCGGGCGGAAGTGGTCCTTGCCGGTCTCGGATTTGCCGTCGACGATCTCGAACGTCCCGTCAAATCCTTCTCCGGCGGATGGCGCATGCGGGCCATGCTGGCCCGGCTGCTGCTCCGGCAACCGGACTATCTGCTTCTCGACGAGCCGACCAACCACCTCGACATCGAAAGCATCGACTGGCTGGAGAATCACCTGAAAAACTACGAGGGGACCGTGGTCATCGTCTCCCACGACCGCTATTTCCTGGATCGGATGGTGACCGCCATTGCCGAACTTACGCACGGGAGCGTCCATTCCTACGCCGGGAACTACAGTTTTTACCTCCAGGAGCGCATCCAGCGGCGCGCCCTGCAACAAGCCGCTCACGAGAACCAGCAGCGGGAAGTCGTCGCTACCGAACGGTTCATCGAACGATTCCGGTACAAGGCGTCCAAGGCGAAGCAGGTGCAGAGCCGCGTGAAAATGCTCGAACGTCTGGAGCGCATTCCCCCTGCTCCGTCGGAAGAGGCGGCTGTGCGCATCCGTTTTCCGGAGCCCCCAAGGTCCGGGCGGGTCGTTCTCGAACTGGGCGCGTTTTCCAAAACCTACCGTACCGACGACGGCGACATTCGCGTTTTCAGGGATGCCGGGCCGCTCACCGTCGAACGCGGGGACAAGATTGCGCTGATCGGGAAAAACGGGGCGGGCAAGTCCACCCTGGCTCGCATGCTCGACGGAACCGAGCCGTTCGAAGGCGAGCGTTCTCCGGGTTACCGCGTCGAGCACGCCTTTTTCGCACAGCATCAGGCCGATATGCTGGAGCCTGCGGACACGATCCTCGAATCCTTGCGCCGCGCCGCCGGAGACAAAACCGACGGTGAACTCCGCTCGGTGCTGGGCGCTTTTCTTTTTACCGGCGACGATGTATTCAAGCGCGTCCGCGTGCTGTCCGGCGGAGAAAAGAGCCGCGTTGCGCTGGCGCGCACGTTGCTTCACCCTTCCAATTTTCTGATTCTCGACGAGCCGACCAACCACCTCGACGCCGCGTCGATTCCGGTGCTCATCGAAGCGCTGCGCCAGTATGCGGGCGCTTTCGTCGTCATCAGCCACGATCGGCATTTCCTCGATCAGGTGGTCAATCGCATCTGGTACGCCAGCGGGGGCGGGGTACGTGTGTTTATCGGGAATTATTCCGAAAACCGGGAGCGCATGGGGTTTGGGGCGCCCCGTTCCGGAGCGGAGGAGCCGGCGTCGAACGGGTTGCGCGGAAAGGCGCCTCGAAAGCGCCGGTCCGAAACGGCCGGAAAGCGTACCGGCGGGCCGCGCTCGAAGGAGCAGAAGCGGCGGGAAGCCGAGGAGCGCAACCGCCTGCACCGGGCCATGAAAAAGGGGGACTCGGTCGATCCCGAAGCGATGACGACCCGTCAATTGCGTACGTATTGCGACCGTCTGGAACGCGACATCGCCGAAAAGGAACGGGCTTTTCAGGAAGTACAGGACCAGATGGCCCAACCGGACGCCTACAAGAACGGCGCGCTTATCCGTACGCTGCGCACCGAGTACGACCGGATGAAGGAAGACCTGGAACAGGCGTATGCCCAGTGGGAAGCGGCGAGCGAGCGCATGGCGGTGAGGGAGGGGTAGGGGCTCCGCCAGTGTAATCGGTCCGGGGCGTTTCAGGATAACACCACCCCCATAGTTTCATAAGTCGGGCGCAGAGGCGCCTGCTCTAACAATCGGAAATGCCCATATAGGGGCGCCCATTCAATAGTCTTCTGGCAGTCTCTTGAGTGTTTTTTACCTCTTCGTCGGGAATGCCGAGCGCAGTCACCCTGTCCGGATCCGTCGCCAGCGCTTCTACGATCTCTATGAGGCCCGGGTCGTCCAGCGCGACAGCGAGTAAAATGGCCCCACGCAGGACCCATGAAAGGCTAACCGGATATGCGCCGGTGGTGTCCTGCATCGGCAGGGAGGACAGGAAATCTTCCCCCAGGAAACGCTGCCCGGTTGCGATCAGCAATGCGCTGCTTTCGCGCGAAAAGCGCAGGCGCTCCATTTTATGAGAAACCGCCAATTGCGATAGAAGAACCAGACCATCTTCCATTTTTCTGAACGGCGTCGTCGGCGAAAAAATCGCTTCGGTGAGCAGCACCGCGCTTGTATCGGGAAACTGGCTGAATATTCCATCGGAATCAAAAGGCATTCCCGGCTCGTTGCCGCATACCCCGTATCGGCCGATGCGCACAAAGAATTTAACGAGACTCGGGTCTCGCAGTTGCTGGACAGCATCTTCAAGCGGATACATTATGACTTCATCTTCATGATAACTTTCGGTATAAGAATCATAAAAGTTAAAATCCGCTCCCGCTTCTTTCCGCTGCATCGCTGCTTCATATTTGTATAAGAATGTTTTTTTCAGAACAGCGCGCAAGGAATCCCCTATTTGTTCCGGCTCCATGCGCGATACCTGCCGGAGCGCTTTGACTTGGGCGTCTTCCTCTTCTCCTTCCATGATGGCCCGTATCGCGGCAACAAGTTCGTCCTGCGGTAATTCGGGCTCGCGAAACGGGTCCCGAAATTCTTTGAGACTCTGCTGAAGTTTCAGTGCATTTTTGATATCCATCTGAAAATACTCCACCTCTGCAGGGCGAACGCCCCGCGCAATCAACCCCTCTCGGTCCGAAGCCAAGGTTTCTACGATCTGTGTCAGATCCGGCTCATCCAATGCAAGTGCGAGATGCACGACACTGGACAAAACTCCCCGTATATCCAGTCCCTGAAAATCTTTCAACCCCTCCCTGTCAAGAAAACGGCGCGCCGTACGAACGATCAGGTCTCTGTGGTCAGGGGAAAGAGGTTCTGTTTCCTCCATTAATGGCGTATAGCGAACGATATCGGTCAAGGAGGCCAGACGGGCCTGTGCCTGCCGGGTATACAGTTGCTCCCCGGAAAGCACGTCGACAATCGGGACAACGCTACGGTTGCCCATACGTATGAAAGGAGAGCGGAACTCCGCTGCGTTTGCCAGTGCTTCGATAGCTTCGGGCGTTTGAAGGCTCGCAACGGCGTCTACCAGCATCGAATGAAGTACTCTTCTGCTACGCCATTGATCTTGATCACTCGTCTCCAGAGCCTTTTTGCCTTCCTTGTCGTCTGCGGCCTCCAGGCGTTCGAGCAACCAGGCGCGTTCGTTAATTTTTTCATTCAACCAGGCCAGGGTTTCTATCATGGCCGCCCTTGCCTCGGGGCCAATGTTTTCAGGGTCATCGATGTAGCCAAACCCTGGGTGACCCCATCGACCAGCCCCGTGTATTGCTGCAAGCGGTGCATATATGTCTTTTTCCCCTGCTTGAATCGAACGGATTTTCGCCGCAAGGTCCGCATCGGAATAGCCGGCATATTGCTTCGATAACGCTTCGGACAAAAGATACCAGGCCATGTGCATGGGATAATAGTCGGACCCGATGCCCAGCATTCCCCTGGTCACGGCGCGTTGCAATGCTTCTTCCATCTCCCCGGGAGGAATGTGCGTGGCCAGCCAGGCCGCTGTGGTTTGACGCGCTCTGTTTCCGGGCAGATAGTGGCCTTGCTCATCGAAGGAAATAATTGAAAGAATATCCGCCGCAAGTTCTTCCTGCGAAAAATGCGGCTGCAAGGCGCAGGCCAGAAGATGGGCGAGGTTATCCTGGTCGGGAAGCTCGGCCACAAACGCAACCGCATCGACGAGCACCTCGCGCAAGGCGTCGCTCATGTGCCCCGGTGGGATGCGGGCTGCTTGTGCAAGGGCTTCCTGTTGCACGGGAGATTTTTCGCCCGTCATGATGGTGCGAATATCCTGCGCCAGTTCCTCCTGGGGAGGCAGTTCGGACGCAGCCGGATCATGTTCAGGGCAATCCGGCGCAGCGGATGTTTCCGTTTCCGGAGATGCGGCGGGATACGTATCCTGTGCGTACGCCTCGGGTGAACAGGCCGCCAGAAAGACCAGTGCGGCCAGCGCCGTAATCGCAATGTGGGGTCGGAGGTGCATGGTGCAAGGGGAAAATCGCTTTGCCTAACAATCAGAGGGGCCCATATAGGGTCGCCGTCTCAAATCCCATTTTATGCTTTCCTGAAACTTCCCCACCTGTTCATCGGAAATACCGAGCGTAGTTAGCTTCTCCGGATCTGTCGCCAGTTCCTGCAGGATATCTATCAGATCCGGATCGTCCAGCGCCACGGCGAGCAAGATTCCTGTGCCGTCTTCTTCCAGAAAACGCCGGGTCGTGGCGATCAAAATATCCCGACTATTTTGCGACATATCCAGAAAACCTCGCTTGTAAGCGACGACTATTTCGGTTAGAATCGCCAGCGCGTTAGTCTTTTTTCCGGAATTTATATCCGGGCGGGAAATGGATTCGGTGATCAACGGAATGCTCTGGTCGGGAAATTTTTTGAAGAGATATTCGCTTACGGTCCCGACGCATTTATAGTCGTACGCATCCAGTTCTACAAACAGTTTGACGGTTTCGGCATCTCCAACGGAGACAATAGCGCTTTCGAGGGTGTTCCCTAACCTGTACCAGGCATTGGCGTTCGGGGCGTCCCAGTTTGGCTTTTCAGATTCATTGGACATATGGAAGAAGGCCTCTACTACCGTCGTGCGGAGCGTATCTCCTATCTGTACAGAATCCGTTTCAGCCATTTTTTTAGCCTGCTCTACGGCCTCCAGCTGCAGGTCTCCTGTTTCGCCTTCCGTGATGGCTTGTATGGCCGCGACGAGTTCATCCTGCGAAAGAGGCGTGGTTTCCGGTTCGGGTTGAGATAAGTAGGCATCCCCCGTTTCCAGGCGCTCAATCAGTGCTTCCGACTCTGCTTTCCTCCTCTTTCGTCGTTGCACATCTTCCAGAAAGTTCGCCGCTTCTGCCGCAGGGAGGCCGCGAGCGATCGCCTCCTCACGGCTCGAAACCAATGTTTCTACAATCTGCATAAGGCCGGGCTCGTTCAGGGCGAGCGCAAGGCCAACGGCTCCATCCAGGACCTGTCTTGCACCCGTCAGTCCCCGAAAATCTTTCAAGCCTTCACTTTCAAGAAATCGATGCGCCGTATTAACAAGCAGCGCCCTGTCATCGGAGGAGAGAGGTTCCTGATCTGCCCGCTCCGATGTACTAACGAGGCCGGCCAGATTGTGCAGACAGGCGCCTGCCAGCCGGGTATGCACATGCTTGCCGGAAAGCACATTGATAATCGGAACTACGCCGCGGTTGCCAAACACGCCAAGGTAGTTGAGACTCAACTGGTTTGAACTTGCCAGCATCTCGATGACTTCAGGAGTTCCTGTATGGTTGGCGAGATGGAAAACGGTTTCGGCCAACGTCCCATGTACCCTGTACCATGTATCTCGATAGTAACCTGTTTCCAGGGCTTCTTCGGCCTCCTTGTCGCCGGCGATTGCACGGCGTTCCTGCAACCAGGCGCGTTCATTCGCTCTTTCGTTCAACCAGGCCAAAACTTCTATTACAGCCTCCCTCGACTCGGAACCAATGTTTTCAGGATCACTGACGAAGCGAAGCCCTGGATCACTCCATTGAACAGCTGCGTGTATCGCCACAAGCATTGCGTCAGGATCTTCTCCTTCCGCGCGGATCGTACGGATTTCCGCCGCAAGGTCCGCATCGGAATAGCCGGCGTATTGCTTCAGCAGCGCTTCGGACAAAAACCCCCAGGTTTTGTACATGCTGTAAAATTCGCCGCCAATACTTAGCATGCCTTCGATCACGGCGCGTTGCAATTTCTCTCCCATCTCCCCGGGAGGAATGTGCATGGCCAGCCAGGCCGCCGTTTTCTGACGCGCCCAGCGCACAGGCTCAAAGCGGTTGTTTTCTTCATAGGAACGAGCGATAGAAAGAATGTCCGCAGCCAGTTCTTCTTGGGAAAAGTGAGATGGTAAGGCACAGGCCAGGAGCCGGGAAAGGTTGTCCAGACGCGGATCGCCGATTTCCCTCCTTCCTCGCAAATAGTTAACAAAAGCCGCCGCATCCACAAGCACCTCGCGCAAGGCGTCGCTCATTTGCCCCGGCGGGATGCGGGCTGCCTGTGCAAGCGCTTCTTGTTGCACGGGAGATTTTTCGCCCGTCACGATCGTGTGAATATCCCGCGCCAGTTCCTCCTGGGGAGGCAGTGTGGAAGCAGCCGGATCATGTTCAGGGCAATCCGGCGCGGCGGATGTTTCTGTTTCCGGAGATGCGGCGGAATACGTATCCTGTGCGTACGCCTCGGGTGAACAGGCCGCCCAAAAGACCAGTGCGGCAAGCGCCGTAATTGCGATGTGGGGTCGGAGGTGCATGGTGCAAGGGGAAAATCGCTTT
>LXNI01002747.1_pt1 | contig 11470 bp, 19 predicted proteins | sample 809091 | NCBI WGS metagenome assembly LXNI01 (sample SAMN04870527, study PRJNA318959) | sponge metagenome | biome: 01000161; feature: marine sponge reef; material: water | host: Sarcotragus foetidus | place: Greece: Milos, Mediterranean Sea | collected 2013-05-29 | depth 5-7 m | reverse complement strand
CGCCGTGCGGGGCGTCATGCTGCGCGGTGAACCGTTTGGGCGGTACGGGTCACGCATCTGCGACCACAGCATCGAGACGCTGGTCGCCAGCCGGTCGGAGCGGCTACGGCTGTGTGAGACGATCCGCCGACATGTGGCGACGGGTACCGAATGAACCGAATCGAGATCATCGGCACCAAGTGCCCCGAGTGCGGGCCGCTGCCCCGAGAGGCCACCGAGTGCCCCGGCTGCGATCAAGACCCGTTGCACCGCTTGCGGGTCACTACCACCAACCGGCGATCGGCCATCGTCAACGCCTATCACTCGGAGATCGAAGCCGTAAGGAGGATGACCCTATGAACCCATGAACCCCCGACCGGGGGCGGATCAACCCGCCCCCTGGTCCTTTTGCCGCTCGCCGTTCGGGCGAGTGCGTCACTCCCCATCAGGAGGCAGGAATATGAGAGTATACCAATACCGCGAGCCGGACGGCTTGCGGCGGCTGTACCGCATCAGGCCGACGCGATCCGGAAGGTTTCGGGTGCAACGCCGGGGATTCGTTCGATTCCCGCTCACGAACGAAGGCATTCGCGCGGGCAGAGAGGCCGAGAAGGCCGGGGTTACGCCGTTCGCGTGGTACCTTTTGGACGAAACCCGCACGCTTGATCATGCGTTCGCTGTCGCGTCCATTCGCGCGCGGGAAAGCGGTGGCGGATTCGTGCCGCTGGAGTCCCGCCGTTGGAAGGTGGTGGCGACATGACCATCCGCGACCTGTTCGACCGGCTCGACTGGACCCGGTTCCGCGTGGTCAATGGCTTGGTGCGTGACGACGAAGGGCGCTGCCCGCTGGCGGCGGCGTTCAAGACGGGCAGGCTCGCCAGCAACGTCGGGGTGTCATGGTGTGCGTGCGAAGCCGGAATGACGCCGGACGCTACGGATTCGGTGATGCGGGCGGCCGACAATCTGGTGTCCCGAACCCCGATCGAGCCACATCTCGCACCGGCACAACGTGAGCGAGCTCGTTTCGATCGCACCATCCGGGCGATCATGCTACGCCGGATCCGCCACCCGTCAATGCCCATTCGGACACCCTGAACCTCTCCCCCACCGGGGCACCTTCGCCGGTGCTCCGGTGCCTGCCGGGTCCCCCGTTTGGGACTTGGCTTCACTCCGAAGAAAAAGGAGGCAGGAAAATGGAGAACACGAACCTACTCGCAGGCGTGGCATGTCCACGTTGCGGCCAAGCCCTTGAAAGGCTGATCGTCGCCGGGACTGTCTGGCTCGACGTGACCGACGACGGCAGTGTGCCGACCGACGCACCGGGGAGGGGCGATCACGAGTGGGACGCCGACGCGATCACCGAGTGTCCCAGGTGCAACTACATGGACCGCTTCGGCGCATTCGCTGCGAGCGAGCGAGAGCGCGAGAGCATTGCCCATTGGCTCCATGTCTACGCGGAGGTACTGGCCCCGGCCCACCTTCGGAACCCGTCGCCGCGAGTGCGGCGGTCAGTCTGTCGCGTCTTGGTCGCGCGGAACCGGACGGCACCCCGTCCACCGGCACCCCTCGACCGGCTCGCTACGGTGGCTCGCGAGGTCTGCGCCTATGAGCGTCCGCTTGAGGACTTGGCCGACGTGCTGGCGGACCTTGGCCTAGACCCGTCACCGTACGGCGAGGCCGAGGAAGGGGCGGCATCATGAGACTGTCCGAACTGCTGCGCTCGGTGGACTGGGCCGCGTTCGCGGGCTCGGTTGTCGAGAGGAAGGGGCGGCGCGTGATTGTTGCGCTACGCGACGCGGACGGCTGTTGTCCCATCGTTCACGCGCTGGTCGAGGGCCGCGACCCGAGGTCGAACCCCGGCGCGGTGGGGATCGCTACGCGCGCCGGAGTCAATGAGCTGTCGGCGCTGGCGCTGGCGCTGGCGGCGGATCACAACCGCATGGGATGCGACGGGCACATCCTGACGTTTCCCCGCTACGGCGCACCCGTGCGCAAGGCGGCGACGAAGTTGCGCCGGTGGATGTGCCGCCAGATTGTCGAGGCCATCCATCCGGGCGTAGAGGTCACCCGTGTTTGATTTTCCCCCGCCGGGGACGTGTCACAGCGTTCCCCGGCGCATGACTCGCCGTCACGAGGGCGGCGGGCGTTACCGAGGGAATAGGAGGCAAGGAACGATGGGAACCTTCACACACGAGGGGACCGCGACGCTGGCCCCCGCAACGCCGGGGCGAACGCTCAAGGTGGCGCGCACGGCGCATGAGTGCCTGGACATGGCGGCGGACCGGATCGAGAAACACGGGTTTATCTGCCACCACTGGGGCCACCGCAAGGGACCATCCTGCACGGTGGCCGCGATCCACTCGGCGGCGGGGCTGACGGTGACCGATACGGATGCCGTGATCGTTGGCACGGTTGAGGACTTCGACACGGCGGGCTACGGTGTGCCGGGCGTTGTCGAGTGGGGCGGCGACGGCGAGGGGCTTGCCGTCGCTTACGCAAGCCGCATGAACGCCGAGGGTAACAAGCTCGTCACCGCCGAACACGCGCGCCGTCAAGCCGTGGCGTATGCGGCCATCGGACGGTTCACGGATTGGCTGATCGGTCACGGTCGGCTCGTGGTGGCTCCGGAGATACTCGACGGCGCGGGACCGCACACGAGGCGGCAACTCCTCATTGAGTGGAGCGACCAGCTCGGCGACGTGCCCGAGCACGTGGTGAGCGCGTTGCGCGAGGCCGCCAAGGCCGCCGCTGGCGACTTGGTGACCGGCTAGGAGGCCAATATGCGGTCAGTGGTGGCACTGACGCTACGCGCCGCCGGCATCGGGGCGCGGACATGTCCGCCACGCCCCCGATGTCGCCGCGAGGGACGCGAGGGCCGACCAGCGCAAGCGGCTCCGGCGTATGGTGGCGCGGCGGCATCACGCTCCGCTTTGATACGCCGTGGGCATTGCCCGAGGCTATCATCGACGCCATTCGCGAGCGGTGGCCCGAAGCCGAAGTAAGCGGCGGCTGGATCGAGGAGGGCTATTCAATCCTCCGGCCCCATTCTAGGACTCCACCGGGGCACCTTCATCGGTGCTCCGGTGCTTGCCGGTCCCAGCCGGGGACCGGCGGAAACTCCTACAAGGAGGCAGGAATATGAGTGTAGAGACACAGCGGGCCGACTTGGTCAGAACCCGCGACCTGCTCAAGCTCAAGGGGCACGCCACCGGCGACTACGTTGCCGCTGATGGCGCAATGTGCATCCTTGGCGCGCTGGCCGTCGCCGTGGGCGGATGTCTCGTCTACATCGGAGGCGAGGTGCCGGTGATGGCGGAGGGCGTCCCGAAACGGTTCGTCGATGCGGCCAGGCGGCTTTGGTGCTTCATCCCGACGAAATGGCATTGGTCGGGTAGCTCGCTGCTCGAAGATATCCTCGAGTTCAGCGACGCCGACGAGTCCGCAGTTCGGGATCGAGTGTTCCGGCTCGCCGTCAGCGACGCCGACCCGCCCGAGCACGAACACGATTGGCGGGACTTGGTGCTCTGCGGGGACGAGTTGGAAGTCTACGAGACGGCGGAGGCGACCGCATGACGACGACAAGCCGCGAGAAGACGCAAATCATTGAGCGCCGCCGCCGCCAGGTCGAAAAGGACAACGACTGTTTTCGCAGGCACGCCGAACGGGAATCCAACCCGGTGCTGCGCAGGCGAATGCTCGCGATGGCCGACGCCGACGACCGGCGGCTCAACGCCCCCCGGCGCGGCAGGCTGTGGAAGTAGGCCCCCTCCCCTGCCGGGACGCTTCACCGCGTTTCCGGTGGTTTGGCCGTCTCCAACCCGTGGAGACGGCGTTCATTCCTCTACCAGGAGGCAGGAATCATGCAGGATACCACGCGACTTCTCGAAATGGCGGATTTCCTCGACAACCTACCGAACGGGCGCACCGCTCACGCCGGTGACGACGCGATCGACATGAGTGTCTGGCGATGTTCGACCCGTAGCGGCAAGCCGGGTTGCGGGACGGTCGGCTGCATCGCCGGTCACACGGTGCTCCGCTATGAAAACGGGCATCCCAAGATGCCCCCATCGGGCTGGGGCGCACGGGCCGCGATTCTGCTCGGATTCTGCACCGAAGACGAATACAAGACCCGACTGATCGGAGACAGGTTCTTGAATTATGAGGCTCTACGCCGCGCGGGTGTGGCCCATGAGCTATTCCATCCCGGTGCCTTGCCCAGCGATGTGATTGACATTGACGGCAGCCAGTGCGCGACCGTGATGCGGGCCATTGCTGCGAAGGCGGACACAATCAAGGTCGCCGAGGTGGCCGAGTTGTGGGAACAGGCGAGACAGTAACCCCCCCTCCCCGCTGGCGCACCGTCACAGGTGTTCCAGCGCTTGCGCCGTCCGTTTGGGACGGTGCTTCACTCCCTGACAGGAGGCAGGAACCATGCCGAACTGGGTATCCAACAAGGTCGAGATTTCGCACGACGACCAATCGGTCATCAACGAGGTATTCGACACGCTCACCCACACGCCCGAGAATGGCGAAGAGAACGACGACGATCGCCGCGTCACGTTCAAGAAGCTCGCGCCGGTGCCCGAGATACTGGACAGGGTCGAGGGATGGCCCCGTTACCCGGTGGCCATCGGCCATGTGGACGACCAAGGCGTCCATCACACGCGCCCCGCCACGGAGGCCGAGATCGCCGAAATCGAGGCGACCGGCTTCCCCAACGGGTACGAGTGGCGGCTGCATCATTGGGGATGCAAGTGGGACGCCGGCCACAGCACGGCGACGAAGGGCGACCGCAGCATTTCGCTGCACTTCGACACGCCTTGGGCACCGCCAGAGGCGTTCGTCGAGGCGATCCGCGAGCGGTGGCCCGAGGCCGACGTTGGCGGCGGATGGGTCGAGGAAGGTCACGAAAGCTGCGGGCCGTTCTAGGGCATTCGCCCCCCAAGACCGGACGGGCGCACCGTCACGGGGTGCGTCCGCCCCTTCGTTCCGCCACTCGGGCGGGACGTTCATTCCGAATCAGGAGGCAGGAAGCCATGAGCAACCGAATCACCATCACCGTGGGCTGCGGCTCGCAACGCGCCACCGACGACATCGGGCTGGAGGACGCCAGGCGGTGGGCCGCTTACCGGCTCGCCGAGTGCGGCCGCCTTGACATGCCGGAGGACGGTGACCCCGAACCGTCGGGCATCGACGACGAGACCGTGGTGCAGATGATCGCCGACGACATCGGTGCCAATCTCGACTACGAAAAGCTGCGCTAATACCCCGCTCGCCCTTCCACCGGGGCACCTTCGCCGGTGCTCCGGTGCCTGCCGGGTCCCGTTCGGGACTTGGCTTCACTCCGAAGAAAAAGGAGGCAGGAAAATGGAGAACACGAATGTTCTCGCGGGCGTGGCGTGCCCACGCTGCGGCAATGACGAGCGGCTACGCATCGCCGGGACTGTCTGGCTCGACATGACCGACGACGGCACTGTGCCGTCCGATGCGCCGGGGCGGGGCGATCACGAGTGGGACCGCGATTCGGTCACCGAATGCCCCAAGTGCGATTTCATCGGTCGCTTCAGCGCATTCGTTGGCGTGCCGCGGAACGCGATCGTGCGACAGAGCAGGGAGACGCGCCGAACTGACGACTTGGACGGCAGGGTAGCGCGCCTGGAACTGGCGATCGAGAACCTCCGGCACCACTCGACGACGAAGCCCGCCGGCAACCCCGAACAGGTCCGCGACATGATCTGCGATGCACTCGACGACGCGCATCGATGGATCGACAGCGAGACCGGGAAGCGGCGACGGTCGGAGTCATGAGTATCGACACCCGGTACGGACGCAAGAGCTTCTGGACCATCGTCGCCCGCTACCCTTGGCCGAAGGTCGGCGAGCGTCTGCGGGACACCGGCCTTCCTGGCTATGTCGAGGGCTGTCACAAGCATTCGACGCGGGAGCTTGCCCTACGGTGCGAGCGTAGCAAGAGGCCGTGGTACAACGAGCACATCATCGTCAAGGTTGAAAACGGCACCGAGATCGTGGAAGTGCTGACGAGGGAGTGCCACGAATGAAGACGCGCCATTGATGCGTTTCCGGGCGATGGGCCAAAGCTCCGCGACAGCCAGCGGGCTTCCCCGAGACACCATCATGGTCACGCTACGCGAAGCTCGAACCCGACAACAGTAGTCCCCTTCCGGCCGGGAAGCGGTCAAACGCCCCGGTCGCATGTTCCGGCACGAGGCCGGGACTTCACTCCATAAGGGAGGCAGGAAAATGAGTGAGAGAGAACGTTACCCCGATGATGGGCCCGGAAAATGGGTATGCCGCTACTGCGGTGGCGACAACCTGTCATTCGGGGGCACCGGCACCTGGAACGCCGAGACGCAGCAAATGGACTTCGAGGAAGACTCCGAGAAGCCTTACTGCCAGCAGTGCGAGTGCCGGGGCTGGGCACGGTTCGTCCTGTTCGCCGACTTGGCGAAGGCGATGGCCAAGCGGGCCGAACCGCAGTTGTCCCGGGATCACTACGGCGATCTCTACATCGTCGTGGACGACGAAGGCGAGCCGGTGACACCGTACCGCATGACGCTCAAGCGGGCGCGAGAGGACCGCGAGGACTACGGCGGCGAGGCGATACAGTACCGGATTGTCAAGGTCGGCTACAAGGCATTGCCGCGGGACGACGGCACACCGGACGAGATCGTAGACGACCCGATGTCGAAGACGCCAGCGAGTGCCGAGGTGGACGCATGAGCAAGCCGACGACATTTCTGGACGTGTTCAATGCGGCGCTCGCGGAGATCGACGACCCCGGCAAGGTTCGCCAGCTCCAGATCCAATGGGAGCGGGTTCACGCCGCTGACCGGGTGGCGGAACTGACCGAGCTTGCCATGGCCCATGAGTATTTCCCCGGTCGCGTCGCTTTGACGATCGGCGGTGACGCGCGGGGCGAGGCACGGTTGGTCGAGGATCCGGACGACGACCACCACCGCCGCTATCGGGTAACGCTGTTTTGCGGGCGCGTTGACCGGACGCGATATGTGGACACCGTTGACCAGGCCAAGGCCCTGACGGTGTTTCAGTACCACGCCGAGGAACGGGGCATGGACGGCCTCAACGACGCCGGAGCGGAAAGGGTGGGCCAATGAGCGACGCGACCCGCGCGGGGGCCGAGCGCCAGCCGCCGAGGCCCAACCCCCCCCCCTCTGGTCCCACTCCATGCGCCGTGAGCAGCGACGCGAGCGGAACCGGCGGGCGGTCCTAGGGGGGCGGTCGAGCAGCTTGGGCCAGCCTCGCAACCGCGCGCGTAGAGACCGGCACTTCGCGCGGGCGCGTAGAGGCTGGTACTACCCAGCTACCGGAGACCTTCTAGCCTCGTAGTATCGGCTACCGACATCGTGGACGGTCTCCGGTGTAGGCTGACACCGGGCCTAGAAGGGTCTCCGGTACTGTCAGACTACCGGGCTATCAGACTACCGGGGAGGGGGAGGGATGGGTGCGCGCGTACACGCGGGCGCGCGCCCCGGTGCCTGCGAGAACGGTTTCCCCCGTTCGCTCGCCGAAACCCCCTGATGTTGTGACAGGCGTGACACCAAACCGGACACCTCAACCCGGCGAGTGTCACGGTTGTTTTTCCCGGTACGCTGTGCCAAACCCTACCAAACCGGACACCTGTGACACTGTAGAAGTAGATAGCCCCATATGCGGGAGAGATTACTGTAAAGTTGGGGGTGAACCGTGACGCCGTCCAGTAGCACCAACACCGGGATGCCGGGGGTCGAACCTCGGTGTCCCCCTTCAGCGCTTCCGCCGCTCATCCAAGAGTGGGGTCGGCCCGTCCTGATCGGGCACGAGCCGCATTCGGCGCTCCAGTTATGGGGCTGGAGGCACTCACGGAGCGCAATGGATTCCCCCCACGTCAACGGACAAGCCCCACGAGGCGACGCGCCGTGGCGATCACCAGGATTCGGCCTTGATCCAGTACCTTGGTTCTCGAAGAACACCACCGGTCTACACGACCAGAGAGGACAGCCAATGAATGCAAAGAAACCAACCAGTCCGACACCCGCTGCCCGTTCCCAACCAACCGATTTGAAGGCATCCCATGTCGAGGCCGTTGTCGCGGCTGCCGTCGAATCCCACTCCGCAGCCACGCGGAGGGCATATGACGTGGCCTGGCGTCAGTTCGCCGACTGGTGCCTGGCGGAAGGATACAATGCCTTCCCAGCCGATTCCCAGACGGTCGCGGCCTACCTGACTCAGCGGGCCGATATGGGCGTAGCGTTTTCCACGCTCAAGGTCGATCGTGCGGGCATCCGCTACTATCACGACACCCGCGGAGTCCGCAGTCCCACGCAGTCGGCTGGCGTCAGCCGCGTACTGCGCGGTCTCCGCCGCAGGGCAGCCGCATCCGAGCTGCTCCAAGGCCGCGGACAGGTGACCGGACTCTCGCGGATGCACTTGGCCGCGATCCGCGCAACCGCGCACCGGCGCCGGACCTACCGGAGTGGGGCTCGGGAATCGGAGGCGAGGGCCCAGCAGCGCGGTGACACGGATATAGCCCTTGTCTCCGTGATGCGTGACGCATTGCTGCGCCGTTCAGAGGCCATCCGCCTTACTTGGAGGGACATCGAGTTCAGCGACGACGGAACCGCTTTGGTGACCATCCGCCGCTCGAAGACCGACCAACAGGGCTTTGGAGCCGTCCAGTACATCGGCCTGAACGCAACAGACGCTTTGAAGGCCATCCGGCCCGACGGCGAGGACGAGGCCCTGATCACGTCGCGGTCGGTCTTCGGGCTGAAGACCGGCGAGGCTGTTTCCAGGCGCATCCGCGCGGCGGCTGCGGCGGCAGGCCTCAAGGGACGCTTTCGTGGCCACAGCCCGCGCGTCGGCATGAGCCAGGACTTGGCTGCCGCTGGAGCCTCCACGACCGACCTCATGATTGTCGGCAGATGGAGTGCTCACCGAATGCCCGCCGCCTATGCCAAGGGGCAGGAGGCACGAAAGGGGGCCGTGGCGCGGTACTATCAGGCACGCTGAACGAACAGCACATTACGGACTACGCCACCCAGCCCCATCCGGCTACCGGCTGGCCCCCACGGCTGGCCATGGCCCCCGAGCGCGTCCGCGCTCCACCCGTCCGCGTCCCACAGTTCCCCCCAGCCAGCGCCGGAACGGGCGGCCAGAACCGACACACCGACCACACACCGACACGCCCGACACGGTGACGGGCTGGGCCGCCCCTTCGTTAACGATGGACTGTTGGGTTGCCGGTTACTGACGGACTACCGGGCTAACAGACAACTGGGGTAGGGTAGGGACTGGGCGCGCGAGAACCCCTCCCGCTCGCCGTCGAAGTGGGAGGGGTGGGAGTGCCCGGTGGGAGGGTTGCAAGTCGTTGTCCAATAACGGATTCCGCGTTTTCCCTCCCACCCCTCCCACTTAAAAGTAGGATAGATAATAGTAGATGAAGATACGTGCATGGACAGGGGGGTGGTGGGTGGCACAAGGGAAATTGGGAAGGGTAACTGGCGGGAGTGGGAGGGTTGGGAGGGTTTTTCTGCAGGTCGTTGGGCGGAAAGACGATGCGTGCCTCCCACAAGGACTCCCAATGGCGCTCCCACTCCTCCTCGGCGGGAGTGCCCTGGGGGGGTGAGCCGGAAAAACTGGAACCTTAAGAGGGAAACCGAACGACCCGAGATGCAGGAGGTTGGAATGGCCCACAAGGCACCCGGAAAGAGCCATCGCAAGGGCATCTCGCTCTTGGAGCTGGCCGACATGTTCCCCGACGAGCGAGCCGCCGTAAAGTGGTTCGAGGACGTGATGTGGAACGGCGAGCGGTGCTGCGGGCACTGCGGGTCCCTGCGGAAGGTCGAGTCCGACTACGCCGTCGTGGCCGCGAAGAATCGCGAAGATCAAGCAGGTCGCTGCCCTGGGAGGCTATAGTGGTTCTAAGACAGGCTGGGCTTTCCTCAGAGCAGATTGATGAGTTTCTCCGGGGGGTCGATCTAGTGTAGCACCCCCTATCCTGCTACCGCCGACCATCCCGTTATAGGCCGGATCAGGTCCTGGTACATCAGCCGCGGTCCCACCATCCCGGCCACGACCGCCGTAATCCTCTTGACAAGGTTGGATCCCGAGCAATCCTGACCGTGGTTTAGGGCGGGTCGCTTGACCGGGTTCCCCGCGTTCTCTCCAGTTTCCCGACCCGGCTTCGGGAACGGTTCCGCATAGTAGCACGCGAAGTATCGCACCTCCGAGCCCCCGGTCCCGTCGGTCCGCGCCGCTGGCCGCCTCGATTCCGGTCCCCAGATTGCATTCGCTGCGAGCACGGCGAGCGTGGCGAACCAAGCATGGGTTCCCTGTTTCTGCTGTATCATGGAAACATTTCCATTCGGAGTAGGGGACGGGCCGGGGAATGATCCCGGCTCGTCCCGGTTTGCCCCGGCGCGAACTCGTCGAGTGCGCCCTGTTCCGGTAACGGATTAGGGACCGATCGACACGACCGGGGATAGACTCGCTTTGGCCAACCTCGTGGGGTGGTCGACTGGCACGCCGAGTCCTTATGAGCTGTGCGCAGCCCATGTCGCGCCAAGTCCCATTCCAGGCCCTACTTTCACGGATTCGAGACCAAGATTGTCGATAGGTTGCCCGAACACTCGGGCCGACGCTGCGGAACGCCCCCTGACATGAGGGGATTCTCCCCGCACGAGGAACCCGGAAATCTCCCGTCAAAAGTCACGGGCTTTTCCTCTCGGAGCGCCGACTCGCGTGGCCCATTATTGGATACACGAGAGGTGTTGTGTCCTAGAAGAACCGCTTGAGGGGGCACCGACCACATCATCCGAGAGGAGAGTCTCATGAACAGGTGGCTAACGCGTTTCGTCCTCGCCATCACCGCCGTGGTTCTGGCCATGATGCCCGTCAAGGTGAAAGTGAACATCCGGGACGCGGATTCCGTCTCGGCCCGTACCTCCCACCGGATCGAGGATGGCGTGGCGCGGACGGAGCGGAACTGCGATGGCGGGGACGGTCGTCCGTGCAATGCCTACGCCTGGATAGGGTCACCAGCGGCTCGTGACGAAATGATCGAGGAGGAGGTCGCCCGGTGGCTGGATCGTTGGGGGACCAAGGGGCTGGGTCCGGTGCAGCGCGGCCTGAAGCGAATGGGCAGGTACGAGGACTACATCGACGCCGAATTGGCGGCGCGGGACCTGCCGCCCTCGCTCCGCTACCTCCCCCTCATCGAGGCCGACTACTACCACCTGGCCGTTTCGCCAGCGGGGGCGGTCGGGCTCTGGCAACTGATGCCCGAGACCGCCCGGTGGCTTGGGCTCGAAGTAAACTCGATCGTGGACCAGCGCTTCGACATGCATGCGGCCACCGGGGCCGCGCTGGACTACCTGGTTGCTCTCCACGACCGGTTCCAGTGCTGGTTTCTCGCTCTGGCGGCCTACAACGCGGGGCCGACGCGGATCGAGCGGGCGATCCGGCGGCACGG
>LXNI01002746.1_pt1 | contig 11474 bp, 10 predicted proteins | sample 809091 | NCBI WGS metagenome assembly LXNI01 (sample SAMN04870527, study PRJNA318959) | sponge metagenome | biome: 01000161; feature: marine sponge reef; material: water | host: Sarcotragus foetidus | place: Greece: Milos, Mediterranean Sea | collected 2013-05-29 | depth 5-7 m | reverse complement strand
AAGTGCCTCCTCACATGCCGAGAAAATGCGTTATCTCACACCGCATTCTCCCATGTCAGGAGGCCCTTCTGGTGGACGCGCCAACCCCCTCAGCCCCACCGCTTCGGTGGATCTAGGCTAAGGCTCAGTGCTGAACGGACTTGATCGTGCGGTCGTCAACGCGAACGGTCGCCCCGGTCGTGAAGCTCAGCCTTGTACTGGGGTACGCCAGCCGAACAGGTCCGGGGCCGCTCCCACCTGGATGTCCACCAGCGCCTGGCGCAGCCTCATGGTGTTGCGGCCCGGCTGGCCGTCGCCGACGGTGAGCGTCGTGTCGTCGCGGATGATGGTGCCCACCGGCGCCAGCACGGCGGCGGTCCCCGACAGGAAGGCCTCGCCCCGCTCGGCCCAGTCGACCAACTCGTCGGGAGTGATCGTCCGCTCCTCCACCTCGTAGCCGAGATGCTGGGCGAGTTCGATCACCGAGGCCCGGGTGACGCCATGCAGGAACGACTCGTCCAGGCTGCGGGTGACCACCCGTTGGCCATCGGCGAGGAAGAAGTTCGCGGCGCCCGTCTCGGTGATGTCGCCGCCGGTGGCGAAGAGGATCTGGTCGATGGCCTCGTTGCCGGCCATCGAGTCCAGCGTGACCCCCAGCGCCATCGCGTAGTTGGCGCCGCACTTGATCATGCCGAACTGGGGCACGGTCCGCTGGATTGACGTCTCCACCAGCAGGGTGAGCGGCCGCACCCCGCCCTTGAAGTAGTCGCCGACCGGGCTGTTCACCACATACAGCAGCGCGCTGCGGGTCGGGCGGGCCGCGGCGCCGATGTCGGGATCGGTTCCGATGAGGGTCGGGCGGATGTACAGCGAGCCGGGCGGGTCGGGGACCTCCGCCGCGTTGGCCTCCACCGCGTCGACGATCATCCGGCGCAGCGTGTCGGGATCGACAGCAGGCAGCCGCAGCAGGGCTGCGCTGGCAACCATCCGCTCGACGTGGCTGTCGAGCCGGAAGACGGCCAGCGATCCGTCGGTCTGACGGTAGGCCTTGAGCCCGTCGAAGACCGCGCTGCCGTAGTGCAGCACGTGTGCGGCGGGGCTGACGGTCAAGTCCCCGTAGGGCTCGGGCGTGCCGCCGTAGACGTATGGACCGCCGTCGGCGCGGGCGGTGGTCATCCAGTCGCAGGAGATGGTCCCGAAGGGGACGCTGAACGGATCAGGTTTGCCAGTCACTCGGGCTCCTTCAAGACGATCGCATTTGTATAGCCGAACTCCTCGCAGGAAGCGCGCGCAGGTGGACACGCCCGGCCTGCCCGGGCCCGCGCGCTACGTCCAGTCGAGGAGTCCGAGCCGGATTGCGGTGACGACGGCCTCGAGCTTGGTGGTCGCATCAAGCTTGCGACGGAAGTTGCGGATGTGGTTGAGCACCGTGTGGGAGCTGATGGCAAGCTCCCGGGAGATCTCGGGCGTCGAGCGGCCCAGCGCCACCAGGCGCAGCACCTCCAGTTCCCTCCGGGTCAACGCCGATGCCTGTGCGGAGCCCGGCGCCGCAGCCGGACGGTGCGACACGACGTCGGCCCCTCGCCGCACCAGCCCCTCGCGCACCGAGTCAGTGGCCTTCTCGTGGGATCCGCTCGAGGATCTGTCATGGATCACATGCACGAGCACGGGAGCGTCGTTGCCGCGGCCGGCCACCACCATCGGAGTGACCGAGACCTCCTTGCGCTCGCCCGATGAGCACATCATCCACACATCGACCGCGCCGGGGACCTGCCCCGCCTTCAGGGCTCGCATGGACGGACAGCCCTCCCGGCATCCGGCGACGATGCTGCCCGGCATCCGGCCGGCCAGCACCTCGGAGCACCTGCGCCCGAGGACCTGCTCGGGCGTGAACCCCAGGATCCGCTGTGCGGCCTGGTTCCAGCACACGATGGTCTGGTCCAGGGACACTGCATAGGCGCCGACGTGCGACGATTCCAGCAGCCGGAGCACGTCCCCCGAAGTCACAGGCTCACCGCCGGCTCCCAGAGCGGGCGCGGACAGGTGGGAGCCTGTCGCGTGGCACCGGTGTCACTCCCGCTCTTGTTCGTTTCGCTCACGGGCCGCTTGGGCCACGGCCTTGCGCCGTACGGACCGCGTGGTCCCGCGTGGAGCGTTGAGCATCATCGACCGACTCTAGATCAACCACCGGCACCGACACCAAGGTTCGTCCGGCTGCTGGCGGCGGGCGCACCGCACGGGATCGGTATCTGACATGTTCATGTCAGATACGCTCACTCACCTTATGGCTGCTGACGACCGGCTCTCGGCCGACGACTGGATCACGGCCGGCCTGGAGGTCCTCGTGGAGGGAGGGGTGGCCGCGGTCAAGATCCTACCGATCGCCAAGCGGCTGGGCGTGACGAGAGGCAGCTTCTACTGGCACTTCGCGAGCCGCGAAGCGCTGCTGGGCAGGCTGCTGGACGCCTGGGAGCGCAAGAACACCGCCGCGGTCGTGCAGGCGGCCGTGACTCCGGGGACGCTCATCGACCGGTACATCGCCTTGTCGCGGCTCTGGCTCGGCCGGTCGGACTTCGATCCGCCGCTGGACATGGCGGTGAGGGAATGGAGCCGCCGCGATCCCGCCGTGCGCGAGAAGCTGAGAGCGGCCGACGAGCAGCGATTGGACGCTCTCACGGAGATGATCGCGCCCGAGGGCCACGAACCGGCGATGGCGCGGTGTCGGGCCCGTACCCTCTACCGAATACAGATGGGATGGCACGAGGGCGATGACCCGGCGACCGACGGCCACGGCGAGACGTTGGCGGCCTATTTCGAGATCTTCTCGGGCCGCGCCTCCGGCCCATCCGAGCGCGAGGCCATCGTGGCCGGCCTGTCGTAGCCCGCGAGCCTTCCAGGGCGTACACTGGCGCTCCCCAGCGCTCGTAGCTCAATTTGGATAGAGCATCTGACTACGGATCAGAAGGTTGGGGGTTCGAGTCCCTTCGAGCGCGCAAAGAGGCCGAGCGGTGCAACGCCGAGCGGTATGCCGAATGCCGCCGAGTGTCAGTCGGCGGCCATGACTCTGGCCAGCAGGGCGTGAGGCAGCGGCTGGTAGTCGTGATGCTCGGCGCTGAACGTGCCGGTACCGCCGGTCATCGACCGCAGGTCGATGACGTAGCTGCGGATCTCCGATGTCGGCACATGGGCGTGTATCACGCTGGTGCCGGCGGCCGAGCCCGGCTCCGTGCCGAACACCTGGCCCCGGCGGGAGTTCAGGTCGCCGAGCACGTCGCCCTGGTAGGTGTCGTGAACCTCGACGTGGACCTCGCTGACCGGCTCCAGCACCGCGCTGCCGACCTGCTCCACCGCCTGCTTGAGGGCGTGGGAACCGGCGATCTTGAAGCTCATCTCCGAGGAGTCCACCGAGTGGTGCTTGCCGTCGTAGCACACCGCCCGCAGATCCACCATCGGGAAGCCGTGCCGGCCGCCGTTGGACATCGCCTCCTCTATGCCCGCTCCCACTGCAGGGATCAGGCCCCGGGGGATGGCGCCCCCGGTCACCTCGCTGTCGAACTCGTAGCCGGCGCCGCGCGCCAGGGGCTCGAACCGGACCATGGCCACTGCGAACTGCCCGTGGCCGCCGCTCTGCTTCTTGTGCTTGGCCTCCACGTCGGCCGGCCGGGGCAGCGTCTCCAGGTACGCGATCTTCATGTCCTCGATCTCGAAATCGATCCCCATGCGGTCGAGACGGGCTCGCACCACCCGGAGGTGGGCCTCGCCGGCACCCGACAGCACCGTCTGGCGGGTGGTGGCGTCCTGGCGGATCACGAGGCTGGGATCCTCGGTGGCGAAGCGGCGCAGCGCGGAGGCCAGCTTGTCCTCCTGGGCCGGAGCCGAGGCGTGGATGGCCACGCCGTAGACAGGAGTCGGTGGCGGGGTCACCAGCACCTTCAGCGCGGTGTCGTCGGCAAGCGTGTCGCCGGTACGCACATCTCCGAGCTTGGTGGCGGCCACGATGTCCCCGGCCGCGGCCTGACTGACCGCGTGGTGTTCAGCACCGGTGAACGACATCAGGTTGTGGAGCCGCTCCTTGTTGGCGGTGCGGCTGTTCACCAGGGTGTCGTTGGCCCTGATGGTGCCCGACAGGACCTTCATGAACGAGATCTGACCAAGGAAGTCGTCGATCCTGGTCTTGAACACCAGAGCCACCGGCGAGCCGGCCGCATCGATGGCCACCTCGACAGGCTCGCCGGCGCGGACCCCCTCGGCCGGACCCGACTCGCCCGGTGCCGGACCGACCCGGCAGATGAAGTCGAGCAGGCGGTCCACGCCGATCGGCTTGGCCGCCGAACCGCACAGCACCGGGAACACGCTGCGGTGGTCGACTGCGTCGTGGATCAGGCGCTCCAACTGCTCCTCGCTTGGCTCGGTGCCCTCCAGGTACTGCTCCAGGAGCTCGTCGTCGCCCTCGACAACTCCTTCGACCAGCTGGATGTGACCGTCGGAGGCGTCATCGGCCAATTCGTCGGGAACGGCAGCGGCCGCCGACTCGCCGCTGCTGTAGTCGAGGGCGCCGTCGCCCACCAGGTCGGCGATGCCGTGGAAGGAAGCCTCCGCGCCCAGCGGAAGCTCCACCGCCTCCACATGGGCGCCGAAATGCGACTGCAGGGACTCGAAGGTGCGCTCGAACGACGAGCGCTCCCGGTCGAGGCCGTTCACGAACACCAGGCGGGGCAGGCCCAGACGCTCGGCGTGGCGCCACATGACCTGGTCCTGGGCCTGGACCCCGGACACGGCGTCCACCACGAACACGGCCAGGTCGGCGGCGTGCATGCCGTTGACCGCCTCGCCCACGAAGTCGGTGTAGCCCGGCGTGTCGATGATGTTGATCCTGTGGCCGCGCCAGTCGAACGACGCCACCGACAGGCTCAGGCTCTGGTGACGGGCCTTCTCCTCGGGATCGTGGTCGCACTGGGCGGTGCCGTCGTCGACACGGCCCATGCGGCCCACCACACCGGCCCGGTACAGCATCGCCTCGGCCAGGGTGGTCTTGCCGTTGCCGTTGTGGCCGACGAGGACGACGTTTCTGATGGGTTGCGACGACACGCTCGATGACCCTCCCTCTAATGGACCTGCGCACGCAAGGGACGCCGACACTAAGAGCGTGCGCGGGCAGGTGCAAGCCCGCCGGTCAGTCCTCGGTGATCTCCACGGCGTACTCGGGGCAGTTGTCGTAGGCCAGCCGGGCCTTGTCCTCCAGCTCGGCCGGCACCTGGCCGTCACCGATCTCGAAGGCGGTGCCCTCGTCGTCCACGTCGAACAGCTCGGGCGCCAGCATGTAGCAGCGGTTGTGGCCCTGGCAGGCCTCCTGATCGACGCGGACCCTCATAGTGCCTCCTCGCTGGTCGGTTCGAGCCGAGCCTAGAGGTCGGGCAGGTGGATCGGGAAGGCAGCCCTGAGGCGGGCGTCCACGTCGGCGGAGACGTGGCTGGGTCGGTGCTCGGACAGCACCCGCTGCACGTGCTCGTGGGCCCGGGCCCGGGAGTCCTTGGAGCCGGCGTCCATCCAGTTGTCGGGCGTGTCGCGGTCGCCGATCTCCGGGTAGACGTACTCGCGCTGCATCAGCTCCAGGGTCTGGGGCGAGCCCAGGAAGTGGCCCGGACCGGCGACCACCTCCGCGATGAGCTGCGCCGACAGGGTCTCCTCGTCGACCTCGATGCCCCGCACAGTGCGGTTGATCGAGCCGAGCATGTCGTTGTCGATCACCAGGGCCTCCAGCGAGCAGCTCAGGATGCTGGCCAGCATCCCGGCCGACTCGTACACCAGGTTCGCCCCGGCCTGCCCGGCCAGGACGATGTTGATGCCCTTCTCGTAGCCGGCCTGGTTGTCGGGGATCTTCGAGTCGGCCATGCCCGCGGCCACCCCCGACGGCAGACCGATCCAGTTGACCAGCTGGGCCGCGGCCGCATTGAGGATGCCCTCCTCGCCGGAGCCGCCGCTCATGGCCCCGGTGCGCAGATCTGACACGAACGGCCACATGCCCATCACGCACGGGTGGCCCGGGCTCAGCAGGTTCACCCCGGTCAGCGCAGCCAGGCACTCGGCCAGGGCCTGGGCCAGCGAACCGGCCAGGGCCGCCGGGGAGGTGGCCCCGGCCTGCCCGGCCGACAGCAGGTTGATGGGCATGCCCGCCTCGACCTGGGCCACCATGCAGCGAGCCGACTCCTCCGCGAAGCGCAGCGGCGGCACCACGAACGTGTTGTTGGCCGCCACGAAGGGCCGCTTGCGGAACTCTCCGGGACCTCCGAGGGCCATGTCGTACATGTCCACCGTCTCGTAGACGTGCTCACGCTCGAACCAGGACGTGCCGATCGGCTTGGTGGTGCCGACCATGGCCGCGTAGGCGGTGTTGAGATCGAGCAGCCGGGCGTCCTCCATGTCGCGGGCCACCACGGTGCGGACGAAGAAGTGGATGTTGTCGAGGGTGTCGACGAGCCGGGCGCAGTCGTACACGTCGACCGCGGTGGACGGCCGGAACGTCGCCATCTCGTGGTCGTACATGAGGACGGCCGCGCCGGCGGTACCGAAGTGGACCCGGTCGCCGCCCACGGTGATGGACCGGTCGTCGTCGAACCCGTGCCAGACCCACTCCTTGGCCGCGGTGACGATGGCCGCCTCGACGATGCCCTTGGGGTAGTGGAGGCGCTCGGCGTCGTCGACGTGGCCGCCCGCGGCGGTGACCACATCCACGAACTCCTCGATGGGCGAGCCCATGCCGACGTCTTCGAGCAGCGCCAGCGCGGCGTCGTAGACCTGCTGCATGTCGGACTCGCTCAGGGGCGCGAACTTGCCTCCGGGCAGCCCGGGGCGCACCGGCCGGGCATCGACCTCCAGCGGAGCCTGGCGAGCGGCGATGCGCCCGGCCCGTCCCCCGCTGCGACGGCGGCCTCCTGACTCTGCGGGCACTGGCGTCACCTCCTCAACTCAGGCTCGGGGAGCGTTGTTGGCAGGATCGTAGGCGGGATCGGACAGCACCGTCGCGGTCCGGCGCTCTCCCAGCAGGTCGAGCTCGAACGTCGAGCCCGGCGCCTCGAACTCAGGGGCCACGTACACGAAGGCCAGGCTGCGGCCCACGGTGTGGCCCCAAGTGCCGCTGGTGGCGATGCCCATGACGTTGCCGTCGGCGTCGAAGGCGGGCTCGTTGCCGCGTACGTCGTTGTCGGTGGCGTCCACCTCGCAGTACACCAGCACCATCGACAGCGGCCCGGCCTGGTCGCGCCGGGCCACGGTGGCGTCGCGGCCGATGAAGGGCCGGCTCAGGTCCACGAACCGCTCCAGGCGGGCCTCTATCGGGGTGATCTCGGTGGTGAGCTCGGAGCCCCACGCCTTGTAGGCCTTCTCGATGCGCATCACGTTCATGGCGTAGCTGCCGAAGTGGACCATCCCGTGGGGCTCCCCCGCGGCCACCACCGCGTCGTAGAGCTCGGCCAGGCGGTCGATCGGGCAGTGCAGCTCCCAGCCCAGCTCGCCCACGTACGACACCCGCAGGGCCACACAGGGCACTCCCGCCACCTCGATCTCGGCCGCGGTCAGCCACCGGAAGGCATCGTTGCTGAGGTCGGCGCCGGTGAGCGGCGCCAGCGCATCGCGGGCCCGGGGGCCGGTCACGGCCAGGATGCCGATGGAGTCGGTGACGTCGGAAACGGTCACGTCGGTGCCGTCGTCCACGTGCTGGGCCAGCCAGTCGAGGTCGTGGCTCTGGCCCATGATGGCCGAGGTCAGGTAGAAGCGGTCCGGCGCGAGCCGGGCGATGGTCATCTCGCACTCGATGCCGCCCAACTCGGTGAGCATGTGCGTCAGCCGGATACCGCCGTCGCGGGCCGGCAGGCGGTTGGCCGACAGGCGGTCGAGCAGGGTGGCCGAACCGGCCCCGGACACCTCGAAGGAGGCGAACGCGGTGATGTCGGCGATCCCGACCCGCTCGCGCACCCCCCGAACCTCGTCCCCCACCGGGTCGAAGGCGTTGGAGCGGCGGAAGGAGTGCCGCTCGCCGGCGCCGTTGGGCGAGTAGTACTGGGGCCGCTCCCAGCCGTACACCTCCTGCCACTGGGCCCCCAGGCGGTCGAGGCGGTCGTGGATGGGGTTGGTCTTCTGGGGCCGGCCCGCGGCCCGGAACTCGCCCGGCAGGCGCACCTGGTACATCTCGTGGTACTCGTCGGTGGCCTTGGCGATAGCGAAGACGGACTTGGGACCGGTGTGGTCGCCGAAGCGGCGGGGGTCCATGCCCCTCACGTTGATCTCGGTCTGGCCGTGGACCATCCACTGCGCCAGGTACTTGCCCGCGCCCGGGCCCTGGGTGATGCCGATCGAGGCGCCGTTGCAGTGCCAGTAGTTGCGCAGCCCCGGAGCCGGCCCCATCAGGTACCCGGAGTCGGGGGTGTGGGTGATGGGCCCCGACACGATCTGCTTGACCCCGGCGTCGGCGAAGGCCGGGATGCGCATGGCCGCGAACTCGAGGCACTCCTCGAGCACGTCGACGTTCTCGCCGGTGAGGTGGAAGTCGTGGGCCCAGTCGATGCCCTCGGTCCCGTACACCCTGGAGTCGGACATCTCGTAGGGGCCGACCAGCAGGCCGTCGATCTCCCGGCGGTAGTAGCACGAAGACCTGGGATCGCGGGTGACCGGCGGCTCGTAGCCCAGATCGATCATGGCCTGCATGGGCTCGGTGACCAGGTACTGGTGGATGACCGACACGATGGGCACTTCGAGGTCGACCATGGCCCCGAGCTGGGGGGCGTAATGGCCGGCTGCGTTGACCACGTGCTCGCACACGATCCGGTAGCTGTCGTCGGCGCCCGTGCCGTGCATGCCGCCGGGGGTGGCGATGATCTCCCAGCGCCCGTCGGGCAGGCGGTTCATGTCGGTGACCATGGTGTGGCGCCGGATCTCGCAGCCGCGCATGCGGGCGCCCCGGGCCATGGCGTTGGTGCAGCCCGACGGGTCGGTCCAGCCGTCGTTGGGGGTGTAGAACCCCAGCTTCACGTCGCTGAGATCCTCCAGCAGGGGGTGGCGCTCGCGGATCTCCGACACCCCGATCAGATGCGACTCGATGCCGACCTGGGTGAGCATGGCGTGCACGTAGCGGTGCCAGTCGACCTCGTCGTCGGTGCGGGCCAGCCGGATGGCGCCGCAGCCGTGCCAGCCGGCCGACAGCCCGGTCTCGGCCTCGAGGCGGGGATACAGGGCCACCGCCTCCTCGTGGACCTTGGCCATGTTGAGGTCGCCGATGAAGTTGGGGATCAGCCCGGCCGCGTGCCAGGTGGACCCCGAGGTCAGCTCGCCCTTCTCCAGCAGGATGGTGTCGGTCCAGCCCTCGTGGGCCAGGTAGTACAGCAGGCCCACCCCCATAGCCCCGCCGCCGACGATCACGCATCGCGCCTCTTGCGTCACGGCCCCTCCTCAAGGTGTGCGAAGCGTGCGCCGCGTCAGCAGGCCGCGGCAAGCCGGAGTGTAGTTGTGGCCGCGGCCCTCGCGGGCAATGGGCGGGACGGCAGGCGCCTCGTCGCTCCCGTCCGAACGAACATCTGCCTCAACGGCGGCCAGCACTCCCTATGAGGGGAGCTGCTCGGGATGCTCCGGGCGGAACCGGTCGGGCTTCGAACGCTGGCGCGGACCCGTCAGAGGTCCGCGCCGATCACATCTTCGACCGTCGGCGCCTCGGCCACCTGCTCGTGGAGGACGGGCTTAGAGTCCATCAGATCCGCTGCTCGGCTGAACTGCGCCTCGGACTCTGCGGCCGACTTGCCGAGAGCCTCGCCGATCTCCAGCCACGACGCCCCGGCCTTGCGGGCGGCAACGACCAGCTCGGCGATCTCGGCCCAAGCCGAATCCCTTTCCTCGGAGATGTACTCGAGGTAGTACTCCTTGACCGGTCGCTTGTGATCCGGCGACGGACCGTGCCGCTCAAACCAGTCGGCGAGCTCCTCCGCCTCTTCCGTAGCCTCTTGGAGCGACCATTGCATGCGCCCACTATAGACCGTGCCTCCGCGGCGGCTCCACGGCGAGGCGCTGGAAGCGCTACAGCCGACTGAGATACTTCTGTCTCGCGGTCATTGCATGAACGATCTGTCGACCAGGCCGAAGCTTCGAAACACCCACTTCCAAGAGGTTCCCGCGCTCGTCGGGACCGATCAGCATCACCATGTCGTCCTCGGGAAAGTGACCGATGACGTTCCGGTGCGCGTGAAGGATGTCACGGTCTGATATTCCGTGCCGGCGGGCGCTGGGGAGGATGAGAGGATGCACGGCAACATTCTCTAATACCACAATCCGGCGACCTGAAGGCGCAACGGTCAAGAAGCGGTTCGTCCGCGAGGGCGACGTGTCGACAGCCCGAGACGCGGCGCTACGGGCCGTCCTCCAGGCGGACTCGCTGGTCGCGGGGATCGTAGAAGCTGCCGATTCGGAGTCGGCGCGGTCAGCGCAAGTCCCTCCACGTCCAAGGGGCGCCATCGACCAGCAGTTCCGGATTGCCGGTCCACAGGGTCGCCCGGTTGGCCGCCGCGGTGGCCGTCGCGAACGCGTCGGCATACGACATCGGATAGGCAGCCTTGATGCGAGCGGCCCGCAGCACTCGCTCGACGCCGGGCACCTCGGCCGTCAGGCAACGCCGAAGATCTCGCAGTGCGTCTGACGCGGCATCTTCCCCGGCACGCCGACAGAGGACGTAGAACACCTCGCCCAGGTTGATCCAACTGACCAGCGGCCTGCTCCGGTCCAGCAGCTCAGCAACCGCTGACGATGTCGGCTCAGCATCTTCCAGGTATCTGAGAATCGCCCACGAGTCCAGGACGACGCTCATTCGGAGCGCTCACGCAGGCGGTCGGCGCTGCGCTGCTCGTTGAGGCACGAAATGAGGTCCATGCCCTTGAACCGGCCGCGCAGAGCCGTGGCACTGCCGACCGGGCGCAGCGCCACATGATCGTCGCACTGCCAGAACACGACCTCGTCGCCCGCGTCGATGCCGAAGCTCTCCCGCAGCTCCTTCGGTATGACGACTTGGCCCTTCGCCCCGACCCGATGAGTCATACCGCCAAGTATAACCTAGCTGTCAGGGACCGTGCGGCGAAGGGTCGGCGACGGGCGCAACCAAGTGGCGTCTGCTGCACGGGCGTTGCGCTGGACGGTCACGGCGCCTCGCTCGGCAGCGACGGCGGCAGGGCGGCGACGATGCGGGCGGTCTCGACGCTGACGGTGACGAGGCGGCGCAGGTGCCGGATCAGGTTGAACGGCTCGCCGGCCCAGCCATGCCAGCCGTTGGGGTCGTCGACGATGCCCGATGGCTTGTCGTGCTTGGCGCGCAGCCTCTCGATCGCCCGGTGCAGCGGTGACCCGTACTCGCCGGGATGAGCCTCAAACGCCGCCTTCAGCAGCCGCTCGAACACGCGCCCCCGCTGCTGAGGCGACTCGAACCGCTCCGCCAGCAGACCGACCACCGATCCAGGACGAGTCGG
>LXNI01002745.1_pt1 | contig 11478 bp, 8 predicted proteins | sample 809091 | NCBI WGS metagenome assembly LXNI01 (sample SAMN04870527, study PRJNA318959) | sponge metagenome | biome: 01000161; feature: marine sponge reef; material: water | host: Sarcotragus foetidus | place: Greece: Milos, Mediterranean Sea | collected 2013-05-29 | depth 5-7 m | reverse complement strand
CCGCCGTCGGGGTCTGTCAGCGTCGCCTTGAAGGGCGTCCTCTCCTGTGGCTGCGCCAGCACCGTGACCGTGCCCGGCTCCTCGACGTTCTCGATGTTCACGGTCACCGCGAGCGTGCTCTTCAGACTCCCGTCGGTCGCCTCGATCGTCACGCGGTGCGAGCTCGCCGTCTCGTAGTCGGGATCAGCGGCGAACTCGAGCGCCCCGCTGGTGAACTCGAAGTCGCCGGCATCCGTGCCCGTGAGCGAGAGGCCCACGGTGTCACCCTCGGGATCCGTGGCGGTGTACGCGCCGACGAAGCGGCTGCTGCCTTCAGGCAGTGTGTGGCTCGGCTCGCCCGTGATCTCCGGCGCCTCGGGAACATCTTCAACCTGGATAGTGATGGAGATGACATCGTCGATCGCAGGATCGGCTTCGCCTGCGGCGTTCTTGTTGTCGGTGACGGAGATCGTTCCTGTGTAGGAGCCGAGACCCTCGTGGTTGAGCGCTTCCTTCGTCTGCAGCTGACCCGTGCCGGCCACGATGTCGAACGCAGTCGCCGCGTCACCCGCGAGGGTGTAGGTCAGTGCGTCGAGGTCGTCGTCGCGGGCGGCTACGGGGTCGCCGAAGTTCCGCCCGGCCGGCGTGTTCTCGTCGACGCTGCGTTCGCCGGTCTCGTGCCCGGGGACTCCGGATCGGTGTTGCCCAGCGCAGGCTTGCCTTCGGCGCTCTCCGACCAGCGGCCATCGCCCGAGCTGTTCACGGCCCGCACCTGCACCTCGTACTCGTTGTCGTTGGTGAGGTTGCGGATGACATGGCGGAGGTCGCCGTCACCGGTGCGCCACACGTTCTGCACGACGCGCCATGATGAGAGGCTCCCTCCCATGTAGCGCAGGTCATAGGCGGTGACGTCGGAGCCACCCGTGTCATCGGGTGTCGTCCACTCGACGGCGAGCGCGCCGTCGACCGGGGTCGTGGCGACGGCCGGGGGGCCCGGCGTGAAGCCGTGGCCGTAGACCTTGATGCTCCATGATTGCAGCGTGCCGGCATCCTTTGCGAAGGGGTCGCGCACTCGCAGCGTCCACGTACCGGCCGCGTTCTCACCGAGGTGCCGGGCGGAACCGAAGCGGATGGTCCCTGTGACCGCGGTCACGGACTTCTGGATCGTGCCGCCAGAGTGGAACGTGAACTGCACGCCGCGCACCAGGCGTGAGTGGGCGCCCGACGGCGAGACGAGATCGAACGCGAGGTCCCGGAACGAGGGGTGGTCGACGGTGACGTTGACTTCGACGAACTCCGTGAACCCCACGTAGGAGTCGACCGTCAGCCGTAACGTGGTCGGGGTGGCGGCCCCGTCCGGCAGGGCGATATCGAGGTCGCCGGATTCGGCCTCGATCGTCCGCATCTCGGGAAGGGTGGTCCAGCCTTGAGCAAGGGCGACCGCCGCGCCCGCGTCAACCGCGCCGAACCCGTACTGGTGGTTGTAGTAGTAGCGGTCGGTCGTCGAGCCGTACTTCAGTGCACCGGACTCCCAGCCGCTGTACACGGTGGCGGCGCCCCGGTCGCTGCGGTCGTTGCGGCGAGCCGAGGCAGCGAGGATCAGCTTCAGGTCCCGCCAGGTCAGGTCCGTGTTGACCGCGCGTACGAGCGCCGCCACCCCGGAGACGATGGGTGCGGCCGCCGACGTGCCAGAGAACGAGCGAGTATAACGATTGCCGTTTCTCGTCGTTGCGATCCCAGGCGCGCCCGGACCGGTGTCCCAGGAAGGGGCGCATATCCAGAGGTGCGGGCCGGTCTCCGAGTAGCTGGCCCGCACATCCTTGTGGTCGATGGCGCAGACCGCCGTTACGCCGTAGTGGTTTGCGTACTCGTCGACGTTGCCGTCCTCGCCTTCGTCGTACCCGTTGCCGGCGGCGAACACATAGAAGACGCCCTTGCCGCCGAAGCCGTTGGTCACGCCGTTGACGATCGCGTCTTCCCATACCGCGGGGGCGAAGCCGATCTCCGGGATCGGCCCCCAGCTGTTGTTGGAGACGGCGGTATCGCTCATGTGGCGAGTCATGGAGTCCGCTTCGTCGAGGTCGGCCGTGTTCGTGATATCGATCAGGTTGAAGCCGTAGATGCTCGCCCTGGGCGCCACACCGCGCACACCGATGTTGTTGTCGCGCGCCGCGATGATGCCGGCCACCTGGGTTCCGTGTGTCTCGAGCGGGTCGTAGATGTCGCTACCGTAGTAGTCGTGGTTTCGAGCCGTGATGACGTTGTCGACGAGGTCCTTGTGCGCGTATTGCAGCCCGTCATCGACAACCGCGACGTTGATGCCCGCCCCCATCGTCGTGGACCAGACCTCCTCGACGTTGATGTCGTGTCCCGCCCCAGCGGGGAACTGCCCGGTGTTGTCGAGGTGCCACGCGCAGCCATACCAGGGGTCCGTCTGGGGCGTCGTGATGCCGGTGCAGAAGTCTTCCGTCTCGCCGTACTCGGACTCGTATGCGTGGATCAGGTAGGGGCCGCCCGTGCCGCCGGAGGGGGCGGCGACGCGCACATAATACGTACCCGCCGCGAAGTGGCCCCAGACCGAGAAGCTGGCCTCCGGAAGCCCGTTGTGGTTCCAGTGCTCGTGCGCGATGACGTGCAGGTCGTCCAGCACCGTATTGGATGAGTCGGTGAGGGTCGGCGTGAGTGGCAGCGAGCCACCGAACGAGAGACCGTACATGTAGACATACATGTCTTCGTCGAGCGTGAGGCTGAAGTAGTCCTGGTCGCTGTCGGGCCGGATCCGGCCGGGCTCGGGTGTACCGAGGGTGATGGCAGTGGCGGTCGCCGTGGAGCTTCCGGGATCGGTCACGGTGCGGACGAACAGCGTATACGGTCCGGTGTCGTCCCCGCTGAAGCTGGTGACCCGGATGTAGTACGTACCCACATCGAGCTCGCGACGGACCATGAACCCAACCTCGTTGAAGGCGTACTCGCTGTCGTCGTTCTCCTCGAGCACCATTTCGTCGACGTCAAGGATTTCGCCGTACGTGTCCACGTCCCCGACCGCCATCACCCACACGTCCGCGGCGGCGGACAGCTCCAGCTTGAAGTAGTCCTTGTCGCCATCCACCCCACCCGTCGGCCCGATGCGGCCCGGGGTGATCGAGTCGAGCGCTACTGTGGTGGCCGTGTCCTTCGTGCCCCCCGGGTCAGTCACCAGGCGGGCGTGCAGCGTGTACGAGGCAGTCTCACGCGCCTCGAAGCTGCCAACCCTGATGTAGTAGGTCCCTGCCGGCAGCTCGGTGCGGATCGAGAAGTTGCGAGGCCCGTCGAGCAGTTGCCCCTCGTCATCGGCGGCGAGCACGGTCCCGCCCGAGCTCTGCACCTGCCCAATCGTGTCGTCGCTGCCGGTCGTGTAGACCCACAGGTCCCCCGCAGCCGCGAGGACGACCCTGAAGAAGTCCTCGTCGTCAGCGGGGTCGATGCTCCCGCGCACCGATGAGCCGAGGGTGAGGACGGTCGCGCCCGACCTGGAGTCGCTGTGATCGCTGGTCGTTGCCTCGTGCGTGGCCGACCAGGGGCCGTCGCCGCCGTTGTCGGCGCGGACCTGCAGGTCATACCCGGCGCCGTCGGGGAGCCCCTTCAGCTCGTACTGCAGCGTCCCGTCGCCCGTCTGCCACACGTCGGGCTCGACGGTCCAGTTGGCGGCGTCGGTCTTGTCGGTGTGGTCACTGCGGATGTAGCGGAGGTCGTAGGCGACGATCGTAGAGCCGCCGTTGCTCGACGGCGCGTTCCAGGATGCGGTCAGCGAGTTGGTCCCGGCCGTGACCGAGGCGATCGTGGGAGCGCCGAGCGGGTTTTGCGCCCATGTCCGGCCGGCCAGGATCAGGAGGCAGGCCGCGAGGCAGCCCGCCAGCAGCGACGGCCACCTCACCGCAGTTCGGTTTCCCTCCGCCAGTTCGGGCTCGAGATTCGCACGCCGTCCTGCACTGCCAGCGCGTTCGCCAGCTCGAGTGACGGGAACCCGGGGCCGGTGTCCAGCAGGAACGCGTTCGCCGTGAACGTCTGCTCCGTCACCGTCGCCCGATCCACGCCGTGTTCGGTGAAGAACGCCTCGACACGCGTCTGGTCCCATGAGCTGTCGAGCACGACGATCACGCCGCCTGGCAGCGTCATCAGCGAGCCGGACGGCGTGCGGAACACCGGCAGCGCGTCGCTGCCGTGGCGTGGCTGCCGCTCGACGATGCTTTCGACGCCTCCGGCCGAAATCACGACATCCTCGGCGGTGTTCTGTGTCGTCGGCTGCACCACCAGGTCGGCGCGCAGCCACACGGTCACCGTGCGATCGCCGTCGTACCAGGTGTATCGCTGCTCCTCGTCGGCGTCCGTCTCATCCTTGCCGCCTTCGGTGTCGGCCCGGCCCAATCGAGCGGAGACGGTCGGAGTCGGCTCCGGGCGGGGTGGCTTCGGCGGCCGTGGCCTGAGCCCGTCCGAGCGCTCCGAGTCATCCTCGATCTCGACTTCGCGCGCTCCATCGTCCGTGACTCCCACCACGACGACGGTCGCGGTTGGGGTCGGCATCACGGGGGTTGGTGTCGCCGTAGGCGTGGGGGTCGTCGTCTCTGCCGCGGGCGCGCTGGATGACCCGCTGCCGTCGTCGGTGCTCGGGGTGCGAGGAGCCGAGGCGGCATGCGTGGCGGTAGCGACGGCTTCCGGCTCCGCAGCAGGATCGCTGCATCCGGCCAGCACGGCGATGGTGATCAGCAGCAGGACGGTGACACTACGCATGCGCTCGGCCCGTGATTGGTCCGTCGGAGTCACAGTATCGCGCATGTACTCATGGAGGGCCCCGATGGACAACGCAGGTGCGATTGGGCGCCGTTGCCTCAGCCAGCCCTTCGCAGCTCGGGCGAAGCAGCGGCGACGGTCATTGTCAGCACACCAAGCAGCACGCCGGACACCGCCGTCGTGGCCACGACGCCAATCGATGAGGCAACCGCGCCCTGCACGAGCATCGCGCCCGGCAACACGCCGATCGAGAGCATCAGTACGCCCAGCACGCGTCCCCGCGCCTCGGCCGGCGCGAGCAGCATGGTGAGCGTGCTCTGCATCACTCCGAAGCCAGCACTCCCGGCCCCCGCGATGAACACCAGCACGAGCGCCAGCCCGAACCACCCGCTCACGGCGAACGCCGAGAGCCCCACGCCGAACAGCGTCGTCGCGAGGAGGTAGAGCATCCCCTTCGAGCGGAAGTCGCCGAGCGACGCGATCCCGACCGCGCCGACCAGCGCTCCCATGCCATTCACCCCGACGATCAGACCCAGCCCTGCTGCTCCAACGTCGAAGACCTCCTCGGCGAACACGGGGAGGAAGCCGAGGATCACCGGCCACGCGAACGTGTTCGCCAGCACCGTCACCACCAGCAGCGAGCGCAGCGCGCGGTTCGCCAGCGCATGGCGGAACGCCTGCGCAATCTCGCCCATCACGACCATCGCGTTCGCCGCACCGCCGCGTCGCTCGTCCCCCAGGCGCAGCAGCACCCAGCAGGCGGGGATGTACCACGCCGCGCTGAACCACAGCGCAACGTCGGCAGCCGTAGCGCGCGATCAGCGCGCCGGCGATCGCCGGGGCAACCACGCGGCTGCCGAGCATCCCGACGGCGTTGACCGCGTTCGCGCTCGACACGCGCCGCTCGCCGACGAGGTCGATGGTGAGCGTGAAGCGCACCGGCTGGAGCGGCGCCATGGTCAGGCCGACGAGCGCCCCGGCGACGAGCACGTGCCAGTACTCCGCCACATCGAGCATGACGAGTGCCGCGATCGCCACGCCGGCCAGCAGCGCGACGAGTTGCGAGCCGATGAGCAGCCTCGGGCGGTGCATCCGGTCCGCGAGCAGGCCACCGACGGGCCCCAGGAGCATCGGCGCGAACCCGACGGCAGCGGCCGCGGCAACCGCGAGCTCCGAGCCGGTGAGGTCGAATGCCAGCCAGGCCAGCACGACGTTCTGCGCCCACCACGCGCTGGACGCGTAGAGCGTGCTCCACCACAGCGCACGGAAGGCGGGGTAGTCGCGGAGTGGCGTGATGACGTTCGCAACGGGCGACGAACCGCCCGCACCCGCGTCGATGCCTGCCGCCGACTGCTCGTAGCGCACGACAGCCAGTATGCGATGCTTCCTCGCAGGCGTCTGACTACGTCGGCGTCGGGCGAAACTTGGACCTCACGGCAGGCAGCGCGCGGGTCGCACCGTCACGCTGCGGCATGGAACGGAGCGAACGATGGAACACGGCTACACCGAGGTGCAGGGCCTGCGGATGCACTACCGCGAGTGGGGCGACCCCGCCCACCCCGACCTGCTGCTCATCCACGGCTGGACAGGCCACGGCGGTAGCTGGGAGGGCGTCGCCAATGCCTTCGAGGACCGATACCACATCATCGCGCCGGACAACCGCGGCCATGGCGAGACCGACAAGCCGGTGACGGGCTACCACCTGCGCGACTTCGTCACGGACCTTGTCGAGCTGATCGACAACCTCGGGCTCGAGCGCCCGGCGTACGTCGGGCACTCGTGGGGCGGGAACATCGGCACGATGATGGCGGCGACAAACCCCGAGGCGATCTCGCGCGCGTTCCTGGAGGACCCGGTCTACTGGAAGATGGTCAACGCCTTCGTGACCAGCCTCCGCCAGGCGATGGCGCGCCACGAGCGCCCCGAGGCCGAGATCCGCGCCGAGGGCGAGGCGAACGGCCTCACGCCGGAGCAGATCGAGGCCGAGGTCTACGGCCACCACCACTTCTCGCCACACGCGGTCACGCGCCTGCTCACCGACAACCGTGACTGGGCGTTCCGCTGCGAGGACCACATGCGGCGCGTCGCCGTGCCGACGCTCGTGCTCGTCGGCGACATCGAGGCGGGTGGCTACATGCTGCCCGAGGAGCTGGACTACTACCGCACGATCGCCTCGCCGGAGCTGTCGTTCCGGCTGTGGCCGAACGTCGGCCACATGATGCGCGGCACGCTGCCCGAGCAGTACAACGAGGAACTCGCGGCGTTCCTGGAGGAGTAGCAGGGTCGGAGTCGGCTGAGCCGTGCGGCGGGCTCCGGCTCAGCCGCGCTCTTACTGAAGATACGAAATGTAGCGCTCCGCGGATGTGCGGACGGCGTCCTTGCCGCCCTCGATCACGTCGCGGTCCCACCATCCGCCGTAGATGCGGTCGAAGGCGTACGGCTCGACCGAGGCGACGATGGCGCGGACCGTCTCGGGCGAGGTGGGGATGAGGTTCGGGTAGCTGTACATGAAGCTCACGTAGCGGCGATCCGGCACGACGGTGATCGAGTCGCCCACGAGGAGCGCGCCGCGGCCCTCGGCGCCCCCTGCCCAGTGCAGCACGGCACTGCCGGGGAAGTGCCCGCCCGTGCGCACGAGGGTTACGCCCGGGACCACCTCGAGGGGCTCGCCGTCCCAGTACTCGATGACCGGGTCGGGGCGTGTCACGAAGTCGCGGTCGGCCTCCGGAACGTAGATCGGGCAGCCGCCGAAGGCGTGGCTCCAGCTCACCATCGCATCGTAGAAGTGCGGGTGTGAGAGCGTGATCGCGTCGATGCCGCCGCGCGCCTCGATGGCCTCGCGCGCGGCGTCGTCGAGCAGACTCACGCAGTCGTAGAGCACGTTCCCGGCGTCGGTCTGCACCAGCAGCGCACGCTGCCCGATGCTGAACGGCGGCGTGATGCCGATCCCGGTCAGCCCCGGTTCGAGGTCGCGCACGTCGTTGCGGTGGCCGAGCGCGAGCAACTCCTCGCGCGTGATCCACTCCTGCCCGCCCCACCCGACGTACTGGCGGTCGTCCTCGCAGATCATGCAGCGCGTGGGGGGCCGCGCCGTGTCGGAATACTCGACGCCGCACGTGCGGCAGATCCACAGCGTCACGCCGGGTCTCCGCGTTCCGGCGGGCCTCGATGCCAGCGCAGTACCGACGACACGAAGAGCGAGAGCAGCGCGACGATGAGCGCGCCGAAGATCGCCGACATGAAGCCGTCGACGCGGAAGCCGAGGCCGAGCAGGCCGGCGATCCAGGCCGTCAGCGCCAGCATGAGCGCGTTGATGACGACGATGAACAGCCCGAACGTCAGCACGATCACGCACGCCGAAGCGAGGAACGCCAGCGGCCGCACGAGCGTGTTCACGAGCGCGAACAACGCCGTCGCCGCGACGAGCGAGGGCACATCGTCAATCTGGATACCGGGCACGAGGATCGCCGCGAGCCACAGCCCGACGGCGTTGACGACGAGCCGCAACAGCAGCTCCCACGGCGACGGTGGTCGCCGTTCGCGCTGGCCGCCGACCACCACCATGCGCATCGCCGGGGCCTCGTCGCCGTCCCGCGCCTAGACCGAGGCGACCTCGACGGGGCGGCCCTCGGACCAGCTCCGCCACGTGGCCTCGGTCACTTCCATGTAGCGCACGCCATCCTCGAAGTTCGTCAGTTCGACCGGGGCGCCCTCCCGGATCGAATCGATGAAGTCAGCCTCGACGCGCCACGTGCCCGCCGTGCCGGGGTCGGGCTCGATGGGTTGTGGGTCCTCGCCACGTGGTGCGAGTTCGAGGCGGTCACCGGCGCGCCACCAGTGCAGGGTCGCCTCGGTGCCGTGGAGCGCGATGCCGTGCGGGACGTGCGGCGCGGCGGCGACATTACTCACCTGGTAGGTCACGCGCGCGCCATTCGCCATCCGCGCGAACACACCGAGGCTGTCGGGGATCTCGATCGCCTCGTCTCCGCCCGTGTCCGGATTGCTCCTCGCAGCGGTGAACGTCGCCGCGTCGGCGACGACGCGCTCAGTCGCCCCGAGCCAGCGCCCGACGACCTCGGCGGCGATCCCGAACTCCATCATGTTGTGGCCGGAGTACTCGCTCCGCTCGCGCCAGTGGATGGGCCTCGATGGGTTGAGGCCACCGCCGCCGAGCAGGGTCACGTGCGCCTCCCGCAGCTCGCCGAGTGTCCCGTCGGCGACGAGGCGGCGCACGGTGCGCCATGTCGCGAAGTCCATCGGAGCTGGCACGAGCTGCGTGACGAGGTCCGGGTGCGCCTCGGACGCGGCGAGCATCTCGCGCGCCTCGGCGGCATTGGTCGCCATCCGCGCCTCGCACAGCACGTGCTTGCCCGCCTCCAGGCCGCGCACGGTGAAGTCACGGTGGCGGTACGGCCACGTGCCGATGCAGATCGCGTCGATGCTGTCGTCTGAGTAGATCTCATCGGGGTCGATGACGACGCGAGGGATGCCGAACTCGTCGGCGACACGCCGGCCGCTCTCCATCGAGCGGTTGCAGACGGCGACCACCTCGACGCCGTCGATGGCCTGGAAGCCGGGGATGTGTAGCAGGCGGGTGTTCGCGCCCGCCCCGATCAGGCCGACGCGGATGGGTTGGTCGCTCATCGGATGCTCCTCCCGCGCCCGGGCGCACGGTCGCCCGCCGCTGGTGCCCACCCTACCCGGCGCGATTGTCAGCGGCAGCCCCGACGCGACCCACATCGATGGCATCGGTAGGCGGCGGTCATGCGCCGATAGTGCTCTTGCGGCCCGCCTACTTCGGAGCGCAGCGGCCGGGTCCCGATAGGGGCGATAATCGAGGCGGCTGGGAGCCCGACATGCAGATCGCGCGTCTCTCGCTCACGAACGTCCGCACGTTCCGGCGGCTCGACACACCGCTGGAGCGCGGCATCAGCGTGGTCACCGGGCCGAACGGCGCGGGCAAGACCAACCTCATCGAGGCCATCGCGCTGCTCGCCACCACCCGCAGCGGGCGCGCCGGCGCGGACGCCGAGGTGATCTCGCAGGACGCCCTCCGCGAGGAGCCGCTGCCGGCCGCCACCCTGCACGCAGAGGTGGTGACTACCGCAGAGCCGGTCACTGTCGAGATCGTGGTGAGCAGCCAGGAGGTGCGCGGTCGTGCGGCCGCCGAGGAGCGCTCGCTCCCGCCGACGAGCCGCCGCTTCCGTGTCGACGGGGTCGCGCGGCGCGCCTCGGATCTGATCGGGCGGCTGAGAGTCGTGATGTTCTCGGCCGCCGACCTGCAGATCATCGATGGCTCGCCGACGCGGCGGCGGCGCTACCTCGATATCACCATCTCGCAGCTCGACCGCGAGTACGTGCGGGCGCTACAGCGCTACCAGCGCGTGCTCCAGCAGCGCAACAGCCTGCTGCGCAGCCTGCAGGAGCGCCGAGCCCGCCCGGGGGACGAGCTCGCCTTCTGGGACCAGGAACTCGCCACCGCCGGGGCGGTCATGCTGCACGGCCGCGCGCAGGCCGTTCGGGCGCTCGCCGAGGGCGCCGCGGCGCACTACGCAGACTTGGCGCCGGGAGTGGAGCCCCTGGCGGTCTGCTACGAGCCCGCACTCCCGCCCCCTGCAGCCTCGACAGTGCTCGACGCCGGCAGTGTCGAGGCCGTAGAGGCGACGTTCCGTGAGGTGCTGGAGGCGCGGCGCCGCGACGACCTCGCCGCCGGCGTGACGCGCAGCGGGCCGCACCGCGACAACATGCGCTTCGAGATCGCCGGCAACGACGCCGCCGCATTCGCCTCGCGCGGGCAGCAACGCACCGCGGGGCTGGCGCTTCGTCTCGCCGAGGTCGCGCTGTCCCGCGACCGCACCGGCGACGCGCCGCTGCTGCTCCTGGACGACATCCTGTCCGAGCTGGACGAGCAGCGCCGCGAGCGAGTGCTCGCCGCCGCCTACGGTGTCGACCAGGTCGTGATCACCTCGGCCGACGAGGACCGTCCCAGCGCCGAGGACCTGCCGGGCGCCCGTCGCTTCCGCATCGAGGAGGGAGAGCTGCGCCCGGCCGATTGACGGTGCGCGGTCGGGGTCAGTCCACCTCGCCGCTCAGCAGCGGGTTCCGCTCCGGGGCGAGGAGCACGGTCAGGGCGTGCGGTTCGACCGTGATCGTGACCGGCGTCTCGCCGATGTACTCGCCGTCGGCCTGCACGGGGAGCGGGCGCTCGGGCTCAACACGCACCTCGACGCCTCGCGCGTAGTCGATGCCGCCGCCTGCTCGGTGGTCGAGCCCGCCGCACAGCGCGCGTGCGACCAGCGCGAGGCGGTCGCGGAGGCCCTGGCCGGAGAACGAACAGACGTCGAGCGCGCCGTCGTCCGCGAGCGCGGCGCCTGTGATGCGCGCGAGCCCGCCGTAGAGCCGCGTGTTGCCGACAACCGCAAGGTACAGGTCGCGCTCGGCGCGCTGCCCGTCGACGTCGATGGCTGTTCGCGTGGGCGTGGCGCGCGCAAGGGCCGCAAGGCCGGTTGCTGCGTAGATCGCGCCCCCCGCCATCCGCTTCAGCGCCCCGCCCCCACCGACGCGGCGCACCACCTCGGCGTCGAGGCCGACGCTGCACATCAACAAGAACCGGCGCGACGTGCCATCCTCGAACGTCACGCGACCCACGTCGATGCGCGCCGTGCGAGCACGAGCGAGGAATGCGACCGCCCGCGCAGCGCCACCCGGCACGCCGGCCTCTTCCGCCCAGAC
>LXNI01002744.1_pt1 | contig 11478 bp, 10 predicted proteins | sample 809091 | NCBI WGS metagenome assembly LXNI01 (sample SAMN04870527, study PRJNA318959) | sponge metagenome | biome: 01000161; feature: marine sponge reef; material: water | host: Sarcotragus foetidus | place: Greece: Milos, Mediterranean Sea | collected 2013-05-29 | depth 5-7 m | reverse complement strand
AGACGGGCGCCTCGGGACCGCGCGACATCGGCAAGGTGATGCCGGTGCTGATCAAGCGCTTCCAGGGCAAGGCCAACGGCCGCGTCATCAGCGAGATCGTGCGGGGCCTGCTGGGCTAGCCAGCCTCCTCGTCCGGGAACCCCAGTTCGCGGCGCACCAGCGCCCCGACTACTTCAGCCGCGCTCGTGCCGGGCTCGGAACCGGCGACCAGGGAGCTCTTGGTGAGGGCGAAGGCGAACTCGTGCTCAGGATCGGCGAAGCCGATGGCCCCGCCGGCGCCGGGGTGGCCGAAGGTGGTGGTGCGGGGGCCCATGGCGGTGATGGGGCCGGTCTGGAAATAACCGAGCGCCTTTCGCACGGGTTGCTGGATGACTACGTCGACGTCGTCGGTCTGGAAGCGGGTAGCGGTAGCGACGCGTTCCTCGGGGAGGATGCGGACGCCGTCGAGCTCGCCGCCGTTGCCGAGGCAGGCGTACATGCGGGCGAGTGAGCGGGCGCTCATGAGGCCGCCGTGGGCGGGGAGGGCGGCGCGGCGGACGACGGGGTTGTTGTAGGGCTCGGCGAGGATGCCGACGGCGGGCGGGATAGCGCGCGTGATGAGCGCGCCCGGCGGGGCGGGCGGGGCATCGGGGCGGGGGCCATCGACGAGGGTGGCGACGCGCGGCTCGGTGGCGTCGTCGATACCCAGGTGGATGCCATCGAGACCGAGGGGCCCGCAGATCTCCTCCTGGACGAACTGGTTGATGGGGCGGCCATCGGCGCGGCGGATCACCTCGCCGAGGATCCAGCCGAAGGTGTAGGCGTGGTAGCCGGTGCGGGCGCCCGGTTCCCAGAGCGGTTCGAGGGCGGCGATCGAGTCGCACATGAAGTCCCAGTCGGACATGGACTCAGGGGTAACGCCGTCGGGCATCAGGGGGACGCCGACACGGTGGGTGAGGGCGTGGCGGATGGTGGCGAACTGCTTGCCCCGCTGGACGAACTCGGGCCAGTGCGCGGCGATGGGCTCGTCGTAGGCGAGCACGCCGCGCTCGACGAGCAGGTGAATGGCGGTCGCTGTGACCCCCTTGGTGCAGGAGAAGGAGGTGAAGAGCGTGCCGCCATCGACGGGCCGCCCGGACGCGACATCAGCAAGACCGGCCCACGTGTCGACGACGAGGTCGCCGTGGTGATAGGCAGCGACCTGCAGTCCCGACTCGGCCCCGCTGGCGATGAGCCCCTCGAGAGCCACGCTGACCCGCTCGTTGATGTCCGCCATTGGTCCGCCTTTCGCACCGGAAACTGGCCGGCGCCGGGGCCGACTCGCGGCGCAACGATACGCGCTCGCGCTATGCAAGGGCGGGGCGGGGATGGAGGGTGGCTCTGCTATCATCCGGGGTCACTTCATGCTGCGCCGCCTACCTGATCCGGTCGTCACGCGCGGGGGCGCGGCTGTCTTTGGCGTCATCATCGCCATCGGCGCGATCGCCCTGGCGATACCGCTGCTTCCCGGGGAGAGCGCCCCGCGCGAGGGCGATATCGCCCCGCGGGCTTTCGCCGCCGTGCGCGAAAGCGAGTTCGTCTCCGAGGAGCTGACGAAGGCGGCCCGGGACGAGGCGGAAGCGGCTGTCGAGCCCGTGATGGCCTCGCTGGAAGAGGTTCCCCAGGAACAGCTCAGGCTGCTGTCCATGCTCTTCGAGGAGGTCGTGCGGCTGCGACTGCGGAGCGGGCTCTCGTCGGAGGAACGCCTGGAAACCCTGGGCGAGTCGCCCGGCGGCATCGGGTTGGGGCAGGCGATCCGCTCGACGCTGCTCACGCTCGACTCAGGGGATCTGGAAGACCTGCGGCAATCGGCGATTGAGGGGGTGAGCGCCATCCTGAGCTCCCCGCTGCGGGAAGAAGACCGGCGGAACCGGATCGAGGCGTACCTGCTGGTGGGAAACGTGCCTTCGTTCCAGAACGGCGAAGGCGCGCTGCGTGAGCTGCTCGACGCCTTCGTGACGCCGACGGTGGCGCTGGACGAGCTGACGACACAGGGGTTGCGGAGCGAGGCCCGGGACGCGGTGGCGCCGGTGCTGGTGAGCTACTCCCCGGGCGAGGTGATCGCGGAGGAGGGGCAGGCGCTGGACCCGGTCGTGATTGAGGCGCTGCGGGAGACGGGCGTCATCCGCGAGGGGTTCGACTATTACGACCTGGGGGCGGGGCTGCTTATGGGGGCGGCGCTGGGGACCGTGCTGGCGGTGTACCTCTACCGGCTGCAGCCGTTCGCGCGTCCCGCCGAGCGGCGCGGCCTGATGACGCTGTTGGCGGTGCTGGGCACGCTGGTGGCGGTACGGGTGGCTCTGCCGGAGCTGCTGCCCGATACGGAGGGACGGTTCTTCGCCTACGGGCTGCCGGTAGGGGCTGCGGCCGTGGTGGTGTCGTCGGTATCGGCGCCGCGTTTCGGGGCGATGGTGGCGGTCGTGATCGCGCTCTACGCGGGGTTCATCGCGGCCACGGCGCCCTCGCTGGCGGGAGCGGCCTTCACAAGTGCGCTGGAGCCGCTGCAGCTGGTGATCGCGTACGCGGCGGGCGGTCTGGCGGGGGCGGCGGCGATGCAGCGAACGGAGCGGCTGGGCCGCTTCGCGGCCGCGGGGCTCTCCGTGGGGGCGGCGACGGCCGCGGTGCTCCTCGCGTTCTGGATGCTGACGGAGCAGCGGGAGGCGGAGGGGCTGGGCTGGCTGGCGATGGCCGCGACGGTCGCCGGAGGGGGATCGGCGGTGATCGGGCTGGGGGTACACGTGCTGCTCTCGACGGCGCTGCGGGTAACAACGCGGATGCAGCTGATGGAGCTGGCGCAGGCGGGCCATCCTATCCTGCAGGAGCTGCAGGAGAAGGCGCCGGGCACATTCCACCACAGCATGCTGGTGGGGACGCTGGCGGAGCAGGCGGCGAACCGCATCGGGGCAGACTCGCTGCTGGTGCGGGCGGGGGCGTACTACCACGACATCGGCAAGATGCAGCGGCCGGAGTACTTCGTCGAGAACAACATCGACCGGGGGGTGAGCCCGCACGACAGCATCGCGCCGGAGGCGAGCGCGCGCATCATCCACGGGCACGTGCTGGACGGGATGGAGCTCGCCCGGAGGCGGCGGCTGCCGGCGCTGGTGGGGGACTTCATCCCGCAGCACCACGGCACACGGCTGGTCGAGTTCTTCTATCACAAGGCGCTGGAGCGGGGCGAAGCGGACGCGGAGGCGTTCCGCTACCCGGGCCCGAGGCCGCAGGCGAAGGAGCAGGCAATCGTGATGCTGGCGGACTCCTGCGAGGCGCTGGTGCGGGCGACCCAGCCGGAGACGCACGAGGAGATCGACGAACTGGTCAACGGGGTGTTCTCGGAACGGCTGGCGGAGGGGCAGATGGACGAGTGCGACATCACGATGCGCGAGATACAGGAGGTGGCGGCGAGTTTCCGGAGCACGCTGCGGGCGGTCTACCACCCACGTATCGAGTACCCGGATGCGCCGGGCTCGCAGCAGGAGTCGGACGTAACGACCGGCGGAACGGCCCCGGCGGTCGGGCCCACACCACGGGAGCCCGTCGACCCCGTGGAGGCGGAGGGGAGGGCGACGGACGAGTAGCAGCAGGGCGCTCACGGGGCGCTGCTACACTACTGAGGATGCGTTTCGCCATCGTGCGTTTCCCCGGAACCTGGAGCGACCGCGACACCGAGCACGTGCTCGCGAACGTGCTCGATCAGGAAACCGAGATCGTGTGGCACCAGGAGACCTCGCTGGCGGGGTTCGACGCCGTGGTGCTGCCAGGTGGCTTCTCTTACGGCGACTACCTGCGCTGCGGGGCGATCGCGCGCTTCTCGCCGATCATGGAGGAGGTGGTGCGGGCGGCGACGGACGGGATGCCGGTGATCGGCATCTGCAACGGCTTCCAGGTGCTGTGCGAAAGCGGCCTGCTGCCGGGCGCGCTCATCCGCAACCGCAGCCTGCGCTTCCGCTGCGAGTGGACGCACCTGCGCCGCGACGGCGGTGGGTCGCCGTGGACGGCGGGCATCGGCGAGGGCGAGGTGCTGCGCATCCCGATCAGCCATGGAGAAGGCAACTACCAGGCCGACCGCGCCACGCTCGACGAGCTGGAGGGCGAGGGACGTGTCGTTTTCCGCTACTGCGACGAGCGGGGCGAAGTCACGCCGGCCGCGAATCCGAACGGGAGCGCCCGCAACATCGCGGGCATCCGCAACGAGGCGGGGAACGTGGTGGGGATGATGCCGCACCCCGAGCGCGCCGGCGAAGAACTGACGGGCGGGGCCGACGGGAACCGCATCTGGCAATCACTGATCGAGGCCACGGCAGGCGCCGCGGTCTGAGAGGAGCACATCAATGACGGCAATGAATTCGGAGTATCCGGTTCAACTGGAGATCGACCCGCCGGCTTCCCAGAACCGGCTAACGGTGTTCTTCCGGTGGATCCTGACGATCCCGCACTGGATCGTCCTGTTCTTCCTGGGGATCGCGGCGTTTTTCGTCTGGCTGTTCGCATCGATCTCGATCGTCATCACCGCGCGGTACCCCGAGGGGCTGCTGCAGTTCTCGACTGGCGTCGCCCGCTGGGCGGCGCGCGTATCGGCCTATGGCGGCGCGCCCAACCAACAGAGCTTCGGTGACGTCACCGTCTTTTTCTTTACGGGCGGCTTTCTGACGGATCAGTACCCACCGTTCACGCTCGATGAGGCTCCCGACTATCCCGTTCGGCTGCAGGTGCAGGCGCAGGTCGAGGGGCGAAACCGGCTGACCGGGTTCTTCCCGATCCGCATCATCATGCTCATTCCCCACGCCATTGTGCTGACTGTCCTCGGCATCTTCGTGACGCTGGCCACGATCGTGGCCTGGCTGGGCGGAACCATGCTGGGGCAGCTTCCCGAGTGGCTGCACAATTTCATCGCGGGCTACACCCGCTGGAGCACGCGCGTAGGCGCCTACTTCGGGCTGCTCGTGGACGAGTACCCGCCGTTCAGCTTCAACTAGGAGTCAGGTCGGCTGAGCCAGTCGCTGGTCGAGGTCGCGGCCGGAGCCGTGGTCTGAAGGGAGTAGGGCAATGACGGTCATTACCGAGGGCTACCCGGTCCAGTTCGAAGTCGATCCGCCGGCAGCTCAGAACCGGCTGTCCATCTTCTTCCGGTGGCTGCTGGTCATCCCGCACGTCATCGTGCTGAACTTCCTTGGGCTGGCGGCGGGGGTCGTGATCACGTTCGCGTGGTTCACGATCCTGTTCACGGGGCGCTTCCCGGCGGGCATGCTGCGTTTCACCGTCGGGTTCTCGCGCTGGGCCGCGCGGGCGAACGCCTACGGCAGCCTTCTGACGGATCGCTACCCGCCGTTCTCGATGGAGGAGGAGCCCGACTACCCGGTGCGGCTCACGATCCAGGAGCAGACCGCGGACCGGAACCGGCTGACCACGTTCTTCCGCTGCATCCTCCTGATCCCGCACGAGATCGTGCTCAGCCTCCTGGGCATAGCTATCGTGTTCGTGGGCTTCGCAGCGTGGGTGGCGGGAGTCTTGTTGGGGAGCGTGCCCGAGGGGCTCCACAACTTCCTGGCGGGCTACACCCGTTGGACCGAGCGGGCGAGCGCGTACGGGTACCTGCTGGTCGACGAATACCCACCGTTCAGCTTCGACTAGGAGACCAGAGTGACAGTAGCAGCCCCTGAAACGGAGCCCGCAGGACCAGAACTTGAGTTGGCGAGCCAGGGTCGGCGGCTGGCTGAGTACGTGCTCGAACTCGTTCTCTTCACCTTCACGCTCGGGATCGGGTGGCTGATCTGGCTGCTCGTGGTGGGGGGGCGCGGACAGAGTCCTGCAAAGCAACTGCTGGGGATCCACGTGGTCCGGGAGGACGGGAGTCGGGCTGGGCTGGGCTTGATGCTGCTGCGCGAGATCGTCGCCAAGTGGGCGTTCTTCGTGGTGCTGGACCTCTTGCTGAGCCTCGCGAACGCGGGTGTGGCCGGCGCGATCACACTAGTTGTGTTCATCGCGGCCGCGCTCTGGTGCGTCTGGGACGCGAACCGGCAGTGCCTCTGGGACAAGGCGCTGGGGACGTACGTTGTCCAGGGAGCGGCCGCGGTCCCAAGGGCCGCGGTGGCCCCGCCCTCCCAGGAAGCAACCCAGAACCTGGAGACGCTGCAGGACCTGCACAATCGCGGTCTGCTGACCGACGAGGAGTACGAGGAGCGCCGGGCGCGGGAGCTGGAGCGGCTGTAGCCCGTGGCAGGGGCGACCTTCGGGGTATCGAGCGGGCAGCTGGCGAGCCGGGGTCAGCGGTTCGCGGGGCACCTCTTCGAGCTCGTCCTGTTCGCGCTCACCCTTGGGGTCGGCTGGATCTTCTGGTTCGTCAACACGGCCCAAAACGGGCAGACGCCGGCGAAGCGGCTGCTGGGGATGCGGGTGGTGGATGCGCAGGGACAGCCGGCGAGCCTGGTGCGCATGGTCGCGCGGGATGTCTGGCTCAAGGTGCTGCTCTTCGTCCTCCTGGACCTGCTGTTGCTGTCGATGGAGGTGGAGGGCGGCATCAACCTCGCGTTCGCGGGTGTGGCTGTGTGGCTGGTGGCGGCGGCTTGGGGCGCCTGGGACGGGCAGCGCCAGTGCCTGTGGGACAAGGTAGCTGGGACGCGCGTGGAGGTGGCCTCCCACAGCGGCCGGAGCGCGTGAGGTGGAGGGGCGGTAGCATCGGGGTGTGGCGGTCGAGCAGGAGGCGCTGGACGCAGTCGCGCTGAGTCGCGATGAATACGACCTGCTCGTCGGGCGGCTGGGGCGGGAACCGAACGAGGTCGAGCTGGGGATGTTCGGCTCGCTGTGGAGCGAGCACTGCGGCTACAAGAACAGCCGCCCGCTGCTGCGACGTTTCCCGAGTAGCGGTGACCGCGTATTGACGCGGGTGGGCGAGGAGAACGCGGGCGCGATCGACATCGGGGACGGCTGGGCGGTGGTGATGAAGGTCGAGTCGCACAACCACCCCTCGGCGATCGAGCCGTACGAGGGGGCGGCGACGGGCGTGGGGGGGATCGTGCGCGACATCTTCGCGATGGGGGCGTACCCGATCGCGCTGCTGGACTCGCTGCGCTTCGGTCCGCTGGACGAAGGGAACAACCGCTACCTGTTCGAGGGGGTGGTGGGCGGTATCGGGGGGTACGGCAACTGCCTCGGGATCCCGACCGTCGGGGGTGAGGTGGTGTTCGGGGAGTCGTACAACGGCAATCCGCTCGTGAATGCGATGTGCGTGGGGCTGGTGCGAGCGGACGGCATCCTGAGCGCGAACGCGAGCGGCGAGGGGAACGCCCTGCTGCTGGTGGGGGCGGATACGGGCCGGGACGGCATCCACGGGGCGAGCGGCCTGGCGAGCCGCACCGATCCGGAGGCGCGCTTCGAGGAGATGCGTCCGGCCGTGCAGGTGGGCAACCCGTTCCTGGAGAAGATGCTGATGGAGGCGTGCCACGAACTCGCCTCGGAGCACCGGGACTGGATCGTGGGGCTGCAGGACCTGGGAGCTGCGGGGCTCACGAGCTCGGTGCTCGAGTGCTGCGCGCGGGGCGACTCTGGGGCGGTGCTCGACCTGGATCGTGTGCCGAGGCGCGAATCGGGGATGACGCCGTACGAGGTCATGCTCTCAGAGAGCCAGGAACGAATGCTCGTGATCGCGAAGCGGGAGCACGTGGCGGACGTGGAGGCGCTCTTCGAGCGCTGGGAGGTGGATTGCATCGAGATCGGGCAGGTGACGGACGGGGACGAGGTGGTGCTACGGGAGGAAGGGGTGGAGGTGGGGCGGGTGCCGGTCGAGGTGGCGACGGAGGCGCCGGCGTACACGCGCGACGGGCGTCGCAGCATGGAGGCGCTGGCGCGCAGCCAGGCGAATCCGGGGGCGTTCCCGGACCTGAAGGCAGAGGCGGCGACGGAGGCGCTGGTGGCGCTGATCGGGCGGCCGAATCTCGCGAGCAAGCGCGAGGTTTTCCGGCAGTACGACCACCAGGTGCTGGCGAACACGGTGGTGGCGCCGGGGGGCGACGCGGCGGTGCTACGCGTGCCGGGCACGACGCGCGGCATCGCCGTGGCGACGGACGGGAACGGTCGCTACTGCCAGCTCGACGCGCACAACGGGGGCGCGATCGCGGTGGCGGAGGCGGCGCGCAACGTGGTCTGCACGGGCGCGCGGCCGGTGGCGGTCACGGACTGCCTCAACTTCGGCGCGCCCGAGAATCTGGAGGTGTACGCGACCCTCTCGGGGGCGGTGGACGGCATCTCCGCGGCCTGCGAGGCCTTCGGAACGCCGGTCGTGAGCGGCAACGTGAGCCTCTACAACGAGAGCGGCGGGGCGCCGGTCTCGCCGACGCCGGTCATCGGGATGCTGGGGGTGCTGGAGAACGTGCATGCGCACCTCGGGGCGGCGTTCGAGCGGGCGGGGGCGGAGGTCTGGCTGCTGGGCGGAACGGTCGAGCAACCGGCGCGGACGCTCGCAGGGAGCGAGTACCTGGAGGCGGTGCACGGGGCGATCATCGGCACGCCGAGGGTCGACCTGGCGGCGGAGTCGCAGCTACACGACCTCGTGCTGGGCGCGAACGACGTCGGTCTGCTGCTGAGCGCGCACGATTGCAGCGACGGCGGCCTCGCGGTCGCGCTGGCGGAGTGCTGCCTGCTGGGCGGGTACGGTTTCACCGGGGAGGTCGAGGTGGAGGGGCGAGTCGATGCGGCGTTGTTCGGGGAGGGGCAGGGACGCATCGTGGTGAGCGCGCGGCCAGAGGTGGGGGAGGGGCTGGCGGCGCTAGCGGAGGAACTGGGGGTGGCGGCCACGCGCCTGGGTGTGACGACGGACGAGGGCGTGCTTCGCTACGGACCGGTCGAGGCGGACCTCGACGAGGTTCGGGAGGCGTGGGAGTCGGGGCTGGGACTGTAGGCGAGGAGAGCGGCGGGCGATGCCCGCCTGAGTGGAGCGCCGCGCTAGCGCGCGGCTGAGGAGAGCGCTTCGCTGAGGAGAGCGCGCGGCTACCGCCGCGCTGAGTGGGGATGCTGCGGAAGGACTGGCCGAGCTAACGCTCGAGAGAGTTGGCGATTTCGTCCTCGTTCAGGTCGGGGCCGACGGCGGCGCAGTGGAAGCGGTCGGTCACGAAGATGTTGGTGGCGACCGAGCGGATCTGGGAGGCGTCGACCGCTTCGAGGGCGGCGACGAACTCGTCGATGGTCTCGACCCTGCCCTTCGTGAGCAGCTGCTCGCCGTGGCGCTGGCCGAGGGAGAAAGCGGTCTCGAGGGAGAGGCGGAAGCGGCCGATGGCGTGGTCCTTGGCGCGCCGCAGCTCGTCCTCGGGGACGGGCTCGTCTACGAGCTTCTGGAGCTCGTCGAGGCAGACGCCGAGGGTCTCGGAGAGCTTCTCGCGGTTCACTCCCGCTGAGACGGTGAAGACCCCGGCATCGGCGAGGTAGCCGTAGCTGGAGTGCACCGAGTAGGCGAGGCCGCGGCGCTCGCGCACCTCGGTGAAGAGGCGTGAGGACATGCCCGAGCCGAGGATGTTGTTGAGGATGCGGAGGGCGAAACGGCGCGGGTCGTCGCGGCCGAAGAGGGGCATGCCGAGCATGACGCTGCACTGGTCGATATCGCGCGAGTCGATGCTGACGCGGGCGCCGGTGGTCTCCGGGTCGTAGGGGGTGATGTCGGGGAGACCGCCGGCGGCGACCTCGGCGAAGCGGGGCTCGGCCAGTTCGAGGACCTGCTCGTGGGTGCAGTTCCCGGCGACGGACAGGACCATGTTCGGTCCGAGGTACCAGCCCTCCATGTGCTCGAGGAAGTCAGGGCGGTTCATTTCTTCGACGAGATCGACGCTACCGCCGACATCCCAGCCGCAGGGCTGCTCGCCGTAGACGGAGACGCCGAGAAGGCGGCTCGTCCAACCCGCGGGGTTGTCGTGGTTCCGCTTGAGCTCCTGCTGGACGACGGTGCGCTCGCGGTCGATCTCCTCCTGGGCGAGGGTGGAGTGGAGGAGCATGTCCGCGGTTATGTCGATTGCCGTCTCGAGGCGGTCGTACGGGACCACGTTCCAGTAGCAGGTGTACTCCTTGTTCGTGTAGGCGTTGAGGGTGCCGCCGGCGCCCTCAATCTCCTCGGCGATCATGTTGGCTCGGGGGCGGCGTTCGGTTCCCTTGAAGATCATGTGCTCGAGGAAGTGGGTGATGCCGTTCAGGCGCTGGGGCTCGGAGCGCGAACCGACGCCGACGAACAGGTTGACGGTGGTGGCCTGGGTGGTGGGGACGGGCGTGGTGACGACGCGCAGGCCGTGGGGGAGCGTAGTCGTTTGCCAGGTGACGGCCATGGGTGCGGTAGCCTCTCGTTCTGCGGGGGGTTGGGCTTATTCTACGGTCGCCCGCAGGACGGGCCGCGACTGACGGGGATGCATCCGTGGGCGAACTGACACTGAAACCGAACTGGACAACGGCCGCGGGCGCGCTTGAAGGCGTGCTGACGGCGGAGGGACTGGAACTGCCGCGTCACGCCGTGATGGGATTGACGGGGCACGCCTGGCACCTGTGCCTGGCCAGCGAGGGGGACGTGACGGCGCTCCCGAGCGGGCCCCACGACCTCGACTGGGGGGCGATGGTCGAGCGGTATGCGCGCACGGGGTTGGCGTGGGAGCGGCTGGGCCGGCGGGCGCGGGGGGTGAAGCTGGCAGTCGCGCGGCACGAGGCAATCGCGTGGGCGCGGGAGCGCCTGGACGAGGGGGTCCCGCTCATCGGGTTCGACCTGCAGATCCACGAGTTCGCGATCGTGCGGGGGTACAGCGTGGAGCGCGGAGGCTTCCTCGTGGAGTCGGCGGTGTCGGAGGAGATGGGGGGATTCGCGCCGTGGAGCGACTGGCCGACGCCATCGATCGGGATGGTCGAGCTGTTCGCACCAGTCGGGCCGAGCGACCCGGACCCGGAGGAGGCGGTGGTGGGAGCGCTGCAGACGGCCGTGGAGCTGATGTCCGGGGGCGGCGGCGCGAGCGCGCATCCCCGGGGGACGGCGGCGTTGGAGGCGTGGGCGGACGCCTTCGAGGGGACGGTGGAGGTGGACCGGGCGGGGAACGCCTACACGCTCGCCGTGCTGCAGGCGGCGCGCACCGACGGGGCGGCCTTCCTGGGCGACCTGGCGGAGGCGGTTCCGGGGCTCGCCATCCCGCTGATCCACGCGCAACGGGCGGTGCTCGACCTGACGCAGGCGCTCTCGCCGCTGCTGACGCTGTTCCCGTTCCCGGCGGGGGGGCACGGAAGCGTGGCAAATCCGGGGCTGCGGGAAGCGGCGGCGAACGCACTTCGGCGGGCGGCGGCACACGAGCGGCGGGCGGCGGCCTCGATCGCGGAGGCGCTCGACTCGCTGGGGATCGCGTAGTCGCCGTGGTCAGCTGGATCATCGAGGGGGAGCTGGCGGTGAGTTCGCGCCCGGGCTACACGCCGGGGGAGGAGCGCGCGGTACCGCGGACGGCGGTGGAGGCG
>LXNI01002743.1_pt1 | contig 11483 bp, 8 predicted proteins | sample 809091 | NCBI WGS metagenome assembly LXNI01 (sample SAMN04870527, study PRJNA318959) | sponge metagenome | biome: 01000161; feature: marine sponge reef; material: water | host: Sarcotragus foetidus | place: Greece: Milos, Mediterranean Sea | collected 2013-05-29 | depth 5-7 m | reverse complement strand
GGCCGCCGTGCGGCGCAGTTCACGGGCCGTGACGAACGCCGTATCACGGTAGGCGGCGTTCACCTGGGTGCGCAGTTCCTCGGCGGTCCGCGTGGCCTGGAAGGTGGCCGGCGTATAGCCAAGCTCCGCGAGGCGTCGGCGGTAGAGGGCGTCGTCGTAGCCACCGGCGGCGGCGAACGAGGCGCGAATCCTCGCCAGTACGGCATCCGCGTCCATCGACAGACCCATGTCGGTCGCAGTCTGGCCGAGGAGCGTCTGGTTGACGAGTTGGTCGAGGACGACGCGCCTGTTGACGACAGTCTCGAGCAACTCGTCCGGTATGTCCCCGTATTGGCTGCGGTAGAGGGATTGCTGACGCGACGTCTCGAGATCCAACGCCCGCTGCGTGATGTCGTCGCCGTTGACGGTTGCCACCACCGGCTCGGACCCCGAGAACAGGCCAATCGAGCCAAAGCCGAATACCGCCAGAACGAAGACGATCAAGCCGACGAGGATCTTGGCGGCGATCCCTTGCGCGCCGGCGCGCATTTTCTGCAGCACGTTGAGCGGGTCCGGTGACTCTTACTTCGCGACATTATCGCGCACATTGGCGATGCGAGTCGCATGGCGGCGACGTCGATCAACCAGAGAATTGCAGCCTGACTGCGAGGCTAGACCGCGGTCACGCCAACTCGTTGAGCGCGTCCTTGAGAGCCTTGCCCGGCTTGAACGCTGCCACTTTCGAGGCCGCGATCTCCATGCTCTCGCCGGTCTGCGGGTTGCGGCCCGTTCGCGAACCGCGTTCGCGCACGAGGAAGGTGCCGAAACCGATCAACGAGACCGGCTCGCCCTGGCAAAGGGACCGCGTTACCGCATCCAGGGCCGCATCGACCGCCCGCGCGGCGGCGGACTTCGATATGTCCGCCTCTTCGGCGACGTTGGCGACAAGCTCCGATTTGTTCATTTCACCATCCTGCAGTCAGCGCAAGGCCAAGTCGCATGCCACCCCACGATTGTTGGACCAAACCTTGCCGAGTACCGGGTTCGCGGGCGGGTCAGACGTTTCCGGCCCATTAAAGGCACCGGCAGCGAGACTGTCAATGCCTATGCACCAGCGCACGAGCGCCTTGTCGTCAATGGGCGCTGATGGACACCGGCCGATCCGGCGCCGGCACCTCCGGCACGCTCGCCGGGTCATCGGCGATCGGTTCATCCGACGGCTCGCGCGGCTCCGGGCGTTCCTTGAGCGCCTTGTCGATGACTTCGTCCATCCACGCAGCCGTCATGATGTCGAGGTCGGCCTTCACGTTGTCCGGCACCTCTTTCAAGTCACGCTCGTTCTCCTCGGGGATCACCACGCGCTTGATTCCGCCCCGGTGCGCGGCCAGGAGCTTCTCCTTGAGACCACCGATGGGCAGGATCTGTCCGCGCAGGGTGATCTCGCCGGTCATGGCGATATCGGCCGCCACGGGAATCCGGGTCAGCACGCTCACCAGCGCCGTACACATCCCGATCCCGGCGCTCGGCCCGTCCTTCGGGGTCGCACCCTCCGGCACGTGAATGTGCAGGTCGTAGCGCTCGTGGAAGTCGTCGGGAATGCCCAACGTCGCCGCCCGGCTGCGCACGAAGGTCAACGCGGCCTGGATCGACTCCTGCATCACGTCGCCGAGGGATCCCGTCTTGATCTGGCGTCCCTTGCCGGGCACCGCCAGGGCTTCGATGTTGAGCAGCTCGCCGCCCGTCTGCGTCCAGGCAAGCCCCGTCACGACGCCGACCTGGTCCTCGGTCTCGGCACGGCCGAAGTTGAACTTGCGGACACCGTTGAATGTCTCCAGATCGTCCGGCCCGATCACCCTCGCCTCGGATTGCTCGCCCTCGTGCGCCGCCAAGGCCTGCTCCGTGATCACCTTGCGGCACAATTTCGCGATCTCGCGCTCCAACCCGCGCACGCCCGCCTCCTTGGTGTAGTAGCGGATGAGGTCGGTCAGCGCCTCGTCGGTAAGGCGGAACTCGTCGGCCGCCAAGCCATTCAGCCGCTGCTGCTTCGGGGTCAGGAAGCGGGACGCTATGTTGCGTTTCTCGTCCTCGGTGTAGCCCGCAAGCCGGATCACCTCCATGCGGTCGAGAAGCGCGGGCGGAATGTTCATGGAGTTGGAGGTACACACGAAGAACACGTCCGAGAGATCGTAGTCCACCTCGAGGTAATGGTCGTTGAAGGTGTTGTTCTGCTCCGGGTCGAGCACTTCGAGCAATGCGGACGCCGGATCGCCCCGTACGTCCATGCCCATCTTGTCCACCTCGTCGAGCAGGAACAGCGGATTGCGGACCCCGGCCTTGGCCATCTTCTGGAGGATCTTGCCAGGCAAGGAGCCGATGTAGGTCCGCCGATGTCCGCGAATCTCGGCCTCGTCGCGGACTCCCCCTAAGGCCATGCGGACGAACTTGCGGTTCGTGGCCCGGGCGATGGACTCGCCGAGCGAGGTCTTGCCCACCCCGGGCGCCCCGACCAGGCACAGCACCGGACCCTTCACCTTGTTGACCCGGCTCTGTACGGCGAGGTACTCGAGCACGCGCTCCTTCACGTCCTCGAGGCCGAAGTGGTCCTCGTCCAGGATCTCCTGGGCGCGTTTGAGGTCGCGCCGGACCCGGCGCTTCTTCTTCCAGGGTACGGACAACATCCAGTCCAGGTAGCTGCGCACCACCGTGGCCTCCGCCGACATCGGCGCCATCAGCTTCAGCTTGGCCAACTCGGCGTTGGCCTTCTTCTTGGCCTCCTTCGACATGCCCGAAGAGTCGATCCGCGCTTGCAGGTTGTCGAACTCGCTCGGTGCATCCGACAGGTTCCCGAGTTCCTTGTGGATCGCCTTGATCTGCTCGTTGAGGTAGAACTCGCGCTGGCTCTTCTCCATCTGCTTCTTGACCCGCCCGCGGATGCGCTTGTCCATCGCCCGGGCTTCGATCTCCGCCTCGAGATCGGCGAGCAGTCGTTGCACGCGCTGCTCCACATCGAATGTCTCGAGGATCGCCTGCTTGGCCTGCAGTTTGAGCGGCGCCTGGGCGGCCACCGTATCCACCAGACGGGCCGGATCATCGATGCTCGAGATGGACGCAACCACATCGTCGCCGATTTGCTTGGCGCTCTTGGCGAAACGCTTGAACTGCGTGAGCAAGGCCCGGGTGATGGCCTCCGCGGTCCCGGTTGGCAACTGGCCGTCCTCGAACACGGTCACGTCGGCAACGATGTAGTCGCCGCTCGGATCGAGGCGGTCGACCCGCGCTCTTTCGCCGCCTTCGACCAGGATCTTGACCTTGCCGTCGGGAAGGGGCAGGAACTGGAGCACGGTCGCGACCGTGCCGACGGCGAACAGGTCGCGCGCGCCCGGCTCTTCGACGTCCGCGTCCCGCTTGGCGACGACGAGGATCTGCTTGTCGTTGGCCGTTGCGGCCTGGACGGCCTTGATCGAACGTTGCGTGCCGACGAAGAGGGGGTGGATGCCGTGCGGGTACACGACCATGTTGCGCAGCGGCAGTACGGCGATTCCGGCTAGCGAGCGGGACACGGCGTCAACCTCGACCTGCTCGGCATCCGCTTCAGGAACACTCTGATCAATGCCCCGTTGTGAGGAGACGAGTACCCATAATCAATATCTTGCGAGTATTCGGCGGAGTTGATCAGAGCATTCCTAGGGATTGGTAGCCGATTTCGGGGCCGCGTCCTCGCCACCTTCGTAAAGCAGCATGGGTTCCTTGTCGCCGTTGATGACGCTCTCGTCGAGCACCACCTCGGACACGGAACCCGACGAGGGCAGGTCGTACATCGTATCGAGCAGGACGGCTTCCAGAATCGAACGCAAGCCGCGTGCGCCGGTCTTGCGCTCCATCGCCTTCTTGGCGACCGCGCGCAACGCGTCTTCGCGGAAATCCACGGCCACGCCTTCCATCTCGAACAGCTTGGCGTATTGACGCGTCAGCGAGTTCTTCGGCTCCGTGAGGATACGCACCAGGGCGTCCGTATCGAGTTCCTCGAGCGTGGCCACGACCGGCAAGCGACCGACGAATTCCGGGATCAACCCGTACTTGATGAGATCCTCCGGCTCCACGAGGCGCAAGGTCTCACCGATCGACTCGGGGTCGCGCGTCGACGCCGGATCGGCACCGAAGCCGATATCGGTCTTGTTGGTGCGATCCATGATGACCTTTTGCAGGCCCGAGAACGCCCCGCCGGCGATGAACAGGATGTTGGACGTATCGACCTGCAGGAACTCCTGCTGGGGGTGCTTGCGACCGCCCTGCGGCGGCACCGACGCGATCGTCCCCTCGATGAGCTTGAGCAGGGCCTGCTGAACGCCCTCGCCGGACACGTCGCGGGTGATCGACGGGTTGTCGGACTTGCGGGAGATTTTGTCGATCTCGTCGATGTAGACGATGCCGACTTGAGCGCGCTCGACGTCGTAGTCGCACTTCTGCAACAGCTTCTGGATGATGTTCTCGACATCCTCGCCGACGTATCCCGCCTCCGTCAGCGTCGTCGCGTCGGCAATCGTGAAAGGCACGTCGAGCAGACGCGCGAGCGTCTCGGCGAGCAGGGTCTTGCCGCACCCGGTGGGGCCGATGAGCAGGATGTTGGACTTGGACAGCTCGACGTCGTCCTTCTTGCCGGAGTAGTTGAGCCGCTTGTAGTGGTTGTAGACCGCCACGGACAGCACCTTCTTGGCGTGCTCCTGGTCGATCACGTACTCATCGAGGATGCCCTTGATCTCCTGCGGCACGGGCAGCTTCTGGCCTTCCTTGCCGTCGGAGCCCGGTTGCACTTCCTCGCGGATGATGTCGTTGCACAGTTCCACGCACTCATCGCAGATGTGTACGTTGGAACCGGCGATCAGCTTGCGCACCTCATGCTGGCTCTTATGACAGAACGAGCAATAGAGGTAACTCCCGGAGTCGTCTCCTTTGCCGTGGTCGCTGGCCATGAAACCTCTTGAGCGTTATTCGCTACCCGCGAAAGATGAGGGGTTGATGGGGATTTTGCAACCCCGCCAAGTGCGCCCGCCGCGTGACCGATGTGTACGACGGCCAGATGCGGCCTTGACGCCACCCGGCAAAGGTTGCAGCGTCAAGATCCCCGCGTTGGAGCTACCCGTTGCGGGTCGGGCGCGTCATCCGGGTACTTCACGACGTCGATCAACCCGTACCCCGCGGCATCCTCCGGACTCATCCAGTAGTCCCGGTCGGTGTCTTCGGCGATACGTTCGATGGACTGGCCCGTATGCGCGGCCAGGATCTGGTTCAAGCGCAGACGCATGGAGAGAATCTCGCGCGCCTGGATCTCGATATCGGCCGCCACGCCGCGCGATCCTCCGGAGGGCTGGTGCAGCATCATGCGGGAATTCGGCAGCGCAAAGCGCTTCCCCTTCGTGCCCGCGGCCAGCAGGAATGCGCCCATGCTGGCGGCTTGCCCGATGCAATAGGTCGCCACGTCGCAGCTCACGAACTGCATCGTGTCGTAGATCGACAGGCCCGAGGTCACGGCACCGCCCGGCGAGTTGATGTAGAGATTGATGTCCGCGTCGCCGTTTTCGGAGGCGAGGTACAGGAGCTGGGCCATGACCAGGCTCGCGACGTTGTCCTCGACGGGGCCGACGAGGAACACGATCCGGTTCTTCAGCAGTCTCGAGTAGATGTCGTAGGCGCGTTCGCCCCGGGCGCTCTGTTCGACCACCATCGGCACCAGGCCGAGCCCTCGGGGGGGCACGTCGAAGCCGGCGTGAGCCGGTTGGTCATAGGGGCTGCCTGCCATATCGGGACTCCTTGTGTCTGTGGTTCGCACCGCGCTTCATCGTTGCCGTCGGACCGGGGGTGGCCACCGGACCGCGTTGCCGCCATTCATTTGCGCCTGCCGAACAGGCGGCGAAGGCGGCCACCGATCCCCGCTGGCAAGACCTGTTCCTCATCGGTGCCGGTCGCGTCGTCGCCCGTCGGCTCTTCACCGGCCTGGTCGTGGTCGTCGACCTGGCCCTGCGTCTCCTGCGAATCGACGTCCTCGGTGTCCGACGCGGGCTCCTCGGGCTCCGACACGGGCTCCTCGGGCTCCTCCGGCAGCGCGCGTCCGTTCATGACGTCCGCGTAGCTCGTCGGCACCTCGGCGACCTGGGCCCGAGCCAGGATGTGCTCGACCACCTGCTCTTCGAGTACCGCAGCCTCGATGGTCGCGAGTTGCTCCTCGTCAGCATAGATGGCGTTGCGTACGCGCGCGCTCTCCTCGTAGGCGCTCGAAATCTCCTCGATGCGATCGCGCACGCGCTGATCGTCCGCCGTCATGCGTTCGCTGGTGACGATCTTGTTGACCGCCAATTGCACACGGACGCGCTGCTCGGCCATGGCCACGAATACCGGCGGCAATTCGTCGGGCACGTCGTTCAGCATCCGCGCCAGGCGGGACTTCTCCTGGGCGACCTCGGCATCGACCATGGCCTGCGGCAGATCGAAACGGTGGCTACGGCCCAAAACCGCCAACGCCTCGCGCCGTTGGGCTTCGCGCAGCGCGTTGCGGAGCTCGACGGCCATGCGGTCGCGGACGTCGGTGCGGAAACGCTTGTCTCGACCCGCGCCTTCCTCATCGCCCGCCTCGTCGCCCGCCTCGTCGCCCGCCTCGTCGCCCGCCTCGTCGTCCGGGATCCCGAACTGATCGAAGAATTCGTCGTCGAGATCCGGGAGGCTGGATTCTTCAACGGCTTGGACGGTCACCGTGCCCACAGCTTGCCGGGTGGTCGCCAGGGTGCTTGCCGCGTCTCCGGTGGCGACCGGTGTGTCCGTCTCGGGATCGGCCTCCGCGGGCGCAAGGTCGTGGTCGCCCTGGTCCGGGTCATCGCCCTGGCCCTGGTCCGGGTCATCGCCATGGTCGTGGTCGTCGTGGTCGTGGTCGGTCGGAGCGGCCGGCAAGGTCGCCGGAAACGCCCGCGTCTCGCCCGCCGTCATTCCGCGGACCGCCTGGTCGAGTTCTGGCAGCAGGCCCGAACTCCCCACCACCAGCGGCCTGCCTTCGCCCTCGGTGACCACTTCGCCGTCGACGCTGAGCGAGTAGTCGACCGTCAGACGATCCCCTTCGCGCGCTTCGCGATCGACCGCATTCCAGTGGACGCGCTGCTCGCGCAGCGTCTGCACCATCGCATCGACATCCGCCTCGGACACCTCGGCAACCGGCTGGCGAATCCTCAACTCGTGCAAGTCGGCGATCTCGAACTCCGGCAGCACCTCGAAGGTCGCGGTGAACTCGAAGTCGGCGCCGTCCTCGAGCTTGACGATCTCTATGTCGGCACGACTCGCAAGCGCAAGATCCTGTTTCCGCACCGCTTCCCGCAGGCTGGTCTGAAGCAGCTCGGAGGCGACCTCCTGGCGCAACCTGGGGCCGAAACGGCGTCGCACTTCGGTGATCGGCACCTTGCCGGGCCGGAAGCCGGGCAGCTTGACCTGGCCGGCCGTCCTTTTGACGTGCTCCGCGAACCGACCCTCGAAGGTGGCCGACGGGACGGCAACGGTCATCTTGCGCGTCAGGCCTTGTGCCGTCTCTATCGATACCCGCATGGTGACTTCACAGGACGTTCAACGAGTTTGCGTGACGGCGGTTGGCTTTACAGTCAGGTTGCACTCTCTAACTCTCTAACTCTCTAACTCTCTAACTTCCCTTGCCTACCCGTCAGGTTTCCGTGCTTCTTGCTTACGGCGTGGGCCCGCCTGCCGTATTGGATTGGGGTGGATGATGGGACTTGAACCCACGACGACCGGATCCACAATCCGGGGCTCTACCAACTGAGCTACACCCACCATTGCACGCGACGGCGTGCCACGCATCGCCGAATCACGCGGGCGCGCATTCTACACGGTTTCGGAACTGCGCGACCCGATCGGCACGCTCGCGCCACCTTCGCACCCAGCGGCCTGGTACGCCCGGAAGGACTCGAACCTTCAACCGCCGGCTTAGAAGGCCGATGCTCTATCCGATTGAGCTACGGGCGCCTGGAGGAAACTGGTCGGGGTAGAGAGATTTGAACTCCCGACACCCTGCTCCCAAAGCAGGTGCGCTACCAGACTGCGCCATACCCCGAGACACGCATGGGTCGAGCGCGGGCACTATACTGACGGGCTCCGGCGCGGTCAATGTGAACGGCTCGCGGCGGCTGCGAACGCAGGCCTTTCGATGCCGCACATTCGGTGAACCGGGTCAGTAAACTGAGCCAATGTGCCGGGACTTCCCCGGCGTCGAGAACACGAGGCCCGATGCCCGCCAGGATTCTCAACGGCAACGTGATCGCGCGGTCGATTCGAAGGGATCTTGCCCGCGGCGTGGAGCGACGCCTGGCCAAGGGACTGCGCGCTCCGGGGCTCGCCGTGCTGCTTGTCGGGGACGACCCGGGGTCGCTCATCTACGTCAGGCTGAAACAGAAGGACTGCCAGGAAGTCGGATTCAAGACCGAAGTGAGGCACCTCGCCGACGACGCGGGCGAAGCGGCCGTCTTCGCCTTGATCGACGAACTGAACGCCGACCCGACCTTCGACGGGATACTGGTGCAACTGCCGCTCCCGCCCCACATCGATGCGCTCGCCGTGACCGAGCATGTGGCCGCCGCCAAGGATGTGGACGGCGTGCACCCGCACAACATGGGACGCCTGGTACTTCGCGAACCGAGCATCCACTGCTGCACCGCGCAAGCGGTGATGACGCTGCTGGCCCGGACCGGTGTCGAACCGCGCGGCCTCCACGCCACGGTGGTGGGCGCGTCCAATCACGTGGGTCGGCCTGTCGGCCTCGAACTCCTGCTCGTCGGATGCACGGTCACCACCGTGCATCGCTTCTCGCGTGATGCGCGCGGGCATGTCGCCCAGGCCGACATCGTCGTGTCGGCGACCGGCAAGGCCGGTCTGATCGGCGCCGACTGGGTCAAGCCGGGAGCCATCGTCATCGACGTCGGCATCGTCGCCCAGGCCGACGGTCGTCTGCGCGGCGACGTCCGCTTCGAGGAGGTCAAGGAGAAAGCCGGCTGGATCACACCGGTTCCCGGCGGCGTCGGACCCATGACGCGCGCCGCTCTGCTGCAGAACACGTTCGCCGCGGCGGAACTGACCGACAGCGCGCTCGGCTAGGACCGCGCCGCACGGCCATGCCAGCGCTCTTCATCTCGGATCTGCACATCGACGGCACCCGCCCGCACGTGCTGGCCGGATTGCGGCGGCTGCTGGCGACCTTGACCGACGACATCGACGCACTCTACGTCCTGGGGGACCTCGTCGAGGTCTGGGTGGGCGACGACGACGACGACGACGCGGCGGTGGCGATTCGCGACACGCTCCGCCGGGCCGCGGAACGCCGCGCCGTCCATGTCATGCACGGCAACCGCGACTTCCTGTTCGGCGCCAGGTTCGCCGCCGAAACGGGAGTGACCCTGCTCGAAGACCCCGCGGTGATCGACGTCGACGGCGAGCGTGTGCTCATCGCCCACGGCGACGCGTACTGCACGCGCGACGTCGCCTACCAGGAAGCACGCGAGCAGTTGCGTTCCGAGACATGGCAGGCCGCCGTCTTGGCGATGGGTCTGACCGAGCGACGCGCTCTCGCGGCCGGGCTGCGCGCTCGCAGCATCGCCGCCAACGAGAACAAGGCGGCCAACATCATGGATGTCACGCCAAGCGCCGTGGTCGCGGCCATGGATGCGTCCGATGCCAAGTTGATGGTCCACGGCCACACCCACCGGCCCGGGATCCACGCGCTGGGCGACGGACGCCGTCGGATCGTGCTCGGCGACTGGCACCGCTGCGGATGGGCACTCACCCTGGCTTCGGGCGACGCGGACTTGAGCTGCTTCGCGTTGCCCCGAAGCGCGCGTTGACCGCCGGTTCATCGGCGTCATGTCAGAGTCTTGAAACTCGCCTCGTAGTACGCGCGCGACCGTGTGTAGAACTCCCGGTCGATCCAGCGCACGGTTTCGCGGGTCGCACCCGCCGATCCGTCCCCCGGTCCCTTGGCGGCCAAACCGAGTGTGGCCATGGGCAAGGGGCGCGCGCGCATCGTGCGAAACGCCACGACTTCGATGGGCAGGGCGTCCACGTCCGGGACGCGCTCCGGGGCGGCGGCTCGCAGGCGCTCTTCGTCCACGACCGAGACGTAGGCGCGCACGCTCTCGGCAAGCAGCCGATTGAGGCGCATCCACACGACGTGCCGCTGCGCGTCGGCAAAGCCGTTCCAGCCCACGACCTCGTGCGCGAAACGCTTGCACCCGCGACACACGAGGTCGCCATAGGTGGTTGAGCAAACTCCGATACACGGCGTCCGGCGCAAGCGACGGCGAGCCGCGTCAGGCATGGTTGTACAGTTCGATGACCGTGGAATCCCCGATCTGCTCGAGTTCCCTGCGCCGCTTGCTGCGGTCGTTGCGGACCGCCGACAGCGCATCCAGGTAGCCCTCGTCGATGTCGCCGGTGACGTATTCGCCGTCGAACACGGAGCACTCGAACCGTCTGAGTCTGCGGTTGCCTTCCGCGGCCGCCGCGACCAGGTCGTCGATGGACTGGTAGACCAGCCAATCCACCCCGATGGCCTCGGCGACCTCCGCCTCGGTCCGGTTGTAGGCGATGAACTCGTTCGCCGCCGGCATGTCGATCCCGTAGACGTTCGGGAACCGGACGGGCGGCGCCGCGACGGCCATGAACACTTTGCGCGCGCCCGCCTTGCGGGCTTGCCTCACGATCTGTTCCGTCGTCGTGCCGCGCACGATGGAGTCCTCGACAAGCAGGACGTTCTTGCCGCGGAACTCCAGGTCGATGGCATTGAGTTTCTGCTGCACGGACTTGGTGCGCTGATCCTGCCCCGGCATGATGAACGTACGCCCGATGTAACGGTTCTTGACGAAGCCCTCGCGGTACTTGACGTTCAAGGCGTAGGCCAGCGGGATTGCCGAGGCACGGCTCGACTCGGGGATCGGGATCACGACGTCGATGTCGTGCTGGCGCTGCGAATAGCGATCGAGTATCGGCCGTGCCAGCTTTTCGCCCATGCGCAGGCGCGCCTTGTAGATGGAGATGTCGTCCATGATCGAATCTTCCCGGGCCAGGTAGACGTGCTCGAAAATGCACGGCGTGTGCTGGGCCTTCGGCGCGCACTGCCGCGTCTCGTAGCGGCCGGTCAAGTCGACGAAGATGGCCTCGCCCGGGCCGACATCGCGGACGAAATCGAACCCGAGGATGTCCACGGCACTGCTCTCGGAGGCCACCATGACCTCCTGCGCGCCGTCATCGCTGGTACGCACGCCGAAGGCCAACGGTCGGATGCCGTGGGCATCCCGGAACGCCACGATCCCGTGGCCGTTGATCATCGCCACGGCCGCGTAGCCGCCACGACAGCGCTCGTAGACCCCGCGCAACGCCTTGAAGACGTCCTCTGCGTCCGGTTTCAGCGCACCGACTTCGTGCAACTCGTGGGCGAACACGTTCAGCAGGATCTCGGAGTCCGAGTC
>LXNI01002742.1_pt1 | contig 11483 bp, 8 predicted proteins | sample 809091 | NCBI WGS metagenome assembly LXNI01 (sample SAMN04870527, study PRJNA318959) | sponge metagenome | biome: 01000161; feature: marine sponge reef; material: water | host: Sarcotragus foetidus | place: Greece: Milos, Mediterranean Sea | collected 2013-05-29 | depth 5-7 m | reverse complement strand
GAGAGCGCGATCGCGACCATGTAGTCGCCGGCCGCCAGGCCCGAGAAGGCGTACAGGCCGCCCGCGTCGGTCATGGCCGTCATGGTGTCGACGCCCTCGGCCGTCAGGGTGACCATCACGTCCTCGAGCCCGATGCCCTCGACGCTCACGCGGCCGCTGACGGCCGCGGTGCGAAGCAGCACGCCCTCAAAGGGAACGTTCGCCGTCTCGCCGAGCGCAACCGTCACGTTCTGCGAAGTGACTTCGAACTCGTAGTCGTCGGTGTTATAGCCCGAAATGCCGACCGCGTAGTCGCCGGCGCGCAGCTTCGCAAAGCTGTACTGGCCCGCGGCGTCGGTCATGGTGGTCTCGTCGGCACCGTCCGGTCCGCCGCTCAGGCTGACCGTGACGCCTTCGAGGCCCGCGCCCTCCACGCTCACGCGGCCCATGATGCCGGCGGTGCGGAGGTAGGTGCCGTCGAAGCTGATGATCTTGCTCTCGCCCACGCCGACCGTAACCGCGGCGGCGGTGGCGGAGAACCCGACCTCGTCAGAGTCGAACCCGGAGATCTCGACCGAGTAGTTGCCCATCCGGAGACCGGTGAAGGCGTACTGGCCGTTGTCGTCGGTGGTGGCCGTGGCGTCGGATACGCCGGAGAGCGCAACAGTCACGCCGCCGAGGCCCATGTTCTCTACCGTTACCGTCCCCATAACGCTGGCCGTACGGATGTACGCGCCTGAGAAGTTGACAGTAACGCTCTGGCCGGCCGATGAGATGGTGGCCGCTGCAGAGGTGGCGTCGAAGGTCGCATCCGACGGGAATCCACTGATGGTGATGGTGTAGGCCCCGCCCTCGACGTTGTCGAAGCGGTAGCTTCCGCCACCAGCAGTGGTGGTGGTGTTGCCGTTGCTCAGGTTGACCGACACTCCGTCGATCCCGGTTCCCTCGATCGATACCGTACCGGCGATCGAACCGACCGGCGGTGGAGGAGTAGTCTCCTCACAGGCAGCGAGAGGGATCCCAAGCAGGGCAACAGCCGCGAGTCGTTTGAGTCTGTTCATGCTTATCGTCCATTCCTTTATGGAAGGGTTTGGTCTTCCCGGTCTTTCCCCGGCCTTGTGCCGTGGGATTCGGGCTAACCTACATCTATTGTTCACGTCTCCGGCGGACCGCGCGGGCCCGTCCATGAGACGATTGCTAAGGGATTGTCAAGTTTCGACCCGGTATTCTGGGTCGGGGAGTGTTACGGCAAGAACGATGCCAAAACGGCATGCAGGCGCAAGTCATTGATTATCAACGACATGGCCTTCACGCCGATTCCAGCGGCCGCATGAAAAATGCACTTTCGTTCAGCTTTCCGACCTTTCGTTCAGCTTTCCGCCGCTTCCCCGGGCCTCTCGACCCGTCCTGCCAGGTAGTCCTCAGCCAGGTCCACGAGACTCGCGGACCCCAGAAACAGGGGCGTCCGGTCATGCAGCCCTTTGGGCTCGATGTCCAGAATGTCCCTGCTTCCGTCCGAGGCCCTGCCTCCCGCGGCCTCGCAGACAAGGGCGAGCGGCGCGGCCTCGTACAACATCCTCAGCTTTCCACCGGGCGCACGTGAGTCGGGAGGGTACATGAAGAGCCCTCCCTGCAGCAGGGTCCGGTGAAAATCCGAGACCAGTGAACCTATGTAACGTGATTTGTATCCACCACTCCCCTCGCCGTTCATGCCGCGGAAGTGGTCGACCAGCCGCTGCTGGTTCTTCGACCAGCGCGCGTAGTAGGCCTCGTTGACCGAGTAGATCTTCGAGGGCGGATCGGGGATGCGGATGTCGCGGTGGCTCAGCAGGAACTCGCCGATCGAGGGGTCGAGGGTGAACCCGTGCACGCCCTGGTCGATCCCGGTCGTGTAGACGAGCATGGTCGACGACCCGTAGACGATGTAGCCCGCGGCCAGCTGACGCGACCCCTTCTGCAGGCAATCCTCGATCTTGCCCGGGCGCCCGCGCGGCGTGAGGCGCTGATGGACCGAGAAGATCGTGCCGATCGACACGTTCACGTTGATGTTCGACGAGCCGTCGAGCGGATCGAAGAGGAGGACGTAGGGCCCGAGCTCGAACTGCTCCGGGATCGCGATGATGTGGTCGCACTCCTCGGACACCATGCAGCAGAGGTGCCCCGCGTGGTCCATCGCCCTGTAGATGGCGTCCTGGGCGAAGACGTCGAGCTTCTCGACCGCCTCGCCGTGGACGTTGACCTCGCCCGTGCGGCCCAGCACGTCGATGAGCCCGGCCATGTTGACTTCGCGCGAGATCAGCTTGGCGGCCAGCGCAATGTCGTACAGGAGCGCGGAAAAGCGCCCGGAAGCGCCCGGGTGCAGGCGCTCCTGGTCGATGATGTGCCGATCGATCGTGACGACTTTGCTCCGCATGGGGGTAAGGTCGCCGAGGGGGGGATGGGGGGCAAGGTGGGTTCTAGTCGCGGCTCGTTCTGACGGTGACGCTGCCGTCCGGCCGCGCGATGACGGTGACCGTGCCCTGCGTGTCCGTTCTGAGTATGCGCGCGCCCGCGCGCCGCAGCCGCGCGAGGACGACCGGGTCGGGGTGGCCGTAGCGGTTGCGGGCGCCGACGGGGATGAGGGCGTATTCGGGCGAGGTCGCCTGGACGAACGCTTCCGCGCTCGAGGTGATGCTGCCGTGATGGCCGACCTTGAGGAGGGTGACCGGGCCGCCCGCGTCGCCGGGGCCGCCCGCGCCGCCTTCCATCACCCGGGCCTCGATCTCGTCGCTCGCGTCGCCCATGAGGAGCGCCGAGAACTCGCCGAACTCGAGGCGCAGCACGACGGACCAGTCGTTGGGGTCGCCGGGGTCGAGGGGTGGGTGGGTGGGCTGGCCATCCGGGTCGCCCGCGCCGCCGGGCCGCGGCGGGTGCAGCACCCGGAACACGACGCCGTCCATCGTCCAGGCATCGCCCCGGGCCGCGCGCCGCCAGGGCACGTTGCCGTCCTGCGCTTCGGCCAATCCGAGCATGTGGCCGGCCTGTCCGCTGCCGAGGCCGGGGCCGAGCACCGAGCGGGTCGAGACGTTGCGCAGGACCGCGCCGAGTCCTCCTGCGTGGTCTTCGTCGGGGTGGGAGAGGATGATCGCCTCGAGGCGGCGCGCTCCCTGCCCGTTCAGGAAGGGCACCACGCGCGTCAGGCCTGCGTCAGTGCCGCCGAAGCCGCGCGGCCCGGCGTCCACGAGCATCCAGCGTCCCCGCGGGGTGCGGATCGCGATGGCGTCGCCCTGTCCGACGTCGATCGCGACGATTTGCAGGGTCCCCCGCCCCGCCAGGGAGAGCGCGGCCTGGCCGGTCCACAGGGTGGCGAGGGCGGTGAGCACCGAGACGGCGGCGCGAATGGCGGGGCGGGTCCGCCAGGCGGCGGTGGCGAGCGCGAGGGGGGCGATCGCTCCCGCGGTGAGGAGGGCGGCTTCGCGGGGCGTGACCAGCGCAACCGTGCCGGGAAGCGCGCCCAGCCACGCGGCGATGCGGGTCACCGCGTAGAGCAGTCCCTCGGCACCCATTCCGGCGAAGGCGGCGCCGGGAACGTGCAGCGCGTCCATCACGATCGTCGCGATGACGCCGGGCACGGCCGCGGCCACCATCGGCGTGAGGAGGATCGACGAGGGCAGCGACAGCAGCGGGATCTGCCCGAAATGGTACGCGAGGACCGGCGCGGTGAAGACCGACGCCCCGATCCCGGCGGCGATCGGGGGCGCGATCCACTCGCGGTGCCGGTGCGCCGGCCAGTGGATCATCATCCACCGCGTCATGATCAGGATCCCCGCGGTCCCCGTGACGGTGAGCTGGAAGCCGGCGCCCGAGACGGCCGAGGGGCGCAGCAGCGCGATCATCAGCATCGACAGGCCCAGCGCGCCGAGTGTGCGGGCCGGAGTCTGGCGGAGTCGTCCCAGCACGAAGGCCGAGGTCATCCAGGCTGCGCGCGTGGCCGAGGTGGGGGCGCCGATGACGAGGACGTACGCCCAGACGCCGATCGCGATCCCGGCGGCGCGGCGGCGGGGCGGAAGTGCAGCGGCGGAGAGGAGGCCGCCGAGCAGCGCGGCGATCACGCCGACGTGAAATCCCGAGATCGAGAGCAGGTGCGCGGTGCCGGAGCGCGCGAAGGCGTCCCAGAGTTCGCGCGGGATGCCGTCGCGCTCTGCGAGGACCAGCGCCGAAGCGACGCCGGCCTGGGTGCCGAGTCTGCGGTCGAGGGCCTCGGCGGCTCGCCCGCGGATCGCGGCGCGGACGCGGACGGACCAGAGAACCGATATGCCGGCGGCGGGGCTCGCGGCGGAAGCTACCCGCGCATCGCCGGCCGCTTCGAGCGCCTCGACGCTGGACGCGCTCAGGTACACCGCTTCCGTCCCATCCGGACGCACCGACTTGAACCAGCGCCCCTCGACAGTGACCGGGACCGCCTCGGGCGGCTCTCCCGCGCGGGTGTAGACCCTGACCTGGCTGCTGCAGCCGCCGCCTCGGCCGTTGGCGGGTCCCTGCACCTCGAGCGTCGAGGCGCCCTCCGCGCTGACGGCGCTGAAATAGCCCGAGACCACGGCGGGGGCGCCGTCGGCGACGGCCGGGGCGCAGCGCTCGAGGGCGCGGCGGTCGGCGGTGGCCCAGGCGAGCCCGGCCACGAAGCAGAGCAGAAGGGGCAGACCGCGCGATTTGGGACCGCGCCATAGCAGGATGGGACAGCAGGCGATCAGGAGCGAGAGGAGGGTTCGGTCGAACCCCATCGCCGTGCTGGCTGTCGCGCCTGCGGCGAAGCCCACGGCGGTCCACAGAATCGGGGGTGCACCCCTCACTCCAGTAGCGTTTCTCCCCTGGATGGTTTGCCGGGTCCGGCGAGGGGCCGGCTGCTGCTCTCGGCGAGGCGCTGCTTGCCGCGCTCGGCGAGTTCGCGGTCTTCCATGTGGCGCTCGCGCAGGAGGCGGCGGACCTTGAGGTCGGCGTTGATTCCCGCGACGAGGACGACGGCCATGCCCACGACCATCCCGCCGAAGGCGACGAAGGTCACCGGGACGCCGTTGAGGGCGAAGAGGCCGAAGTCGATGGTGACTTCGCGCCCCGCGTTGGCCATCGCGAAGCCGATCGCGAGCACGATGATGACGGCCAGCCCGGCCCAGACGGCGAAGCGGTTCATGCGCGGCCCGCCGCGTTGATGCGCGGGGCGGCGTGTCCGGCCCGCTGCGGCGCGTTCTCGCGCTCTGCCACGAAGGTGGGGCCGGTCGTGCGCGTCAGGCGCGCCGTGACGTAGTGGCCGATGTCGTCCTCCGTCCCCTCCACCACCACGGCCTTGGCCCGGCGGGTGCGGCCGAGGACCATCCCGTCGCTGCGGGCCTTTCGCTCGACCAGCAGCTCTTCGGTGCGGCCCACCTCGCCCTGGTTGATCTCCTTCTGGATCGACCGGGTGGTGGCGATCAGCCGTTCGAGCCGCTGCTGCCCGACCTCGCTCGGGATGAACTGGCCGGCGGGCAGGCGCGTCGCGGGCGTGCCGTCGCGCGGGCTGTATTTATACGTGAAGGCTTCGTCGAACCTGACGTCGCGGAGGAGGGCCAGCGTTTCCTCGAAATCCGCCTCGCTCTCGCCCGGGAACGCGACGATGACGTCGGTGGAGAGGGCGACGTCGGGCAGCGCGCCACGGATCAGCTCGACCTTCTCCATGAAGGACTCGGCGGTGTAGCGGCGGAGCATGCGGCGCAGCACGCGGTTGCTCCCCGACTGCACGGGCAGGTGGAACTGCTCGCACACGGCGGGCTCGCGCGCCATGACCTCGACGAGATCTTCGGTGACGTCGTTGGGGTGCGGCGAGGTGAAGCGCACGCGGCGGATGCCGGGGACGCGCGCGACGCCTTCGAGCAGCCGCGCGAACGACCAGTCGCCCCCGTTGCCCGCGTCGCCCCACTGGTACGAGTTGACTGTCTGGCCGAGGAGGGTGACCTCGGTGATGCCGCCGCGGACGGCCTGCCGCGTCTCGGCGAGGACCTCTTCCGGGTCGCGGTTCTTCTCGGAGCCGCGCACGTACGGCACGATGCAGAAGGTGCAGCGGTGATTGCAGCCGCGCTGGATGGGGATCCAGGCGGTGACGGTCGAGCGGCGGCGCTGTTCGAGCCCGCGGTAGTTCTCGTCGAGGGAGAGGTCGAGGACGGAGAGGCGGTTGCGGGGGGCATGGGCCTGGCGGGCCGGTCCGCGCACCTCGTCGAGCGCCGCGCCCAGGCCGCGGTAGCCGTCCGGCCCCATGACGAGATCGACGTGGGGCGCCTTTTCGAGCAGATCGTCGCCCATGCGCTGGGCCATGCAGCCGGTGACGCCCAGAATCATGCCGGGACGTGAGCGCTTGAGGGCGTTGAGCTGGCCGACGCGGCCCAGGACGCGCGTTTCGGCGTGCTCGCGGATGGCGCAGGTGTTGACGAGGACGACGTCGGCGCCCTCGGGGGCGTCCACGATCTCGTAGCCGTGGCCCTCGAGCACGCCCTCCATGAGCTCGCCGTCCGAGATGTTCATCTGGCAGCCGTAGGTCTCGACGTAGGCGCGTTGCTTGTTCATGACGGTGCAAATGTGGCCGGGCTGGCGGGCGCGTCAATGGCTACACGGGACCCATCGGGCGAGAGGCGTCCCGTGTGGAGGCGGCGGGGATCCGCAGGCCGCCGGGACCCGACCCCGACTCTGAGATAGTCACCGGTGAGCGCGGTGCCGCCGTCGCCCTCCATCACCACCTCCACCTGCGAACCGCCGCGACCATGGGCGTAACGCTGGCCCTTCTCGGTGCCGAGCGACCTGAGTTCGCGGGCGCGCTCCCAGGAGATGCGCTGGGGGATGCGGCCGGGCATTTCGGCGGCAGCGGTGCCCGCGCGCGGCGACCAGGGGAAGACGTGGAGGTAGGTGAAGGGGAGCTCGTCGACGAGGCTGACGGTGTCGGCGTGGTCGGCGGCGGTCTCGCCCGGGAAGCCCGTGATGATGTCGGCGCCGAGGCCGATGGGCGCCACGGTTTCGGCGATTTCGAGGGCGCGGCGGCGGTAGTGCTCGCGGGTGTGCCAGCGGCGCATGCCGCGCAGGATGGAGTCGGCGCCGCTCTGCAGGGGCATGTGCAGGTGCGGGGCGAGGCGGCCGCCTGAATCGGCGAGGAGGCGGAGCATGCCGTCGTCGATTTCGGTCGCCTCGATGCTGCCCAGCCGGAATCTGGGGACGGGCACTTCGTCGAGGAGCCGCCGCACCAGCGCGGTGAGCGAGCCGCGGGGGTCGAGATCGCGGCCGTAGTGGCCGATGTGCACCCCGGTGATGACCAGCTCGGGGTGGCTGCGGGCGAGCACCCGGGCTTCGGCGATCACTTCGTCCGGGGTGCGGCTGCGGCTGGCGCCCCTGGCGAGGCGGGTGGCGCAGAACGCGCACTTGCGGTCGCATCCGTCCTGGACCTTGAGCCAGCCGCGGGTGGCCCCGGCGCGGCGGCGGAGCGGGTCGCGCGTGAGCTGGACGAGATCGGGGGCAGGAGCGTGGCCGTCCTCGCTGCGCGTCCCCCACGCCCGGCGTACCCGCGTCGCGGCGGCCAGCACGGCGGCGGGATCGTGCCCCTCGACCACCTCGCCCACCTCGTCCATTGCGCGGTAGTCCTTCGCGCGCAGGACGGCCGAGCACCCCGCGACCACGATCTTCGCGCGCGGGTTGCGGCGTGCTACGCGGCGGACGAAGCGGCGCGCGTCGGCATCGGCCTGGTTGGTGACGGTGCAGGTGTTGACGACGCACAGCTCCGCGGTCTCGAGCGGCGAGGAGCGCACGTCCGGCGCGCTCGCCTCGATGACCTGGCGCATGCGCTCGGTGTCGTACTGGTTCGCCTTGCAGCCGAAGGTCTTGTAGTGGACGCGCATCGGGCCGTCAGAATTGAGAGATCCCCATCGAAATCGTGCCCCTCCAGAAGCTCTCGTCGAGCGGAAGGCTGGTGCGGCTGCCGCGCTCGACGGCGAGGTCGACCCAGCCGATGGGCACGCCGTCGATTTCGACGAGGTTGAACCCGAGCCCCGCCGTCCACACCGACTCCGCCGGGTCCTGTGCGTCGAAACGGAAGGGGGGCGAGCCGCTGCGGTATCCGAGGCGGAGCGGGAAACTGCGGGCCTCCCGCTGGATCGCGCGCCATTCGATGCCCACGCCGTAGCTCATCTTGCTGCTGCTGAGCACACCGTCGGCGAACCCCTCGGCGCTGGACCAGTCCTGATAGACGAACGACGTGTTCAGCAAGATTCGCTGGGTGAGCCGCCCGGACGCGCCGGCCGACATCTTGAGAGGGATTCCGTAGCTGCCCGTGCCGCCGGCAGTCCCATCCCGGGGCGACTCCTCGAGGGCAGACGACCACTCGATCGCGCCGCCGATATGGATGAGGTCGTGTGGATCGAATCCGATGCCGGCCGAGACGGTGTAGCCGCTGTAGTCCCACAGGTATTCCTCGGTGTAGGGACGCACGTCGGTGCCCACGACGAGGGAGTCGAGGTTGCGGTCGAAGGTCTGGTTGAGCCGGCCGACGTAGGTGCCCACGCTCACGCCCAGCGAGATCCGCTCGCCGAAGGCCTGCGCCCAGCCGAGTCGCGCGATCGAGGTGCCGCCGTCGGTCTCGAATCGGTCGTTGACCGGCACATCGATCCCGCCCAGCCTGATGTCCTGGGTGCGCTCGCCCGCCCACCGCTGTTCCATGTGCCCCGCGATGGAGACGGTCGCGACGCCGGATGCGGTGGCGGGGTAGCCGATCGCGATGAACGGGAAACGCGTGGTGCGCGTTGTTCCGCTCTGGTCGCCCATCACGTAGTCGCCCCAGGTCGGCTGCATCGAAACGCTGATGGTGGGCGCCACCAGCCGGGCCGCGCCAGCCGGGTCGGTGGCCGAGACTCCGACCCCCTGCAGCCCGATTCCGAGGTTGGCGAGCCCCGTCGCGCGGCCGCTGACCGCCTCGACGGGCACGCCGAGTGCGCGGAAGCCGAGGAAGGACTGGGCGGAGGCGGAGGCGGGCCAGGCGCATCCGATGACAGCGCCTGCAATGACAGCGAATGCGATGCATGCACGGGTGGACAGTCGGCGCATGGTCAGTTCCCCCGCGCGAAGTTGAGGATCATGCGGAGTTCGGGAGCCCCGGCCGTTCCCTCCGCGCCGCCGGCGCCGCCCAGTCCCAGGAAGGACGTGTACTCGATCGACAGCGGCTCGAAGGCGGAAAGAAGCGCCACGGTGCCAGTGACCGGATCTCCCTCGATGGTCTCGCCGCGCAGCAGGTCGCGCACGAGTGCGGTTACCGGCACCTCGACGACGTGCCCCGCCGGCGGCGCGAACCACTCGGGCGCCAGCAACACTCCGGCCAGCCCCGCCAGCGATGGCCCCAGCGGCGACTTGGGCAGGATCTCGGGCACCGTGACCATTCGCAGGTCCATGCTGACCGTGTCCGACGGCGCAAATGCGGCCCGTTCGGCCTGCGTGGTGAGGCGCAGGGCCGCAAAGGACACGTGGTTGTCGGTGATCTCGACGGGACAGTCCAGCTGGGCGCAGAGGGCCGCCGGTCCCGACAGCGTGGTGGGGATGTCGAGGTCCAGCACGGTCCGCCACGCGGGGGCGCCGCCTACGCGGATGCCGTCCCGGGGCGCGGTCGGGAGGGGGTTGTAGATGAAGGTGGTGTTCTGGTTGCCGGCCAGGACCTCGATGAGGGTGTCGGGGTTGAGGCTCGGGCGCGTCTCGAGCCACATGAGCGACGAACGCACCTGTATCCGCACGCCCGGCACGTCGGTGGTGAGGCGCACGCCGCGCGACAGGTCCGTGGAGTCGGACCAGGCCGCCACCCGCGCCGAGTCCACCATGATCACGAGCGAGTCGCCCGCGCTCGGGTCCCAGATCGCCTCGCCCATCTCTTCGACGGCGCCGCCTCCGGGGCTGGACCAGGGCACCCGCTGCAGCAGGGTGTCGACCGCGTACTCCCAGTCGGCGCTGACGCCGTCCCACACCTCGGTGAGGGCGTGGGCCTGGATCGCGACCGGGCCAGGGGGACTCACGCTGCCGATGGTGTCGAACCGGGCGACGATCCGGGCGGTCAGGAAGGTGAGCGACGAGTCGGGCCGGCTGGTCCCCGCCGAGTCGTTGACGGTGACGACGCTCGGATAGCGCCCGAAGCGCATCAGCGTGGCGGCCTCGAGGCCGGGGTCCTCGGTGCCGTCGGGCCCGATGCCGGCGCCGAAGCGGTGCGCGACGAACCCCCCGCCCAGCTCGGATGTCCGCCCGTATCCGCCATACACGCGCGCGCGGTCGACGAAGTCCTGCGCGGGCAGCGTGACCTCGATGGCGAGCCCGGCCCGCACGAGGTCGTCGCTCTCGGCGGTGGGAAGCAACTCCTGGCAGGCCGCGAGGAGTGCGAGCAGAGGCAGCAGGAGGAGACGGCGGTCAGTCATTCGCCACGGCCTGCTGTCATCACACCCATATTGAAGGCATTCGGGATGAGATCCTTCAGTCGCCAACTCGCCTGCTCCTTGTTTCCGAAACTGAACACCTCGGTGCCGTCGCCGAACTCCGCCACCACCTGGCAGCACGCGCCGCAGGGTGCGACCGCCCCATCCGAATCGGTGGCGATCACCAAGCGGCGGAAGTGCGTGTGGCCTTCGGCGACCGCCCGCGCCACGGCGGAACGCTCGGCACAGATTGTGAGACCGTACGAGGCGTTCTCAACGTTGCATCCGGTGAAGACCTCTCCCGAGTCGGACTCGAGCGCGGCCCCCACGTGAAAGCGGGAATAGGGCGCGTAGGAGTGCGCCAGCATGCCGCGGGCGAGCTCGGCCAGGCGGTCGAGTGAATGCTGCTTCATCTGTCTATACCGAAACTCTGGGCAGTCTCCGCGAGAGTCCCGTGAGGATCTCGTAGGGGATGGTGCCCGCCTGCTCCGCGACCTCCTCCAGGGGCAACTCGATTCCACCGTCACAGCCGATAAAGGTAACGATATCTCCGGGGCCGAGGGCCGATCGGCGCGCGGCGTCCGGGTCGTGTGCGGCGCCGTGGTCCTGCGCTCCGTCTCTGGAGACTCGTACCACCGCAGTGTCCATGGAGATCCGGCCGATGATGGGGAGGCGGCGGCCGGCGGCGATCGCGGAGCCCCGATTGCCGAGGACGCGGGGCAGTCCGTCGCCGTAGCCGATGCCGATCGCCGCCCAGCGCTCGTGCGTGCGGGCACGGTAGGTGGCGCCGTAGCCGAGGGTGGTTCCTGGCGGGACATCGCGGACCAGGAGCACCCGGGCGCGGAGGGCGGCGACGGGCTCGGGGGGCTGGCGCGCGTCGCCGGCCGGGGCGCCGTAGAGGTAGATGCCGGGGCGTGCGGCGTTGGCGGTGCGCGAGGCGAGGCGGAGCGCGGCGGCGCTGTTGGCGCAGTGGACGAGGGTCCCGGCGGGGAGTTCGCCGGCGCGGCGGCGGGATTCGATGAAGGCGTCGAAAAGGTCGATCTGGGCGCGCGCGCTGGCGAGGTCTGGGTGGTC
>LXNI01002740.1_pt1 | contig 11500 bp, 8 predicted proteins | sample 809091 | NCBI WGS metagenome assembly LXNI01 (sample SAMN04870527, study PRJNA318959) | sponge metagenome | biome: 01000161; feature: marine sponge reef; material: water | host: Sarcotragus foetidus | place: Greece: Milos, Mediterranean Sea | collected 2013-05-29 | depth 5-7 m | reverse complement strand
CGTCGTGGTACAGCGAGCCGATGTGGACCAGCTCCACCGAGGCGCCGCCCTTCACGGCGGCCGCAGACGAGCTCTCCGGCGCGGGGTCGCACACCAGCGAAGAGGCGAGGCAGAAGCCGGGCCTCACCAGCTTCCCGCCCACGCTGATCAGGTGGCGCGCCAGCTCGGTGACGAAGTCGTCGGAGGCCGCGGCGGCTGCGAGCAATTCGGCCTCGACACGCCGCAGGTCGTCTGACAAGCACGGCAACAGGGTGAAGGGCGAGGCGTCGTCCACGCCGCGAGGGTAATGGGCACGTTGGCGGGACGTGCCGCAGCCCACCGTAGGGATGCCCGGCGAACCCCTGCCAGGATCGCAAGCGAGAAGGTGTCGGCGCTCGCGCCTCGGCGCGGTCATTCCCGCTCCTGTTCGCTTGCGTTCACGGGCCGCCCGGGCTACGGCCCCGCCTGTATGAGCCGGATCGCCCGCCCGTTCGCCCGGCCACTGGAGAGACCGGCGATCGGGGCTGCAAGGGTGGCTCGGTTCACAGCGCGAAGCCCGATCGCGGCGCGACTCATGTCGCGGGGCCGGGTTACACTGTTCGGAATGTGGCAGCGCAGGCGACCGGGAGGTGTGGGCGATGTTTGAGCGGTTCACCGACAGGGCCCGTCGCGTCGTGGTCCTGGCCCAGGAGGAGGCGCGCCTGCTCAACCACAACTACATCGGCACCGAGCACATCCTGCTCGGCCTCATCCACGAGGGCGAGGGGGTGGCGGCCAAGGCGCTGGAGTCGCTGGGGATCAGCCTCGAGTCGGTGCGGGGCCAGGTGGAGGAGATCATCGGCCAGGGCGGCAACTCGCCCAGCGGCCACATCCCCTTCACGCCCAGGGCCAAGAAGGTCCTGGAGCTGAGCCTGCGCGAGGCGCTGCAGCTCGGCCACAACTACATCGGCACCGAGCACATCCTGCTGGGCCTGATCCGCGAGGGCGAGGGCGTAGCCGCGCAGGTGCTGGTCAAGCTGGGCGCGGACCTGGCCCGGGTGCGCGAGCAGGTGATCCAGCTGCTGTCGGCGTACGGCGGGGTGTCGGGCTCGTCCCAGGGCGAGAAGGCCGGTACCGGAGCCAGCGGCGGCGACTCGTCGTCGGGCTCCCACGTGCTCGACCAGTTCGGCCGCAACCTCACCCAGCTGGCCCGCGAGAAGGCGCTCGACCCGGTGATCGGCCGGGGCCGGGAGTCCGAGCGGGTGATGCAGATCCTCTCCCGCCGCACCAAGAACAACCCCGTTCTGGTGGGCGAGCCGGGAGTGGGCAAGACCGCCATCGTGGAGGGCCTGGCCCAGTCCATCGCGTCCGACGAGGTGCCGGAGACGCTGCGCGACCGCCAGCTCTACACCCTCGACCTCGGCGCGCTGGTGGCCGGCAGCCGTTACCGGGGCGACTTCGAGGAGCGGCTCAAGAAGGTCCTCAAGGAGATCCAGAGCCGCGGCGACATCATCCTGTTCATCGACGAGATCCACACCCTCGTCGGGGCGGGCGCGGCCGAGGGGGCCATCGACGCCGCCTCGATCCTCAAGCCGATGCTGGCCCGGGGAGAGCTCCAGACGATCGGGGCCACCACCCTCGACGAGTACCGCAAGCACCTGGAGAAGGACGCCGCGCTGGAGCGGCGATTCCAGAAGGTGGTCGTGGGCGAGCCGACTGTGGCCCACACCATCGAGATCCTCAAGGGCCTGCGCGACCGCTACGAGTCGCACCACAGGGTGACGATCACCGATCAGGCTCTGGTGGCCGCGGCCAACCTCGCCGACCGGTACATCTCCGACAGGCACCTGCCCGACAAGGCCATCGACCTGATCGACGAGGCCGGCTCGCGCCTGCGGATGAAGCGCATGGCCACGCCGCCGGAGTTCAAGGAGCTCGAGGCCGAGCTGGCCGACGTGATCTCCCGCAAGAAGGACGCGGTCGAGGAGCAGCGCTTCGAGGACGCTGGCGAGCTGCGCGACAAGGAGAAGCAGCTCCTGTCCCGGCGCGAGACCCTCGAGGGCGAGGCCAAGGCCGCGGGCGTCGACCTGTTCGACGAGGTCGACGAGGAGGCCATCGCCGAGGTGCTGTCGCTGTGGACCGGGATCCCGGTCTACAAGCTCACCGAGGAGGAGACCAAGAAGCTGCTGCGCATGGAGGACGAGATGCACAAGCGGGTGGTGTCCCAGCACGACGCCATCTCCGCCGTCTCCCAGGCCATCCGCCGCACCCGCGCCGGCCTCAAGGACCCCAAGCGTCCCAGCGGCTCGTTCATCTTCCTGGGTCCCTCCGGGGTGGGCAAGACCGAGCTGGCCAAGACCCTGGCCGAGTTCCTGTTCGGCGACGAGGACTCCCTCATCAGCCTGGACATGTCCGAGTACATGCAGAAGCACACGGTGAGCCGCCTGATCGGCTCGCCGCCCGGGTACGTCGGCTACGAGGAGGGCGGCCAGCTCACTGAGCGGGTCCGGCGCAAGCCGTTCTCGGTGGTGCTGTTCGACGAGATCGAGAAGGCCCACCCCGACGTGTTCAACACGCTGCTGCAGATCCTCGAGGAGGGCCGGCTCACCGACAGCCACGGCCGCACGGTCGACTTCCGCAACACGGTGCTGATCATGACCTCCAACCTGGGCACCGCCGATCTGCGCAAGGCGAACCTGGGGTTCGCCAGGGCCGACGAGCGGGTGACCTACGAGCGGATGAAGGCCAAGGTGCAGGAGGCGCTCAAGCAGCACTTCCGGCCCGAGTTCCTCAACCGCATCGACGATGTGATCGTGTTCCACGAACTCACCCAGGAGGAGGTGCGCCGCATCGTCGACCTGATGATCGTGCGCACCGCCGACCAGCTCGGGGGCCAGGGCATGGGCCTGGAGCTCACCGACGCGGCCAAGGACCATCTCGCCTCCACGGGCTACGACCCCACACTGGGGGCGCGGCCGCTGCGCCGGGCCATCCAGCGGCTGGTCGAGGACCCGCTGTCGGAGCGGCTGCTCCACAAGGAGTTCCGCGCCGGCGAGATCGTCATCGTGGACGTGGAGCCCGATCCGCTCAACGAGGGAGAGCTCGTCGTGGTGTTCAGGGCCATCGAGGGGTTCGAGCCGCCCGAGCCCGAGCTAGAGCGGACCGCTGGCGAGGGCCACTTCTAGCTCCCGCTCGGGGCTGCCTCCGAGCGAGGGCTGCGGGCTGGAGCCGTGTTCTCCCGGTTCCGCACGCTGATGCCCACAGTGGCGGGGGAAGCGGTGGAGCGACGCTCGCGGGCGGCGCGGATCGCAGCGACATGCCGGACGGTGCTGCTGGTAGCGGCGCTGGCCGTCCTTGCCGCCGCCTGCCGGGTGGACACCGCGGTGGTGGTCGACATCGACGACGACGGCTCGGGAGCGGTCACCGTGGTGCTCACCGCCGACGCCGACGCGGTGGCCCGCGTGCCCGAGCTGGCCGAGGGGCTGCGCCTCGACGACGTGCGCGACGCCGGCTGGACGGTGGACGGCCCGATCTCCCGAAGCGACGGGGGCGTCGAGGTTCGGGCGGTCAAGGGGTTCGAGTCGGCGTCACAGCTTCCCGCAGTGCTGGCGGAGATCGCCGGAGAGGACGTGATCTTCTCGGAGGTCGTGCTAGAGCAGACCCGGTCCTTCGCTGAGAGCGCCTACGAGTTCGACGTCGTCATCGACCCCGCGCCGCCGATCGAGGCCTTCAGCGACGGTGCCCTGGCCGGCATCTTCGACGGCCAGCCCTTCGGGCGGCCCCTGGAGGACCTGATCGCCGAGGCGGGCCGGCCCCGGGACTCCCTGGGCCTGCAGTTCTCGGTGACGCTGCTGGACTCCGACGACGACTTCGGCGCCTCCACCGGCTCCGGCGCGGAGTCACAGGAGGCTCCGGCGGTGGAGCCGGAGATCGAGGGCTCCACGGCCACATGGCGGTTCTCGTACGGGGATCCGCAGGCGGCGGTCAGTGCGTCCAACACCGTGAAGGACACCCTGGCGCCCTTGTGGCTCAACATCGCCCGGGCCGCGGCCCTCGGCTTCGGCGTGGTGGTGCTGGGCCTGGCGGTGGCGTGGCTGGTGACCCTGCTGCGAACCCCCAAGGGCAGGGGCCGGAGGGCCACCCGCCGGCGCCAGCAGCGGGCCGCGGCCCGCGAGGCCGAGGCCAGCCGACCCCGCAAGCGGCTGCTGCGCCTGCTGGTGGTGGACGTGCACGGCGTGATCGTGCGGCCCACCCGCCCGCTGGAGAGCCTGCTGCTGCCCGTGATCCTGGCCGAGAACCCGGATGTGGACGCGGAGCTGTTGCGCGACCGGCACCGCAAGCTGATGCTGGGCCGGCTGACTCCCGAGGAGTTCTGGAGCGACCTGGGCCTGGGCCCGATCGGGCGCGAGGTGGAGACCCGCTACCTGTCGTCGTTCAAGCTGGTGCCGGGCCTGCACCCGTTCCTCGACCGGGTCGCGGTCCGGGGCCTGCCGGTCGCGGCCGTAGGCAACCAGCCGCGGGAGTGGGGGATGCGACTCAGGCGCATGGCCCAGCTCGAGGACGCGGTGTCGTCGTGGCTGGTGAGCGGCGACGTGGGCGCTGCGCTCCCCGAGCGGCCTCTCTTCGAGGCGACCCGCCGGGTGATGTCGGTGGACCTCTACGACTGCCTGTACCTGTCGAGCGTCCCGGAGTTCTTGGACGCGGCGTCCGACATGGGGATGGCCACCGGTTACTTCGCGGCCAGTCCCGAAGATGTGCAGGAGACCGACCACCCGCTGATTCGCGGGTTCGACGACATCCTGCGAGGTCGCTCCGCCGGCCCCTGACGCCGGGTCTCCAACGCCCGGTCTCCGGCTTCTGTCGGCCTCTGGCTCCCGGTCCCGGGCAACCGGGCCGCTTCCGTCGGGCAACCGGCCTGATTAGAGTCGGCCGGGTTTGGTGCGCCAGCGTTGGCGTAACTACACCATGGGGGTGGCTCGAAGCACGCGCGGGGCCTGCGTGGCCAGGAGTTGACCGGTGACAGCTGGACGGACTTGATGGAGGGGCCCGATGGGTGGAGCTGACGGCGACTACAGGATCCCCCGGGACGGCCGAGCCGCGGTGAGCGGCCGCGACTACAAGGCGAGGACGCCGGCCGCACAGGGGTCGCCGGTTCGCGTTGGAGTCGTCGGCCTGATCGGCCGCGACCTGAACGCCCCGGTGTTCGCTCAGCTGGCCGAGGGCCTCCAGTCCAGCATCGGCGAGAGCCACCGGGTCGTGCTGTTGGCGAGCTCCCGCGGCGACGGGGCGCGACTGGGTGAAGTGCTCGAGTCGTTCTGGTCGTTGCCGGCTGACGGAGTTGTCGTCCTCGGGGGCGTGGAGCGGCCAGACGACGTGTCACGCGTCGCAAGTCGGGGCATGCCCGTAGCGGTGGTCGGCGACTGCGTCCCCACGCCCAACGTGGCCTGCGTGGGCGTCGACGGTGAGATGGTGGCCCGGGTGGCGGTTGACCGCATGGCCGGGTCGGGGCGGTGCCGAATCGCGATGATCGGCCCCCCGACCCGGTCGCTGGGCGGAAGCCCCACCGAACGCGCCTTCCTGGCGGCTGTCGAGGCCGCCGGGGTCGAGGGCGTGGTCGTCCGGGCGGCCGCGACCGTCGAGGGGGGCGGAGCCGCCCTGCGGGACCTCATCGGGGGATTCCCGCGTGTGGACGGCGTAGTGGCCCACAATGACCTCATGGCGTCCGGAGTCATCCGAGCGGCCGCAGACCTGGGCATCCGGGTACCCGCCCAGATCGCGGTGGTTTCCGCCGATGACATGGGGCTCGGCGAACTGTTGATCCCTGCACTTACTTCCGTGCGCCCCATCCGGGAGCGACTCGTCGAGGTCGTGGCCGCGGCGTTGGGCCGGCTGATCGACGACCCGGGCACGAGCCTCGAACCCGTCATCGTGCCCGTCGAACTCGTAGTGCGCGAGTCGGCCTGAGCGGAGCGGCGCCCTACCCGTCCGGTCGTGCCGCGGGCCAACTCTTGACCATAAGGGTGCGTACAGTATACAACTGTGTATGGAAGGTCGCCGGTCTGGCCTCGGGGTGGTCGATCGGGTGACGCCGAGGGGTGATCGATGGATGACATCGAGCTAGGCCCTGCTGAAGGCAGGGTTCATGGATCCGGCGGCTCCGGCAGAGCGGCGACGCTTCAGGATGTCGCTCGCAAGGTCGGCGTGGCGCCGCGCACTGTGTCGAGGGTCGTGAACGAGGAGGGGGGCTACTCGTTGACCACCCGCCAGCGGATCCTTGACGCCATCGAGGAGTTGGGCTACCGGCCCAATCTGCTGGCCCGCGGCCTGATCACCCGCCGCAGCGGCACTGTCGGGCTGGTGGTTGGGAGTCTCGCCGACCCGCTGGTGCCGGCTCTGGCTGCGAGCGCCCAGGACTCGTTCCGCAAGCAGGGGCGGAGCATGTTCTTCGCGAGTTCCGACGACGACGCCGACCGGCAGAGCGCGGTACTGCAGTCGCTGTGGTCGCATGCCGTGGAGGGCATGATCGTGATCCCGGTGACGGACTCGTCACGTCAGTTGGTCGACTACAGCCGCCGCGGCGTACCCATCGTCGCGGTCGGCAGTCTCGTAGACGCCCGGAACGTGACGAGCGTTGTGTTCGACCTCGACGCGGGCTTCCAGCTCGCGGTCCGGCACTTGCTGGATACCGGGCGACGCCGCATCGGCATGATCGGATCAGTCGCCTCGTCCTGTGCCCTGTGCCCGGGTGACGAGGGCAACGGCGATGCCTTCGGCGCCTCCGGTGCCGGCGCTCAGTTGGTGCGGGTGCAGCCGACGGTTGGGGGCGGCGCGGCGGGTTTCGAGCAGCTGCTCGAGCTTGAGCCCGACCTCGACGCGATACTGGCCTGCAACGACCTGGCGGCTATCGGCGCCATGGGCGCGGCCCGAGCACGCGGCCGGCGAGTTCCCGAGGACATCGGCGTCATCGGCTGCAACGACATTGAGGCTGCCGCTCTCGTGACCCCGTCGCTCACCACGATCCGCCTCGATGCCGGCCTGCTCGCCGCAGCAGTCGCGGCCGCCCTCCAGGCGCTGATCGACGAGCCGGGAGAGCAGCGCGACCCCGTGGTGCTGCCCGTCGAGCTGGTGGTGCGGGACTCCGCCTAGAGGCCGAGCGGGCAGGCGGGAGGACGCGGTCCATACGGAGCGAGGCCGTGGCCCGAGCGGCCCGTGAGCGCAGCGAACAAGAGCGGGAATGACACTGCCGCAACGCGATGGGCTGCCACCTGTTTGCGCGCGCTCCGCAGGCCGAGCGGGCAGGCGAACGAACCCGGCCCGTGCGGGCGACGCCGCGGCCCGCCTCTGCTCCCGGCTGGAACCGGGCCGCGGGCGCCGTGCCATGCTGTGGCGGATGGAACTTCCGGGACGGGTCGCTCTGGTGACCGGCGGCGCGCACCGCGTCGGCCGGGCCATCGCGGTCGCGCTGGCGGCCGCTGGCGCCAAGGTCGCCATCGCCTACCACCAGTCCGCCGAACAGGCGGCCAGGACCGTCGGGGAGCTTCAGGACTGCGGTGTCGACGCCGGCGCCTTTCGAGCCGACTTGGCCCAGCCCGCCGAAGCGGCCAGGCTGGCCACCGATGTCGCCGACCGTCTCGGGCCGGTCGATGCCCTGGTCAACAGCGCATCCTGGTTCGCCCGCGACGAGTTCCCCACCGCTGACACCGACACCTGGTACCAGACCCTCGATGTGGTGCTGCACGGGCCGTTCCATCTCACCAACGCCGTCGCTGCGTCCATGCTTGAGCGGGGCGGCGGAGCAGTGGTCAACATCGTCGACTTGTCGGCCTGGCAGCCGTGGCCCGGACGGGCTGCCCACAGCGTGGCCAAGGCCGCGCTGCTGGCCCTGACCCGCCAGGTGGCGGTTGAGCTCGCGCCGACCGTGCGTTGCAACGCCGTCGCGCTCGGACCGACCATCGAGCCCTCCAAGTTCGGACCCGATCAGATCGAGAGGCTGCGGCGCCGCACGCTGCTGGGTCGCTGGGCCGGCGGCGCGGAAGCCGGTCGAGCGGTGCGATACCTCCTCGAGGCCGAGGCGGTCACCGGCGAGTGCCTCACCGTGGACGGCGGCGAGCAGCACGGCCACGGGCGCGAGCGCTTCACCGACACCGCCACCGACCGCTTCCGCGCCTGCCGCTAGTGTCGGCGCCGTGGTTCGGCTGGCCTGCATGGTGATGCCCGAAGGACCGGTCGACGCGGTGGTGCGGGCCGCGGTTGCGGCCGAGGATCTCGGCTGCAGCCGGGTGTGGATCCCCGACGAGGGCCTGGCGGCCCGCGAATGCTGGGTGACCCTCGGAGCGGTGGCTGCGGCCACGGGTTCGGTGGAGGTGGGCACCGGCATCACCAACGCCTACACCCGGCATCCGGGGATGACCGCCGCGGCGGTCGCCACCCTCGACGAGGCGTCGGGTGGGCGGGCCGCGCTGGGGATCGGGGCGGGCGGGGCCCTGACGCTCACGGCGCTGGCCATCGAGCGCCGGGCTCCGATCACGGCCATGCGCGAGCTGGTGACGACGAGCCGGGCGCTGTGGTCGGGCGAGATCGTCGACCGCGACGGTGTGACCGGCGGGTTCCGGCGGGCCCGCCTCGACTTCGGCCGGCCCGACATACCGATCTGGGTGGCCGGGCGAGGCCCGAGGGTCATGCGGCTGGCCGGGGAGCTGGCCGACGGCTTCATCATGTCGTTCGTCCACAAGGAGCTGATCGGCGAGCATGTGGCTGCCATCAGAGCCGCCGCCGACGAGCACGGCCGACCCCACCCGAGGCTGTGCTACATGACCATCCTGGCCACGACCGAGGCGGCCCGCCAGGCCGCTAGGGCCAGCCTGACCTTCCGGCTGGTCGACTCGCCCGACACGGTCAAGGCCCGCATCGGCCTCGACCCCGCTACCGAGGCGGCCATCCGCCGGGGTCTCGCCGACGGCGGTCCCGCAGCCGCGGCTCATCTGGTGCGCGACGACTGGGTGGACGCCTTCGTGATCTCCGGGACGGTGCAGGAATGCCGCGCCGAGCTGAACGCCCTCGTGACGGCGCACAGGATCGACGAGTTCCAGGTCTCGGTCAACGACCTCGACGCCGCGTTCGACGACCTGTCCCTCGCCGCCGAGATAGTCCGCGGCCCCTAGAGGCGAGCGGGCGGGCCGCTGTCAGCTGCTCGGGCCGCGCCATGGGACGCGGGGGAGCTGCTTCTCCTTGTCTACGAACGGCAGCGTGTCGACGGTCGCGGGGTGGGGCGTGCCGTCGCGGTCGTGCAACATGACCGTCTTGGCGAGCCAGTCGTCCCCCGGAAGGGGCCGGTCGAAGCGCACGTAGCCGACTCCGGCCTCCAGCGTGGGCGACCACGTCCCGATCGTGATGTGCCCGACACCGTGGTCGCCGAAGCGGACGTGCATGCCGGACTCGGGCGCGGCGGTAGGACAGATCAGCCCGAACAGCAGCCGGCTGCGGTCGGCTGTCTCCAGCGCAGCCCGGCCGATGAAGTCCTCCTTGTCGAACCTCACGAACTGCCCGATGCCGGCTCCGAACGGCGTCAGGTCCGGCTCGATGTCGGTGCCGTTGTCCAGGATGCCGGACTCGACCCGCCGGATCCCCATCGACGACGACGAGCTGAACTCCATGCCGAAGCGCTCGCCGCATGCGAACAGGCCGTCCCAGAGGGCGTCGTGGTCGGTAGCCTCCGGGCCGCTGTTGCAGTAGATCTCGATACCCGCCTCGCCGGTCCACCCGGTGCGCGACACCCACAGCGTCTGGCCGCAGACCTCGAAGAACCGGGCGTGGAAGTACTTGAAGTCCTCCGGGAGCCCGCCGCCGATGGCAGCGTCGAGCACATCGAGCGACTTCGGTCCCTGGATCTGCAGCACCCGCGAGTCCGGGTCGCGAACCTCCACGTCGAGCCCGATGGCGTTGGCCTGGAGCCAGCTCATGAACTCGCCGTTGGCCTTGACGTACCAGAAGCGATCCGCAGCGAGGCGCATCACCACGCCGTCCATCAACACGGCGCCTTCGCCGGTGCAGGCGATGCCGTAGCGGGCCCGCCCGACCGCGAGCGTCTCGGCCCGGCACACCAGGACCCTCTCGAGCAGCCTGGCCGCGTCGGGTCCGACGATCTCCAGGGGCTTCTCCGGGACGTCGTAGAGCATGACGCCCCGGCGCAGCTTCCAGTAGTTGGCGACGGGGTCCTCGTCGGGGGTCATCTTGACCGGGTACAGGCGGTCGCAGTACATGCAGAAGACCGTCTGATCGGTCACGTACCGGTGGGCGAACGGCGACTGGGCCACCCGGAACGAACTCAGCGCGACAGTGTCGAACGAGTCGATGTAGTAGTGCTTGTCCCCAGTCATCTCCACCTCACCGACGCTGCCGAGCGGCGGCTCAATTTAGTCCGCCCCGAAGCCTCAGCCTCTTTGAGCCCGGCGAGAACGAGCAGGAGCGAGCCGTCGAGTTCGGATGTCGGCTGGCGGGAAGCCGCGGGATGGAGCCTCTCGTAGGGTCGGGACATGGACAACTTGGATGACGTTCTCGAAGCCGGGTACGGGTCTATGCGGGCGTTCTACGACGGTGCCGGGTCGCAGATGGGGGTCACCCCGGCCGCATTCAGCAACGGGTCGCCGGATGCCCGGGTGCAGTACACGGTCTTGTCCAGTCCGCTGGGGGAGGTTCTCGTGGCCGCCACCGGGCGCGGGGTGTGCGCGGTGCGCATCGGCGATGCCGGCGACGAACTTGTGGCCGAGTTGGCGGCCGAGTTCCCCCGGGCGCGGGTCGAACGCGATGACGACGCGCTCGAGCACGCGGCGCGCATCGTGAGCGACCTTGCCTGCGGCCGGCCTGCCGCGGCCGCTGATCTCCCCGCTCGATCTCCAGGGCTCCACGTTTCAGGTTGCGGTGTGGCAGGCGCTGAGGACGATCCCCACGGGAACGACCGTCACCTATGGCGAGCTGGCGGCCAGCATCGGGAGGCCGACATCTCACCGGGCGGTGGGGGGTGCCTGCGCCGCCAACCCCGTGGCTCTCGTGGTTCCGTGCCATCGCGTCGTGCGGGCCGATGGCTCGACCGCTGGGTATCGCTGGGGCGAGGAGCGCAAGCAAGCACTGCAGGCCGCCGAGTCGACGGATGGCCACCTGAGCTACTGAACTCTGTGTGGTCAGCTCAGAGTCGGAGCCCAAGACAGGAATCGAACCTGCGACCTGCTGTTTACAAGACGCAAGAAGCGGGTGCCGGCGAGTGTCGGCCCGTGCCAGAAAGTGCTGTTGACGTGGGCTTTCGCGATCCGGCCGTGTCGGCGAGTATCTGTGGATAACGCCCAGTTTCTAACCGTACGTTAGAAGATCCGTTAGAAGCCTGGAGCGTCTTCACCCTCCTAGGAGGCTGCTGAGTAATCCGGTCCGGGGTGCTCGCGATTGTTGGGCTGGTGTGGGACGATGTCGGTCATGCAGGGTGTCGAGAAGCCGGATCGGGAGCTGTTGGATGTGTTGGGCCTGTGCGGGGGCCTGGTGCGGGTGGGGTCGG
>LXNI01002739.1_pt1 | contig 11504 bp, 11 predicted proteins | sample 809091 | NCBI WGS metagenome assembly LXNI01 (sample SAMN04870527, study PRJNA318959) | sponge metagenome | biome: 01000161; feature: marine sponge reef; material: water | host: Sarcotragus foetidus | place: Greece: Milos, Mediterranean Sea | collected 2013-05-29 | depth 5-7 m | reverse complement strand
AGGCCACATAGTCGGCGGCCAAGAATGGAGTGTCAGACACGATCACACCGGTGCGCCAATCCGGCACGTCAGCCGCCGTCAGCACCTCCAGCACACCGTCGATCGCCAGAGCGGGGCGAGTGTCGACAGCGCGGATCTGTCCGGCAGCGACAGGTGATCGGGAGACAGCAGCCCACAACATTCCCGGCCGGGCGAGGTCGGCGCCAAAGACTGCTTCGCCACGCAGCTTTGCGTCAGCATCGCTGCGGGCTGGGTTGGCGCCGATCGCTCTCATGGTGACACCGCCCCGGCGGCGTCGAGCGCGGCGTCGACGATCTGCTGGTACCCCGTGCAGCGGCAGATGTTCCCTGCGAGCGCCTGACGGATGTCGGCCTCGGAGGGATTCGGCACGTCGTCGAGCAACGCCGTAAGCACCATCAGCACTCCGGGCGTGCAATAGCCGCATTGGACCGCGGCATGGCTCACAAAGGCCTGCTGCAGCACCGTGAGCTCACCCGCACCAGCGAGCCCTTCAACCGTACGAATGGTGCGGCCATTCATCGACCCAGCGGCCGCGATGCACGATGCAACGGGCGCTCCGTCCACCAGCACGGTGCATGCACCGCACTCGCCTTCACAACACGCTTCCTTCGGACCGGTGAGAGCGAGACGCTCGCGCAGCGTGCCCAGCAGGGTCTCTCCTGCGCCCACGTCAAGCACATGGGGCCGTTCGTTCACGACCAGCCGGATCGTCACGGACTGTTCGCCCCCAGCGCCAGTCATCAGCCGCCCGCTTCGGAGATGTCGTCGACGCAACGGTCCGCGAGCCGGCTCAGCAGGCCGGGAAGCACTCGTCGCCGGTACCGCGCCGCCTCGGTCCGTTCGGGCGCCGCGGCACTCGCGAGCTCGGCACCGGCTTCCGCACAATCGATGCGGCCACCGGCTATCTGGGTTCCCAGGAGAGCAGATTCTGCGCTGGGCACTCGGTGGGGCGGCCGAGTTACGCCGCACACGGCGATGCGGGCATCGCTCACGACACCGCTCGGCGCAACCTGCAGCCGGAGTGCCAATCCCACCACCGCGAGCTCCATGGCGCTGCGACGCCCCACCTTGAGGTATCCCTCGGCGGCGCGTTCGCCGATCGGCTCCAGCTCGATGGCACGCAGCAGTTCTGTCGGCCGCAATGCGGTCGCGCCCACTCCGTCGAGAAACTCGCCGAGTTCCATTCGTCGCCGGCCCGACTTCGACACCAGGGTGAGCTCGGCGTTAGCGACGAGCAGGGCCGGAAGCGTGTCAGCGGAAGCAGCCGCAGAGCACACATTGCCGCCAACTGTGGCCACTGTCTGGGTCTGCCAGGCCCCCACCGCGCCAGCCGCTTGGGCCAGTGCCGGATTCCGCAGCTCGATGAGCGAGGCCGTGGCGAGCCTGCGCAAGGTGACTAGTGCACCGATGCTGGTCACTTCGGAGATTCCCTGCAGACCGTCGATGCCGCCGATGTCAATCAGCACTGTGGGAGCGTGCTCGCCCCGCAAGTACTGCGGCATCACGTCGGTTCCGCCCGCCAAGATGCGGCCCTCGCTGCCCCAACGGCTCAGCTCGTCGACCGCCTCGGCGACACTGCGGACCCTGCAGAACTGCACCGCCGCACCTCCCTGGCCCCGTCAATCAGGGCGCTTCAAGACGGGTGCCCCTCGATCGGGGCGATGGTAACCCTCGCCCTGCTATGCGGCGGGCAGCGCCTCAAGCACGAAGTCGTACTCGCAGCGGTCGCCGCTCATGTCCACGACAAGCGAGTCGCGCACGCCGAACACGGCGTCGCTGTCCAGGTAGTCGCTGGCGGCGTCGAACAGGTGGGTGATCACCGTCTTGTGGCCGGGAGCCGCAACCACGAAGTGCATGTGCCCGGGTCGCCAGTTGTGACGGCCGTTCTCGAAGAGCAGATCTCCCGCCGGACCGTCGCCGGGGATCTGGTAGGGCACCGGGCGGATGCCCCTGATCTCGTAGCGGCCGTCGCGGCCGGTGGTGTAGATGCCGCGCATGTTCATCGGCGTCTGGCCGCTGTCCTGCACGTCGTAGTAACCGTTGGACGCGGTCTCCCACGCATCGAGCGTGGCACCCTCGATAGGGCTGCCGTCGAGTCCGAGCACCCGACCGACGTAGGTGACCTCATGGTCGCCATCCATGGAATCAGTGATGATCGAGTCGCCCATCTCGCGATGCGGCGCTCCCTCGACGTGGAACGGCCCAAAGACGGTGGGCTCGGTTGATCCTTCCGCTGCGACGTGATTGATCATCTCGACAAGCATCGACACGCCGATCGTGTCGGAAAGCAAGATGAACTCCTGCCGCTGCTCGTCGCACATCTGCCCCGTGCGAGTCAACGCCTCGATGCCGGCGAACCACTCCTCACGGGTCAATGCGACCTCGACGACGAACTCATGCAAATGCCGGATGAGCGCTTTGGTGATCTCGGCCAACCGTGGATTGGGCGAGTTGTCGTAGGCCGTCAAGACTTCGGCCAGGTGGGCCTGCGGGGTCATTGCCTGGGTGCTGTTGTCTGTCATTATTTCTCCTCTTTGCCTTGTTGCGGTTACGGCCCGGGTTGAGTGTCAGGCGCGAGCCCTTCAACGACCATTGCGATGCCCTGACCGACACCGATGCACATCGTCGCCATGCCGTAACCGCCACCGCGTCGCCCGAGCTCATGGACCAGCGTGGTGGTGATGCGGGCTCCGGACGCACCGATGGGATGCCCGAGAGCAATGGCGCCGCCATTGGGGTTGACCCGGCCTCGGTCGAGCTCGGGCCAGTGCATCAAGCAGGCAAGCGACTGCGCAGCAAAGGCCTCGTTCAGCTCGACGACGGCGAGATCCGCCCAACTGATTCCTGCGCGACGCAATGCAACGGCTGCAGCTTGGAGGGGCCCGATGCCGAACAGATGCGGGTCGATCCCGCAGACCGCTCTGCTGACGATCCGCGCCAATGGAGCTTGGCCGAGTTCGTCGAGTGCTGAGGCAGAGGCGAGAAGCACTGCTGCGGCTCCGTCGTTCATCGGGGAGGAGTTTCCCGCCGTCACGCTGCCGCCGTCCCGAAAAGCCGGTCGCAGCCGGCCGAGCGCGTCAGCAGTGGTGTTGGGGCGCACGCTCTCGTCGATGTCGAGGTCGCTGCCGGGTACCGCGGCGATCTCGTCGTCGAATCGACGCGCTGCCCACGCCGCTGCGGCTCGCTGATGACTCCGCAAGGCATAGGCGTCCTGAACTGCCCTGCTGATCTCAAAACGGTCGGCCAGGATTTCAGCGCCCTCGCCGAGCGAGACGGTCCATCGCTCGGGCATCCGCGGATTGATGAGCCTCCAGCCGAGCGTCGTTGAGTGCATTTGGCGGTGATCTCGCTCATAGCCGCGTTCAGGCTTGGCGACAACCCACGGCGCACGGGACATCGACTCCACTCCGCCGGCGATGCACAGGTCTGCATCTCCGACCGCAATTTCGCGACTTGCCGCCATGATCGACTCGAGACCGGAACCGCACAGCCGGTTCTCGGTGGTCCCGGGAACCGAAGTCGGGACGCCCGCCAGCAGGCTCGCCATGCGAGCGACGTTTCTGTTCTCCTCGCCTGCGCCGTTCCCGTTGCCAAAGTGCACATCGTCGAGTCGCGCTGGGTCGAGGGCAGGCGATCGCTCCAGCAACGCTTCGACAACGCTTGCCGCAAGGTCGTCTGGGCGCACACTCGCCAATCCGCCCCCGATGCGACCGACAGGGGTACGCACAGCGTCGACGATGAAGGTGTCAATCACTGCTGTCGTCGGGACCATCGGCGCGCGCCACGAGGCGTCGGCGAACCGGGAAGAACTGCAATGGCCGCCATCGCTGAAGCAGCCCGTAGATGCCGCGCGGCGCTACCAACGCCATCACGGCTGCGATGGCACCAAGGATGATGAAGCGCCAATTCTCTGCATCTTCGAGTTGCTCGTCGAGAAACCAGAATACGAGCACTCCGATGATCGCCCCAGTCGTCGAGCCGACTCCGCCGATGACAGCGATGAAGATCACCAATGCGGTCCAGCGCAGGACGCTGAATGCCGACGCTGCTGTCGCCGAGTTGGTGTTCAACAGGATGACCGCACCCGTGCACCCGGTCCAGAATGCCGCAACCACCCAGACAATGAGCTTCGTGCGCGTGACATCCACGCCGAGGCCGCGCGCACCGGCCTCATCATCGCGTACTGCCCGCAAAGCCAGTCCGAGTCGACTGCGAAGTGCGAAGACCACGATTGCAGTCGCACCCACCGCGAGCGCGAGGGCCAGCCAATAGGTCAGGTCATTGCGCAGGTCGAGCGAATAGCCACCGAGTGAGGCGCGCGTGAGGCTGCGCACGTCGCCGCCGCGCAGATGGCGGCCGCTCTCGGTCGTCAACAGCCGGAGCACCTCGGCGACAACCCACGTGCCGATGGCGAAGTAGCCGCCCTTGAGCCGGAACGCGAACGCCGCGATGGGCAGGGACAGCAGCGCAGCCACGAGTCCCGCTATCAGCACGGTGAGAAACGGGTCGATTCCGATGACCTCGGCGACCTGCAGCATTGTGTAGATGCCGATGCCGACGAACATCTGCTGGCCGACCGAGACAAGCCCGGCGAAGCCCGCGAGGAGATTCCACATCTGCGCGAGTGCGAGGTAGTACAAGACCACGACGAGGGGGGTCTGCAAGCTGCCGTCGGAATCCCACCACGGCAGCGTTGCGAGCACAACGACCACGACAGCGGCGCCCGTCAAGCCGACGGTCGATTCAGGCGTGCTGCGGCTGATCCGAAAATCGCTCATGACCGCGACCTCGAACCGAGCAGGCCTGTGGGCCTGAATGCCAGTACGGCGAGGAAGATCAGATGGCCGAACAACGGCCCCGAAAGGAAGTCGAAATCGACGTCCACTTGGTTGCCGACGGTCTGGGCCACCCCGAGGATGAGACCGCCGAGCAATGTCCCCCACAGTGAACCTAGGCCTCCGATCACCACCGCCTCGAAGCCGAAGATCAGCTGGGCGGGACCATCGCTGGGACCGAAAGTCTGCCGGATGCCGAGGAAGACGCCCGCGACCGCGACGGTCGCGAACGCGATCGCCATCACCACGGCGTAGATGTTGCGATCGTTGATGCCCATCAGCCGGGCCGTCGCGGGACTGTCGGAGGTGGCTCGGAATGCCCGCCCAAGGCGGGTGCGACGCAGAAAGAGGTGCATGCCGACGAGCACGACCAGCGCGGTGAGCAGGATCACCACGGGAAACCAGCCCACAGCGATGTCGTCGTTGATCGTCAAGCTGCTGGTTTCAAGCGCCCCAGCGTCGAGCCCCCGAGAATCAGCGGAGTATCGCTCGAGCAGGAGGTTTTGCAGCACAACGCCCAAGCCGAAGGTCACCAGGATGGACGGGAGGGGATCATCGCCAATCGTTCGGTTGAAGACGAATCGCTGCAGCACATATCCGAGCGCCGTCATGATCGGCACGACGACGAAGAGGCTGATGAACGGATTGACATCCAGCGTCGCGGTCGTCGACACCGCCAGGAATGCGCCCAAGATGGCCAGGTCGCCGTGAGCAAGATTCACGAATCGCATCACGCCGAAGGCCAGCGACAGTCCGGTCGCGAAGAGTGCGAAGAGCCCGCCGAGCAGCAGTCCTTGGACTACGGCGTTGATCCACTCCATCAGCCCGCCCCGCTTCGGCCTTCCAGGCCGAAGTAGGCCGCGGTGATCTGAGAGCGTTCGAGTTCGTCGGGGGTGCCTTCCAGGGAGACGCGGCCCTCGAGTAGGCACATCACACGGTCTGCGACGGCCAGTGCCTGGCTGATGTCCTGCTCGACGACCAGCACCGTGGTGCCGGCCTTCGAGATCGACGGCAGTGCGCCGTACACCCGCCTCACCACCACCGGCGCAAGTCCCAACGACACCTCGTCGAGCAGGATCAGCCGTGGGTTCGCCATGAGCGCTCTGCCGATGGCGACCGCTTGCTGCTCACCGCCCGACAGAACATCAGCAGGCCGATCCAGGAGCGGCTCCAGCAGCGGGAACACCTCCAGCACACGCGGCACATCCCACTCGCCGGGCCGCTTGCCGTAGGCGCCGACCTGCAGGTTCTCACGCACGTTCAAGCTGGGAAAGAGCTGCCTGCCTTCGGGCACCATCGCTATTCCCTCGCGCACCCGCCGATGTGCGCCGATGGACAGCAGATCGGCTCCGTCGAAGCGGATCTCACCGGACCATGCGCGCACAAGTCCCGCCACCGTGCGCAGCAGCGTCGTCTTGCCCGCGCCGTTCGCGCCGATGACAGCCACTGTCTCACCCTCGTCGACCGCGAGATCGACATCGAAGAGCGCCTGGAAGTCGCCATAACCAGCAGTGAGACCCGCTACGTGCAGCAAGCTCATTCGGGCTCCACGCCCATGTACACCTCCTGCACCTGGGGGCTGTTCATCACCGTCCGCGGGTCACCTTCGGCGATCTTCTGGCCGAATGACATCGCCATAATGCGATCCACAACAGCCAGCAGGGCGTGAACGATGTGCTCGATCCACACGATCGTCACACCATCGGCCCGGATCTGGCGAATGGTCTCGGTGAGCTCGACGACCTCGCCCTCGATGAGACCACCCGCGATCTCGTCGAGCAGCAGCACTTTGGGCTGGGTCGCCAGCGCCCGCGCCAGTTCGAGGCGCTTGCGACCGAGCAGCGGCAACGCGCCTGCTCTGGTGTTCGCCATATCGAGCATTGCCGACCGTCGCAACGAATCGACCGCTATGTCGAGCGCGACATCGGGAGCGAGCGGCGTTCCCGCCCCGAAGACGGCGCCGGTCAGGACATTCTCGAAGACGCTCATCTGCTCGAACGGACGCGGGATCTGCGATGTTCTCGCGATGCCCGCGTGGCACCGCTTGTCGGCCCCGATGCGTGTCAAGTCGACACCTTCGAAGACGACACTCCCCTCGTCGGGCGCCAGATCCCCGGCAATCAAGTTGAGCATCGTCGTCTTGCCTGCGCCGTTGGGGCCGACGATGCCGACAGCCTCTCCTGCGCCGACCGAGAGCGACAGGTCGTCGACAACCTTGACGCCGAACGACTTGGTCAGCCCCGCGACTTCCAGCAGCGCCGGCATCTCACACGATCGGCTGGATTTCCGCGTCGATGGGCAGCTCGGGCAGCTGGAAATTGGTGTTGATCGCGAGTTCGAGCGGGTACCGCTGGCCCTGCACCCACTGGCCGCCCACGAGCGGCGTCTTGGACAGGTGCGGCACGGGACCGGTCGAGAAGTTGACGTTGCCGACGATCGTGTCGATATTGGTGCCCGCCAGGGCATCCAGGATCGCGGAGGCGTCCGTCGATCCGGCACGAGTCACGGCGTCGATCGCAACCTCGAAGACTGCATGAGCGAATCCGAGCGGTTGCGTCCACTGCGTGCCAGTCGACTCCTCGAATTCGGCGGCGAGCTCCGCACACGTCTGCCCGGTGAGACTCGACGAGAACGGGTGGCGATTCGTCCACCAGATCTCGGTGCTCAGGCCCTCACCCTTGGGGAAGGTCTGCACTGCGGACGGGAACAGCAGTGCCTTGCCGATGGTCACCACCGGCGTGTTCAGCCCCTGCTGCAGCGCAGCGGCCTGGTAGGTGGCGAACACGGGCGGCGGCATATTTCCCGAGACGATCTGCACGCCGACGTCCTTGAACTGATTGATGAAAGCGCTGTAGTCCTGTGTGGACAGGTCGAACCGTCCCGGGTCGTGCAATTCGTAACCGGCGGCCTCAAGAGCCGGCGGGAAGCCCACATTCGGATCGCTCCATGCGTTGCCGTCGGGATCGCTGCCCCACAGCGCGCCGACCACCTTGTCGACTCCGGATTGGTCCCACATCGCGATGAAGTTCGCAATGACGTCTTCGAGTCCCCAGAAGAAGTGATAGTTGAACTCCGACGCAACCGGAGGTTCGGGAAAATCGGGCCCCAGACCCCCGCCGATGCCGAGATAATGCGGCTGCCATGGGGCGTCCATCGTGAGGCAGGGCACTTCACCGAGGTCGCAGGCCGCAGCTACCGGCACAGAGATGTCAGGCGTACCGCCGGCGAGGATGATGTGCGCACCCTCGCTGATCAACTCCTGGGTGACTTCACCGGCGCGGGCTGGATCGGACTCGGCGTCCTTGTCGACTATTTCCACGTTGCCGCCGAGCGCTGATGCCATCGTCGCCAAGACGAACGCATCGGCCTCGCCGAAAGCAGCCAGCGGACCCGAGCGCGGGGTCACATAGCCGATCTTCACCGGCGGCGTGTCACTGCCACTGGCTGCTGTTGTCGCCGGAGCCGGGGCTGCAGTGGTCTCAGGTGCCGCGTCGTCATCGTCGCCGCACGCATTGAGCGCGACGCCGCTGACGCCGAGGGCGGCAGCTCCGAATCCGAGATTGCGCAGAAACCTGCGCCGGTCCATGCCATGGACCTGTGTCGGCTGTTCTTGTTCGGTCATTTCGCCCCTCCCAGAGCTCTGAGTTGTCACTCGGGTTGTCAGTAGTTCCTCTTGCTAGAGGGTGCGGCGTCGGGTGGAATCGGATTCCGCCGTAGCCGGGCTGGCGAACTCGCTCATTGGGGACCGCCCCTCAGAACTCGACTGGGTGAACCGATGCCTCTCCCTTGGCGATCATCTCGGGAATGCGCGGCGAGCCGTTCTCCCACACGAGCAGCATGGAACGCTTGGGCGAGTAACCCTGGTGGCGGATGTCGGCGGGCATCGCGGCCACGTCTCCGGCCCTCATGGTGACCCTCGCTCGCTTCGCGCCGGTGTCGCGATCTTCCACGTCCCATTGGATTTCGTCGCTGAGCTGAACAAACCACTCGACGCGATCATTGCCATGGATGACCGGCAGGATGAACTCCTCGGTAGTCGGGCAATAGAGACTTTCCTTGCACGCAGATACGACCGACGGGTTCCAGGTGACATCCGAGCGCGAAAGGTAGGCGAAGAGATTGAAGGAGCAGACCTCGTCTTCGTAGCCGGATTCGGCCTCGATCTGGGGCTCGTCCTGAGCCACGTCCGCAAACCCTCGATTGACGGGGAAACCGGATTCGTCGCTGCGGATCTGCTCGTCGCCGGGGACGCCGACCATGCGTTGGGCAACCACCCGGTGGCGAGTCACCGCCGAATCGTTGCTCCCGTTGCTGGGGCCGAACGCCGAACCAGTCTCCATCGGTGCCGCAAATGGGTCATAGCCCTCATTTGTCCAGTCCGACAGCAACGATTCGAAGCAGCCCAGCAGCTCGTCATGGGGGAAGTTCTCGTTGTAGTCAACCTCGGCCCTGCGATAGGCGTCGTTGAACCGGCCCGCGAACATGTCCACGTTGCCGTAGTGGTTCATCGTCCCGAAGACGCTGTCGAAGTTGACGATGCCGTAGAAGAATCCCCACGCCACATCGCGCTGAATGCAACGCAGGAATGCGTCGACAGCCATCTGGTGGCTGCCTGTCGGCCACTCGATCGTCGCGAAGTACTCGTCGCGACTGAAGGTGAAACTGCCGATGCTGTAGCTCTTGTAGCCCTGAGCGTTCGGTGGTGAGGTGGTCAAGGTCATCGACGACGTTCCTCCTGCGAGATGATCTCGATGCGTTCGCGGCCAGCGCGGCTCAATGGGTCTGGCAAATTTCGGCCCATCGGTACACCGTGTCAGGGCCTTCGATCGTCTGAAGCAAGATCACGCCGACGCCGTCGCAGCCGAAGCGGTACGCCTTGCCGGCAGGCAGCAGAGTCATGTGACCCTGCCCCGCGACCACGCGTCCCATGCGACGACCTTCGGGCTCAGCGCCGAGGCCAATCGATCCATGGGCGCCTGGGTTGACCAGCTCCTCAGCGGGGTCGAGCAGCTCGATGTGGACTTCACCGTCCATGACCAGGGCGAATTCGTCATGGGGCGCTGCGCGCCACTCGCTTGTGCCCTCCGCCCGGATGACCTCCAAGACGTACTCCAGGTTCTTGCCGACGGCGACTTTCTCATAGGGCTCGCTGTTCGCCGCCACGTCGAACATGTTCGAGAATGCGTAGTACTTGGGATCGTCGTCGATGATGTCGACGCCTCCCTTCTCGAAGTTCTCCAGGGAACCGAACACCGTCGTGTACTCGCTCATAGCTGGGATCATCTCCCCTTCGCTCGGGGCCACATCGCTGCATGATCGTATCCACGCGCGTCGAGTGTGCCCGGTGCGCGCGCTCGTAAGCCCTATGAACTACTACAGATGACGTGCGACCGGCGACCTTGAACACGGCAGCGATTGGCACTGCGTTCGCTGACCAGATCTTCAGGCTTGCCGATCGGCTGCGTGCGCACGGAATCGACGTCGGAATGTCCGAGGTCATCGATGCCTGCGAGGCGACACGGCAGGTCGGATTGGGAAACCGGGCTGCGCTGCGCAGTGCTCTGGCCTCGACCCTCGTCAAGCGCATCTCCGATCAACGCATATTCGACCATCTGTTTGACATCCTGTTCCCGCCCGCCCCCCGGCCTGAGGTTCGCGACAACGCAGACGCGTCCTTGTCACCCGCTGAGGCCATCGCCTCAGACAGGGATCTCTCAGCACTGGCAGCGCAGCTCGTCGACGAGCACGGCGGACTCGATGGTGAGGTTCGCGGCAACGCCCACCACCTCCGTCGGGTGCTTCGGGCAGCCGATCTCGCCAGATTGCTGAGCGAGGCCCGCCGTCTGTCACCCGAACGCGGCGTCGGCGAGCTGCGCGAGCGGATCGACGAACTGAAGCGCTCGATTCAGGCCGACCTGCATGTGCGGCTCGGCACACCAGATCCCGAGACTGGGTCCTGCGTCACTGACATCGAGTTCCTGGGCGCCTCGCGTGCTCAGCTCACTCAGATGCGCTCGGCCGTCGCTCCCTTGGCGTACAAGATTGCAAGCCGGATCGCTCGACGTCGCAGTTCACGCAGCTCCGGCCGCGTCAACTTTCGCAGGACCATTCGACGCTCGCTCGGCACTGGCGGAGTTCCGCTGCACATCTGCTTTGATCGGCCTCACCGCCGTCGTCCAGAACTGTTCGTGCTGAGCGACATCAGCGGTTCGGTTGCCGAGTTCTCGCTCTTCACGCTGACCTTGATGACAGCACTCTCGGCGGAGCTCTCGCGGACCAGGTCATTTGTGTTCGTCGACGGCGTCGACGAGGTCACGGACCTGCTGGAATCCACCGATCACGCCATCGAGCCATGGCAGCTCTTGCGAAACACCAGCGTTATCCGCACGACTGGGCACTCGGACTACGGCGGCGTTTTCGACGAATTCTGGGAACTGGCTGCGGGGAACCTGCAGCCTGCAGCCACGACATTGCTCATCACCGGCGACGCGCGCAGCAACTATCGCTCCCCGAACTTCACCCGCTTGCACGAGATCGCGCGCCGATGTCGGCGCGTCTACTGGCTCAACCCCGAGCCGCGAGACGAGTGGGACACGACAGACTCGGTGATGACGCTGTACGCCGGGGCATGCTCAGCGTCGTTCGAGG
>LXNI01002738.1_pt1 | contig 11509 bp, 9 predicted proteins | sample 809091 | NCBI WGS metagenome assembly LXNI01 (sample SAMN04870527, study PRJNA318959) | sponge metagenome | biome: 01000161; feature: marine sponge reef; material: water | host: Sarcotragus foetidus | place: Greece: Milos, Mediterranean Sea | collected 2013-05-29 | depth 5-7 m | reverse complement strand
ACCGGCATCCACTCGTAGCACCAGATATCCAGCCCCAGGCGTCCCATACTGTCGAGCAGCTCGCAGACCGTGTCGATCTCTTGGTCTCGGCCCGGCAGCCCCAGCTTGGCGCGATCCAGCGGCGGCCGGCTCTCGATGACGGGAAATTCAAAGCCGCGGTCCTCGTAAGCATTTTTGACGCGCAGGAGCGAGGGATAAGACCAGGGCGGCTCTGGCCCCAGTTGCAGGTCCAGGTCCAGCGCGCCGACGGCGTGAGTGACGCCGCATTGCGCCACCAGGTCCCAAAGGGGCGAATAAACCGGCGGCAACATTTCGGCGATCTTGATCATGCGGATCCCTGTGTATCAGAATTTCGGGCATTTGACGCTGCGCACGAGCATAACATTATCGGGCCAGCGCGCAAACTTGCCGCTCTCGGAATGTCGAGGCATTGCGCGCGCGGCGGCATACAGCGCAGGCTTGGCTTGCCTTGTCGCGCTGATACAATAGCGCCCGAATCATGTGCGTCCGCGCCCTGCGCTTGTACATCCTTTTGCGGCGGATTCCGTATACAGGCTAGGCGCACGCGTTTAGCGCAAGCGAAGCAACTATGCAGACTACGATAGAAGGCAGCCAGGCATCCAGCGCAGACATCGTCGGCCTTAGCCAGCGCGAGGTGCTGGAGCGTCAGCAGCGCGGCGAGGGCAATGACTTCGAAGCGCGGGTCGGGCGCAGCTACTGGCAGATCTTCCGCGAAAATGTGCTGAACCTGTTCAACGTCGTATTGGGCAGCATGCTCGTCATCGTCATCGCCCTGGGTGATTACGCCACCGCCTTCTTCGCCGGCTTCAGCGTGGTGTCCAATACCTTCTTCGGCATGATTCAGGAATTCAACGCCAAGCGTCAGCTTGACCAGCTGGCCGCGCTCTCGGAGCAGTCGGTGACCTGCTTGCGCGATGGGGATTGGGTTGATGCGCCCATGCGCGCGGTGGTCAAAGACGAGATCATTCGTATTGAGCCCGGCGACCGGCTGGTGGTGGATGGCGTGGTCATACAGGCCGACTCGCTGGAGATGGACGAATCGCATTTGACCGGCGAATCCGACGCTGTGGGCAAGTCGGCTGATGAGAACGTCTTCTCCGGCTCCTTCTGCATCGCCGGCGCCGGCATCATGCGCGCCACCCGCGTCGGCGCCGACAGCCACATCAACCGCTTGTCCGTCATCGCCAAAGCGTACAAAGTGGTCAAGACGCCGACCCAGGTCAAAATCGATATCACTGTCGAAGTCACGGTGCTGATCATGCTGGTGTTTGTGCCGATGATCTTCGTGACCGGTTTCAGCCTGAGCAACGATTTCCTGGAAATCGTGCGCAACGCGGTGGTCTTCACCACCAGCCTGGTGCCGCAGGGACTGGTGCTGGTCGCGATTCTGTCGCTGACCATCGGCGCCGTCAAAATCAGCCGGCAGCAGACGCTGATCCAGCGCGTCAATGCGGTTGAATCGCTGGCCAACGCGTCCGTGCTTTGCTTCGACAAAACCGGTACGCTGACGCAGAACAAGCTGGCCGTGCGCGAGATCATCGAGATTGCCGACGCCGATAGCGACGGCATCCAACGCGATTTGCGCGTCTTCCTGAAGAATCTGGCGCATTTGAACAATACTGCCCAAGCTATTGAGCGCTACATCGATCAGCAAGGCCTCGCCGGCGATTATCCGCATAAGCTGCGCGAGATTCCCTTTACCTCCGGGCGGAAGTGGGCGGCGGTCTGCCTGGCCGAGAAGACGCTACTGCTGGGCGCGCCGGAACGCCTGCTGCCGCGCGAGCACGCCTGGTATCACGATGCCGAATCGCTGGCGCGGGATGGCATGCGCGTGCTGGCATTTGCGCAGATGGCCGGCGACCCCGACATGAGCGCGGGCGTCATCTCTTACGATGTGCAGCCGCTGGCGCTGATTGTCATGAGCGACGAAATCCGCCAGGATATTCAGGAGACCCTGCAAGCCTTCCGCGACGAAGACCTGACGCTGAAAGTAATATCGGGCGATAATCTCGAAACCGTACGCGCCATCGCGCAGAGCGCCGGCATGGACATCGGCAGCCGCGCTTATACCGGCGCCGAACTGGATGCGATGGGGGAGGGCGAGTTCGCCAATGCCGTGCTTGACAGCAACGTCTTCGCGCGCATCGAACCCGACACCAAGCAGCGAATTGTCGAGGCGCTGCGGCAGCAAGGCGAATACGTGGCTATGGTCGGCGATGGCGTCAACGATGTGCCGGCCTTAAAAGCCGCCAACCTGGCCATCGTCATGAACGACGGCACGCAGATCAGCAAAGACGTGGCCGATATCGTGCTGCTCAACAACGCCATGTCCACCCTGCCGCGCGCCTTCCGCGAAGGCAAGGAGACCACGCAGACCATCTTCGGCACGATGAAGATGTTCCTGGTGCGCAATTTCTACGGCATCGCCTTTTTCACCTTCATCGCCTTTATGGCGCTGCCCTTTCCCATCACGCCGGTGCAAATCAGCTGGGCCACTTTCGGCACGGTAAATCTGCCGGCCACGCTGATCGCCTTCGGCTGGCTGCGCCCGCAATTTATGTCGCAGTTCCGGCGCGATGTGATCGATTACATCGTCACGATGGGCTTTATCGGCGCGGTGATGATAACGCTTCTTTACCTCATCACCTGGTTCGGCAGCGGCGGCGACCTGTTGATGACGCGATCGTCTGTGACCATCATGGTGGCGCTCTACGGCATGCTCATCACCTGGCACGCGCAGGGCATCGACATCTATAAGCCGCGGACCTTCTTGCAGCACTGGCGCATTCTGGCGCTGAGCGCGCTGCTGACGGCGGCGACCATCCTCGTCATGTACCTCGATCCTTACCTGGAGCAGGCGATTTTCGAGTTCAAGCCACCGGTCTGGGATGGCGGGAAGGGCTCGCTGATGATCGCGGCGATACCGGCGCTCTTCCTGCTGACGATGGCGCTGACGGCTCACGGGCAGAAGTATCGTTACCTGCTGTCGCGCTTCTGGGAGCTGCTTGCGCCGGACCGGGAGTAGGGGGTTTAGGTTGTAGAATTTGTGTGCTATAGTTTGGCATCACTTGTTTGAAGAATTGGGACGAAATGCTAGATGCCTACTGATCCGAAAAAATATCAGGAATCGCTCTTACCTTGGTCAAGGTGGAAACACGCCTTTCTCATAGAATACCTTAAGGCTATGTCAGCCATAATGCGGTCATGGAAGTTGATTTATTACGTCGACGGTTTCGCGGGGCCCGGAATATATACTAGGGACAATGCTATCGGGTCACCGGTCCTGGCAGCAAGACATGCCGATGAATTGGCACGTACAAATGCTCAGTACAGGCTTCAATGTATAAATGTTGAATTAGATGAAAGCGTGTTTCAAAACCTAGAACGAAGTACGCACGAATATACAGACTTCGTAACAAATCGTCACGGCGAATTTGGCCAGTTTGTGTCAGAGATTCTGGGCATGATTGGCGACAAACCCACTCTTTTTTTCCTAGACCCTATCGGTCTCAAAGGACTGGAATGGCAAGCTCTAATGCCCATTTTTCGCCGCGATGCAAAAACAGAACTCCTGATCCGATTTGATGCTCAGACTGCGACAAGGTTGACTGGAAACGATCGATCTCTTCACGGGACGTTTAACGCGATTCTCGGTGAAAATAGCTCCAATTATTGGAAGGATCATTTGGCACACTGTCATCAAGGCGCCAAAGCAATTCGCGAATGTTTGACTGCGGCATATGAGGACAAGCTCCTTAAGCATTTCCCTTACGCAGGTAGAATTCCTGTCTTGAGTTCTGACGATGCTCTTAAGTACTATTTGTTGTTTGCGACCAAGAGCTTGAAGGGCATGCAAGTCATGAATGACGTGTGTTTCGCAACACAAGGACTCCGGGATCGCACTTTAGACGCTGAGAGGCGGGAAGCGGGAATTAGACAACAAATGAGCTTATTTGATTTGAACCCCGAAGTCGAGATACTGCAGGAACTCAAAGCTCTCAAACAGGCGGTACTTGCGGAACTCGAGAAGGTTGATTCGATTGTAAGAGATGAGCTACGTGGTTTGGTGGCTTCTCGTGGGGATAATTTCGGCCGGTTTTCAGGGCCTCAGTTTACAGCTGTGCTGGGTGGTAGGCCTAGAGGTCTTAGTATTCCCAAGGAATTCGATAGTCTCAAATCTCGGATACAAATTCATAATGGCACTCCTGGAAGCGACAAGGCCAATATATCGGTGGTAAGCTAAGCATAATAGCCATTAGCCGGCGGGAAACGCATTCCGCCAATTCTTCCAGTAATTCCGATCCATGTTGCCCTTGAAGAATACAGGTTTTCCGTACGTGTCCAGAATTTCCAGTAATGAGATCGTCCATGCGTGGTCTGGCTGAAACACCCGACTCCCATTGCTCGCCGCACCAATAATGGCCCACTCGAATGGCAACTCGTCCTTAGTCTCCAGCCACTCCTCAAACACGGGCGCGACATCAAACCAGAGCGGCTCAATGCTCATGAAGCGTACTTTCGCGTCAACATTTTTCATGTGCCGAAGATAAGCTTTCAGCGCCCGCGCCCCGCCGGTCTTGCTCATCAAGTGTCCGGCCGGCAAGCTCACGCCAACCCAGACATTGTCGGGAAAGCGACCGAAGCTCGGCAGCCTGATCGGAAACTTGCTCAGCGTCTGAAAGGTATGCCAATGCGCCTCTTGCATCACGTCCAAGACCGCCTGAATTTGCTCCTGCCGCACCCAGTGACCGAACAGATCCGCCATGCTGCCGACAAATATGCCGGCTGGATTTTTCAGTTTGCGCGGCGCGTCAAGAGCGTGTGGCCGCCAGTAGTGATGTTCGAATCCGTGCGGGTAACCAGAGGTGAACCGCTCGGCGATGGTCTTCGCGTAGCACTCGGTGATCGAGCCGTCCGGCATGCGCCAAGTGCAGCCGTGGAAGCAGCCGCCGGTAGGATTCCAGGTGTAGCCGGGTAGCTCTGTGCCGTCGGCCTTGCGTATTCGCGTCCACTCTATGCCCTTAGGCGGTTTCTGCCGATTCATGTCTTTCCTGTCGGAGCAAATGAATAAGCATACTCAGGTGATTATAGAACAAATGTGTGAAACTGCAAGCGGCTTTTGGTCTAAGTCTCAGAGTCGCGCCCCCGCCACCAGCCCACCACCCACAGCAGCGCGTAGGCCGAGAACACGAAGAGCAGTGGATCGGTCGGCGACCTATACCGCGTGGAAGGATGGAAGAGCAGGTACATCAGCGTCTGGCTCAACTGCGCGAAGAGCAGCAGGCTCAGCATCCGCCACTCGCGCCGGCTCAGCCAAATGCCCACGACAGCCAGCAGCAGCAGGCCGCCAAAGTAGACGACATGCGCGCCCCGACCGATGACGTTGAAGAGTTCGTCGTCCTGATAGGCGGCGTTGGCGGCCGTCACGCCGATTTGAGAGCCCTCGCCGCTGATGATGACGACTTCGCCCTTGTCATCCACCGCCAGCTTCTCGCCTTGGCGCAGGTTTCGCAGCGGCGTCACTTGCGGATTCCAGTAAACGCCCAGCTTGATCAGCAGCAGCTCGGGAATCGCCCCCGGATTCTCGCGCAGGTAGCGCCAGCCGGCCGCGGCCAGCGCGTTGTTGCGGCGCACAGGCTCCGTAACCGGCGGGATGTCGGGCGGCGCGGTCAGCCATTGCACATCGTAGCCGGCGCGAAAGACTGCTGCGCTGTGGGGATTGTTGCCCTGGAAGATATTCTCGCCGCTGTTGAGCGCGATGGGCACAAAGTCGCCGTAGATGCGCTGGCTGCGCATCAACCAGGGCAGGAGTACAAGCAGGCTGACAAGCGCCACGGGCAGCAGGCGCAGCAAGGTCTGCCGCCAGCTGAGCGCAAACAGGAACCAGATCACAGCCAGCAGCGCTAGCGCCGGCAGCAGCGCCCGCGCCAGGGTCGCGATGCCCAGTATTGCGCCCGCCTCAGCCGCCAGCAGCAGCGTCCCTCGGTCCAGGGTCTCGCGCTCCCGCAGCCGCAGAAGCAGCCAGACGAATAGGTGGACGAGCAAGATCCACATGGCGGTGTCGTTGAGCGTTAGATTCTGGAAGATCAGGTAGGGATAGAGGGCGAAGAAAAGCCCGGCCAGCGCGCCCATCCCTTCTCCCCGCTGAGGGTCGCGCGGGAATAGCCGGCGGCAGATGTCATATAGCAGCGCGATTGATAGCGCGTCGAAGAGAATATGCGCCGCGGCCACCGCAACGTAATGTCGTCCGAACAGCCGATAGATCAGCGAAAGAACGTAGCTGTACAAGGGCGGCAGGCCGGCGTCGGCCAGCCCGGTCACACGGCCGTAAACGCCGGTTTCCACCAGGTTGACAGCATATTCATCGTAGGCGACCGAGCCGTGTATTTCGGCGCCCGGCTCGCTGAAGGCGAAGACCTGCGGAAAAGCAACGAGCAGGGTCAGCCGGGCAGTGATCGCGACCGCGATAACCACAATCAATTTGTGCTTTGAGAACCGTGCCCGCATAAACCAGTTACGTTTCCAGTCGCGCCAAGTCTTAGTCTAGGATTGCTTAGCCGGAAGCGCCACTTGCCTCGGCGTATCCAACAGAAAGAAAAGCGCCCCGCAGCATGACCACGAGGCGCGTCTGATTCTTGAAACTGTGCCAGGCCAGTTGGCTTTGCGGCCTCGGGCTAATAACGCGCGCCAATCGATTCGACATCGTCCATCAGCTGATTGAACTGCTCGAGGTTGAGTTGCTGCTTGGCATCGGACATGGCCACATCGGGATTGGGGTGCACCTCGACCATCAGGCCGTCGGCGCCGCTGACCCGCGTCACACGACCCAGTGAATTGGCGATATCGCGCCGCCCGGCAGAATGCGAGATATCGACGATTACCGGCAGGTGCGTTTCCTGCTTCAGCAGCGGTACGGCGCTGATATCCAGCGTGTTGCGCGTCCACTCGCTGAAGGTGCGGATGCCGCGTTCCATCAGGATCACTTGCTCGTTGCCGCTGGCCATGATGTATTCGGCGGCGTAGATGAACTCCTTGAGCGTGGCGCCGAAGCTGCGTTTTAGCAGTACCGGCTTGCTCTGTTTGCCCAGGGCCCGCAGCAGGAAGCTGTTCTGCATATTGCGCGCGCCGACCCAGAAGGCGTCCACGTACTCATCCATCATGGGAATCAGCGACATATCCAGCACTTCGCTGATGACGACCAGGCCGTATTTGTTGGCGACTTGGCGCGCGATCTTCAAGCCCTCTTCGCCCATGCCCTGGAAGTCATAGGGCGAGGTGCGCGGTTTGTACCCCATGCCGCGGATCATCTTGACGCCGCGCTCCGCCAGCACTGCGCCAACCGCGTCCATTTGCTCGTAACTTTCCACCGCGCAGGGACCGGCGATGAGTTCAAAAGTGTCGTTGCCCAGGCGCAAGCCGTTGCTGAATTCGATGATGGTATGCTGATCCGGCTGTTTGCGCTGAACAAGAATGGTTTCGCGCGCGTCCTCTTCCTCAAGGTGCAAGGTAGCGCGGAAGATTTCGTTGAACAGTTTGGAGATGGTTTCGTTACTGAAGGGACCTTCGTTGGCGAGCTGCAGCGCGGTCAGCATTTCCGCTTCCCGCTGCGGGTCATAAATTCGCGTACCTGTCTCTTGCTGAACTTTGCCGATTTCCAGCGCGATCTCTGCGCGCTGACTTAGCAAGTCCAGGATTTGCATATTTATCGGATCAATTTGGTCCCGTAACTCCTTGAGACGGTTGGATGGCGACACGATTCTTATACTCCCGCTTTTGGCGCTAGATTCTTCGTGAGAGGTATTATACACAGCTATCGCCAAAAGGCATGGTCAGATTTCTTGGCAGGCAGCTTGAAGCAAACAGACTGTGGCATGGAGCGGACGCTGATGGAATTCGTCAAAGGGCTGGAGTTGTCGCGCGCCTTTTTCGCGCAGTCGGTAGAGCCCATCTTGGCGCGGCATTATCCAGGGCTGCAATACAGCGCCGGTTTGATTGGCAGCGGGTCCGAGGTCATCGGCTACGACGACCCGGTCTCCAGCGACCACCATTGGGGCCCGCGCGTGATGCTATTTCTCTCCTTCGCCGATCACCGCGCCCTCGCCGGCCCCATAGACACGCTGCTGGCGGAAGAATTACCCTATCGCTTCATGGGCTATTCCACCCATTTCAGCGCGCCCAAAACTGGCGACGGCGACCAGGGCACGCAGCTGCTGGAAGACATTGACGACGGGCCGGTCAATCACCGCGTCGAGGTTCTGACGCTTGACGGCTTCATGCGCGATTATCTCGGCATCGCGGCGGCGGATCCGTTGCGCGCTGCGGATTGGCTCAGCGTCCCACAGCACAAGCTGCTCAGCTTCACCGGCGGCGCGCTCTTCCGCGATGACTTAGACGCGCAGGCCGCGCGCGACCGCTTGCGCTACTATCCGCGGGCTGTATGGCTGTATATGCTGGCTTGTGGCTGGAGCCGCATCGGGCAGGATGAGCATTTGGCGCCGCGCGCCGGGGCGGTCGGCGATGAGTTGGGCGCGGCCCTGATCGGGGGGCGTCTGGCGCGGTCGATCATGCAACTTTGCTTTCTATTTGAACGGCGATACGCGCCCTATCCGAAGTGGTTCGGCAGCGCTTTCGCCGAACTCGACTGCGCGGCAGAGCTCGGGCCGATCTTGCAGGCCGTCCAAAGGAGCGCGAAGTGGCGAGAGAGACAGCGCCATCTTTGCGCCGCTTATGAGATTCTGAATCGACTGCATAACGCGCTGAGTCTGACGCCTGCAATCCAGCCGGCCATACAAGAATTTCACGGGCGCGGCTTCTGGGTCAGCAATGCCTGGCGCTATATTGAGGCGCTGCTTTCCGAGATTCGCGACCCGGAAGTTAAAGCGATTGCTGACAATTCGCTGATGGGAAGCATCGACCAATTCAGTGACAACACCGATATGCGTGAGGCGGTGACGCTGCGCGCGAAGATTGCGAACTTATACCGAGACTAAGGCTTGGTCGCGCGCGTCGACGAACGCAGCTACAGAGCGCCGCACATCGTCCGGCGTGGTCGTCCAGGAGCAGACGCTGATGCGGATGACGGGCTCGCCGCGCCATTCCGACCCGCCGCACCAGCATTCGCCGCCCGCCTGCAAGAGCTCCAGCGTTCTCTTGGTAAGCGCGGGCGAATCGCAGGCGACCAGCACTTGATTAAAGACCACATCGTTCAGCACGCGAAAATCATGCGCGCCTAATTCGTCGGCGAACTGTCTGGCTCGCCGGCACAGTTGCGCGACCAACTGGTCGATGCCGGTACGTCCCAGTGATTTCAGCGCCGCCCACAGCTCGACGCCGCGCGCCCGCCGCGACATGTCGAGAGTATAGAGCATGCCGTCGCGCCCCTCTCCGAAATGCAGGTAGCTGTCGCTGGCTTGTAGCGCGCCGACCAGCGCCGCTCGATTGCGACAGAGGATAATGCCGCAGTCGTAGGGGCTGTTCAGCGTCTTATGCGCGTCAGCCGACCAGGAATCCGCCAGTTCAACCCCGGCGGTCAAATGCGCGGTCTCTTGGCAAGCGCGCGCCCACAAGCCAAAGGCGCCGTCAATATGTACCCAGGCGCCCGCCTTTCGCGCAGCAGTGCAGAGGGGTGTGAAAGTATCGAAGGCGCCGCTGTTGACGTTGCCCGCCTGCAAAACCAGCAAGGTACTTTCGTCCAGGGGCGGCAGGCGGCTGAGGTCGAAGCGTCCTTGCTCGTCCGCCGACACAGTCTCGATCTGCGCCGCGCCGATGCCCAGAATAGCCAGCGCCTTCCGCACCGTGACATGCGCGCCCTCACTGAGCGCCGCGCGCAGCTTGGGCGCGCCGAAGAGTCCCTGCGCATTCACATCCCAGCCCAGCTGGCGCAGCAATGTATTCCGGCCCGCCAGCAATCCGCAGAGCGTCGCCGCTGACGTGCCGCTGACCAAGCCGGCCGCGCTGCCTTCGGGCAATTGCAGCAGGTCCACCAGCCAGCGCTCGCAGATCGCTTCCAGCTTGGCGGCTATCGGCGACATCACTTGCAGAGCGGCGTTTTGGTCCCAGACATCCGCCAGCAGCCGCGCGCCCAGCGCCGCCGGCAAGAGCCCGCCATTGACGAAGCCGAAGTAGCGCCCGCCACCCTGCGCGGTTGTAGCGGGTGATCCCAGCCGATGCAGCCCTTGTATCACTACATCGGCGGGAGTCGGATGCCCCGGCAGCGGCTCGTCAAATGCGTCCAGCGCGGCGAGCGCGGCTTGGTCGGGAAAAACCCGGCGCTCGGGCGTGGCATCCAGGTATTCGCCGCCGAAATCCAGCGCCAGTCTTAATGCGCTGCGGCTCTCTCGCTCCGCTTGCAGCCGCCGCCAAAGCTGGTCCTGCTCGTTCGCTATGCTCATTCGTTCATCCTTGTGAACTGGCTTGCATCACAGGCTTGCGCGTGTTTGACACCTTTACCACCGAGGACTCCGAGTTAAATTGAGGACACAGAGATGTTGGTATTTTTCGACCGTTTCTCAACATTCGCCGCCCTCAGAAGGCCCAAACCGTCGCTACTGCCTAACTGTCTATACAGATTTTCTCTGTGTTCTCTTCTCTCTCGGTGTACTCGGTGGCAAAAAAATTTGATGCGATTGCCCTGGGGCCGGTCGCACGTAGCGGGCGAGAGCATCGCGCCAGCGCCGAGCAACTCGGCTGCCAGAACGAAGAAGACCAAGAGGCTCATCGCGGGCGGGCTGGGCTACCAGGCGCGTTGGATAGGGTACTGGTCGAAGCCGGCGTCGCTGGTGATGACGGGGATGTTTTCGACCTGGGATTGCGCGATGAGCAGTCTGTCAAACGGGTCGCGGTGGTGGAGGGGGAGGTCATGGACGCGCTTGAGATGCTCAATGCTTATGTGCAACAGGTGGAATCGGTTTGTTCTCAGTTGTTCGTCTATGAAAATTGGAAATGGCTCATGCAATATGAGTCCTCTGCCAAGATTCGCCTTTATAGCCAATTCCCAAATGCTGGCAATACTCAAGTACATCGTCGTGTTGGCGTCCGATATAAGGTTTCTGGCAACGACGCTCAAGTCCCTGTGATTGTTGACTTACCATAGAAATGCGGAAGTATCCAGCAGGTAATTCATTCCATGTAGGGCTTGAACTCGGGCAAGGGTTCGTAAAATTCGTCAGTGATTGTGATTTTGCCTTTGGCGCTGCCAGGCTTACGCGGACCCTTCTTGGGAATATGCGTGGAGACAAGCTTATAGGCTTTATCGTCTTCGCCAATGAGGATGACTGTGCCGCCCTCTTTGGCGTGTTCCAGCACCATGTCCAGGTTTTGTTTCGCTTCTTCTAGGGTGAATGTTTTCATGGCGAGCCTCCTAAGCAATGCTCACCCAGATTATACACGAATGATGCGGGAACTCAACGAACGCGCTAGGCGGCGCCCGGATTGCCGTACAGCCAGCGGGCTGGGCTACCAGACGCGTTGGATCGGGTATTGGTCGAAG
>LXNI01002737.1_pt1 | contig 11509 bp, 6 predicted proteins | sample 809091 | NCBI WGS metagenome assembly LXNI01 (sample SAMN04870527, study PRJNA318959) | sponge metagenome | biome: 01000161; feature: marine sponge reef; material: water | host: Sarcotragus foetidus | place: Greece: Milos, Mediterranean Sea | collected 2013-05-29 | depth 5-7 m | reverse complement strand
AGCGCGATCAGCTCGAACACCTCGTACGGGTGCAGCTCCGCGACCGCCGCTTCCAAATCCGCGAAGCGATCGGCCCGTGTCTTGATGACCAGCAGCGACTCCGCATCCTGCTCGACCGCTCCCTTCCACTCGTACACAGAGGTCAGGCCGGGAATGACGTTCACACAGGCACAAACGCGGTGGCGGACAAGTTCGCGAGCAATCTGCTCAGCCTTGTCGGGCGGGCAGGTACAAAGCCCCACGCAATAGGTGCGATCTACGACCGGAGACATCGGATTGCGCCTGTGGCAACGATCTATCGTGGCAGTTCCGTGCTGCCCGCCGCAAGCTTCCCCAGCGGATCAGGCCAGCGGCAGCGGATACGCCGGGCGCGTCAGCAGCTTGGTCGCGTGGATGGCCCGGTATTGCGCAAGCAGGCGCGACACCGCGGCCCGCCCGTCCCAGTTCCGCTCCACCGACGCACGCGCGGTGCGGGCCAGCGCGCGGCCCTGCGCGGGGCTCGACAACAGCGCGACGATGGCCTCGGCGAAAGCTTCGTCCTCGTCTTCGATCCATGCCTCGGCGTCGCCGGGCTTGCACAGTCCCTCGGCAGCCAGGCTTGTAGCCACCACGGGAATGCCGCTCGCAAATGCCTCGAGCAGCTTCACTCGCACGCCTGAGCCGCTCAGGATCGGTGCGGCGAAGATGGCGTAGCGTCCCAGCACCTCGCGGATGTCGGCCACCGGACCGAGAAACTCGATCCCGTCGCTCTCCAGCACCGAAGCCAGCCAATCCGGTGCACTGGCGCCCGCAACCACGAATCGAGCGCTAGGCTCCCTGTTCAGCACCAGCGGCACGATGTGCTTGCGAAAGTGCGTCAGGGCATCCAAGTTTGGCGTGTGCCGGAAGTTGCCCACGAACAGCACGGTGCCCGCCTCTCGCCCCTCCAGGCAACACGGGTATCCAGACACATCAATCGCCGTGCGCAAGTTGTCCTTGACCGGCGGCTCTTCCCCAAGCAGGGCGCGCAGCGTCTGGCGCTGTGCGGCACTGCAGACCTGAACCACGTCGAACTGGCGCAATCGAATCAGCTCGAAGCGGAGGGCCCGCAGGTATTCGTACGCCCGGCGCGGCAAACCCAGCCAGCCAGCGGACAGCATCCCGCGCTGGACCGACTGGAAGTGCAGGTCATGCTCGAACAGGCACGACACAAGCTGCCGGAAGCGGGTGCCGTAGGGTGCCAGTTGCGCATACTCGAGCTGGACGATGTCGATACGGCGGAGCAAGATCGTGCGATGGATCTTCCACAGCACTGCGGGGTCCCAGAAGGACTGGGCGGACTGCGGCCACAGCAGCGGCGCGCCCCGTCGGCGGCGCGGGTCGTGCAACACCAACTCCGCGCTGGCACATCTCTGAGCAAGTTCGCGGTGCGTCGCAAAGTCGGCGTCGCGTTCCAGCAGGCAGAGCAAGTGCAGGCGACAACCCGCCGCCAGGCCTTCGACCGCCTGCTTCATGAAGACCGCACCGCCGTGCAGGGGCGGCTCGATCGGGTACGGGGATACGAACAGTACGCCGAGATCTTCGGTCGCCTTGCTCTCCAGCCTCTGGAAGCGATCGCGGAAGAATCCCCCCAAGGGCCGCAACAGTGCTTCGCTGTCCGAGACCTCAGCCAGTCTGCGCGCCGCCGCCCGGTGGCCGGCGGCCCGGAATCCCTGGCGCAAGGCTGTCAGAAAGGCAGCCGTGCAAGCTCGGTCCGTGCTCTCGCCTGCCAACAGCGACAGCCACATGTCTCCGTACAGCCAGCCGAGGTGGGCCGTTAGGCGGCCCCACTCGTGCATGTTCTTCCACACGAACAGCAGGCGGTTCTTCTGCAGCACGTGCTGGATCTGCTCCGCCGAGTAGTGCCGCCCGATCGTAGCGCGGTGTTCGTGGTGCAGCACGCTGGATGGCGCGTATAGGTTGACCCAGCCCCGCTTCCATGCCATATAGGCCAAGTCCACGTCCTCCATGTAGAAGGGAGCCAGCAATTCGTCGAAACCGCCGAGTTCCAGCAGCTTTAGCCGATCATAGGCAGTCGAGCCGCCGCCGCTGTAAAAGGTCGGGAAGAGTTCGTCCACCTGCGAGTCCGCCATGTGCTGCAGATGCATGCGGCCCTGATGCCAGCGCCCCATCGTCAAGCCGGTCTCCTCCCGCGGCTTGGCGGCGGACTCGAAGTAGATCTGGCTGGTGACCGAGAATACGCGCGCATCGCGAAAACCGTCCAACAGCGGTTGCACGAATCCGGGCTCCACTCGCATGTCGTTGTTGAGCATCAGCACGACGTCGTAGCGGGCCAAGCTGCAGCCGATGTTGCAAGCTCGGCCGAATCCTAAGTTCGAGCCCATTTCGACCACCCGCAAGCCGGGAAACTGCTGCGATAGAAACTCTGTCGTCCCATCGTCCGAGGCGTTCTCCATAATCAGGACCTCGTGCTCGGGGGCCGCCTCCAATGCCTTGAGCAGGGATGGAAGGTTGCGCGCCAGAAGGTCGCGACCATTCCAGGTCGGGATGACTACGCTGAGGCCGCGCTTGGAAACCGCCTTGCCATGATCCGCCGAACGCTTGCCTGACACGAGCGCTGCTACGTCCGCGCCCAGCAGCACCAGGGCCAGCAGCGCCAATAGCGGCGGAGCGAGGCTTACAAGGAACACCGCCGTTGCGACCGCGGCCAGGCACTTCCAAATTCCAGTCATTGCCGGCTCGCCCCTAGGCGCAATCGCGCACCTCAACTCGGCAGGGCAAGTGCATGTAACCGTACACCTCGCCCGCCCCGCGGGCCATCGGAATCGTCAGGGCGTTGTCGATCCAGTCGCAGATTTCGTAGTCGGCAAGATCTCCGTCCGCAATCGCCGGCGCGAATGCGAAGGAGCCGGCGTAGAGTTCGGGCAAGTCGATGTGAAATTCGACTGCTAGCGTCTTGCCCGGCTCCAAGGGGTCCAGCGCGACGCCCTCGCGGGCGGTGTTCGTGCCCGCGAAATCGATCCCCAAGTGGTTGCGCATCATGAAGCCTACATTGGGCATGGCGATCCGCTCGCGGGCGCGCACGGTGACGCGCACGGTGGCCCGCTCGCGGGGAATCAGTTCTCGCAGCTGGCGGCCCCGGCTGTCGAGGACGGCGATCGCCGTCACTTCCGCGCGGCCGGTTCCGAAGCGGCCGTCAATGTTCGGAATGGCATCCGCCGCCTGCGGCCCGCCGACGCCCGCTTCGACTGTCGCCGTGCGAGCCTCCGGGGCGATCGGCAGGGCACCGGACTGCTTGTCCCGCGCGGTCATGTCGGCTAGGTACCTGCGGACCACGACGCTAGGCTCGCCTTGCTCGACTACGCGGCCCCGGTCGAGCCACAGCACGCGCGTGCCCAGAGCCTGCACATCTGCCATGGCGTGCGAGACGAACAGGATCGTCACGCGCTCGCTGCGCAACTCGTGGACCTTTCGCATGCAGCGCTGGCGGAAGTAGTAGTCCCCGACAGCCAGCGCCTCGTCGACCAGCAGCACCTCCGGTTCGACATGGATCGCCACCGCAAACGCGAGCCGAACCAGCATTCCGCTGGAGTAGGTCTTGACCGGCTTGTCAATGAAGTCGCCGATCTCGGCAAACTCCTCGATCTGAGAGCAGCGCTGGCGGAATTCCCGCCCGGACAACCCGAACAAGGCCGCGCTCAGCCGAGCGTTCTCGCGACCAGTGAACTCGGGATGGAAACCGGCACCGAGCTCTAGCAAGGCGGCCACCCGCCCCTCGACCTCTACGGACCCGGCCGTGGGCCGCAGGATGCCGGCAGCCAGTTGCAGCGAGGTGCTCTTGCCGGAGCCGTTCGCGCCGATCAGGCACAAGGTTTCGCCGGTCGAGGCCTCGAATGAGACATCCCGCAGCGCCCAGAAGTCGGCTCGGGATCTGGAACCGCCGGGAAGAACCAACTCCCGCAGTCGATCCGCGGGACGGGAATAAGCTGAATAGCTCTTAGAAACGGCGTTGAATACGACTTGGGCCACCGGTGGAATGCCGCGCGCTGGGCGCGGCTCGCATCCCATCTTATCCACAGAACAGCGGACGATCCGGTCGTTTGGAGAATCCCTCGTTTCCTTCGACAGCGCGACTTGCGCCCCGTGCAGAGCACCGCAAGCGGCAACTTCGCGCCACGTCGCAAGGGCGGGCTGCGCCAGACCGCGGCAACCGCTCCGGAAGGGTCGTCCGCCCGCAGCCAATGCCGCTCGTCTGCACGATCTGTCAGAATCATCGCTCCAATCCACCAGACAGGTCTGCCGATCGGTCCTTGGCGGCATCCCTTGGCGATAGAGCAGGGCGGGTGCGGACACAAGGCACGCGGCGGGGGGAGCTGTGAGAGAGGCCTCGCGAGCTGGGGGATCGCCTACAATGCAGGCATGGCGGCGACGTCAATGCGCGAACTGGCCTCCGAGCCCGCGGGCGGTCCGCGGGAGCGGCGGCTCTACGACAGGGACTTCTGGGCGTGGACGCAAGAGCAGGCCGGCGCCCTGCGGCAGCGCGACTACGGGGCGATTGACTGGGAAAATGTGATCGAGGAGATCGAGAGCTTGGGGCGGGAGCAAAAGAGTGCTTGGAAATCATACTGCGCGAATGTCATCTCGCACCTGCTGAAGATCGAGCACTCCCCGGCGCAAGCGAGCATCGACCACTGGCGGAAGGAGGTGCTCGACTGGCGCGATGAGATGCACGCCAAGCTCGCGGAAAACCCCAGCCTTAAGGGGGAGTTGGCCGAGATGCTGGACGTCGCGTGGAGGCGGGCGCGACGGGTCGGCGTGCAGAAGCTGGCCGAGCACGCCACCCCCCCCAGCTGGGCGGCCGAGAAGAAGCTTCTGCGGGACTTGCAGCGGCGGCTGCCGCAGGACTGCCCGTACGCACTCGTGGACATCGCCGGCTACGACCCTTCCGACAGGGACGCCGAGCCAAGCGCGGATGTCTGGCCCGCGGCGGTAGCGCTGCGGCTGAACGAGGCGCTGGGGGCCGACTACCCGGTGCGCTTCCGTGGGCCGGAGCCCGAGGGCGGTGGCTCGCGCTGAGCCTGCCGCGGTGCCCAGGGCCTGCCCAACTCGCGCAGCTCGGGCGCGACGGACAAGGTGCCGTCGTGGAACACGCCCTTGTCTTCGGCATCGGAGGGCGTGAACTCCCCCGGCAGAACGGGCGTGTCGGACAGCGGTGGCGAGCGTCTCCTCGACCGACCAGTCGCTCACGGCCGGGCCGGGTGCGGCAGTCTTCGGCATGGTCCCAGGGCAGCCAGGCCCGCTGCGGTTAGATCACATCCGGAAAGCCCCTCTTTGCACGGCGGAAGAACAGCGCGCCGAGAACGGCGGCAGTGCTGGCAGAGCCGACGAGAAACGCCGTTTCGCCGAGGCTTGGACCGCCCCCTCCGAGAATCGCGCCGCGATATCCGAGCACGACATAGCGCAACGGGTTCCACTCCAGCACGAAATCGACGCGCCCTCGATAGAAGGCCTCGGGCAAGAACACCGGCGTCGCCCAGAACCAGGCCATCAGCGCCACGGACAGGACTTGCGCGGTGTCCTTGAGATATACCTGCAGACCGGCCGCACACCAAGCCAAGCCCAGGCTGAACAGCGCTAGCGGCAGGGCCCAAATCGGCAGCAGGGCCAAGGACAGGCTTGGGGGGTGCCCCCAAGCGGCGGCCGCGACAAGTAACACGCCGACCGACAGCAAGTGCGAAGCCCCGGTCGATGCGAGGATGCTCAACGGCACGGCTTCGGATGGGAATACGCTCCTCTTCACCAGGGCCGAGTATTCGGCGAGCGCTGGCGCCGAGCGTGTGAGAGTCTCCGAAAAAAGCAACCACGGCAGCATCCCGGCCAGCAAGAACAGCGGATAGTTGTCGGTTGTCTCTTCAGGTGGCAGGCGCGCGCCGAAGGCGTGCCGGAACAAGAACCAGTAGATGGCCAGCAGGACCAGCGGGTGAATCACGCCCCACAGCCAGCCCAGTAGCGAGCCGACATAACGCTGCCGGAAATCGCGCAGCGTCAGCTGATACAGCAGGCTAGCGGTAACGCCGTAGGATCGCATCGGCTCGCCGGCCCAGACCGCTCGCAACTCGCTCAGGGTCGCGGGGCCAGCGTCACCTTGGCAGTGACCTCCTGCTCGCCGCGCAGTACCCGCACCGTAACGACATCGCCCACCTCCGAGTCCCGCAAGGCGTAGGTGAAGTCGTACAGGTTCGTGATGGGCGCATCATTCCAGTGCGTGAGGATGTCGCCACCCTTCAGTCCGGCTTGGTGGGCTGGCGACCCTGCTCGAACATCCGCAAACTTCACGCCGTTGGGGACCTCGCCGAAATCCGGGATCGAGCCGAACCACGGGCCGTAGCCGCGCTGCTCCCCATCCCCAGCACCCGGGCCGTGACTAGATTCGGGCGTGGCTTCCAAGAAGGCGAGCCGCTCGCTGCGCTCCGCCACGCCATCAATGATCTGGCGCGCCATGGCGAGCATTTCGACAGTCGCCGCGCCATTAATCTTGTCTGCGGTGTCGCTCGGCTTGTGGTAGTCGGAATGCAGTCCCGAGAAAAAGAACAGCACCGGAATCTTCTTGGCCGCGAACGAGGTGTGGTCGCTGGAACTGTACCCGCTCTTGGAGTTGTCCACTCGCAAGCCGTGCTCCGACGCAGCTGCTTGCACCAAGGCTTCCAGCGGCTCGGCAGTCCCAACGCCGCCGACATACAGTTTGCGCCTCTCGATCCGGCCGACCATGTCGAAGTTGAACATCGCGACTGCGTTCTCGAGGGGCAGGGTAGGATTCTCCACCCAATGGCTCGAGCCCAGCAATCCGATCTCCTCGCCGGCAAAGGCGAGGAACAAGATCCCCCGCTCCAGCTCTCCGGCCTGAGCATAGCTGCGAGCCAACTCCAGCATTGCCGCCACGCCCGAAGCGTTGTCGTCGGCCCCTAGGTGGGGCGCCCGGCGATTGGAGGCCAAGGATCCCTCCCCGCCGAGTCCCAAATGATCGTAGTGCGCACCGATGACCAGGTATTCCTCCGACTTGCCGGGCAGGTATCCCGCCACGTTGCTGACCGTGGCGCGCTCGTGCTCGACATCAACCGACAGGCGAATGTGCAGCGACGAGGCCAGCGGGAACGACTGGGGCCGCTTGGATTGCTCGATGTCCCGCTCCAAGACGCGCAGCGAACGACCCGAACCGCGCAGCCATTGCTCCGCGATCACGCTGCTGACCTGCACCATCGGGATTCCCGCGTCGGTGGGCCCGGAGACGCTGCCGAAGCGGATCAGGCGATCGCCGCGCCTGCCCCGGCCGCGGGAATTGACCAGCAGCACGGCCTTGGCGCCGTGCTTGCGCGCTTGGATCGCCTTGGCGATCAAGTGGGAATGCCGTGTCATGCGGCGATTGCGACCTGACTCTTGGTCGTCTTGCTCGGACGAGGCTTCTTGGCTGAAGAAGCGCGGCTCGTAGCGCATCACCAGCACGATCTTGTCCTTGACGTCGAGATGGAAGTAGTCGTCGTAGTCGAACTCTTCGGCCGTGGCTCCGTACCCGACGAAGACGACCTCGCCCTCCGCGCTGCCGCTGCCCGAGAAGTTGATCGGGATGAAATCCTCTCTCGGCTCGAGTTCGCTAGCGCCCCGGTTGCGCTCCACCCGCAGGCGGTTGTCCTCGCCCATGCTGGCGCCGGTAGTGACCTCGAACGGCTGCAAGTACGTGCCGCCATCGCCGGCCGGCGCAACTCCCAGCTCGGCGAGTTCGCGGGCAATGTACGCTGCCGCCTCGTCCAATTCGGGCATGCCCGCTCCACGGCCTCGCATCTCGGGGGATGCCAGGTATTCCACGTGGCCCATGTAGCGCTCCACGGCCTGCTCGTCTGCAGCGCCTTGCAGCGGCCAGACGGCCAGCGCGATGGCCGCAAGGACGAACTGGGCCACCGGCGAGCGCAGCGAGCGTAACCGGTGAGATCGAGAAAGTCGGGATGACTGCATGGGTGCTTCGGCTACCGCTGAATGCGTGGTTGGACGGAGCGAATTTGCCCGCGAGCCAAATGCGCGTTGGATGGAATGCGCCGCCCGAACCCGGGCAGCTTACGGTCTTCATTGTATCGGCAAGGCCCCTGCGCCTACGCCAGTTCGGGTTGCGCTCGCCGCTCCTCTGGAACTTCTTTGGGCCGTTGGATAACCGCACAGGGCAAGAAACCGCCATACACTATGTACGCTTGCCAAAGCGCGAGGCCGTAACCATGGCGACTTCAACTCTCACCCTTTCTTGGATCTCAAGGCCGCTCTTCGCCGTCGGCTCGGCGCCGGACGAGCTTCCGGTTCCGCAGCGGGCACCCGGCCCAGAGCCGGTTCCCGACCCGCAAGGCGAGCCGCCGCGTGTGCCGACCTGGGGTGTGGCCTTGTTGGTCATCGGCGGAATTCTGGTCGGCCTCGGCATCTATCAGGCCGTGACCAGCGGAACGGCGCAGCCAACCGGCGCGCAGCCAGCTGCCACCAGCACAGTGGCCGCAGAAAAGACCACGTTCGAGAAATCGATTCGGATCGGTGGCACGGTCGGTGCCACCAACTTCGCCATGATTCGCGCGCCGCGCATGCGCGGTGGCCGAGACCGCGGCGGCGGATCGTCGCTGACGATCCAGACGCTTGCCGAACCCGGCACTGTGGTCGAAGCAGGCGCGGTCGTGGCCGAGTTCGAGTCCAAACAGACCCAAGACATTCTGGACAACTACGACTCGATGCTGGCCCAGACCAAGGCCCAGTCCGCCGCGCGCAAGGCCGAGATGCTGATCGCCACCGAGACCCTTAGACAGAACTACCGCACAACCAAGGCCGAGGCCGAAAAAGCGGCTTTCGACCTCCAGACAGCCGAGGTCCGCTCAGCCATCCAAGCCGAGATTTTCCGGCTGCTCGCCGAAGAAGGGACCGCTTCGACAGCACAGTTGGAGCAGGAAGTGCGCCTGCAGGAGCTGGCCGACGAGGCTGAACGGCGCAGCCTCGATATCACGGTCGAGCAGGATCAGAAACGGCTGGAGCGGACCGAGTTTGACTTCGAGAGGATGAAGCTGAGGACTCCGGTAGGCGGTTTGGTCGTGATCGAGACGATGTTCTCGCGAGGCAGCTTCCAGCAGGCATCGCCGGGCGATCAAGTCTACGCCGGAGCGTACTTCATGCGTATCGTCGACCTGTCCAGCATGGCCGTCTACGCGGAATTGAACCAAGCCGACAGCCAGATCGTTGAACTGGGCTCGCCGGTCAAGGTTCGGCTAGACGCCTACCCGGATGTCGCGTTCGACGGGCGCATCAAGAGCGTTGGCGCCATGGCCACTTCGGGTGGCTCGAGCGGCGGGCGACGCGGTGCTCCCGGCTCGAGCGGGACGCGCGGCGAGTGGATCAAGAAGGTGCCGGTCGTAGTCGAGATCCTCGCTACCGACGGGCGCATCCAGCCGGATCTGTCCGCCAGCGTCGACATCCTCATCGAGACCCAGCAGGACGCTCTCGTCATTCCGCGGGCCGCTATCGCTGGAATCGGGGAGACACCCACGGTATGGGTGGATACCGCCGGGGAATTCGAAATGCGGCCGGTCCAACTCGGTCCGATCAGCGACACGCAAGCAGTGGTGCTTTCAGGACTGACCGAAGGCGACATGATCGCCTCCCAGCCTATCGAGACACCGACCCAGCTGGCGCGGCGCTAGCCGGATCACGGCCGGCAGGCCAGGCCGGCCGGAGGCTCGGACCCCAGCCGCCAGCGGAGCGGCACCCAACGCGACCCTCGCGTGCTAGCATCAAAGCAGGAGCCGACGCCGCTCCCGCCATCGCGTCCCCATCGTCTAGCCCGGCCTAGGACACCGCCCTTTCACGGCGGCAACGCGGGTTCAAATCCCGCTGGGGACGCCAATTCTCTTGTTTAAGTATATTTTTTTCAGTAGTTTAGGGGAACAGAATAGCGATCTACCCCTCATGGCGTCCCACAATGAGGCGTGGTTGCCACCCCCTGCCAAGAGTGCAGTGCACGCATGTTTCGGGGAGAATACCGCTCCGCAACATCGCCGTTCCAAGCGCGAAGCACCGACCGCATCACCTGTCAGGGTCCTCACTCGCTTTCTCGCGGTGTGTCCGCGGCAGGGACCTGTCACCGCAGCGAGGCTGCCGACAGGACCCGCGCCTTCCGCAGCGAGGCTGCGCCGACGCAACGGCGACACGCATGCCTGACACCAACCACCCCATCTCGCATGGCCAGCCTGGCTGATTCGATGCGACTCCGCTCCTTGCATCGCCGATGCGAGTGAGTGCGGGCCTGCGGGACTGGATCCAATTGCGCGCTATAGTCTAAACGCCGAAGGAATTGTGCTTCTCAGGTTGCCAAGCGGTCACCGCGCATCACAGGAATTGTGCGACAACGCTCGCCGTCGTTCACGTTTCGGATTCCTCACAGATACCAGATCCCGCACCTGACCATGTGCGAGCAGGCGCAACCAGCAGTTTGGATTCTAGGCGGCGTCGAGACTGCCTTCTTGGCTGGCCAGATGGAAGCGTCTTGCCGAAGAGCAGACAGAGCGCAACATGCCAGCACCCGCTGAACCCAAGATCTTCCACATCATTCACGTGGACCGACTTCGCTCCGTCATCAAGTCTAATGGGCTACTGAGCGATGCACGGATTGCTCACCGGAAACCAGCCGGAACCACGATTGGCATGCAAGACATCAAGAGGCGGCGCCTGACGGAGCGGCGTCTCGACAGTCATCCAGACTTGTTTGTCGGGGAGTGCGTCCCGTTCTACTTCTGCCCGCGCTCTGTCATGCTTTATGTGATCAGTTGCGCAAACCATCCGCAGCTGTCCTATCTTGGCGGTCAAGAGCCAATCGTCCATTTGGAAGCCGATTTGCGGGCAACCGTTTCGTGGGCAGACAGAAAGGGCCTTCGCTGGGCGTTCACCCGATCAAACGCCGGCGCCAAGCGCCAAGTACTGCGAGGACCGGTCTGACCTAGGGCAATTGGACGTGATCGACTGGGACGCCGTAAAGGCCAGGGACTGGCAGGCCTGCAAGGAGGGCAAGCAGGCGGAGTTTCTGCTCGAGCGGCGATTCCCGTGGAAGCTCGTTTCGCGCATCGGCGTTTATTCCCGGGCGATGTATTATCAGACTGAGCAAGCCCTCCGCAAAGCAGCACACAAGCCATCCGTTGAAATCCGCCGAGAGTGGTACTGAGATGGGTCGTGCCGAAAAGCAACCGTGATCACTTACAAGACCGGCGACATCCTGACCGAATCGACGGAAGCCCTAGTCAACACCGTCAACTGTGTCGGCGTCATGGGGCGTGGGATCGCGCTTTAATTCAAGCGCACATTTCCCGATAACTTCAAGGCCTATGCTGCCCGTTGCGAGCGGAATCAGGTTCGACCCGGACAGGTGTACGTCTTCGAAACAGGCACGGTCGTGCTGCCGCGCTACATCGTCAACTTTCCGACCAAGCGACACTGGCGCGGCAAGAGCCAAATCGAGGATATC
>LXNI01002735.1_pt1 | contig 11520 bp, 6 predicted proteins | sample 809091 | NCBI WGS metagenome assembly LXNI01 (sample SAMN04870527, study PRJNA318959) | sponge metagenome | biome: 01000161; feature: marine sponge reef; material: water | host: Sarcotragus foetidus | place: Greece: Milos, Mediterranean Sea | collected 2013-05-29 | depth 5-7 m | reverse complement strand
GACATGAGCCTGGTTGGCCCACGTCCGGAGCAGCCCGATTATGTGGCCAGGTTCCGCAGCGAATTCTCTCGCTACATGGTCCGGCACCGCGAGCGCGCTGGCGTGACGGGCTGGGCGCAGGTCAATGGAATGCGTGGCGACTCGTCGATCGCCGATCGAACGCGCTACGACTTGTACTACGTGGAGAACTGGTCAGTGCTCTTTGACTTACGCATTCTCTTGCGAACGCTGCTCATTGTGATCCGTGGCGATGCGAACTAGCCGGAGGTTGGGCTCGGTTTCGCGCCGGCGAATCCTGAGCCTGCTTGCCCTGGGATCGACCGCGTCGGCCTGCGAGATTGCCGGTTTCGGGGGGGACGCGGCGCCGACTACGGATCCGGATGCGGCACGGATCCCTCCTCCCTACCTGGCGCCTCTTTCGCAGCCGTTGCCGCCGCCGGTGCGACTACCGGCGCTGCTGGTGGACTTTGCGGGAACCGGTGCAATTGGTGACGCGGGTGACGGCGGCCCGGCCATGGCTGCCCACTTCCGCAGCGTTGGGGGCGTGGCGGTTGGCTCGCACGGACTGGTCTATGTGTCGGATCCGAGCGCCAGTCGCATCCGACGCATCCGACCGGATGGAATCATCGAAGCGCTGGCGGGTACGGGCACACGTGGCTTCGGCGGCGACGGCGGCCACGCGCTCGCGGCGGACTTCACCGATCCCACTCGCCTGCTGGTTGATCAAGCGGGCGCGCTTTTCGTGTCGGAGCTGGATCGTGTGCGACGGATCGATCCGTCGGGGCTGGTGTCGACGATTCTGGGCGACGGCCACGCCGGTCTGGATGGCGACGGCGGCCCGGCCGCGTTTGCAAGGACCGCGGGCAACGAAGGCATGGCGATTGATGGCGACGGCAATCTGTTTATCGCCGAGCGGGCGGCGCATCGGGTTCGCCGCATCGATACGCGCGGCAACGTGACCACCGTCGCCGGTACGGGCACGCCCGGAAGCGATGGCGACGGAGGGCCGGCGCTTTCGGCATCGCTGAACCAACCTGTCGATGTTGACGTGGACGGTTCAGGCAACCTGCTGATTGCTGAACTGGCGGGCAATAGGATTCGCCGGGTTTCCACCAGCGGGTTGATTGACACGGTTGCGGGCACCGGGATACCCGGTGGCGGCGGCGATGGCGGGCCTGCCTCACGAGCCGAACTTCACGGGCCGCAGAGCGTTGTAGTGGACGCCAGCGGGGCAGCGTTTGTCGCCGACTGGAACAACCGGCGTATTCGCCGCATTCACCCCGACGGAACCATTCAGACGGTCGCCGGGCTGGTGGGTGGTCGCGTGGAGTCCGGTGGTCCGGCGCTGGAGTCGCGACTGACGTTGCCGTTGGACGTTGTGCCGACGCTGGACGGCAGGCTGTTAATCGTGGAGCAAAGCGCCCGGCGGGTTCGTGCGCTTGTGCCCGCACCCGGTGCCGAGGCAGCGCCGTTGGCCCCGGGGACGCAGGCGCCCGGGCCGGGAGACGGCCAGCCAGTCGAGGCCCAGCCTGCGGCAGCCGCCTTCGTCGCGCCTGCGCCTGCTCTACCGAGCGGGGCCCCGCTCGCCGGTGACCTTCTAGCTGAGATCTACGCCGGTACCGGCGAGTCCGGCAGCGCTCCCGATTCGGAGTTCCGACTGAACGCCGCCCTGGCCTCCCCGCGTGGGATCGCCATCGATGGCGTTGGGCGGCTCTTGATTGCCGACACGGGCAACCATCGGATCCGAAGGATTGAGCCTGACGGCCGTGTCAGCGTTATCGCCGGCACCGGCGAGCCAGGCAGCGGCGGCGACGGTCTGGCTGCCGTAGCAGCTCAGCTCAACCGCCCATCAGCGCTGGTCGTCGATTCCAACGGATCGGTATACGTGGCCGACTCGGGCAATTTCCGCATTCGCAAGATCGATCCGGACGGTGCAATCACGACTTTTGCCGGCGGTGCGCAGCCCGGCGTGGCCGGCGACGGCGGTCTCGCCCGGGAAGCTCAGTTCACGGAACCTGGCGGGCTGGCTCTGGGATCTGACGGATCGCTCTATGTGGTTGACGGGCCCGTTCACCGGGTACGCGTGATCCGACCTGACGGTCTCATTCACTCGTTCGCGGGGAGTGGCGTGGACGGCAGCGGCGGCGACGGTGGGCCGGCTTTGGAGGCGACGCTCGGCTTTCCGCAGCGCGTGGCACTCAATGCCGACGGCTCGGCGCTCGTCACCCAACTCCACGCGGGCGTCGTGCGCCGAATCGGCGCTGACGGCGTGATCGACCTATTTGCAGGCTCAGGACGGTCGGATGTGTCTGCCGAAGGGCCGGCCCGTGAGATCGGATTGGACGCGCCGATTGGGGTTGCCACGGACGCTGTCGGCGCCGTCTACGTTGTGGCCAGCGGGAGCGGCCAGATAACGCGGATCGATCCCGGCGGGCACGCGCAGATTATTGCCGGCAACCCACTGGGCCAGGGGCAGTCCGGCGATTCGGCACGGGAGATTCCGCTATTTACGGCGCTAGACCTTGCGTTAGGACGGGACGGTACGGCATATCTGCTGGAGGCTCGTGGCTTGATCTGGCGGATAACTTCCCAAAACCCGGGCGCCACGCCGTCGTCGACGCAACCGCAAGCTACGGCGACGCCGACCGCAACCGGGACGCCGGCCCTGGACGTGGGCGCCGTCGAATCGGCCGAGGCCACCAGCGTTGTTCTCGCTCTGCAACTTGGCCCCGGGCAGGAGCCGATTCAGCCCTCGCTCACGTTTCATCCCGGGGAGCGCGTCAACGTCTCGATTGAATTCTCTAATGTCGCGCAGGGTTCACGTCTCGGAATCCGCTGGTATGCCGGCGATGCCCTGCAGGGAACGTTCTTGACGGATCCACAACCGGCCTACAACCAGGCACGATTCGGATTCTGGTTCGGCCTTCCACCCACCTCCGCACCCGGCCCATGGCGCGTTGAAGTCATGGTGGGCTCTAGGCCCATTGGTTCGGCGGATTTCGTTGTAACGCCCGGTGACGTGCGAGTCGTCGCGCCTCCGGCATAGCCGAACGTCGCGTTGACGGAGCGCAGGGCGCTTGAGCGGCGAGGTCCGAGTCCACCCGTAGAATGTGGCTGAACGACCCCGGAAGACCAACACTGCATGGCCGATGACAGAACCGACGCCGACGGCGTCGATGCGGAACCGCCGATTGAGCTAAAGGTCACCGACCATCGGTCGGCCTCGGTTCTAGATGACGACTCACCCGAAACTGCCGGGACGGACGACGAGCCTGAAGCGCCGGCGGATGAACTCGAGGAGTTGAAGGCGGAAGTCGCCAAGCTTGACGCGCGCCGACAAGATGTATTGAACCGACTGACGCGCGCGCAGGCCGATTTTGCCAATTACCGTCGGCGAACGACTGAAGAGGCCCAGGAAATCGTCAAGTTCGCAAACCAGGCGTTTGCCTTCGAGTTGCTGAGCGTGATGGATGCCCTGGAGCGGGCATTCACATCAATTCCTCCCGAGTTGCGGCTGCTGACCTGGATTGACGGCATTGCCCTGATCCAGGCGCAGTTGAGCCGGGTGCTCGAAACCGCGGGCGTAACCCCAATTGAGTGCCGTGCCGGCGATCCGATCGACGTCTCAATTCACGAAGTCGTGCTGACCGAGGGCGACGAAGCGACCACCGTACTTTCCGAAATGCAGCGGGGTTATCGCATGCACGATCGCGTCATTCGGCCGGCCCTCGTCAAGGCCGGACCGGAGCCAGCGGCCGACGAATCGGCAGAAGTTGACGGCGGATCGGCCAACCCGTCGCCAAACGACTCCAGCGAGGCCGTGTGAGCGCCAAGCCCGACTACTACGACGTCCTGGGCGTCGAACGTACGGCTGGATCCGACCAAATTCGGAAGGCGTATCGCGATCTCGCGCGACGGCATCATCCCGATGTCAGCCGTGAACCGGATGCCACCGAGCGATTTCAACAGATCAACGAGGCCTACGAAGTTCTGCGCGACGAGGAGAAGCGGGCGAATTACGACCGCTACGGTCACGACGGTCCGGGAACTCCATTTGGCGCGGGGTTTGATGACTTTGGCGGAATCGGCGATGTGTTCGACGCCTTCTTCGGCGGCGGGCGCAGGTCAAGGCCCGGGGCGGCGCAGCCGGGCACGGACGCACGCGTACAAGTGGACTTGGAATTCCTGGACAGTGTGTTCGGCGTTGAGACGGACGTGAACTACCAGCGCCTGGAGCCGTGTGGCACGTGTGCCGGCAACGGCGCGGCGCCCGGCACCAGTCCCAGCACCTGCGGAGCCTGCCGAGGTACGGGACAAGTGCAGCGAGCTCAGCGGTCAATCTTCGGTCAGTTCGTCAACGTCACGACCTGCGACAGGTGCGGCGGGGCGGGGCAGGTTGTCGAAAGCAAATGTCCGACGTGTACAGGGATCGGTCTGGAGCGCGTTTCCGTGGAGCGCGCGGTGCGGGTGCCCGCGGGACTTCAGCCGGGAACCGAATTGCGACTGACGGGCGAAGGCAACCACGGGCCGCGCGGTGGCGCACCCGGCGATCTGTATATCAGTGTCGACGTCAAGCCGCATCCCATCCTGGAGCGTGACGGCGAAAGTATTGTGAGCAACGTGGTTATCAACGTGGCCGAGGCAGCCCTGGGCGCCAGCCTCGAGGTGGAGACTGCTGATGGGCCCACTTCCGTCAAGATTCCCTCCGGCATCCAGGCCGGAACACCGATTCGGCTCCGGGGAAAGGGCGCGCCGCGCCTTCGCGGCTCAGGGCGCGGCGATCACTTTCTTTTTGTCCACGTGGCGACGCCAAGCAAGCTGAGTCGGAAGCAACGCGATCTGCTTGAACAACTGCGCGAGACCCTGCCCGGCGGCAGCGATTCGGGCGGGCGCAGCTTTGTTGAGAAAATCCGAGCCGCCTTTCGGTGAGTAGCCGGTGGGCGGCGATCAGCGTGCCCATGCGACCGGAAGCCCTGGACGATGTGTCCGTAGCCCTGCAGCGGCTGGTTGGTCGAGCGTTTGCCGTGGAGAAGCGACCCCAATCCGAGGAAGGCAACTGGCCCGTTACGGCCCACGCGTACGTGGCACCCGGCGAGCGCCAGGATGCGGCGCGCCGCGATCTGCTGCGGGCGCTTGAAATGCTTCGAATCGCCGGGGACGGCCTCGTCGGCGCCGCAACGGAAACATTTGTCGACGCCGACGCCGACGCCTTCCGCACGAGCTGGCGGGAGTACTACGAGCCTCTGACGGTCGGCCGCCGCCTATTGATCGTACCGGCGTGGCTGGATCGGCCCCGGGAGCAGCATGAACGGATTCCGATCTACCTCGACTCGGCCATGGCGTTTGGAACCGGGCGTCATCCCACGACGCAGCTCGCGCTGGCGGCGCTCGAGGATGCACTGCAGCCAGGAGAGGTGGTCGTCGACGTCGGGACCGGGTCGGGCGTGCTGGCCATCGCTGCGGCCAAGCTCGGTGCGGCCCGCGTCTATGCCTTCGACCGAGATTCCGAGGCGGGTCCGACGGCTGCCGCCAATCTCCGTCGAAACGGAGTGGCCGACCGGATCCAGTTGACCATTCCAAGTTCGACCCTTGTGACGCCTCAGCCGGCCGCGCTGATCGTTGCCAACATTGTTGCCGCGGTGCACGTGAAGTTGATGCCGGAATACGCAGGGCTCTTGAAACCCGCCGGGCGTCTGCTGCTTGGCGGAGTGATTGACACTCGGGTTGACGAAGTGGTCGCCGCGGGCCAGCCCTTCGGCTTCCGTCTGCAGGCGACCGCGGCGGACCAGGAGTGGCGGTTGCTCGAATTCACGAGAGTGTCCCTACCCTTTGCCGACATGGAATCGGAGGCCGCCATGGGAGATCGTTGCCAATGAGTTCCGACGCCAGTGAAGAGGCCTGCATTTTCTGCGCCATTGCCCGCGGTGACATACCCAGCGACGGGGTGTATGCGGACGACCATGTCATCGCGTTTCGAGACATCAATCCGCAGGCACCGTCGCACGTGCTCGTAGCTCCGCGGCGGCACGTGGCCAGCATTGACGAGCTGAAGGACGACCGGGAGCTGCTGGGTCGGGTGATGGCGGCGGCCGTGACCGTAGCCCAGACCGAGAACCTGGCTGAGTCCGGCTATCGACTCGCGACCAACCACGGACGCGACGGCGCTCAGTCGGTTGCGCACTTGCACGTGCACGTGCTGGGCGGGCGCGCCTTGAGCGGGGAGTTGGGATAGGACTCCATCCCGGCCTGTTATCGTCCGGCGACCCTGAACGAGACTGGCCGCCGGGCTTTGGCTTGGAGTGCGTCCGACGACATGGTACAGTGTAGTTCACGTGGGGGTGCCCGAATAGCTGCACGGTTTCGAGTCAACTGAATAGCCACTGCCCGACCGGTGTGTGCCGGTTGGGTTTTTGTGCCTTGCGTACAACGGGTGCCTAATCGAAAACGGACGTGACGCGCTGACGCAGTTTTTTCCGCAGGGTTCTCGGTCATTCGCAACTCGCGTGTGCCGGAGCCCTGCGCACATCCACCGGTCCCGCGAATGGTTGTACCCCAGGGCTTACCCCGTGCGCCGTAGCAGCGGCATCAGGGGGCGAGATCAATTCCGCACCTCGTCGAACGAAGGAGCAGGCAATTCATGAGTTCAAACGGCACGACTTCGGGCATTGAGGAGCGGCACTACGGACGTGTTCCGAGCGTGCTTGACATGCCACACCTGGTCTCCACGCAACTCGAGTCGTTCGAACGGTTCAAGAACGAATACCTGCAGGAACTGTTCGCCGAGATCTCGCCCATCCAGGACTTCACCGGGAAGAACCTGGAGCTTCACTTCGAGGTGCCTGACGACGCGTTTGACGAGCCGCAATACGGCGAAGAGGCGTGCCGCGAGCAGGACCGCACGTACCAGGCGCCGCTGCGGGTCAAGGCCCGGCTGCACAACAAGCAGACGGGGGAAATCAAGGAAATGGTCGTATACATGGGCGATTTCCCGCTCATGACGCGCCAGGGCACGTTCATCTACAACGGGGCCGAGCGGGTGGTCGTGAGCCAGTTGGTGCGGTCGCCCGGCGTCTACTTCTCGGCCGAGATCGATCCCTCCACGGGGCGCCGACGATTCGGCGCCAAGCTCATTCCCAAGCGCGGCGCCTGGCTGGAATTCGAGACGAGCAACCAGTCCATGGTGAACGTGAAGATCGACCGAAAGCGGAAGCTGCCGGTCACCACCTTTCTACGGGCAATCGAGCCGGCGTTGGGAGACGACGCGTCCCTGCGCGAAGCGTTTGCCGACGTCGATACGGACCCAGAGCATCAGTTCATCGAATCGACGATCGGAAGCGCGGAGTCTCGACGCGACCTGGCCTTCAGCACGGAGGACGGCCTGATTGAGCTGTATCACCGGCTACGCCCGGGCGACCCGGCCACGGTGGACAACGCGAGTTCCCTGATCGAACAGACGTTCTTCAACATTCGCCGGTACGACCTGGGCCCGGTCGGACGCTACAAACTCAATAAGCGCCTCGGGCTTGAGACCGACGAATCCACTCGCACGCTCGAGCCGAACGATCTCGTTGCCATCGTGCGTGAGATCGTGCGTCTGAACGTGACGCAAGGGGTCCCGGACCACATCGACCACCTGGGCAACCGACGCGTCCGCGCCGTTGGCGAATTGCTGGCTGACCAGTTTCGTGTCGGTCTGCTTCGCATGGAGCGCGTGATCAAGGAGCGAATGAGCATTCAGAACGCGGCGGAAGCCACGCCGTCCGGGCTGATCAACACGCGGCCCGTGACCGCCGCCGTGAAGGAGTTCTTCGGCGGCAGCCAGCTTTCCCAGTTCATGGACCAAGCGAACCCAATGGCGGAGCTCGCCCACAAGCGGCGGCTGAGCGCCATGGGGCCAGGGGGGCTGTCACGAGAGCGCGCCGGATTCGACGTGCGCGACGTGCACTACAGCCATTACGGGCGCGTGTGTCCCATCGAAACGCCCGAAGGGCCGAACATCGGGCTCATCAACACGCTCGCAACCCTTGCCCGAGTCAACTCGTATGGGTTCATCGAGACGCCGTATCGGCGTGTGATCACACGACTGCCCGCCACGGACGCCGAGGCGCTGCTTGGCCGGACGGTCGCCGAACCGTTTGGCGTTAGCGACGACGGCGAGCCGGTGGCGCAGGTTGGCGACGTCATAGATGAAGCCCTGGCGGCGGCTATCGGCCAGGTCGATGGCGCCGAAGCACTGGACGTGCGCATTCGGCCGGTGGTGACGGATGAGGTTGAGTACCTGGCGGCCGACGAAGAAGAGCGTCACACGATCGCTCAGGCCAAGACTGCGCTCAATTCGAAGAACGAAATCGAACTGGAGCGTGTGTCCGTTCGCCGGGGGCCGAACTTTCACGAGGCGGACGCGAGCGAAGTTGAATACCTGGACTCGTCGCCGCAGCAGATCGTCAGCCTGGCGACCGCCATGATTCCGTTTCTCGAGCATGACGACGCCAATCGCGCGCTCATGGGCGCCAACATGCAGCGACAGGCTGTGCCGTTGATCAAGCCGAAGGCGCCGCTGGTGGCCACCGGCATTGAGGAGGTCACCGCGCGCGACTCCGGGCACATGCTGCTGGCCGCTGCCGACGGCACGGTGAAACACGTGACCTCGCGAGAGATCACGATCGACCATGGCGACGCCGGCGGCGAACGAAGCTACCGCCTCCGAAAGTTCGATCGCTCCAATACCGCCACGTGCATCAGCCAACGGCCGGTGGTGGATGCCGGCGACCAGGTGGTTGCCGGTCAGCCGATTGCCGAGAGCATGGCCACGGCCGACGGCATGATCGCCCTGGGCCAGAATATCGTGGTGGCCTTCATGTTCTGGGAGGGCGGCAACTACGAGGACGCCATCGTCGTGAGCGAGCGCCTGCTGAAGGATGACGTCTTTACGTCGATCCACATCGAGAAGTACGAGGTGGAGGCGCGAGACACGAAGCTGGGAGCCGAAGAAATCACCCGCGACATTCCGAATCAGAACGAGGAGGCCCTTCGCAACCTGGACGACACCGGCGTGGTGTACGTGGGCGCCGAGGTTGGGCCGGACGACGTTCTGGTCGGCAAGATCACCCCCAAGGGCGAAACCGAACTCTCGGGTGAGGACCGCCTGCTGCGCGCGATATTTGGTCGCGACGCCCGGGAAGTGAAGGACACGTCGAAGCACGTGCCGGCCGGCGAGTACGGCCGCGTGATCGATGTTCGCCGGTTCTCCACGGAGGAGGGCGACGATCTTCAGGCCGGCGTGACCGAGATGATCCGGGTGAGCGTCGCCTCCAAGCGCAAGCTGATGGTTGGCGACAAGATGGCGGGCCGTCACGGCAACAAGGGCGTCATTTCAATGATTCTTCCGCAGGAAGACATGCCCTACCTGGCGGATGGGACCCCGGTCGACATCATTCTCAACCCGCTGGGCGTCGCGTCGCGTATGAACGTGGGCCAGACGTTGGAAACGCACCTTGGGTGGGCCGCGGACAAGCTTGGATTCCGCGCGATCAGCCCGGTCTTCGACAGCGCCGATGAAGACGTAATTGCCGATGCGCTGCAGGAAGCCGGCTTGCCGGCCGACGGCAAGGCTGTCCTGTATGACGGGCGCACGGGCGAGGCGTTCGACCAGGAAGTCACGGTTGGCGTGATCTACATGATGAAGCTTGGGCACATGGTGGATGACAAGATCCACGCACGGTCGACGGGGCCGTATTCGCTGATCACCCAGCAGCCGCTTGGCGGCAAAGCACAAATGGGCGGTCAGCGATTTGGCGAGATGGAGGTCTGGGCGCTGGAAGCCTACGGGGCGGCGCACACGCTGCAGGAGATGTTGACGGTCAAGTCCGACGACATTCTCGGCCGCGTCAAGACCTACGAAGCCATTGTCAAAGGCGAGTCCATTCTCGAACCCGGCATCCCCGAATCTTTCCGGGTGCTGGTTAAGGAGTTGCAGAGCCTTGGCGTCTCCGTGGACATCCTGGACGACGCCGAGGAGGAAATCGCGCTGGCCGGCGAGCACATGCACGACCAGCTGCCTGACCTGGATGGCATCAACATCCAGGGCCGTGAATACCGCCTCTAGGAGGACCCGAACGAATGCTTGAAGTCAACAAGTTCAGTGCGATTCGGATCCACCTGGCGTCTCCCGACCAGGTTCGTTCCTGGTCGTATGGTGAGGTTGCGAAGCCCGAGACCATCAACTACCGCACGCTGAAGCCGGAGCGGGACGGCCTGTTCTGCGAGCGCATTTTCGGTCCGACCAAGGACTGGGAGTGCGCCTGCGGCAAGTACAAGCGCGTGCGGTTCCGAGGGATCATCTGCGACAAGTGCGGCGTGGAGGTCACGCGGTCGCGTGTTCGACGCGAGCGGATGGGACACCTTGAACTGGCGGCGCCGATCACCCATATCTGGTTTCTGAAGGGAACGCCTAGCCGAATCGGCCAGGTGCTCGACATTACGCCGCGCGACCTTGAGAAAATCGTCTACTTCGCTTCCTTCATCATTACGGACCTGAACGAGGCTGAGCGCGACGAAGCTCTTAGCCGAGTCGATCAGGATCTGGCCGGCCGAATCGAGGAAATCGAGGACTCGGCGGCTATGCGGCTTGCGGATGAGAGCCGGCGGTTGGACGATCAGACGGCGCAACTCGACGCGCAGCTGGACGATGAACTGAAGCGCCTTGATACCGAGGCGCAGGCCAGTATTGACTCCATCAACAAGGAGACGGCAGGCGTCCGCAATCTGCTGGCGGCCGTGGGCCAACGGAAGCTGGAAGACGACGCCGCGCTGAGTTGGCTCTCGGAACCCTTCGTGGCTGCCGGCGACGTACCGCCCGAGGACGCTCTGGCCAAGCTTGACGCGGCAACCGAGGCGGCTATCGCCGAAGTCAAAACCCGCTTCGAGGCTGAGAAGTCCGGCGCGCGTGATCGGTTCAACGCAACCAAGGCCGTCGAGCGACGCGAGAGCGAGCAAGCGGTAACAGCTATCGAGGAAGAGCGCCGCCAGGAAATCGAAGACACCCGGGAATACTACGAGCAGCGTCGCAAGGACCTGGGCACGCTGGAGCTTTACCAATTGCTCTCGGAGCCCCGCTTTCAGCAGTTGTCGCACACGTGCGGCGACATTTTTGAAGCTGGAATCGGAGCCGAAGCCATTCGTGATCTGATCGCCAACGTCGACTTGGACGAGTTGGCCGAGTTTTTGCGCGAGGAGCTGGATGCCAACTCCATTCAGCGACGCAAAAAGGCCGCCAAGCGCCTTAAGGTTGTGGAGGCGTTTCGACGCTCAGGCAATCGGCCGGAGTGGATGATTCTGAACGTGCTACCGGTGTTGCCGCCCGAACTGCGACCGATGGTCCAGTTGGACGGCGGACGGTTTGCGACGAGCGATCTGAACGACCTCTATCGCCGGGTCATTAATCGCAACAACCGGCTCAAGCGCCTGGTGGAGCTCGGCGCGCCGGAGATCATCGTGCGCAACGAAAAGCGCATGCTCCAG
>LXNI01002733.1_pt1 | contig 11523 bp, 11 predicted proteins | sample 809091 | NCBI WGS metagenome assembly LXNI01 (sample SAMN04870527, study PRJNA318959) | sponge metagenome | biome: 01000161; feature: marine sponge reef; material: water | host: Sarcotragus foetidus | place: Greece: Milos, Mediterranean Sea | collected 2013-05-29 | depth 5-7 m | reverse complement strand
AACAGACCCTCGCCGCGTTCGTCCTCGCCCCGCATCACAACCTCCAGCACCGATCAACCCAGGGGCAGAGAATCACGATACCGGGAATCGCGCCAGTGGGTTTTTCAGCAGCCTGTTAGAGCGGTTTGATCGAAGGGATCAGCCATTGCCAGGGTAATCAACCGACCGGCGTAGCGGTCGTTTCGCGCAATATGAGCGGCGTCTTTGCCGATCACTTCCAGTCGGGCGCGTACCTGCTGCCGAAGAAGTTGATCGCCGGGCAAAGCAGGGCCCGCAAGCAGGACGACGAAAGCGAGATCGCTGTGCCGGGCGGCGATGATCGCCCCGATCATGGCTCCTTCGCTGTGGCCCAAAATTCCGACACGAGACGGGTCGACATCCGCACGCCGGCGCAGATAGTCAATTGCCGCTCGGGCATCGCCGGCAAAATCCAAGGTTGTGCCGCGATGCTCTCCCGTGGACTGCCCAACTCCCCGATCGTCGTAACGGAGCGCCAGATAACCGCGCTCCGACAAAAACTCAGCGATCACCTTGAACGGCTTGTGACCGAATATGGTTTCGTCACGGTCCTGCGGTCCTGAGCCTGTCACCAATAGAACGGCAGGCAATGGGCCGCGGCTATTGGGCTTGGTGACAGTACCGGCCAGGACGAGCTTGGCGCTCTCATTCCTGATGGAAACGAATTCCTCAGCCAACGCGTTTGCTCTGACGGATTGAGACTGAGAAAAGGTTAGAACCGCGAAGATCGCGGGAATAATGGCCGTGAGTTTCATAAACTGGATTTCTGATATCATTCGCCCTCGGTTCTTGAGGATGCCTACTCCCGGTAGCCCGGCGCCACTTCGTCCAACAGCCGGAGCATCGCCGGCCAATCGTCCTGGCCGCGGCCCTTCTGGTGGGCCTCTTCCTGCTTTGCGGTCTTGCGGGAAATCTCGTCGGACGGCGCCACCACTTCGGCACCCGACGCCATCACCTTTAGCTGAATTTCACAGGCGTCGATCAAGTGGTTCATGGCGATGTAGGCGTGGCGGGGAGATTCTCCGACGGTGGTCGCGCCGTGGCTGCGCATCAACAACGCCCGTTTTTCACCCAACGCGGCGACGATGCGGTCCCGCTCATCGGCATCCTCGGTAATACCATTATAATCGTGATACCCAACCTGACCGTAAAGGAAGGCCGACTGCTGGCTCAACGGTATCAGTCCATCCTTCATCACCGAGACGGCAATACAGACCTCGGGATGAATATGCAGCACCGCTCCGACATCGGGCCGCGCCCGCTGGATCGCCGAGTGCAGCACGTAGCCCGGCCGGTTCACACCGGCGCTTTCGTCGAGTTCGCCCGTCATGCCGACTTTGACGAGGTTGGATGCCGTCACCTCGCGCCACAATAGCGGATGCGCCTTGATGAGAAAGTTGCCGGGCTCACCGGGTACCCGCATGGAAGCGTGGTTATAGATGCCCGAGTTCCAACCGTTGATCTCGACCAGCCGATACAAACCGGCCAGATTGACCCTCGCCTCCCACTCCTCTTCGGAGACCTTGTCCCGCAAGGATGACACGTCGCGCAGTTGAACGACATTGCTCGCTCGGCCGCCGGCCATTTGTTGCCCCCCCCCGTATGGCATTGCGTTCCAACAAACATACACGCAGGAAGCGGGTGGCGTGAAGTCCGGACGGCGCCCGGTAGCGCGCGCACCGGTTTTCCGCTATAGCTTGAGACGCAAAATACCACCCAGGGGGACACTTCATGGACACGGTTTACCAAGGTCTGACGGCGGACGAGCTTGCCCGGCAGATGGACGTCGAAACTACCGTCGAGAACCTCGACGCCTACCGCGAGAAAAATCTTCGGATGAGCGAGGACGCGCGCCGCTTGTTTCCCGCCGCCCGCCTGGACGTGGCCTATGGCGGCGATCCGGAACAGAAGCTGGATATTTTCGCGCCGCCGGCGCCCGATAATCAGCCGGTGATGATCTACATTCACGGCGGCGGCTGGCGCAGCGGCTCCAAGAATGCCGCCTCGTTCATGGCAAAGGCAATGAGCGACCGGGGGGTCATCTGGGTTCCCGTCGATTACGGCCTCGCCCCGAATTACCGGATCGATGCCATGGTCAACCATGTCCGTTCGGCCGTTGCCTGGGTCTACGATGAAATCGCCGGCCATGGCGGTGATCCGGAGCGGATCTACGTTTCGGGCAACTCGGCGGGCGGCCATTTGACCGGCACCACCCTGATGCCGGGCTGGCACGGGGCCTACGGCGTACCCACCGACGTCATCAAGGGCGCCTGCGCCATGTCGGGTGTATTTGACCTGGATTCCCTGCTGCTCGCCACATACGGATGCAACGATGAACTTCAAATGACGGCCGAGAGCGCACGCGCCTATTCGCCCCAATACCATATGCCGATGGAGGCGGGCCCGCTTATTGTCGCCGTCGGCGCGCCGGAACCGGACGAGTTCCGCCGCCAATCCGCGGCCTACGCCGCCGCCTGGACCGAAACGGGCCTCAACGGCAAACATATGGAGATCCCGGGCGCCAACCATTTCGAGATGGGCCGGGAGCTGGGTAACCCTCAGGGCGATCTGTTCAACAACGTGATGGAAATGATCGGCGTGTAGGGATGGCCGGGCATTTCATGCTCGAGTAACTCGCCGTCCGGCTTGGTAATTTCGTTCCGGTCCGTTTGGCCGACAGGCCGGTGTTCACCCGGGTTGTTCCCGATGAACCGGACAAGTCCCCTGACCGCTACCCGCTTTCGCACCGCCGCGGGCTGCCCGCCTCAGAACGAATATCGCAGCGACAGGCGCACGCCGTGGCCCCGGAGCCTCGCCCGCGTCGGCGCCAGGTCGGGCGGCCTCGGCTCCCGGCGCCCGTCGCGCCAGACCACGCGGCCGGGACCCCGTGGCGTGCGGATCTCGCCGAGGTCGCTGTAGCGCCAGGCAAGATCAAGCGTCACGCGGTCGTCCAACGCCATCGCGACTCCCGCCGACGCCATCCATGCCGGCCCCGTCTTGCTGCCGCCCGGCACGGTGGTGGTCGTGACCGGGAAGGTCATCGTGGTCTCCCCGATCCGGGTATGCGCTACGCCGATCCCGGCGCCGAAAAACGGCGCGAACGGGCCGGGCTTCGGCACCCCGAGCGCGGTCAGGTCGACAAAGCCGGCCAGCATGGCCGACACCGACGACAGCTTTGCCGATACGTCCTGCCGCCGGTGCGGCGGCGCGACGATATTGGCGCGGCCCTTGAACGTGTATCGCGGCCGGTATTCGACCAGCGCCTCGAAGTGGAACGCCCCGGCCGCATAGCCGGGTCCGAGCTCGACCGCGGGCACCGTCCCGAATTTTCCCGCGGACCGGTAGGGCGCACCGTCGCCGCCGATCCCACAGCCGTAGAGCGCAGCCGGAACCTTGCTGGAGCAATCCGTGTCGGTGAACGCCGCCTTCCCCGGCCGGTCGAGACCGATGCCGAGGCGAAGATAATAGTCGCCGGCAGCGGCGGCGCCGGACGCCGTCCATACCGCGAGCGCGGCCGCCGCCAAACCGGTGAGATGCGCGCATTCGCCGCCGGCACGGCGGGACGACGCCAACGCCCCGGTCCCCGGTAAAGCGCGGTTAGGACAGGTTCCGGACATGACACCGAGCCCAATCGAAAACAAATTGAATGATTTCGGTCCTCTACGATTCTTCCGGATTGCCAGCTTGGAGGAGGTCATGCCTTGGACTGAAATCACCCGCCCTGACTATGACCGGCGCGGCCTTCGTTGTGCAAGCGATGTTACCGGCGCGGAATGGGCCTTGGCCGGAGTCCACGGCCCGGCGAGCTGGACGTCATCGACCGGGACGTGCGGCCCGCAAATGACTGCCGCGCACCGTTCAAGGGACTGCTGCACGACCACCTCGGGATTGCCGGGGCTGTCATCGAGGATCAGGTGTTTCCCGGCAGCCGCCCTGTAACGGCGATGACCGGTCTGTTGCCGCGCGCCTGGAGCACTAGAGATTCACCCCGGCCTGACCGGCGACACTGCCGACATCGATGATGGTGCCCGACATCTGTCCGGCTTCGCCGGAGAGCAAAAAGGCCACCGCGTTGGCGACATCCTGCGGAGAGGTCCGACGGCCGGAAACCGTGTCGGGCGGCGGCGGATCACCACCGGCCGCCATCTCCTCGACCATGCCCGATGCGGTCTGCGGTCCCGGCACCACCACGTTGACCCGGATGCCGTCGGCGCGGTGATCATGGGCCAGTGCGGCGGACAACGCGAAGACCCCGCCCTTGCTCGCCGAATAGGCAAGAATACCGGGCTTCCCGTAGCCGGCGCCGGACCCCACATTGACGATCGATCCGCCGCCGGCCTTTTTCATCAGCGGGATCACCGCCTTGCAGGTGAGGAACTGTCCTTTGAGGTTGACCGCGACCGTTCGCTCAAAGGTCTCTTCATCGGTGTCCAGGATGGTGCCCGTGGGCCGGATCGCCGCGTTGTTGACAAGCCCGTGGACCCGGCCGTGAGTCGAGGCCGCGGTCTTCACCGCCGCCTCCACCTGGGCGGCATCGCTGACGTCCGTCTCGATGATCTCGGCAATCAGGTTTTCGGCTTTGAGCGCGTCGAGGGTTCCGGCGATCCCGCCTTCGGCGGCGCTCCCGACCTGCCGGCCGTCGAGCCCCAGACCCACCACCGGCCAGCCCCGGCGGGCGAGATCAAGGACGATGCCCCGGCCAATCCCGTAGGTGGCGCCGGTGACGATGACGGCGCCCGGCCTGTCGTTGCCGGCCACTAGAAGAACACCGTCAGGTTCTTGGCGAGCAGTACGTTTTGATCAAGGAAGATGCGGCGTTCGGCAATCTTGAAACCACCCGGCACCCGTTTCAGCCGGTCGTGGCGCTTGCCGACGAATGTATCGCTCTCGGTCTGGTTGCGGCTGCGATAGAGGAGGAACCGGCATCCGGCGGCGATCCCCTCCCCATCCTCTTCCACCCGCAGGTTGGAGATCAGGTGGCTGGTGCGGGAGACGGGTTCTTCCGCCCAGTGCAGTCCGGTCATGATCTGCTTCACCCGCTGCTCGAGTTCGAACTTGCCTTCGTCGAACCAGTTCAGATCCTTGCCCGCCTCGGTCAGTTCCCCCTCCCACTCACCGAAGGCCTTGTTGCGGGTAAGCGGCATCCAGTAGTGGATGTCCTCGTCCAGGAGATCGAGCCAGGCCTCGAATTGCCGCGTATCCAGCAGCTCCGCCTCCATGGCGTAGAACTGTTCGACGGCGTGGCGCAGCAGAAGCCGCTCCAATTCCGGCGTGTCCCGATGGCTATCCATTATTCCGCCGCCTCGACGTTCTTTCGGGCGCTTTCGGCACTGGGCGGGGTATCCATATGGCGGGCCCAACAATCGAAGAACGCCCGCTGGTTCTGTTCGGACACATCTTCGGTGGCGTAAATGTCGCCGCCCAGCCATTCGGCCGGCCAGCCCCGCTTCTCGTGGCCCTGCCCCATGCCGTAGTGATAGTCGAAGCGGCGCGCGATGGTGCCGCGGGCACCCTCATGGGCGTAGCTCCAGTTTTCCATGTCGTCCTGCTCGGTGAGCCCGGACGGCCCCTGATAACGGATGACATAGTGGCGGAGCACGTTTTTGACCTCGTCCGGCGCGTCCTTGGGCACCAGGAAGATGCGCCAGGCCTCTGTCTCATGCGGCCCCACCGGGTTCCAGGTGCCCATGGACTGGACCCCGTTGGAATAGGAGACGTTGGGAAAGATGGTCCCGCCGTGACCGAAGAAGCGCGCCTTTTCGCCCAGCCGTTCCCGGCGCTTGGCGTAGCACTCCCGGAAGTAATCCTCGACCACCGGCATTTCCTGGTAGGTGGGCATGTACTCGTAATCGTCCTTGAAGTATTCGCCCCGCGCCGTGTGGCCGATGCCGGGGAAACAGACGTTGAGCTTGTGGATTTCCCGGGCCCGGGTCACGGCGTCATAGGTGTGCCGGCCCTCGACACCGGCCGGCGAGAGAATCACCGCGTCGACCGAGGAATGCGACGGGTCGTGGTAATAGTCGCCGCCGAAATTCTCCGCCGCGAACTTCCAGTTGCAGGGCATCCGCCATTTAAAGGTGCCGCCGAAGGCCTCCCATTCGCCGAAGCTGCCGTCGAACATCCGGCAGTAATCATCGAAGTAGAAGCGGAAATCCCCGAGATAGTCTTCGAACCCGGGCGTTTCCTCGTCCCAGCAGGCGAACACATAGCCGTGGTACCCGGCCACCCTGGCTTCGATCAGGCCCCATTCGGCGGTGTTGAGCTCATTATGGTAGCCGCTTTCCAGTTTCGGGACGGCGATCAGGCCGCCTTCGTCCGAGTACACCCAGGCGTGATAGGGGCAGGAGAACTTGCGGCTGTTTCCCTGGTCATACCGGCACACCCGCATGCCCCGGTGACGGCAATTGTTGAGGAAGACGTGAAGCTTGCCGTTGCGGTCCCGGTTGAAGATGACCGATTCCTCGCCCATGCGGCTGAGGACGAAATCACCCGGCTCCGGGACCTGGCTCGCATGTCCGACGAATAGCCAGCAGCGGGCGAACAAGCGCTCGAGTTCATCCTCATAGACAGACTGGCTGACAAAAACGTCACGGGCGATCCGCCCCTCCGGGGTGCGTACCAGTCCACCGAGATATTTCCGGTCTCCGCCCGCCATGGAACCAAATCCCCGCCTGTCTGGCCGAACTATAGCCATCGCCGGACGGGACGGGCAATCCTCCGGCCGGCCGAGACCGGTCAACGGTCAGGGCCACGAAGACCATTCCATTCCCGGCTTCCGGTTTGCTAGAGCAGTTTCCGGCCAAATTGAATCAATTTGATGGCGCTCATCGGTTAGCCGGGCAGGCGCGAATTAATCCCGGTCAAACGGTTCAATTTGGCCGGAAACCGCTCTAGAATGGCGCCAGGAGGAGTTAAGATGATCGAGTTACGCGATCTCAGCTACGTCCGCATGGGCACCCGGGACCTGGACGGGGCCGAAACCTATGCCAAGGAGATACTCGGCTTCCAGCCGATCCGGCGGGACAACGGCCAGCTTTATCTCCGCACCGGCTACCGGGACCATACGGTCTGCTATTTCGAGGGTGATCCGCGGGACCATGCCGTCGGCATCGAGCTCAAGGACTGGTACGGCCTCGAGGACGCGATGGCCTATCTGAACGGTCAGGGCACCGCCTGCACCCGGGGCACGGCGGAAGAGATCGCCGACCGGCACGTCATGGACATGGCCTGGTTCAGGGATCCGACCGGCAACCGGATCGAACTGGTGACCCGGCCCGAGGATGCCAACCGGCGCTATTTTCCGACCCGGGATGCCGGCGTGCTGGGCCTCGGCCACATCGGCCTCAACACCACCGATCCGCCCCGGGACGAGAAGTTCTGGGTCACCCATTTCAACATCAAGGTCAGCGACTGGATCGGGACCTCGCCGCTTCTGCGGATGAAGAACGTTCACCATCAGATCGCGCTGTTCCCGACCGATCATCCCGGCATTCAGCACGTCAACCATCAGGTGGAGAGCATCGATGACGTCATGCGGTCCTGGTACTTCCTTCAGGAGCGCCAGGTGAAGATCGTCTTCGGCCCCGGCCGCCACATCACGTCGGGCGGGTATTTTCTCTACTTCGAAGGTCATGACGGCATGGTGTTCGAATATTCGAACTCGGACCGCAACATCGTCGACGACGATGCGGCCTACCGGCCGCGGCAGTTCCCGTTTGCCGATGCGTCGTTGTGCGGCTGGGGCGCGGTGCCCGATATCCCCGAGTTCCAGAGCTGAGCGGCAAGACGCAAATCCTCGTCCGTATGGCGGCCCGGGCGCTGGCCCGCGCCGGCCTCGTGCACGCCTATGGCCATTGCAGCGCGCGGATCGATGCCGACAGCTTCCTGGTCTGCGCCTCCAATCCCATGGGTCTGATCAAACCCGGCGAGGACGGCAGCGTGGTACCGGTCAAGGGTCCGTTGCCCGAAGGCGTGTTGGGAGAGGTCCGCATCCATCAGCAGATCTATCAGCGCAGGCCGGATGTCGGCGGCGTGGTCCGCTCCATGCCGATGAACGTGATGGCCCTGTCCGCGATGGCGAAAACACCGAGGGCGCGGCACGGTTTCAGTTCCTATTTCGCGCCCGAACCGCCGCTCTGGGACGATCCCCTGCTTCTCCGCTCGGACGAGCAGGCGGCGGCCCTGGCGGGTTTGTTCGGCGACGGACGCGCCCTGATCATGCGCGGCAACGGCTGCGTCACGGCGGGCGAGACGCTCGAAGACGCGGTGGTTTTCACCTGGTATCTGGAGGACGCCGCCCGGGTGGAGTTGGAGGTGCTGAAATGCGGCGAGGCGGATACCGCGCCCGTGATGACCCCGGAGCAGGTCGAAATCCGCGCCGTCGGCACCGGCCGGATTTATGAACGGATGTGGGAGTACCTCACCGACGGCGACCCGGAAGCCGCCGCCGGCAAGGCCTGAACACCCCCCTCGAAACTCTCGACGCCCTTGGGCGCTATTTGCGCGTCATCAGTTCCTTGAAGTAGGCGACGATCTTGGGATCGACGGTGTCCACGGAATTGACGATCTTGATGCCCTCTTCAACGCTGACGGACTGCGGCGGCAACCCGATGCTCTTCAGCATCTTCGGCGCCAGTTCCGGATCCCTCCACGCTTTGGCAAAACCTTCGCGCAATGCGTTGTTGGCGGCATCCGGCGTGCCACGCGGCGAGAATGACGCGTAGATCATGTTGCCGGTCACCTTCTGCATCCACTTGTGAGCTTCCCAGGCAATGCCGGACGGTTCCTTACCCTTCACCTGCTTGTAGTACTCATAGATGTTGGGCATGTCCTTGATGAACGGTGACTTCTTGATCGTCCCGTCGGCACCGACCGCCGGATAGTAGAACAGCGGAATGACCTCTCCGGCCTTCACCACCGAGGGTTCCACCCGGTTGCGGTAGAAGTTGATGCCGGTCGTGGTCAGGTTGGTCTCGCCCTTGCGAACCGAGGCATAGGCCTTGGGCGGATTGAGGCCGGGCACATAGATATATTTGTCGACGCCCAGCATCTCCAGGCTGGTGCGGATCGACAGATCAAGCACGCTGGTCGGGCGGTTGCCGGCCAGGACGATCTTCTTGGCCGTCAACAGGTCGTCCCGGGTCTTGATGTTGTCGGGGCCGCCCGTCTTGATGTAGCTCATCCGGGGAATGGGCTGACCGGTGATGAAGTTCATCTTCGAGTAGTCGGCCCGAAGACCCTTGGAGCCGGTCACCCGGCCGACAGGGTTCCAGGCGCTGTAGATGATGGTCAGCCCGTCGGGACGGGTTTTTTCCCAAAGCAGGTTCCAGGGTTTCTGGCCGCCGGCACCCGGCATATTCTTGACGACGATTTCCGGGTTGCCCTGAATGTGTTTGTTGAGGAACGGCGCCAGCAGTCTCAGGCTGGTGTCCGCCCCGCCGCCGGCCCGCGAGCCGGTCACGATGGTGAGGGTCTTGCCTGCGTAGTATTCGGCAGCGGTCACGGACGTGACCGGTACGCTGAGCGCCGCCGCGGAAACCCCTGTAAAAAGGCCCGCGAGGACGGCTAATCGCGATTTCATCATAGTATCCTCCCCTGGTGGCGATCCAAATTTTTAAAAGTGATCATGCTCAGGAATTTAGCGTAAACCCGATTGGGGAGTCGGCGCAAGTTTACTCAGGCGCCGCGAACCGTATCCACGATTTGACCGCAATCAGGGGGCATCGTCCCGCCCCGCCAGGCGACATGCCCGTCGGGCCTGACGAGAACCAGGGGCTGCCCGTAAAGCGCCGCAATATCGTCGTTTCTTATATCCCGCACGGACAATGGCACGCCCCGGTCCGCGGCGGCGGATTCCAGTTCGGCGGTCCCGGCGCCGTCAAATCGCAGCAACGTGAACCCGCGTCCGTACAGGTCGAGGGTGGAGGTTTCCTTATCCAGCCACGCATGGGGCGCCCGATGACCGGGCCGGGCCGTCGGGGTGTAATTCATCACCTCGAAGGGCGGTTCGGGCGTGCCGTCGGGCAGGATGACCGGCGAGCCTTCGTAGCGATAGCCGAGGGGCACGCCCTCCATTTCGTATTCCCGGTCGAAACGCTCCGCGTAGATGGCCTCGCCGATGCGTTTTCGGAGGTCGTGGCCTTCCGGCGCGGTCACGTCTTCGGCGCCCTTGGGCAGTTTCGAGAATTGGGTGAAGTTGCGGGCGGCTTCGTTGACGATGGTCCAGGCAACGGGCCGGCGCTCGGTATCATAACTGGCGACCAATCCATCACCGCCCCAGCCTTCGAGACGCGCGGCGATTTTCCACGCCGCGTCCACCGCCTCTTGAATGCCCGTATTCATGCCGAAGCCGCCGGTGGGCGACATCTGGTGGACCGCGTCGCCGGCCAACAGGATGCGGCCTTCCTGAAACCGCTCGGCGACGACCCGGCGGCGCTCCCAGGGCAGCACCGAATAAATCTCGTGTTCGATCTCCTTGCCGACCGCGCGGCAAAGCTCCCGGCTCATCTCGTCGAAGGACGGCACCTCGCCGCCGGGGACCCGCATGAGCGAGAACCGCCAGAGGTCCTTGCCATTGATGGAGACGACATCCGCCCAAACGCCTTCGCCATCGATCATCCATTGCATGACGCAACGGCCGTGCTTGAACAGCGCATCGTGATCCTCGGACCGGAAGAAGGCGTTGACGTTGTAGTTCATGGATATATCGCCTTCGAGGCCGATGCCCAGCTGGTCCCGTACCCCGCTCTCGGCTCCGTCGCAGGCGATCATGTACCGGGCCCGGATGAATTTGGTTTCGCCGGTTCCGATGTCGGTCACCCGGGCCGTCACGCCGTCGGCGTCCTGGGAGACCTCGTTGAGCTCATGGGAATAGAGGTTGGCCGCGCCGCCGAGCTCCATGGCGTGGTCGCGCAGGATGGGGTCGAAGTAGATCTGTGAGCAACGCTGGATAGCCTCCGGCGAATTGATGCAGGGCTCGTCCTTGCGAGCCGGAAATTCGTAGTGAGCCAGTTGATGGCCCGACGCCGCCGTGAGGAACCGGATATTACGGGGAAAATCTTCCGGGACCGAGCTTTCCCGTACCTTGCGGGCGATGCCCCAGCGTCGGCAGTGCTCGACGGTCCGCACCCCCACCTGGTTCATTTTGGGATGTTTGACGTAGCCGTCCCGGCGCTCGATCAAGGCGCTCTCGATTCCCCGCCAGGCAAGCTCGATGGAGGCGGAGAGACCCACCGGCCCGGCGCCGACGATGAGAACCGGTATGTCCAAGTCATGCTTAATCGGTATGCCCCCGCGGATTGCCGCCACTTGGCCGTTCCACTAGTCTCGGTTTTCAGGGAGGATGCCATGCCTATCAGGAACCTACAATATTACGCTCAGACCGGGTAACGTCAAGAGTTATGTGTCAGGGAGACGGGGGTGCTGATTCCCTGGGATTTGTTTTCGTGGATGAAGACCGCGTAGAGGATGCGGTCCATTGAAGTCTTGTCTTGGAATGTTCCCATG
>LXNI01002732.1_pt1 | contig 11524 bp, 9 predicted proteins | sample 809091 | NCBI WGS metagenome assembly LXNI01 (sample SAMN04870527, study PRJNA318959) | sponge metagenome | biome: 01000161; feature: marine sponge reef; material: water | host: Sarcotragus foetidus | place: Greece: Milos, Mediterranean Sea | collected 2013-05-29 | depth 5-7 m | reverse complement strand
GGCGGCGTTTACGCCGCCGCGCATAACGCGGTAGTTTGGTTGGTTGGCGGCGTTTACGCCGCCGCGCATAACGCGGTAGTTTGGTTGGTTGGCGGCGTTTACGCCGCCGCGCATAACGCGGTAGTTTGTTTGGTTGGCGGCGTTTACGCCGCCGCGCATAACGCGGCAGCTTGTTTGGCTGGCGGCGTTTACGCCGCCGCGCATAACGCGGCAGCTTGTTTGGCTGGCGGCGTTTACGCCGCCGCGGACGGACGCCTGGACGCGACCCGAAGGGCGGCGCTGTCGGGCCGGCAGACCATGACCATGGTGAGAAATGCGGGCCAGGGCCCGAGGGGTCAGGACGCCGCGCCCAGAAAATCCACAACCGCCCCGGCCAGCATGTCGGCGCGCGTTTCCGGCAGCATGTGGCCGCCGCCGTCCAGCGCCAGACAGGCCGCGCCGGGAATGAGCGCGGCGAGTTCCGCGCCGAACCAGGGCGGCATCAGCTGGTCGTCGGCCGCGGTCGCGACCAGCGCGGGGCAGGCCAGAGCCGGGGCCAGCTTGCGGGCGTCGAAGGCCAGGATCGCCCCCAGGCGGGCCTCGATCCGGTCCGCATCCTGCGGCGCGGCGCTCCTCGCCAGCCGCTCCAACGCCTCGGCATGCGCGCGGCGGTAGTCTGGCGGGAACAGCAGGCTGGCGTTGAACCAGGCGTAGCGATAAGGGTCGAGCGCCCGCGCCACGGCCACGCGCAGATGCTGCATCGCCGTCAGATGCGCATCGCCATGGCTCCACGGATTGGCCAGCGCCAGCCCCGCCACCCGGTCCGGGCGGGAGGCGGCGAAGGCGAGGCCGATGCCGCAGCCGGTGGAATGACAGAACAGGTGCGCCTTCCCGATGCCCAGCGTGTCGAGCAGCGCGGCAAGCTCCGCCGCGCGGCCCGCCATGGTCATGCCCCCGGGCGCGGTTGCGGGCGCGCTCCGGCCGGTGCCGCGCTGGTCGTAGCGGATGACGCGGAAATGCGCCGCCAGCCGGTCCACGAACGGGCCGGTGCCGACCGGCCCGGCGCTCTGCGGCAGCAGCATCGCCAGCGCCGCGCCGGCGCCGCTCTCCTCATAGTGGATAGCGCCGCCTTCCATGTCTGCCAGGGGCATGGGCCGGGTGTCCGTTGTCTGCGGCAAATGGCCGGCGTGAGCTCGGCGCCTCTACTCCGCCGCCGCGTCCTCGTCCTTCGACAGGTCGCCCCCGCCCAGCGTACGGTCCTCGAAGCCGGCGGGGACTTCGCGGCCGGCGTCGGTGAAGGCGCGCCTGACCGCCTCGACATTGCCTTCCAGCACGCGCAGCCGATTGTCGCGCACGAAGGCGTTGGAGCCGTAGAGCGTGTCCATCGAGCCCTGGAAGCGGGGCGCAACATAGCGGGCGAACAGCTCGTAGCTCTTCATCGTGTCCTCGCGGTTCGCCCATTCATTGGCGCGGAACAGCATGCCGCCGAAGCCGCCCTGGGAGAGTTCGAGCAGATATTCGATGCCCTTGATCGCGGTCTCCGGCGAGCCGATCAGCGTCGTGCCCATCGTCACGCCCTCGCGCACCGGGTCATCGGCCCGGCCGGGCGGGCGGCCCAGCGTCTCCTCGAAATAGGTCACGGTTTCGAGCCGCTCGCCCATCTTCACCTGGCGGAGCGCCTCTTCATCGTCCTCCGCAAGGTGCATGTTGACGACCACGCGCCAGTCCCTGCGGTCCATGGTCTTGCCGTGCTTCGCCGCTTCCTCCTCGGCGATCCGCCACTGCTTCGCCAGCATTTCCGGCCCGCCCGGAATGCCGGCGCCGATGGAGAGCACGCCGATGCCGTGGCGCCCGGCGGCCATCATGCCGAACGGCGTGATCGTGGACGCGACGGCGATCGGGAAGCGCCCCTCGGTCCAGGGCGCCAGATGCAGCCGCGCTTCGCGGAGCGTGAACCAGTCGGTTTCCATCGTCACCGGCTCGCCGCATTCCAGCAGTGCGATGATCGCCTCCAGCGCCTCCATCATCCGCCGGCGCTGATCGGTCGGCTTGATGCCCATCATGTAGGCGTCGGTCACCAGCGCGCCCGGCCCGCAGCCGAGCATGGTGCGCCCGCGGCTCATATGGTCGAGCTGCACGAAGCGCTGCGCCACCAGCATCGGGTGGTGGTAAGGAAGCGAGGTCACGCCGGAGCCGAGCCTGATATGCTTGGTGCGCTCCAGCGCCGCACCGATAAAGATTTCCGGCGCGGCGATGATCTCCCAGCCGGCGGAATGGTGCTCGCCGATCCAAGCCTCGTCATAGCCCAGATGGTCGAGCCATTCGATCAGCTCCATATCGCGGCTCATCGAGACGGTCGGGTTTTCGCCGAGCGCGTGGAAGGGAGCGAGGAAGACGCCGAAACTCATGCCGCGCCGAGCCATGGGACCGATCTCCGGGCAGGGATGGGGAAGGCCCGGATGATGCCCCGAACCGGGCCCGCGCGCCAGAGCGGCGTATCTGGCGCCACATTGAGCTGCAGCAGGCGCGAACGAGAGGGGCGATGCCGGGCGATCGGGGCCGGGTCTATGTTGTCGCGGTCGCGCCGGGCCTGCGTTACGGTCGCTGCGGAAGTAGGCGATGATTGTCCAAGGACCGTGCGGCGCGTCAGGACGGGTCGACCGGTTCAGTTGGGTGGGAGCGCTGCGATGAGCGTGACCAGCCGCACCAGCCCAGAAACCCGTTCGTTGACCCTCCCGTGGCGCGCGCTTCTCGCCCTGCTGCTGCCTGTGCCGCTTGTCCCCGGCTGGGCAAGCGAGGCGACCGCCGGATACCGGTGGCCCGATGCCACCATCAAGGCCGATGCGGCGGAGGTCACGGAAGGAGAGAGTGTAACTCTGACGGTCACCTTGAGCCGTAACGCGCACCCCGACGGCGTGACGGTGAATGTGTTGCTCCTGACGAACGGGGACTTCTTCAATGCGGCCGACAAGGGCATACGCACCGTCTCCATTCCCGGCAACGGGGAATCGGGGACCCTGACCGTGGCCACGACAGGGGACCAGATGGACGACATGAGTGGCCTTTTGGGGGCCATCGTCATGGGCGGTCACCGCTACTTTCCCGCAACGCCGGATTGGGGCGGCAAAGCGGTCGTCGCCATACTTGACGACGACCCGACCGAAGTCGTGCTGGCGGCGACCGACAATGCAGCTGACGAGGACGGCGGCGGGCTTGCGCGGCGACCTGCTCGCGCCGTCCGCCGGGTCTGAGCTGGCGCTGGTCTCGGATGCGCTGTGGGCGCGCACGACGTCGAAAAAGGCGGCGGCGTCGCCTGGGCGAACCCGAATGTCGGCCTCTCGCTCGACATCGAGGGCGGCACGCTGCTAGCCCACGAGGAGGGCGGCCTGAAGGACCGGGGCGTGTCCGCATCCTTGGCTTTCGACCCCGGCCCTGCCACTGAACGCGGCCCGTCGCTCAGTCTCCGCCAGCACTTCGGGAGCCGGTCTGCGGGCGGGCTCGACGCGCTGTTCGCGCACGATCCACTCTCCAAGCGCTCAGGCGATGACACCAGCCGCTGGGCGGCGGAAGCAGCCTATGGGCTCCCGGCCTTTGGGGGCCGCTTCACCGTCAGCCCGCATGTCGGGCTGGGGCTGTCCAATGCTGCCCGCGATGACGTGCTCGGCTGGCGCCTGACGCCGCGGGCGAACGCGCCGGCTTTTTCCTTCGGGATCAAGGCGGTGCTGCGGGAAAGCGACACCGCCGCGCCGGAGCGCGCCGCCGGCTTCGACATGCGGGCGCGTTGGTGACGCAGCCAAAGCGCACATCGGCAAGGCGGGCATAGCGCGCCGAGCTTCGCGTCTTCGCAGGGGGCTCGGATACATGACCTGACCACAGGCGGGTTTGCCCGGACCTGGCGCCGACAATGTTGAAGTGGAACGGACAAGGAAAACCGGAGTATAGTATAGGGGTTGTGACACCGCGCGACGCCGACATCCTCATCCCTGAGCCGGCGGTGACCGCCGACCGGCCTCGCCGACAGCCGCGCCCGGCGCCCCGGCGCCTGCGGCGCGTGCTGCTGCCGCTGCTTGTGCTGGCGGCGGCGGCCGCCGCCTTCGCTGCCATGATGGCGACACGGACGGCGATCCTGCCTGCGCCGCCGGAAGAGCGCGTCTGGGCGGTCGAGGCCGTGATCGCGGCGCCGGCCACGCGGCGCCCAAGCATTCCGCTGTTCGGCCAGACAGTCGCCGGACGCTCGGTGGACCTGCGCCCGCTCGTCGCCGGGCGCGTCGCGGCGGTAGGGCCGGATTTCCGCGAAGGCGGCTATGTCGCGGAAGGCGACATGCTGATCACCATCGACCCCTTCGATTTTGAAACCACCCTGGCGCTCAGAATCGCCGAGCTGGCCGAGGCCCGCGCCAGCCTCGACGAGGTCGAGGCGGACCTTGCCAGCGCCCGCGACCAGCTGGGTGAGGACCGCCGCCAGCTCGACTTGCTCCGCCGCGAGGCGAACCGGCGGCGGCAATTGCGCGAGCGCGGCGCCATGTCCCAGAAAGCCGTCGATGACGCAGAGCTGGCGCTCAGCCGCCAGCAGCAGGCCGCGAGCCAACGGCGGAACGCCGTTGCGCGCTTCACCGCGCGCGTAGAGCGCCAGCAAGCGACGATCCGGCGGGCCGAGACGGCGCGCGCCCACGCCGAACGCGACCTGGTCGAGACGCGCCTCACCAGCCCGTTCGCCGGCTGGCTGGTCGATATCGGCGCCGAGATCGGCAAGCCGGTCGGGATGGCCGAGCGCGTCGCCCGCCTAGTCGATGCCTCCCGGCTCGAAGTCGGCCTGACGATCCCGAATGACATTTTCGGCGATCTGGACGCCGGAGAGGGCGCGGTCGGACGCCGGCTGGAAGCGGTCTGGCGCACCGGCGGCGCAGCGCGCAGCTTCCCGGCCCGGATCACGAGGCTGGAGGGCGAGATCGACGCGGCCAGCGGCGGCATCGCCGCCTTCGCCAGCCTGGATGCCCTGCCGGCGGATACGCGCCTGCGCGCCGGCGCCTTTGTCGAGCTGTTTCTCGAAGGCCCGGAATTGCAGGATGCCGTGCGCCTGCCGCCATCGGCGATGTTTGACGGCGACACGGTCTATAGCATCGGCGCGGATGACCGGTTGGAGGCCGTGGAGGTCCGGGTTCGCGCGCGCGACGGCACAAGCCTGCTGGTGCAGGGGCCGCTTGAGAAGGGCCAGCGCATCGTGGTGACACGCTTCCCGGAAATCGCCCCCGGCGTCAGGGTCGTGGTTCCTTGACTGCAGGCCCATCGCATGCTGGGGCCGGTGTGACCGTTTTCGGCGCGGCCGCGAATGCAGCGCGGTCTGAAAGGGTTCGGTCCTAATCCCGTGTTCGGCATCCGGCCGGCCCTGTCGCGCCGAATCTGGCGCATGGCGGGGCCGATCGTGGTGTCCAATGTCTCGGTGCCGCTGATCGGCGCCGTCGATACCGCGGTGATGGGCCATCTGGACGCGGCCTATTACATCGGCGCGGTCGCCATCGGCGCGATGATCTTCAACTTCCTGTTCCACCTGTTCAACTGCCTCAGGATGGGCACGACCGGGCCGACGGCGCGGGCGCGCGGACGCGAGGACTGGGGCGAGGTGCGCGCGATGCTGTGGCGTGCGCTGACGCTGGCCGGCGGCGCGGCCGCGCTGATCGTGCTGCTCCAGGGCCCCATCGCCGCGCTCGCCTTCGGGCTCGTCGAGGCGAGCGCGGAGGTAGAGGAGCATGCGCGGACCTATTTCTTCATCCGTGTATGGACCGCGCCCGCCAATCTCGCGATCTTCGCGATCATCGGCTGGTGCTACGGGCTGGAGGATTCGCGCACACCGCTCGTCCTCCAGATTGTCGTCAATCTGACCAATATGGTCCTCGATGTCGTGTTCGTCATGGGCTTGGGCTGGGGCGTCGAGGGTGTCGCGTTCGCAACGCTGATCGGGGAGTATCTGGGCCTTGCCGTCGCCGTGCTCGCCGTGCGCCGGCGGCTGAAGCGCCTGCCGCCGGGGCGCGGGCCGGTGTTCGACCGGGCGCGACTGCTGCGCCTGGTGGCGATCAACCGCGACATCACCATCCGCTCGCTTTGCGTCGTCTCGGCCAATGCGATCTTCCTCGCCGAAAGCGCGGCGGCGGGCGATACCATTCTCGCCGCCAACCAGATCCTCGTGCATCTCGTCATTTTCGCTTCCTTTGCGCTGGACGGCGTGGCCCATGCGGGCGAGGCGCTTGTCGGCGATGCGGTCGGGCGACGCCATGGCGGCGGGCTCCGGGAGGTGATCCGGGCGGTGCTTGTCTGGTCCGTCGGCGCGGCGGCGCTCCTGTCCGTCCTCTATCTCGCCGCCGGCGGGCTTATCATCTCCGCCATGACCTCGCTGGCGGACGTCCGCGAGGCTGCCGCCGGCTGGATGCTATGGGGAGCGCTGGCGCCGCTGGTCGCTGTGTGGGCCTATGCGTATGACGGCATCTATCTGGGCTTTTCGGCGACGCGGTGGATGCTGATTACCATGGCGATCGCCTTCGCCGGCTATGCGGCAGGGCTCGTTCTGCTGCCGGGGCTGCTCGGCAATCACGGCCTCTGGGTTTCGCTCTGGCTGTTCTACGGCCTGCGCGGCATCGGCCTGGCGCTCGCCTATTCGAGACTCAGGCGAACTTTCGCACTGTGAGCCCGTGGTTGAGCGGCCCGTGCCCGCGCCCGAAGCCAGGGGCCGTGCGGATGGCTTCATGGACGAAATCCCCCGCCCGGCGCACGGCCGAAACGAGGTCGAGGCCTTGCGCAAGGCCGGTCGCCACGGCGGAAGCCAGCGTGCAGCCCGTGCCGTGCGTGTGCCTCGTGTCGAGGCGCTCATGCTCGAACACGGCCTCGCCGGAGGGCGAAAGCAGCCGGTCGCGCACGACCTGGCCCGCGCCATGCCCGTCCTTCAGCAGCACCGCCCTCGCGCCGAGCGCCGACCAGGACGGCCAGTCCGGCGCCCGTCCGTCCAGCAGCGCCGCCGCTTCCGGCAGGTTCGGCGTCAGCAGCGCCGCCAGCGGCAGCATGCGTCGGCGGAGCGCCTCGACCGCGTCCTCCCGGAGCAGGGCGTGCCCACCCTTGGCCACCATGACCGGATCGACCACAACCGGCACGCCCGGCGCTTCCCGCTCCAGCACCTCGGCCACCGTCTCGATGACTTCCGCATCGTGCAGCATGCCGGTCTTGACCGCATCGGCGCCGATATCGCGCAGCACGACGCGCATCTGGTCGGCGATGAAGCCGGGCGGCACGGGATGGACGCCGTGGACGCCTTCGGTGTTCTGCGCCGTGAGCGCCGTCACCGCCGTCATCGCGAAGCCGCCGAGCGCCGTGCAGGACTTGATGTCCGCCTGGATTCCGGCTCCACCGCCGGAATCCGAGCCTGCGACGATCAACAGCCGGCCTTGCGCGCCCATGCTCACACGGCGGCCCGGATGTCTGCGGCAAGGCCCTCCACGACCTCGCCCACCAGATGCTCATCCTCGGCCTCGGCCATGATGCGGATCAGGGGCTCGGTGCCGGATTTGCGGATCAGCAGCCGCCCGACGCCGTCGAGCCGGGCTTCGGCCTCCGCCACCGCCCGCCGCACAGCGGGCGCCGCCAGCGGGTCGCGCGCGCCGTAGCGCACATTCTCAAGGCGTTGCGGCAGCGGTTCGAAGAGGGCCAGCGCCTCCGAGGCCGGCTTGCCGCTTCCTACCAGCTCGGCAAGCACCTGCAGCGCCGCCAGCAGACCGTCCCCCGTCGCGGAATGGTCGCGCAGGACGATATGTCCCGACTGTTCGCCGCCGAGATTGAGACCGTTGGCGCGCATATGCTCGACCACATAGCGGTCGCCGACGCGGGTGCGTTCCAGACGAAGCCCGATGGCGTCGAGATAACGCTCGAGCCCCAGATTGGACATGACAGTGGCTGTAACCGCGCCGCCGCGCAGCCGGCCGCGGCGCTGCCAGGCGGTCGCGATGAGCGCCATCACCCGGTCGCCATCCACCGGGCTGCCGGTTTCGTCGGCCAGCACAAGGCGGTCGGCATCGCCGTCGAGGGACAGGCCGATATCGGCGCCATGCTCCCTGACCGCGCGGCAGATCGTCTCCGGATGCGCCGCCCCGCAGGCTTCATTGATGTTCATGCCATCCGGCGAAACGGCGACGGGAATGACCTCCGCGCCGAGCTCCCACAGCACGGCGGGGGCGACCCGGTAGGCGGCCCCGTTGGCGCAATCGACGGCGATCCTGAGCCCGTCAAGCCGCATGCCCTGCGGAAAGCTGCTCTTCACCGCCTCGATATAGCGGCCTTGCGCATCCTCCATGCGCCGGGCGCGGCCAAGCGCCTCCGGAGCGGCCCGGCGGCCGTCCACCTCGGCCATGGCCGTTTCGACCGCCTGCTCCTCGGTATCGGAGAGCTTGTAGCCGTCGGGGCCGAAAATCTTGATGCCGTTGTCGTGGAAGGGATTGTGCGAGGCGGACAGCATGACGCCAAGATCGGCCCTGAGCGAGCGCGTCAGCCCGGAAACCGCGGGCGTCGGCAGCGGGCCGAGCGTCACCGCGTCCCAGCCGAGCGCAATGAAGCCGCAGACCAGCGCCGGCTCCAGCAGATAGCCGGAAAGGCGCGTGTCCTTGGCAATCACGGCGGTGCGGTGTCCATCGCCACCGAACCGGGCCGCCGCCGCCATCGCCACGCGCATCACCGTCTCCGGCGTCATCGGCTCGACATTGGCGCGCCCGCGAATGCCGTCCGTGCCGAACAGCCGGCGCGTTCCCATTCCATCCATGGCGTCAAACATGGCGAAGCGCCTGCCAGACCGCAAGCGCGCGCCGGGTCTCATCGACATCGTGGACCCGGAGCAGGCGCACGCCCCGATCGAGCGCGAACAGCCCGGCCGCCAGCGACTCGGGAAAGCGGCGCTTCGGGTCCGGTTCGCCCGAGAGACGCCCGAGCGACGCCTTGCGCGACACGCCGAGCGCCACCGTGCAGCCGAGCGCCCGGAAACGCTCCAGGCCCCGCAGCAGGGCCAGATTGTGCTCTAGCGTCTTGCCGAACCCATAGCCCGGATCGACAGCGAGGCGCTCCGGGCCGATGCCCGCGGCCCGGCAGGCTGCAACCCGCCCGGCGAGGAAGGCGAAGACATCCTCGACGACATCCTCGTAACGGGGGGCGTCCTGCATTGTTTCCGGCGCGCCCTGCATATGGACGAGCACGGCGCTCGCGCCCGTCTCGGCGACGAGCCGGAGCGAGGCAAGGTCGGCGGTGAGCGCCGAGACATCGTTGGCGATGCGGGCGCCAGCGGCGAGCGCGGCGCGCAGCACGCCCGGATGGCGCGTATCGACGGAGACCGGAATACCGCTTGCCGCCAGCGCCCCTACTACCGGCAGGATACGACGGCATTCCTCCGCTTCATCGACCTCGATGGCGCCGGGGCGGGTCGATTCGCCGCCGATATCGACGATATCCGCGCCGGCGGCCGCGAGCGCCTGGCCGCGCTCGGCAGCGGCCGCCGGCTCCAACCAGTCGCCGCCGTCAGAGAAGCTGTCCGGCGTGACATTCACCACGCCCATGACGAGCGGCCGCCGGGTGGAAAGGCCGGCGAAGCGGGACGGTTGCCCAGGCACGGTCGGGGCCGGCGTCCGGGGGACCGCCTAACCCTCCGGCTGCGGCTCGGGGCCGAGGCCTCCCGGCATGGGGCTCGCGCCGCGCGCCCTCTGGCCGCTCGACGGCACGGAGGCGCCGCGCATCGGGCCTTCGGCAGAAGCCGCCGGATCGTCGCGCCGGATCGGCTCGCCCCGCAGGGCGGCCTCGATTTCGGTGCGGCTCAGCGTCTCGAATTCCAGCAGCGCCTTGGCGACCACATGGAGATCGTCGATCCGGCGGGTCAGGATGCGCCGCGCCGTCGTCTCGCCTTGCTCGACGAGCTGGCGGGTTTCGGCGTCGATGATGCGCGCGGTTTCGTCGGACACATTCTTGCGCTGCGCCACCGAATGGCCGAGGAACACCTCCTCCTCATTGTCGGCGTAGCGCAACGGCCCGAGATCCTCGCCGAAACCCCATTCCGTGACCATGCGCCGGGCAATGCGGGTGGCCTGCTGGATGTCCGAGGCGGCCCCGGTCGTCACCTTGTCCTCGCCGAAGATCAACTCCTCCGCCACGCGCCCGCCGAACAGGCCGGCCAGCAGCGCCTGCAGCTCGACCTTGGACTGGCTGTATTTGTCGCGCTCCGGCATGAAATGCGCCACGCCGAGCGCGCGACCGCGCGGCACGATGGACACCTTGTGCAACGGATCGTGATGTTCGAGGCTCAGCATCACCAGCGCATGGCCGCCCTCGTGATAGGCGGTGAGCGTCTTCTCCTCCTCGCTCATCACCATGGAGCGGCGCTCTGCGCCCATCATCACCTTGTCCTTGGCCTCCTCGAGGTCCGACATGGTGACGAAACGCTTGTCGCGCCGGGCCGCCAGCAGGGCCGCCTCGTTCACGAGATTGGCGAGGTCCGCGCCCGAGAAGCCGGAAGTGCCGCGCGCGATCGTCTTGGCTTCCGCATCGGGGGCCAGCGGCACCTTTTTCAGATGCACCTTGAGGATCTTCTCGCGGCCGAGAATGTCGGGATTCGGCACGACGACCTGGCGGTCGAAGCGGCCCGGCCTGAGCAGCGCGGGGTCGAGTACATCCGGGCGGTTGGTCGCCGCGATCAGGATGACGCCCTCATTGGTCTCGAAGCCGTCCATCTCGACCAGAAGCTGGTTGAGCGTCTGCTCGCGTTCGTCATTGCCGCCGCCGAGGCCCGCGCCGCGATGGCGCCCGACGGCATCGATCTCGTCGATGAAGATGATGCAGGGCGCGTTCTTCTTGCCCTGCTCGAACATGTCACGGACCCGGCTCGCGCCGACGCCGACGAACATCTCGACGAAGTCGGAGCCGGAAATGGTGAAGAAGGGCACATTCGCCTCGCCGGCAATGGCGCGCGCCAGCAGTGTCTTGCCGGTGCCCGGCGGCCCCACCAGCAGTACGCCCTTGGGGATGCGGCCGCCAAGGCGCTGGAATTTCTGCGGGTCGCGCAGATATTCCACCACCTCTTCCAGCTCTTCCTTGGCCTCGTCGATGCCGGCGACATCCTCGAAGGTGACGCGCCCGGATTTCTCCGTCAGCATGCGCGCCTTCGACTTGCCAAAGCCCATGGCGCGCCCGCCGCCGGACTGCATCTGGCGCATGAAGAAGATCCACACGCCGATCAGCAGCAGCATCGGGAACCAGGAAATCAGGATGGAGACGAGCGACAGCCCGTCGTCCGGCGGCACTGCATTGATCCGCACGCCGCCCTTGCGCAGCCGCTCCACGAGGCCCGGGTCTTCCGGCGTGTAGGTGGTGAAGCGCTTGCCGTCCTTGGTCTGGCCGACAATGGTCCGGCCCTGGATCGTCACCTCTTCGACATGGCCGGCCTCAACCTGGGCGACGAAATCCGAGAACGGCAAGCCGCTCTGCCCGCTCCGGTTGCCCGACCCCTGGAAGACGTTGAACAACAGGATCAGCA
>LXNI01002731.1_pt1 | contig 11526 bp, 9 predicted proteins | sample 809091 | NCBI WGS metagenome assembly LXNI01 (sample SAMN04870527, study PRJNA318959) | sponge metagenome | biome: 01000161; feature: marine sponge reef; material: water | host: Sarcotragus foetidus | place: Greece: Milos, Mediterranean Sea | collected 2013-05-29 | depth 5-7 m | reverse complement strand
CGCTCCTTTGCGGTCAAACGAATGACATACAATTTCTTCATGACCAAACCTCTCAATAAGTTATCGACACTTATTGAGAGACTACTTTAACATCCGAAACTATCTGGTGGATGACGCACTAGTTGGCAGCATAATTCCTCGAACCCTCCGGCCCGGCTCCCTCCAAGAGGGCGAATTCTTCGAAAATCAATGTCAGGAGCGCTCATTCAGATGATTTAATGACGGGTGCGTATTCCAAGCAATGTAGCTGGCCGGTGGAGGTGAGGAATTCGCCGGTGCTGGAGTACTACATGAGTGTACAGAAAAGGTATTCGCCTAAAATCTGTTGCTCTTGCTAGTGGGTGTTCTAAGCGGCCTTTCTGGTTTCTTCCCCGTAGGCATTGTTGGTGTGGCAGTTCCTCAACCACTCGAGTTCGACTGACTGCCTGAACCATGTCTAACCCAAAACGATTCCAATCCGCTTGAATGCTCCGCCAGCAGTTTTCGTTCTGCCGGTGAAACATGACCATCGGTCTTCGCAATTTGCTCAAGGTTTGGAAAATTACAGATCAATTTGACACGGAAACTGCCTCACAGATCAATCGCTGCGTCGGGGCTTCCCGATGCTAGTGCGCTGGACCATGCGAGACAGAGGTCGCGGGAGCGGTAGCGTCCCCAGGCCTTTTCCTCTTCGCGCTGGACGATGGGGAAGGTCGAGTAGATGTAGCGGATGTCGTCGCGGTTGGTTACGCCGTAGAGATGGAAATAGAGCGCGTCGAGTTTCGCGCGGAGGCGAAGACGCCGGTCTGTGTCCCAGCGGAACGGCGGCAGCACCTCGCCAGCCTCGTCCAAATGGCCCAGGTCGCGGGCGAAGGGCACCATGTCATTCGCCGTGTAGGTGAGTTCCAGCACGGCCTCTCGCACGATTTCCGCCGCTGTCTTTGGTCCGAAGCGCACTTCCTCGTAACGCTCGGGGGGAATCACGGGGAGTTGCTCTACGATGTACCAATTCAGATGCGTACTTTGCGCCTTTTGACGGGCGACGAAATCGCATACGATGGCTCCGACATTGGCCAACAAAATGGAGCGGCTGGATTGAACACGGTCTGAGGGGTCCATGAGTATGGTCGGCGCGGTATTACCAAGGCCGACAAATGGAACTGCAGCGGCAATCATTGTCCGCATGTCGGTCGCACGGGCAATGTCCCGAAATGCAATGGTCCAATCGAGGCCGTCCGGGAGCGTTACTGCTTGCGCAGGCACCCAATATTGCGGTGTCGGCAAGAAGGAGGGGTCAGCCTTCTGTTCGGGATCGATATCGCCGCTGAGCGCGGGATTGTGAAGGTTTCCTTGGTTCATCTTGACCGAGGCGGCACGGTGATCAAATTGGTGGATCATGCGCCCAACATATAGAGGCACCCATTCGCCGGATGGGCTGTCGTAGCGGTTGCCGCCGACGGGCCACGCGCCTTCGTTTTCCTCCAGTTCCTCGCGAGTGCGAAACAGGTGGGAGTCGTTGGTCATGTCGAACATCCGCTTGTACTTCACCGGCCACGTCTTGACGGCTTCGCCCGCAGAACGATCCACGAGGACAGGCAGGCGCTCGTAAATCGCCGTGGTCAGATCGGCATCGCGGCGGGTACGGAAAATGGGCGCAGTGCCGGTGTTCGGGTTGACGCTCGCGAAATCCTCTGCCGACAGCGGAAAACAGCGTTCGGGGTCGTGACGTTCGGCGATATCCTGAAGGAAGAAGGCGCACTGTGCGGGGTCGGCAAGCGGAGAAGGGGATGCGAGGAAAGCGCAGAACTTGAAACGGCTATCGACGTCGGGAAAGAAGGGCGGCGCGCTGTAGCGCGTGCGCCGGTTCTCGAAGTCGTAGAGCGCCTTCAGCCTCCCTTCGGTCGCGACTCCCGCAAAGAACCGTGCTGCGCTCTTGTCGGATGCGATGCCTGACGGAACGAGCAGCCCCACCATGCCGTCGGGCTTGACCAATGTCATCGCGCGTTCGACGAACAGCGAGTAGAGGTTGAGGTCGCCGGCGGACAGCAACGGGTAGTCGCCACCCTTGCGCGCCATGCGCGACGCGGTGGCGGCCAGTGCGCTCGCCGTGGCGAAGTCCCGCGCCAGCGGATCGTTCGCCGTCTCCAGGTCGGCAATCATTCGTTTGCGGTCGGCAGCGCGTGGGGCCATCGCGATGTCCGGGCGCCGGGCCGCGAACCACTCGACTTGCTGAAGCTTCATGCGGTCCCAGGGGGGATTGCCGATGACCGCGTCGAAGCCGCCGTGCAACTCGGTCTCCTCCCAATCGGACCAGACACCAGGAAACGCGATCTGCCAGTTCAGAAAGCGCTCGCTTTCGGCAAGTGTCCGTGCTTGTTCGAGCAGCGATGCAAAACGCTCAGCGTACTCCGGGTCCGCCGAGTCGCCTGTCTTGCCTCGGGCGATATCGATGGGATCCCCAAGTCTCCCGTCCAGCCAGGCTACGTACGCTTTCCTGTCCTCCCGGTCTCGCAGATTGAGCCACTCAAACGCATGTAGAAGAGACAGGAACGCATTCAACGGCGCCGTCATTTCGGAAATTTCCGTAAAGATGTCAGCGGAGCGGTGCGCTTCGGCGATCTCGGCGTCGGTCAACTCCTCGATGATTTGCATGGGCGCCGCCGCACGGGTCGCACGCTTGAGCGGCTCTTTCAGAAACAGGCCGCCCGTGCGCTCCGCGTTGTCAATGGCGGGCCGCACCCAGGCGCCGAACAGGCTGTCGCCGCAGCGCAGGTGATGGTCCAGGAAACTGAGCGGCGCGCCCACCGTAAAGGTATGGAGCCACAGTGAGACCTTGGCCAACTCCACCGCCATCGGGTTCTTGTCCACGCCGTATACGCATCGCTTGAGCACCATGCGCCGGACGATGTGCCGGTCGTCCAGCTGCGCCGGGTCGAAGGTCCAGCCGCGATCCTCGGCATTGGCCATGATCGTGTTGCGGATCGCATCGATGCGCTCCGTCAGCGGAGAAATGTATCCGTCAATGAGCGCTTCCGCCTCGGCCATGGCCGCGATTACCCGGTCAGCCAGGTGGTCCACGAGGTTGACCAGGAAGTGTCCCGAACCCATCGCCGGGTCGCACACTTTCAGCTCAAGCAACCGCTCCGCCGGATCGAGAGTCTTCAGACGCCCCATTTGACGGTGTTCCGGCAACTCGCCCGACGCAAGCCGGGCCGCTTCAGCGTTGAAGGCCTCCATTCGCCGGCGCGCCAGCGGCTCAAGCGTTTCTTCAACAATCAGGCCCACCAGATCGTCCGGCGTGTAGAAGCTGCCCGAGTCCTTGCGCGCGAAGACGTTGGGCCGGACGATGACTTCTTCGCCCTCAGGAACGATTTCCTGCTCCAGGAGACGCTCGTAGATGGATCCGAGCTGCTGAACGCCAAGATCCCGATAGTTGATGTAACGCCGACCGTCGGGCGTCCGCTCGAACGACAGCGCATCAATTGTGTCGGCCATCGCCGCGTCGCCGAGCCGGACCCGCGTGAGCAACGGCGTGCGCTCCCGGTCGAACAGGCCCCCGTTGTAGGGCGGCAGGCCGATTGAGGCGTCCCCGCCGTCGATGGCGCGGCACAGATCGTCGAATGCTGACCAGTAGCACGCCGCCGTGTCCGAAAACACGTCGCCCTGATCCTTGCGTCGGCCGATTTCACCGCGCACTTTTTCGCGGAGCGCATAGTCGTCGTATCGACTGTCGCGGACGGGCAGCAGATCGCGATCTTCCGCGTAGAGGATGAACAGCAGCCGATAGAGCAGGACCAGCGCCGCATCGCGCACTTCGGGCAACGGCGCATCCGGTTCGGTCGTCGCGAGCGTGCGGGCGAGGTCCGGGAAGACTTGCCCGAACACCACCTCTGAGAGGCTGGCCGCGACCCTTTCCTGATAATAGCGGCCTTCTTCAATCGCTCGCTGATGGAAGGTTTGTCCGTCCGCCGCGCCGCGCACAAAGGCCTCCTGCCGAAACACAAGTGCGAACACCTTCAGCCAGTGTTTCCTGTCATCCTCCGAAAGGGCGAACAGGCCGTCGTTGTGCCCCGGAACGTCCAGAATGGCCGCGAGATCGATCTCGAAGAACTGCTCGGAGACGGACCGCGCGCCTGCGTAGTACAGACGCCAGTGTGCGCCATTGGTGAGAATTCCCCAGCGAAGCTTGCCGGTGGTCAGATCGTCGATGCGCCGGAGGTAACGCAGCATCTGGGTGGAAGGCGCCGACTCTTCGCCCCGTCGCCCGGAGCGGCGGTCGAGCGGTCGAAGCCATCGTTTCGACTCCACCACAGTCTGGCCGTGTTCGTAGCGGGCCCAGTCTTCAGCGACCTGATTGGCACGCTGCTTCGCGGCAGCATTAGCGAACAAAAGTCCGTCCGGGACGTTTTCACGACCGCGCGCCGACAGGTTTTGCTGCCTGAGGCTTTCCGTCCAGCCGAGCCGGGTCAGCACCAGCCAGATCAGATCGTCTTCGGTCTGGCTTTCGTTGGGTGAAAGGTTCGTGGGGAAGCCATCGAATACGCTGTGCAGATCGGCCTCAAGTTCGCCGATCTCGGTATCCTGAATGGCTGACCAATCGGCAAGGTTCTTGATCGACTCGCGAAGAAAATCCTCGGCAAACAGGCTTCCCTGGAAGGGCCGGTCTGTGATCACGCGCCGGAGATTCCGGGCTCAGACGTTATTGCGGCCGGGATGTCGGTGCGGGAGAAGTCCTTGCCCTTGAACAACAGTGATTCCCCCGCCACCCGGGCTAACGCGTAAGCGAAACAGTCGCCAAAATTCAACGCCGCCGGATGCCTGCCTTTACCGAAGCGCCTCCAGGCCTGCCGCGCCACCTCAAGATGCTCTGCTGTAACCGAAGCGGGCTGAATTTCAGCGCTCTCCAGAAATGCGTCAAGCTCGTGGCCCGCCTCCGACCCGCCACGACCCTCGACCACGATCGATACTTCCAGCAGGTTCGCTACCGACATGCGGCACGGCGCCGCAGTCAGGATTGCCGCCTCGTAGCGTTCCGCATCGGATTCGCGAAACAGGACTGCAAGCAGCGCGGAACTGTCCACAATCACCTGGGAAGCCCTTGATCGTCATAGAGCAGGTCACCATGCTCGACAGCGGACGGCCCCGGCCCCATGAGCCTTGCGCAGCGTTCGGCGATGGCCCGCAATTCTCGCGCCCGGGTCACAAGGCCGCGCTGGCGCCGCTCGCGCTCCAGGCGCTCGCGCAGCGCCACAGTAATTGCGCCGGTCTTGGTTTCGCCGGTCAACTGCGCCAGATCGCTGGCAAGCTTGCATGTCTCATCGTTTTTTATGTTGAGGCTCATGGCTTCAGCCTTGGCGGGTAGAAGACAAGCGGATAATCTACCATGAGCGCTTGTGCTTGGCTCTCCACCCCATAGGCTCCACCCTTTAGGCTTCTTCGATCAGTTCCTTTTCATCCGGTACGGGGACGGGCATTTGCAGGCCGTGGGGACGCCGGCCCCCGAGCTTGCGCCGCTTGTTCGACGCAAAGGCTTTCCCTCACTTTGGCCGGTTGCGGCGGCGGCCGGCGCCCCGCCACTCGGTTTCGCTCTCCGCGAGCCGCCGGGCCAGCACGAACAGCAGGTCGGACAGGCGGTTCAGGTACTTCAGGGACTCGGGGTTGAGTGTCCCTTCCTCGTCCTGCAACGCCCATAGCGAGCGTTCCGCGCGCCGGCACACGGCGCGGGCGAAGTGGCAGGCGGCCGACGCCGGCCCGCCGCCGGGCAGGATGAATTCCTTCAGCGGCGGCAGTTCGCAGTTGTGCTCGTCGATGGCCTTTTCCAGCGAGCGTACATGTTCCGCCGACGTGGACCGGAGTTCGTCCACGCACAACTCCGCGCCGGTATCGAACAGGCGCTGCTGTACATCGTGCAGAAGTTCCGCAATGCCGCCCGGCCGAAGTTCCCCCAGCAGCACTCCCAGCGCGGCGTTCAGTTCATCGAGGTCGCCGAACGCGGCGATACGCGTATGGTGCTTGCGGTAGCGCCGCTTCGCGTCGATGCCCGTTTCACCGGCATCGCCTGTTCGCGTGTAGATTTTCGAAAGGCGGTTTCCCACTTTGCCTATTTTCCGTCCGCAACCCCGTAGAAGGAGAACTGCACGCCCAAGTGTATGCTGCGGCCCGGCCCACGGAAACCGTAAACCTCCTCGAAGCGCGTATCGCCGAGGTTCTCCGCGCGGATGTGCCAGCGGACCCGGGAAGTCGCCTGCCATGTCGCGGCAAGGCTCGCGAGCAGGAACGAGTCCAGCGACACCCGGCGCGACGGATTGGGCCAGGGCGGGTAAAAGACGTCCGGCTGTTCGCCGGTATAGGCCAGGTTCAGATTGATGCCGATGGCCGGGCCGGCGAGCTCGTAGTGGACGTTCAGATTGCCGGAATGGCGCGGCCGGCGAAGCTCCTGGATCATGGTGTCGCCGGGTTCCGGCTCGCCGGCGCGCAGCCAGGTGTAGGAGCCCGAGAGCGTCAGTTTCGCCAGCAGGCTCATGTGCGCCTCAACTTCAAGGCCGCGCCGGCGGCTGACGCCGGGTCGGTTGCCGGCCGTGAAGCCTCCCGTGGCCGGATCGAAGACGAACCCGTTGATTTCATCGACGAGCCGTTCGTCGAACCAGGTCATGCTTCCGGCAAGGCCCCCGGCGCCGCTGGCGTAGCGCAATCCAAGCTCCCATCCCCGTGATGTTTCGGGAAGGAGTTCGGGGTTGCCGATGAAGTTGGAAAAATAGCCGAAGCGTTCCACGAATGTGGGGTTCTTGACCCCGATGCCGTAAGCTGCGTGCAGGGCGGCGCCGGAACCGAAGTGTTTGAGCGCGCTGATTCGCCAGGAGACCGCGTCGTCGAAGTCCCTGTTGCGGTCGTGGCGCAGTGCCGCAGACGCCGCCCAGTCGCCCTGCGCGTCCAGGCGAAATTCCGCCAGGGCCTCGGTGGACCGCGTGCTCAAGTCACGGTTCGGGTCGCCGAAGAACGAGGCTGCGGCGCGCTGCAGGTAGTCCTCGCGCTCATGTCCAAGTCCGATCGTGATTGAGGGCGAGACGCCTTCCCCCCCGCCGTAAAGGGCGAAGCGGGGCAGCAAAAAGGTGGACTGGTAGCTGAGGCGCAGCTTGCCTCCGCTGGTTTCGCCGATCTCCGACCCGGAAGCGAAGTTGTGGTTTTCCGAGGCGGTGTGCGTAAGGCTTGCGCGGTGCTTCCAGCGCTCCCCCAAGGTGGTCGCGGCGCCCTGCAATCCCGCCACGGTATGCGTGCGCTCCGTTGAACTGTCCGAATCCGCCGGCACGCCTGTCAGGAAGGAGGTTGCGTCGTACTGACTTTCCGAATCGGAGCGGCGGAGGATGAGGCTTAGCGAAATCCGCCGTGAAGGATCGAACCGTGCGACGAGGTGGCCGGTGTTGTTGCGGTAGCCGTCGGCCTCGTCGCCGGAACGGGAAATATTCTGTCCGTCGCTGCTCAGGTGATCCAGCGAAACGCCGAGGCCCCAGCCGTCGCCTCCGGCGGAGGCGCTCAAACCTCCCTTGCGCGTATTGAATTGCCCGGCCTCCAGGGAGGTCTTCAGCGACTGGCTGAATGTTTCGGGTGCGCTGATCAGGTTGATTGCTCCCGCAACCGCGTCGCTGCCCCACAGCGCGCTCAGGGGACCGCGAACGATTTCGATGCGCCGCAGGTTTGCAGCCAGGAAATGCGAGAAGTCCAGTTCGCCGCCCAGCGCCGGATCGCCGATTTCGATTCCGTCCATCAGAACGAGAGTGTGGTTGGCTTCCGATCCCCGCAGGCGCACCTGCGACAGCGATCCCAGCACGCCGCTTCGGCTGACCGCCATACCTGGCGTTCCGCGCAGCAGCTCCTCCACGGTCAGCGCCTGCCGCCGGTCGAGATAATCCTCGTCCAGCACCGTAATCGAGGCGGCGACCTGTTCGGCCGGCAGCGGCGTTCGCGACGCCGTGACCACGATGTTGTCGGTCAGTTCTTCCGCAGTCGCTTCCGATTCATTCACCGACTGGGCATTGCCCGGCCCGGCAACAAGCGCCACGAGCGACGCGACCAGCAGGGACCGGCGCCCATGTTCGAGGATAAGGGTATTTCGCGGAGCGATCTCCGCCGCGGATGTGATATAGGCCATGGCAACCTCCCGTTCCATCTCTTGCCTGAGGCAGGAGGGGGAGGCGCCAAGGGAAATTCCCTTGCGCCGCAAGCGCCCGCCGCACTGCCAACGTCGTTCATGCGAGCCGGTCTCCGGGCTTTCGAGCGGATTCCAGGTCGTCCTGGAATCCACGCCGCTCGCCTTCCTGCCGTACGACAGTGGCTGCCATCACGCTTATAACGCTGGCGTGAGCGGCGCTTGACTCGATTACCGTTGCGGGGGCAGCGCCGGACTTGCACCGGCTTCCCGTGCACCCGATGAATCACCGAGCACTATACCACCGGAGTGTCCGCGCGGGGCTGTATAGAATGCGCCCGGATAGAGCGGGCATTGCCGTGGCGCTTCCCCTGAACAATCCATCCAACTGGCCGGCCCTGCTGGTTCTCGCGCTGATACGCATGACGGCGGCGCTTCCCCACCGCCTGCGGCTGGCAATCGGCCGCGCGGCGGGCGGACTGGCCCTGCGGGTAATGAGGAAACGCCGGGCCATTGCCTTGCGCAATCTTCAGTTGTGTTTTCCCGAGTGGACGGATACGCAAAGGGGCGCGGCGCTGAAGGCGCATTTCGAGTCGCTGGGCATGGGACTGGTGGAGCTGGCCATGTCTGCCTGGTGTCCTGATCAACAGGTACGCGACCTCGTGGAGATCGACGGCGCCGAGCATCTTGCCGACGCTGTCCGGCAAGGCCACGGCGCGATCGCGCTGAGCGGGCACTTCCCGGCGTTGGAATTTACCGCCCGCGCGCTGGACCTTCCTCCCCCGGGACTGGTGGCCGTCTATCGTCCGGGCGGCAATGCCGTATTCGCTTACCTGGTCAATCGCGCCCGCCTGAGGCCCACTTCGGACACGCTGTCGAAGTACGACGTGCGCGGCATGGTGAAGGCCTTGCGATCCGGTGCCGTGCTCTGGTACGCGGGCGACCAGATGACCGACGCCAAGTCCGCGGTGCTGGCGCCGTTCTTCGGAGAACCGGCCATGACCGGCACCGCGCTGGGGCGCCTGACGCGGATCAGCGGCGCTCCCGTCGTGCCCTGGTTTACCCGCCGACTCGAGGATGGAAGGTACCGCGTGGAACTGCTCCCTGCACTGGAGGATTTCCCCGGAGAATCACCGCAGGACGATGCCAAGCGCCTGAACGTATTGATCGAGCAGCACGTTCGCAAGGCGCCCGAGCAATACTATTGGATACACCGGCGCTTCAAGCGGCGCCCGGCGCCGCTCATCGACCCTTACGACTGATCTGCAAGATTGCGGTCGTGCTGTTCGCGCAAGGCCCCAAATGCCGCCTTGTCATACAGCCCGAGTTTCTCCAGTGACCGCTTGAGGCGCCGCAGCCGGGAACTACTCCAGCCCCCGGGTCTGCGGCGGCGGGCCCGGTCGAAATCGACCAGCCAGACGCTGCCATCCTCGCCCGCCAGAATATTGTTTGCGTTCAGGTCGGCGTGACAGATTCCGGCGCGATGAAAACGGGCTATGACGGCCCCCACGTTTCCCATGATTTCGCGCGGATCATGCCCCTCTCGCAAGGCGCTTGCCAGCGTCCGGCCACCATCGATCCACTCCGTGATGAGATCGGCCGAGTAGGTCGGGCCGCTACGCCTGTAATGCGCGGCTATCGGTCGAGGCACCGGCAGCCCTGCCCCGCGCATGCTCGCAAGCAATCGGAATTCCGCGAAGGAGCGAACGCGCCGGTTTCCCAGGAACAGGTAGCGGTCCCTGCTGAACAGCGCAGCCTTGCCGCCCCGCAGGTAATGACGCAAGAACCACTTGCCTTCCTCGCCGATGCGCCCGCCGGCGCCGCGTCCCCCCGCGACGGCCGTCCATTGTTGCCGTTGATGCCAATAGCCGTGCTCGAACCATCCGGGAGGCGCCGTCGGCGCGAACTGCGCATCGTGTAGGATGCAGTCCTTCCCCTCTGTCCGTATTTCTTCAAGCATGTCGAGCCCCCCGCGCAGCCTGTGCGTGATCCGCTTGTCCGCCATCGGGGATTGCTGTCACGCGCTGCCTGTCGTGCAGGCTATCCGAAGCGCCTGGCCGGAGACCCGCATTACCTGGATTATCGGACAAACTGAGTACGCCTTGCTGCAAGGACTTGCCGGCGTCGAATTCCTGGTGCTGGACAAGCGGGCCGGGCGCCGGGGCATGCGCGAGTTGAAAAAGAAACTCAAGGGGCGCCGCTTTGACCTGCTGCTGCAGATGCAGGATTCCCTGCGGGCCAGCCGGGTTGCGCTGATGGCGGGCTGCCGGCGGCGTCTGGGATTCGACAGGCGCAGGGCGCGGGATTTTCAATGGCTGTTCACCACCGAGCGCATCGAACACCGGCCCGGGCAGCACGTGATGGAAGCGCTGTTCGGGTTTGCCGAACACCTCGGGGTCCAGCGCCCGGCGCAGCCGCGCTGGGACTTCCCGCTGGGCGCCGCCGATGTGCGGGCGGCGGCGAAGATGGCGCCCGCACGGCCGTTTTGCGTCATGAGTCCGCTGAGCAGCCAGCGCCGGGGCGCGTTTCGCAACTGGCCCGCGAGGCGCTACGCGAGCGTCGCTAGGCATGTCGTGGAGCAACTTGGCGGCGAGGTCCTGCTGACCGGATCGGGAAGCCCCCTGGAGCAGGACTACGCTGCGGTGATCGCCGCTCAGCCTGGGGTTACCGATCTGAACGGGCGCACAACGCTGAAGCAGCTCGCGGGGCTGATCCGGCTCGCCAGGCTTGTCGTCTGTCCGGATTCCGGACCCGCTCACATTGGCGCGGCGCTGGGAGCGCGGGTGGTGGGCCTGTATGCGGCTTCCAACCCGGACCGCTCGGGGCCCTGGGGCAACCTGGAATTCACGGTGAACCGCTACCCGCAGGCAGTGCGTAAATCGCTGGGCAAACGGGTCGATGAGCTGCCCTTCGGTCGCCGGCTGCGCGCCGGCGACGTAATGAGGGAAATCGCAGCCGCCGACGTGATGGAAATGGTTGAGCGCGCCTGGGCGCTGCCGGGCCCAAATCTTGCGGACTAGTGTCGTGACACGACACTAGCCGTTATTGTGCTGGTCCCCGGAGGCCAGTGAGAATACGGCCCCGCAATAGGGGCAGGTTGCGTTGGTCCCGAGCTTGAGCGGCAGGTAGACGCGGGGATGGGAGTTCCAGCGAACGGTCCAGGGCAGCGGGCAGGAAACAGGCAGGTCCTTCTCCGACACAATATAGCGCCGCTCCATGTTTGAAGTCGGTTTCTGACCGCTACTCTGCTGAATCATTGTGGAAGTATATGGGACGGCACACTAGCAGCCCGTGGCAGAAGCCCCGCTGCATTCGACCGGCGATCCATCCCGCCTGGACTGCGTTGCTCGTCGCTTGCATATGCCCGATATGCGCGCTCCTCGCGCCTTGCCAGGCGGGCGTCT
>LXNI01002729.1_pt1 | contig 11532 bp, 10 predicted proteins | sample 809091 | NCBI WGS metagenome assembly LXNI01 (sample SAMN04870527, study PRJNA318959) | sponge metagenome | biome: 01000161; feature: marine sponge reef; material: water | host: Sarcotragus foetidus | place: Greece: Milos, Mediterranean Sea | collected 2013-05-29 | depth 5-7 m | reverse complement strand
CGTGACGCGCACGGCGTCGGCGAGCTGGTTCATACCCGACTCGAGTGCACGGCGGGCCTCGTCGTCGAAGGTGATCATCTTGGCCATATCAGGTGGCTCCTGTCTCGGATGACTCTCGGAAGGGGTGACTCGACGTCACGATGCCGCGGTGATCGCAGCATTCGTTAGCACTCTAGGGAAGAGAGTGCTAACCACCAACTCCTCAACTGAGTTGTGCGACCAGTTCGGCGGCCGCCTCCCGCACCGCAGCGAGCGTGTCGCCCATCGACCGCTCGGCCCCGTATCGCTCCGTCAGCACCACGAAGCCCGTGGGGGGCGGCTCGCCCGCACGCGGGTGCCACTCGGCAGGATCGGCACCGGGCTCACGAGCACCCACAACGACGCCCACGGGCACGCCAGTCTCGGCGGCGATCTCCAGCACGCCGCCCACGACCTTGCCGTCGAATGAGCCCGCATCGAGCTGTCCCTCGCCGGTGATGACCAGATCGGCGCCTTCGATCGCGTCCGGCAGGCCGATCTCGGTCGCAATGACCTCGAAACCCGGTGTCAGCTCGGCCCGCAGGCCTGCCGCGAGCCCGCCCGCCAAACCGCCCGCAGCGCCTGCACCCAACATCTCGCTGACATCTGTGCCGTATCGCTCGCGGTACACGTCGACGAGCCGCTCGAGGCGGCGGGTCAACAGCTTGATCTGCGGCGGCGAGGCGCCCTTCTGCGAGCCGAAGATGCGTGCGGCGTCGCAGAAGCGAGTGCGCACATCGCAGGCCACCACCACCGAGACGCCGGCGAGGCGGGCCAGCGGCGACATGGCATCGAGCGCTCCGAGGCCGCCGTCGGTGGTCGCCGAGCCGCCCACGCCCACGATGACGCGCCGAGCGCCGCTCGCGACGGCCTCCGCGATCAGCTCACCGGTGCCGGCCGTAGTCGCGGCGAGCGGATCATTGCCCTCGGCCCCGCCCGCCAGCAGCAGCCCGCTTGCACGAGCCATCTCCACGATCGCGTCGTCGCCCGCGAGTCGCCAGGGGGCTTCCACCCGTTCCCGCAGGGGTCCGGTCACCAATGAGGTGCGATTCGGCCCGCCCAGCGCGTCGAGCGTGCCCTCGCCGCCGTCAGCCGCGGGCAGGCAGACGACCTCGGCTCGCGTACCAGCATGCTGGCGCACGCCCGCCGCGATCGCAGCTGCCACCTCCGCTGCCGACGCGGTACCGCGGAACTTGTCCGGGCACGCGACAACCCGCACGCCGATTACTCGGCTATGTCGGTCCCCAGCGCCACCAGCACGTCGGGCGACTCGAAGTCTTGAACGGCCGAGGTGTCAGCCGGCATCTGGCGCACGTCGTCGTCGGGGTCGAGCTCGAGCACACCGGCGATCGCCCGCGCTTCGAGCAACGCACCCGGCTTGTAGTAGATGATCGTGCTGTCGAGCGGCGTGCCCGCATAGTTGGTCGGCGTGTTGGTGATGTAGCTCAGCGTCTTGAACCGGTCGGTCAGCCGCGTCGCAGCTCCGCGGACCGCAGTGGAGTTGGCGACCTGCACGGACACCTCTGACGCAGCACGGGGCTGGAACGGTTCTGCCCCCGCGGAGGCGGTGTCGGTGGAGGGCTCGGCGGTGACCGTCGGCGCCACGGTGGTGACCGTGGCAGAGCCAGCGCCGCCGGCATTGGAGTCGCCCGTCGTCGGGGTCGGTGCCTCCGTTGGAGGTGGGAGCGGGTCGCCGGCCTCAGCAGCGGGCGTGGTGTCGGTGGCGGTGGTGTCGTCGGGGTCGTCGACCGAACGGAGCAACAACACGCCCACGACGACGGCCACCAGCACCAGCAGCAGTCCGCGCACGGCCGCGCCGCTGTTGGATTCGCCAGCTTGGCTGCTCATCGTTGTGAGCGTAGGGGCAAAGAAGTGCTGCCGGGTGTACCCCTGAGCACCCAGAGGCTGAGTCGAAGGCGAGGCCGTGGCCCGAGCGGCCCGTGAGCGAAGCTCACAAGAGCGGGAGGCATGAGGTGCCGCAGCCGGAAGGTTCACGTGCCCGCGCATCCTCAGTAGTTTTCGAGCGGACCCCGGTCCCCCGGCCCACTACAGACCGTGAGTACTTGCCCATGAGCGTCAGCATCGTCGACCATCCCGTAGCCGCAGCCCTGCTGACTCGGCTGCGCGATAAGAACACCGCCGTCGAGGAGTTCCGTCAGCGGCTCGACGCGCTCACGTTCTTGCTGGTCTCAGAAGCACTCGCCGATGCGGCATCGGTCGCCGAGCCGGTGGAGACACCGCTCGGACCCGCCGAGGGCTCGCGCCTCGAGCCGATGCCCGCGATCGTGCCGGTGCTGCGCGCCGGGCTGGGAATGCTCGATGCGGCGCTCAGGCTCCTGCCCGCTGCACCGGTGGGGTTCATCGGGATGCGTCGGATCGAGACATCCGACGGCGTCAGCCACGAGCGCTACCTCGAGTCGCTGCCGAGCGTGCTGGAGGATCGACCGGTGCTGGTGCTCGACCCGATGCTGGCCACGGGCGGCTCGGCGGCCGCGGTGATCCGGATGCTCGCGGCATCGGGCGTGGGGCCCGTCACGATGGTGTGCATGCTCGCCGCACCCGAGGGAATCGCTGCCCTGCAAGCCGGCGCGTCCGATGTCCGCATCGTGACAGCCGCCGTGGACAGCCACCTCGACGAGCGAAAGTTCATCGTGCCCGGCCTGGGCGACGCCGGCGATCGTCTCTACGGCCTGGCCTGAAACTCTTGCTCGGACAGCCGGATGGGGCGAGCCCGAGGTGGGAATCGAACCCACAACCCCCGCTTTACAAGAGCGGTGCTCTGGCCGTTGAGCTACTCGGGCACTCACTCCAGCGTATGGGCCGCGTCCCAAATTTCAGGCCGGATTGCGGGCGCGAGCGATGTCGAACAGGGCCACCGCGGCAGCGGCTGCGACGTTGAGCGATTCGATGCGTCCGAGCACCGGGATCGACACCACCTGGTCGCACCGGCGCTCCACGAGCGCCGACAGTCCCCGACCTTCGGCACCGAGCACCAGCACCAGCGGCTCATCGCCGACCCTCAGCGATTCGAGCCCGTCGGGCGCATGGCCGTCGAGCCCGATGGCCCACAGCCCGGCGTCCCGCAGCTTCGCAAGGGCCGCCGGCAAGCCGCCGACGAGGGCGATGGGAAGGTATTCGATAGCACCTGCTGCGGCCTTGGCGGCCGCAGGTGTGAGATTGGCCGAGCGGTGGCTGGTGAGCACTACTCCAGTTGCGCCAGCGACCTCGGCGGTGCGCAGGATGGCACCGAGGTTGCCCGGGTCGGTGACGCCGTCGGTCGCCACGATGAGCGGCGGCGTATGCCCCACAGGTCTGGCCAGTTCTTCCAGCGTCACCGGTTGGACAGCCGCAGCCTTGGCGATCACGCCCTGGGGCGCGGCAGTAAGCGCGACTTCGTCCAGCTTGCGGCGGGTGACCTCGCGCAGCGGCACCCGGCGGTCGCCGGCGAGGTCGACGATCTCGGCCAGCGTGGCAGCCGAGTGCGCGTCTTCGGAGATCAGCACCTCGTGCACCTTGCGCGTGCCGGCCCGCAGCAGCTCTCGCACGGCCTGCCGGCCCTCGACGTGATCCCCGCCGAGACCCCGCGGCCGTGACTGCGAGCGAGCCGGCTGCTCCTGGTTGGGCCCGCCCCGGCCGGCCCCTGAACGGTTGGGGGGCCCGGAGCCCCTGGTCTGTCCTCCTCGACCGCGACCCGGAGGCTGAGTTCTCCGCTCCCCGCGCTGGGGAGCAGCACCCCTCCCGCTGCGCTGGGGGGGAGCGCCCCGGCGTCTGCCCCGTTCCGCACTCATCGATCGCCGCCCTCCCCGACCAGTGTCGAGAGCTTCTCGCCGTCGGCAATCACGAGCGCCACAGCATGGGCCACGATCCCGTCGGTGGTGCCGAGCCCCTCGGTCCGCTTGCCGCACACCGTGACCGGACCGCCAGCAGCGACGCTGAGCCGCTCCTGCATCTGCTCTCGGTGCGGGGCAATCATCGGCCGGTCACAGATGACTGTGCAATCGGCATTGGCCAACTTCCAGCCGCCGTCCGCGAGCAGGGCTGCGACCTGGGCCAGCATCTCGACGCTGTCGCCATCACGCCAGCACTCATCGCTGTCGGGAAAGTGCGTGCCGATGTCGCCCAGCCCGGCCGCACTCAACATCGCATCGATCACGGCATGTGCAACGACATCGGCATCGCTGTGACCCGCCAAGGGCTGCTCGCCAGGAAATCGGACCCCACCCAGCACCAATGTCCGCGCAGGCGTGCTCGCCGGATCGGCAAACGGATGCGCGTCATAGCCATGCCCCACCCGCAGAGCTGGCCCAGCAGCGTCCCGATCAGCAGCACTCACAACCGTGGACGCTAGAGCCCGCCGCTCCCGGCGCGGCCACCCAGCAAGGCCTCCACAACGACGAGATCTGCAGCCGTGGTGACCTTGTGCGCCGCCGCCTCGCCCGGAATCGCCACCACCGTGCCGCCCGCAGCCTCAACCAAAGCAGCATCGTCAGTGGCCTCAGGCTCCCCGCCATGCGCCGCCACCAGCGCGTCCCGGCGAAAGGCCTGCGGAGTCTGCACCCCGAACAGTCCCGAACGATCCACGGTCCCCGCAACGACGCCGCCGCTGTCGCCCCATTCCGGAACCCGCTTCAACGTGTCGCTCACCGCCAACGCCGGCACCGCAGCATCGGCCCCACTCCAAACAGCAGCAATCACACCCTCAAACAACCCGGCCGAAGCCCCCGGCCGGGCAGCGTCATGACAAACCACCACATCAACATCATCAGGAACCGTTTCCAGCCCAGCCCGAACAGACCCCGACCGAGACCCCCCACCAGCCACAACGGTGTCGACCCCGCCAAGGCTGTCAGCAAGCTCAGAAACCAAGCCAACAGGCACGACCAGCGTCACCCCATCACAAGCCGCTCGAGCCGCCTCAACACTCCAAGCAACCATCGACCGCCCAGCGACCTGCGCCATCACCTTCGTAGCGCCCCCAGCCCCAGCGCCAAACCGAGTCCCGGCCCCAGCAGCCAATACAAGCGCCCAAGTCCGAGCCACCCGCCAAGTCTGCCCCGGCCAAGGACACCACGAGACAGGCGCCCAGAGCCCGAGGACACCATGAGACGAGGGCTGGGGAGGGGTAGGGGTGCCCGCGCGCAGTTATGAAGCGCCCCTCGCACACCCAACGTGCGCACGAAGCGCTTCATCTGTTTGAAGCACGGGTACGCCTGCCCCTCCCCAGCCCGGGGAGCACAAGCCGAAGAAGCGGCTACCGGAAGGTGAGCCCGCGCCGCCTCCGCCGACCACGCAGCGCAATAGCCGTTACCAGAAGCACAACAGCAGCCAGGACAACCCACCAGATCACCGCAATCCGAGCCCCCCGAGAAGCCCGCTCAGCCAACCGCTCAGCCTCAGCATCAGCAGCGACGATCTCAGCATCCAGCAACTCACCAGAGACACGCAGCTCCCGAACGCCGCCCTCGTTCAGCCGCAGCACTCCCTCAGCAGGCAAGCTCCCAGCGCCTTGAGGCACGGTCGCCCGCACCACCAGCGTGACCAGCTCGTCAAGCGGAGCCCCGGCCCGCTGTTCGATCTCACCGATGGGCAGCCCGAACAGCTCGCCTTCCAGCGCATCAGCAGTAGCCGGGTTCACGAGCCCCGAGACCGGCCGATCCAAGCCGACGGTCACCGCCAGGTCGTACAGCACCCGCGCTCCGTCACGCGAACCCACGAAGGTCGCTGAGCGGAACAGCCCGGCGGAGCCGTCCGCAGGCCGGTCGATCTCGGCCAGCACCTCTGCCAGTTCCCCTAGAGTCGAGAAGCGCTTGGATGCCGTCACGCGGAGCCGCTCGCCTGCTGGAGTCGGCTCGACGAATTGGCGGACATCCCAACCCACGAGGCCATCGGTCACAATGAGCTCGCCCAGGTCGGGCGCCCACCGCATCACCTCTTCGTCGAAGGTGATCTCGACGGTGACCCTGCCGGCTCCGTCATGAGAGATGTCGATGTCGACGAGCAGGTCAACCCGGCAGGCCGCGGCCGCCATCAGCACCGCCAGACCGGCCAGTACGCCTCCAAGCGCCCGCCGGCACGGCCCGCTGTTCAGTTTCTTGGGTCCCGGCGAACCACGAAGAGGTGTTCGCGGGCGCATGCCTAGAGGCTGAGCCGGCAGGCGAAGCCGTGGCCCGAGCGGCCCGTGAGCGACAGCGAACAAGAGCGGGAAATGACTGGTGCGACAACGGGATGGTTCACCAGTCCGCGCTGTCTCCTACTCGGCGGCTGCGGCCTCTTCGAGCTCAATCGGCCCGGGGTCGAAGCCCTCGATGGCGCGGAACACGATCTCGTCGTCCTCGACGTCCACCACGATGATCTCGCCGGCGTGGAACTCCTTGTAGAGGATCCGCTCGCTGAGAGCGTCCTCGACGTTGTGCTGAATGGCGCGTCGCAGCGGCCGGGCACCCAGCTGCGGGTCATAGCCGGTGCGGGCCAGCCATTCCTTGGCAGCGTCGGTCAGCTCGAGCCCCAGGCCCTGGGCCCGCAGCTGATCGCTGGTTCGCTTGATCATCAGATCCACGATCTCGGTCACCTCGGCGATGCTCAGCTCGTGGAACACGATCGTGTCGTCGATGCGGTTCAGGAACTCGGGTCGGAACTGCGCCTTCAGCGCATCGTTGACCTTTTCCTTCATCCGCTCGTAGCTGGCGCCCTCATCGGCAGTGGCGAAGCCCACCCGCGCCTTGCGCAGGTCGGCGGTGCCCAAGTTGGAGGTCATGATGAGCACGGAGTTGCGAAAGTCGACCGAGCGGCCCTGGGCGTCGGTCAGCCGGCCCTCTTCGAGTATCTGCAGCAGCGTGTTGAAGACGTCGGGATGGGCTTTCTCGATCTCGTCGAACAGCACGACCGAGAACGGCTTGCGGCGCACTGCTTCGGTGAGCTGGCCGCCCTCGTCGTAGCCGACGTACCCCGGTGGCGCTCCGACGAGGCGGCTCACCGTGAACTTGTCCATGTACTCGGACATGTCGAGGCTGATCAGCGAATTTTCGTCGCCGAAGAGGAACTCCGCCAGCGTCTTGGCCAGCTCGGTCTTGCCGACGCCCGAGGGGCCCAAGAAGATGAACGAGCCGCCCGGTCGCTTGGGGTCCTTCAGGCCTGCACGGGTGCGCCGGATGGCTTGGCTGACGGCCTTGATGGCGTCGTCTTGGCCGATGACCCGCTTGTGCAGCGCGTCTTCCATCCTCAGGAGCTTCTGGGTCTCTTCCTCGGTCAGCTTGTAGACGGGAATGCCGGTCCAGATGGACAGCACCTCGGCGATGGCCTCTTCGTCGACCTCGTCGAACAGGTCGTGCCCTTCGGCCCGAGCCTGGGCCATCACTTCAGTTCGCTGTTCGAGCAGATCTTTCTCTTCGTCACGCAGCGCGCCAGCCGTCTCGAAGTCTTGCGACTCGACCGCCTGCTTCTTGCGTTCGGTGACATCGGCCAGCTTTTTCTCGATCTCCTTGAAATCGGGCGGCGTCGACATGCGCTTGATGCGCAGGCGCGACCCGGCCTCGTCGATGAGGTCGATGGCCTTGTCGGGCAGGTGCCGGTCGGCGATATAGCGGTCTGCGAGATTCGCCGCTGCCACGAGGGCCTGGTCGGTGATGGTGACCCGGTGGTGCTGCTCGTAACGGTCGCGCAGCCCCTTGACGATTTCGATGGTGTGGCTGAGCGTGGGCTCATCGACGGTGATCGGCTGGAAGCGGCGTTCGAGGGCTGCGTCTTTCTCGAGGTACTTGCGGTACTCCTCGAGCGTTGTCGCGCCGATCGTCTGCAGCTCGCCACGGGCCAGCATCGGCTTCAGAATCGACGCGGCGTCGATCGCGCCCTCGGCGGCACCGGCGCCGACGAGGGTATGCAGCTCGTCGATGAACAAGATGATGTCGCCGCGGGTGCGGATCTCCTTGAGGACCTTCTTGAGACGCTCCTCGAAGTCGCCCCGGTAGCGCGAGCCGGCCACCAGGGCTCCGAGATCGAGCGTGTAGAGCTGCTTGTCGCGCAGCAGCTCGGGGACGTCATTGCTGACGATCTTCTGGGCGAGACCCTCCACGATGGCTGTCTTGCCCACGCCGGGCTCGCCGACGAGCACCGGGTTGTTCTTGGTGCGGCGAGACAGCACCTGCATGACGCGCTCGGTCTCACGCAGCCGGCCGATGACCGGGTCGAGTTTCTTGGCCCGGGCATCAGAGGTCAGGTTTCGTCCGAACTGGTCGAGCACCAGAGAGCCGCTTTGGCCCCCCTGCTCGCTGCCTTGGCCCGACGAGGCACCGACGGTCTCGCGGCCGCTGCCCGAGCCGCTGTAGCCCGACAGCTGCTGGATGACCTCTTGGCGGACCTTCGACAGGTCGGCACCGAGCTTGACCAGCACCTGCGCGGCCACGCCCTCGCCTTCACGGATCAAGCCGAGCAGCACGTGCTCGGTACCGATGTAGTTGTGACCGAGCTGCAGCGCCTCACGCAGCGACAGCTCGAGCACCTTCTTGGCGCGTGGCGTGAACGGGATGTGGCCGCTCGGCGATGAGCTGCCCTGCCCGATGATCTCCTCGACCTGGTTGCGCACGGCCTCCAGCGAGATGCCCAGCGACTCGAGCGCTTGGGCAGCGACGCCCTCGCCCTCGTGAATCAGCCCCAGCAGGATGTGCTCGGTGCCGATGTAGTTGTGATTCAGCAGGCGCGCTTCTTCTTGCGCCAGCACCACCACCCGGCGAGCCCGATCGGTGAAGCGTTCGAACACTGGGCCTCCTGCTCTAAGCCTTGCACACGGCGTTGCACACGGTGCTTCGGGTCTCCTGAGCGCAGTGTAACGATGCCCTGCCGGATCGCTCTCTCAGGGATCGGCCTCGTTCACACCCCTTCAGCGCGACGGGATTCGGGCGCGGCACCGGTGCGGGGACACGACCGTTGTCGTTTACGGTTGCGCCGTGGCGCCGCTTTCGCCGTTGCAGGCCCGACCCAGCTCGGACAAAGACTTGGCTCGTGTCGAGTCGGCGCTGCGTGCCGCAGCGGTCACCGGCGACGACTTCCTCACCGAGGTGACCTCGCACCTGATCCCTGCGGGCGGCAAGCGCCTGCGGCCTGCGTTCGTCATCGCGTCGGCGCTGGCGCTCGACCCCGACGGCGCTGCGCCTGATGCGGTCACCGACGACATGGTCTGCGGCGGCGTGGCTGTGGAGCTGGTGCATCTGGGCTCGCTGTATCACGACGACGTCATGGACGACGCGGAGACCCGCCGCGGCATCGAGGCGGTGAACCACCGGTGGGGCAACCTGAAGGCGATCCTGGCGGGCGACTTCCTGCTGGCGAAGGCTTCCGAGCTGGCGGCGTCGCTGGGAACCGAGGTGGCCGCCCTGCTGGCCGCCACGATCGGGCGTCTGTGCGAGGGCCAGGTGCGAGAGCTGCAGCTGATCTACGACCTCACCCGCACCGAGGATCAGTATTTGCTGGCCATCGGGGGCAAGACGGCCGAGCTGTACGCCACGTCGTGCCGCATCGGCGGGCTGGTGGCCGGCGCCGACGGCGAGACCCTCGACCGCTTGAACAGTTTCGGGCTCGCCTATGGCATGGCATTCCAGATCGTCGACGACGTGCTCGACTTCGTCGCCTCCGACGAGGAGCTCGGCAAGCCCTCGGGCAACGATCTGCGGGAAGGCGTGTACACGCTGCCGGTGATCCGGATGCTGGCCGACGGGCACTCGGGCCATGAGGGCCTCGGCGAGCTGCTGGGCGAGCCCCTCGACGATGATCGGCGGGATCGAGCCCGGGCGATCGTGGTGGACGGCCCCGAAATCGCCAGCTCGGTGACGACGGCACAGCACTACGTGACCCAGGCCTTGGACGCCCTGGCGCCGTTCGATGCAACGCCAGGCATGGTCGGCCTGCGGGCCGCAGCGTCAAATCTGCTCAGCGCCCTGCCGCCCAAAGCGGCCGGCGCAGCCGGCGCAGTCTGAAAGCGACCGATCCGCACATGCAGCCGGGCTGGCCGATCCGGCGCCGCTACCGGCATGGATCATGGGACCCCGGCCGCGGACCGTGCTGGCAGTGGGGCTCGCGCACCTTCGTCATGGGCATTATCAATGCCACGGACGACTCGTTCTCCGGCGACGGCGTGGCCGATCGGCTCGACGAAGCCCTCGCGCTGACACATGAGCTCGTGGCCGGCGAGGTCGACATCATCGACATCGGCGGCGCCTCCAGCCGTCCAGGTGCAGAGCCCACGCCCATCGAAGTGGAGCGGCGCCGGGCGGTGCGGGTCATCGAGGCCGTGCGAGCCGAGCTGGATCGCATCGGCGCCGAAGTGCCGATCTCGGTGGACACGACCTGGGCAGAGGTGGCTGAGCCGGCCTTCGACGCCGGTGCCACGGTGGTGAACGACATCACCGGCTTCCGCCTCGACCCCCAGATGGCGCCGCTGGTGGCCGAACGCGGGGCCGCCGCTGTGCTCATGCACAACCAGCGGGGCCGGCCCCACACCGACCTGATCGTCGATGTGACCGACGGGCTGCACACCAGCCTGCAGATCTGCGCCGAAGCAGGCGTAGGCACCGATCGCATCGTGGTCGACCCAGGATTCGGCTTCGGGTTCGGCGTCTCGCAGAACCTCGAGATGATGCGCCGCCTGCCCGAGCTGTGGGCGCTGGAGCTCCCCATGCTGATCGGCACATCACGCAAGTCGACCATCGGTGCGATCACCAACGCCGAGATAGACGACCGCCTCTACGGCACCGCCGCCACCATCACCGCCGCCATCTACGCAGGCATAGACATAGTGCGAGTCCACGACACCCCCCAAATGACCCAAGCAATCCAAATGACAGACGCAATAGTGAGACCCACCCCCTAAAGGCGGCTGAGGGTCTTAGCTCACAACAGGTGCGACCGCGCCGTCGGGCATCAACTGCAAACGGTTGCCGTCTGCGTCCTGGCTGTAGAACGTCGGCCGGCCGGAGGCCTCCAGTGCTGCGAGCATGGCCGGCAGCGGGGCGTCGACGCTTCTCAGGAACTCGATGACGCGAGCGGGTCCGAGGTGGTCGAGCATCTCGAACGGGCCGTGCACCCAGTTGAAGCCCCAGCGGATCGCATTGTCGACGTTCGCGATGTCATCGGCGATCTCGGGCACGAGATCTGCCGCATAGGCAAGGGTGCCGCCAAAGATGTGCCGCGCCAGCTCGCCCTGCGGCCCCTCACCGAACAGCACCTCGCCGAGCTCGGCGGGAACGCCTTCGAGATCGGGCTGCGCGGCGGGTCGCCACTCCTCGCTCACCAGATCGAACGTCTCAGCCTTGCGGGACCCGTCGTCAAGCTTGATCCGGCGGCTGAAGCCGCCGCCGGTCTTGCGCCCAAGCTGGCCGCGGTCCGCCATCGCCTGCTCCGCGACAGGAAACTCAGCGAAGTCGAGCCCCCGGTCGCCCGCCGGCAGGTTCTGGGCCAGGTTGGCGCCCACCAGCTCCATCACGTCGAGACCGATGAGGTCGATGAGCCCGTACAGGCCCGTCGGGG
>LXNI01002728.1_pt1 | contig 11533 bp, 11 predicted proteins | sample 809091 | NCBI WGS metagenome assembly LXNI01 (sample SAMN04870527, study PRJNA318959) | sponge metagenome | biome: 01000161; feature: marine sponge reef; material: water | host: Sarcotragus foetidus | place: Greece: Milos, Mediterranean Sea | collected 2013-05-29 | depth 5-7 m | reverse complement strand
CCCCGACCCACGCCAGCGGCCGCCCCACCGACCACAGCACAGCCGGCACGGCCAGCACGCCACCCAGGCGACGTCGAGGGGTGTCCGGGCGCCAGGCGGCGAGCGCGCGGCGGTCGCGCAGTTCGAGCTTCGCGAGCATGTTCGAGATGTGCGTCTTGACCGTGTCGGCGCTCAGGCCGAGACGGGCGGCGATCGCCGCGTTCGTTCCGCCCTCCCGCAGCGCGTCGAGGACGCGCCACTCGGCGGGCGTGAGGACATCGGGATGGCGCGGGCGGCCGCCGCGATTGGGCTCCATGGGGACATGCTAGAACGCGGGATGGGGAGGTTTCCTCACCCGATCGCCTGTTCGCCTGGGTGGGCCACGTTCTGCCCGACGAAGTGCGGGGGCGCGAACCCGCAATCATCGACATCCTTCTGCGTGGCTCATCGGATCGACATTGCGGATCGACGCCGCCGGACAGATACCCGACATCCCGTTCGGAGGTGGCGCCCTCGCGTACTCGCGCGGCGAATCTCGCGCCCATACGCAGCCGACGGCATACTGCGTATCACCCGAGGTTGGCCGCGCCCGCTGAGAGCATCGCCATGTCCGCAGCCTCGCCTGATGCCGCCACCATCGCCCGCACGGTAGCGGCGATCGGCGCGCTCGACACTGCTGGTGCAGGCGCCGCAGCCGAGGCACGCCAGAACCGGCTCACCAAGCCGCCCGGCTCGCTCGGCCGGCTCGAGGACCTCGCGACCCGGATCGCGGCGATCAGCGGGCAAGAGCGCCCGAGGCTCGACGCGCGACTGATCGTCGTCGCCGCCGGGGATCATGGCGTGGTCGCCCAGGGTGTCTCGCCCTACCCGCAGTCAGTGACCGCGCAGATGGTCGCGAACTTCCTCCGCGGCGGCGCGGCGATCAACATCCTCGCCGACCACGCGGACGCGCGCGTTCGCGTCGTCGACGCCGGCGTGGCGACCGCACTCCCGCCCGAGGTGGCCGACGACGCGACACTGCTGCGCCTCGGGCTGGGGCCGGGGACCGCCGACATCACTCGGGGACCCGCGATGTCCCGCGAGGTGGCAGAGCGGGCCGTCGCCGCCGGGATCGCGTTGCTCGAAGACGAACGCACTCGCGAGGGCGTCGACATCGTCGGTTGCGGCGAGATGGGGATCGGCAACACCACCTCCGCGGCGGCGCTGATTGCGGCCGCGACTGGCCACTCGCCCGCCACCGTGACCGGCCGCGGCACCGGCGCGGACGACGAGACATACACCCGCAAGGTGCGCGCCGTGCAGCAGGCGCTCGACGTGAACGCGCCCGACCCGGCAGACGGCATCGGCCTGGTCGCCGCGGTCGGCGGCTACGAGATCGGCGTGCTGGCCGGCGTCTACCTCGGCGCGGCGGGCATGCGCGTCCCAGCCGTGATGGATGGGGTCATCTCCGGGGCCGCTGCGCTCGTCGCCGCGGCCATCGCGCCCGGAGTTGGCGACTACATCATCGCCTCGCATCGTTCGGCGGAGCCGGGGCATCTCGCCGTCCTCGATCGCTTCGGCTTCGAGCCGCTGCTGGACCTCGGGATGCGGCTCGGCGAGGGGAGCGGCGCGGCGCTCGGCATCTCGCTCTGCGTCGCCGCGTGCCGGCTGCTCGACGAGATGGCGACGTTCGGCGAGGCGGGCGTGGACGACTCGGACGCGGCTGTGCCGCCCGAGGCGTAAAGTAGCGGCATGGGAGCATCACTTCGCGCGCTGTTCATGTCGGCGCCGATCGCCATTGAATTCCTCACGCCGCTGCGCCTGCGCCGCGTCGAGCGCTGGGACGATGCGACATTCGCGAGCGCGCTCGGTTGGTACCCGGCAGTCGGCCTGCTGATCGGGCTCGTGCTGCTCGGCATCGATGTGGCCACCGAGGAGTTCCTCCCGGTCGGCGTGCGCTCGGCGCTGCTGGTCGCGGCGCTGGCCGTCCTCTCTGGCGGCCTGCATCTGGATGGCGTGGCGGACACCGCCGACGGCATGGCGCTGCAAGGCGAGCGCAACGAGCGCCTGGGCGTGATGAGCGTCGGCAACGTCGGCCCGGCCGGCGTGATGGCGCTGGTGATCGTGCTCATCGTGCAATGGTCGGCACTGACGGCGCTCGCCGAGCCACTGCGCGCCGGCGCGCTCGTGCTGGCCCCGGCGATGGCGCGCTGGACGGTCGCGCCGGTGGCGGTGCTCTTCAGCCCCGCGCGCCCTCGAGGACTGGGCGCAACGCTGCAGCACGGCGTCTGGCCGTTCGCGGCGCCGCTGTCTGCGATCATCGCCTTCGCTGCCGGGTACGTGCTGTTCGGTCCGGAGGGCCTCGTGCTGCCCGTCGCGGCGGCTGTCGCGGCGATCATCCTCGCCGGCGCGGCCTCCCGGATGATCGGCGGCGTCACCGGTGACACGTACGGCGGGGCGATCGAGGTAGCCCAGGCCGCCACGCTGATCGTCATCCTCGCCGCCGCCTCCCAGGGCTGGCTCGACCCCAACTTTCTCGAGTAGGCGACGGACGGCGCGGCGCTTCGCATGGCCGAGCTCTGGTTCGTGACGGGCGGCGCGCGCTCCGGCAAGAGCAGCTACGCCGAACGACTCGCCACAGCCACCGGCCGCGGCGTGACCTACATCGCCACCATGGAGCCGCTCGACGAGGAGCTGGTGCAGCGCGTCGCCGTGCACCGCGCTTCGCGACCCGCTGGCTGGGACACCGTCGAAGCTCCCCTCGACGTTGTCGGCGCACTGGAGGGGGCGGACCCCGAGCACTGCGCGCTGCTCGACTGCCTCTCGCTCTGGGTCACCAACCGCATGGCGCCGCTCGGCGAGTCGCCCTCGCCCGAGGACCTCGTGCGCCTCGAGGGCGAGCTCGCAGCCGAGGTCACGCGACTGATCGAGTCCGCCCGGGCGCGTAGCGGCGAGACGGTCGTGGTGACGAACGAGGTGGGGAGCGGGCTCGTGCCGCCGTATCCGCTCGGCCGCGCTTACCGCGACGTGCTGGGGCGCGTAAACCAGCAAGTCAGCGTCGCGGCCGACCGCGCGTGGCTACTGGTGTCGGGGCGTGCGCTCGAGTTGCCCCCGGGGGGCCCGGCCGCCGACTGAGCCCTCAGCGGCGCGTCCTCGACGGCTGCGAGCATCGACCGGGTGCGGGACCTATCCGGGCCACATCCGCAGCGTGGCCGTCAGTTCGATCACCTGGCCGTCGCGCACGACGGTGAGCATGACGTCGGTCCCGACATCCTGATCGTCGATGAGGCGTGAGAGCTGGTTCATCGATGTGATCTCGGTGCCGGCGAAGGCCGTGATCACGTCGCCGCCCTGCTCGAGGTCGCCCTCGCCGTCTGGCTGCGAGGCCGCGACGAGGCCCGCGCGGTCGGCGGCGCTGCCCGGCACCACAGCGGTGATGTAGACGCCTCGCGCCGCGTCGACGCCGGCGTCCGCGGCGTTGACCGCGTTGAGCGTGACGCCGGCGATGCCGAGTTGCGCGTGCGTGATCTCGGCGCCCGCGATCATCTCCGGGATGTAGCGCAGCACCGTGTTCGACGGGACCGCGTAGCCAATGCCGATGAAGAAGCTCTGCCCGGCGGGGTTCTCGACCGCCGTGGTGATGCCGATGACCTCGCCTACGGAGTTGAAGAGCGGCCCGCCCGAGTTGCCTGGGTTGACCGCCGCGTCGGTCTGGATCACGCCGCGCACGGGCCGTCCGCCGAGGTGCTGGTGCGCCTCGCGGTCGATCCCGCTGACGATGCCGGAGGTCACGGTGAAGTCGAGGTCGAACGGGCTGCCGATCGCGAACACCGGCTCACCCACCCGTACGAGGTCGGAGTCGCCGAAGGCCGCCGGTACGGCCGCGCCGGCCGGGATGTTCGCGCGGAGCACCGCGAGGTCGTTGCTGGGGTCGGAGCCGAGCACCTGGGCCGCGACGACCGTGCCGTCGTACAGCTCGACGACAATCGTGACCGCGCCGCGCACGACGTGGTCGTTCGTCACGATGTGGCCACTCTGGTCGACCACGACGCCGCTGCCGACGCCACCGCCGAGCTGTCCGCGCGCCCGGATCTGCACCACGGAGGGCACGACGCGCTCGACCATATCGGGCAGGCCCTCGATCGCCGTGGTCGCTGAAACGGAGCCGGGCGTCTGCGTCGGGGTCGCTTCGAGGACCACGGGCGGCTGTGTGGTGGCCGTCGCTGAGGCGGCAACCGTTGGGGCTGCCGAGGCTGTTGGTGCGGCCGGTACGGACGAGGTGACGCCCGGGTCGGCGTCGTCCCCACCGATCGAGGTGGCGAGCATCGCGCCGATACCCATGGAGACGACGATGACAGTGCCGAACAGGAATGCGACGAGCCACGTTCTGAGTGTCATAACGGCCTCATCTCCGCGAGAGGTGTCGACCGATCATTCCACGCGGAGAGTCTCGCGAGCATAAAGCGCCTGCGCGGAAAACGTCATGAATCGATTGTGGGCGCGTTACTCGTCGGCCACGCCCGACCACACGCTACGGTCCTCGATGCCGTTCTCGCGGTACCGCAGCGCGTTCTCGTAGTAGGGCATGGGCCCCTCGGAGGCGGCTCGCATGCGCGCGATGCGGTCCGGCTTCGTCTCCCGCACCTGGCCCGGCACGCCGATGACCAGCGAGTACTCGGGCACCTGCTCTCGAGGGGAGACGAGCGCACCCGCCGCGACGAGCGAGTGCGAACCGATCACGGCGCCCGGCAGCAGCGTCGCGTTGTTGCCGAGCAGCACGTCGTCGCCGACCTCGCGGCAGTGCACGACGACGGCGTGGCCGATGGTCACGTCGTCGCCGATGGTCAGCGGCTCGTCGGTGTGGATGACGACGTTGTCCTGCACGTTGACGTCGGTACCGATCCGGATCGGCGCGTAGTCGCCGCGAATGACAGCACCCGGCCACACCGAGCACCGTTCGCCGATCACGACGTCGCCGATGATGGTGGCGCCGGGTGCGATCCAGGCGGACTCCGCGACCTGCGGAGTCTTGCCCTCGAACGGAATGATCACGGGCGTCCGCCGGTGTAGAGCGCGTAGCCGCCCGCCGCCGGCAGCGACGCCTCCAGGTCCAGCAACACGGACTCGACGAGCGCCGTCGAGGCGCGGCCGGTCAGGATCTGGCGCAGCCCGCGCCGCGGGCGCACCAGCCGCACGCGCGCCGGGATGCGTGCCTCGTCGGCGACCCAGTCGACGGCGTCTTCGAGGTCGCCGGTGTCGTCGATGAGCCCTGCCTCGATGGCGTCGGCCGAGGTGAAGACCTCGCCGGTGGCAAGCTCGCGCACGTCGTCGATGGGCATGCCGCGCCCCTCGGCGACGCCGGCGACGAACTGCTCGTACAGCGAGTCGAGGACGTGCTGTTCTTTGGCCTGCTCCTCGTCGGTGGGCTCGCGGAACGGCGAGAGCATGTCCTTGAGCCGGCCGGACTTGCTGACGCGCATGCTCACGCCGATGCGGTCGAGCGCCTCGTGCACGACGGGGCGGTACGAGATCACCCCGATGGCGCCGACGATCGCGGTGGGGAGCGTGATCACGCGCTGCGTCGCGGACGCGATCATGTAGCCTCCCGATGCGCCGAGCCCGCCGACGAAGCCGGCGACCGGCTTCTCGCGGCGCAGTCGCCCGACCGCGCGGGTGATCATCTCGGCGCCGACAGCCGTACCACCGGGCGAGTCGATGTTGAGCACGACACCGCGCACCGATTGGTCGTCGCGCAGCCGGAGGAGCAGCCTGGTGAACTCGAGGGGTCGCACGGCGGGCCCGATCATGCCCTGCATGTCCACGACCGCCACGGTGGGCGGCCGCAGCCGGCTCAGTATCTGCACCGCAACCTCCTGCTCGCCGTTGGAGTGTACGACAGCGGGAGACCTCGGGGCCCCGGCTGCCGCCCCATGGCAGGTGGCGCGGTATTGTGTGGGAGTGGAATATTTGTCGCCTACCGCACGCCGAACTCGAGAGGCCTCCCGCCTGTGCGTAGCGTTGTCCTGACGCTGCTGTTGATGCTGGCCAGCGCGGCCATGCTCGCGTGCGACCGCACCGCGGAGCTGATCCCGGGCGCGGAGGAGACGCCGTCTCCGCTCACGTCACCGCCCGGAACCGTGACGCACGAGCCTGTTATCCAGCCGGCGAGCATCCGCATCTCCGGGAGTGCGTCGGCAGACCCCGTCAGGCCCGCTGGCCCGTCCGATGCCGACCTCGCGCGCAGCGTTGTGCAGGTACGTGTGATCGACCCGGACACCGTGCCTCCGTTCGTCCGCGACGGCAGTGGCGTCATTGTTGACGAGGAGGCCGGACTGATCCTCACCAGCGCGCTCATCGTCGTCCCGCCGGGCGACCGCAGCGAGGATCGGTACGAGATCCAGGTCGCGACGAACCCCGTGCCCGGCGGTGAGCCGCGGCTCACCCACGGAGCGGTCCTCGTCGCGTACGACGCCGTCTCCAACCTCGCCGTCCTTCGCCTCGCCGCCCCGCTGTCCGATTCGGGCGTTCCGCCCGCCGCGGACAACGATGCAGACCAGGCCGACGAGGCGAGCGACGATGCAGCGGATCAGGCCGATGGGGCGGAAGATGACGCCCGGACGCTGCACATGCTGGACGAACCCGAGGCGGCAATAGGCGACGCAACCGCGATGAAGCGAGGCGACCAGCTACGGATGTTCGGCCACCCCGGACTCCACCCCTCGGGCGCCCACACCCCGCAGGCGGTGATGGTCACGATCGCGACGCTGGTCGGCGTGCGCGCCGAGCCCGCCGCGGGCGAGCATGCGTGGTTCACCACGGAAGCACGACTCCCGCACGGCAACGCCGGCGGCCCTGTCTTCAACGAGGCGGGCGAACTGGTGGGGATCTCGACGCAACTCATCTACGGCCTCAACGCGCCGGTGTCGCATGTTCGCCCGATCGGGCTGGCCCAGGAACTCATCGAGGAGGCACGGGAGGCCGGCAAGGACACGCCCTCGCCCACCCTGCCGCTGATGCACCGTGGTGGTGCGCCCGGCACCGCACTGCCCGGCGTGAGCAGTGACATCACCGTCACCGAGCCGCGGTTCGCCCTCGAGGCCCTCGGCGAGGGCGGGTCGCGAGCGCTGTTCGACTACGCGCGCGTCTTCCCGGCGGTCACGCCCGAACTGAACTACGAGTTCGTCGTGCAGGGCGCACCGGATGGCGCGCCAGTCCAGGAGCTGTGGTACCTGGACGGCGTGTTCCAGGACGACCTCTCGACGTCCTACAACTGGAGCCTCGGGCCGTTCGCGCTCGTCTCCGACCGGCTGGCGTCGCCCAACCCCGCCGGCCCCCCGACGGGCGTGTGGAAGCTCGAGGTGTGGATCAACGGCTCGCAGCGCGCCGCCTCGCGGGCCTACCTGGGGGTGGACCCGCCGAGTCCCTCCATTAGCGACTTCGCCTTCGGCACGAAGCTCAGCCAGACATTCGGTCCGGCGGAGTCGCCCAGGCTAGGCGCGGATCGCGTGCTCGCGTTCTTCGCGTACCGGGGAGCGAGTCTCGTCGAGCGGCTCAGCTGGATCGTGTACCTGAACGGTCAGCCGCACTACCGCTCGCCCGAGGTGCCATGGCGGGGAGGTCAGCTCGGCGTGTGGTGGGTGGGCATGCACGCGCCCGACGGCCTCGAGCGCGGCCTCTGGCAGTTCGAGATCTTCTTCGACGGCGAGTCGATGGGCCGCGACTCGTTCCGGCTCCCCTAGCCCGCTCGATGGCGCCTAGCGGAGCTCACCGTCGTCGCCGTACAGGGCGTCGGCAAACGAGGGGTCGAACACCGTCGACACGTCGACGGGGCCGCTGAACTGCCCGTCGTAGCGCACCAGGATCTCCTGCAATGCCTCCCACTGGTCGAGCGTGCCTCGGCCCATGCCGTCGTCGCGCTGTGCGTTGCGGAGGTCCGTGTCGAACAGGAAGCGCTGGTGGGCGCGATCCGCGCCCTCGGCGTACTCGAGGACGAGGTCGATCGCCTCATCGGGGTGCGAGGCGGCGTAGTGCGCGCCGCGTAGCGCTGCCCTCAGGAAGCGCTCGGCCAGCGCGCGGTCCTCGAGCGTGGTCTCGTCGCGCACGAGGTAGGTCACACCAAGTGTCGCGATGCCGAAGTCGTGGGGGTCGAACACGCGGATCTCGACGCCGGCATTGCGGATGCGGTTCGGCTCGTTGTTGAGGAACACCGGGAACACGTCGACCTGGCGTTCGATGAACACGCGCTCATCGAATCCCACCGCCTGGAGCTGCACGTCGTCGGGCCCGAGGCCGGCTGTCGCGAGCAGCGCGAGCAGCTCGGCGGGCACGACGCCGCCCTTGAAGCCGACACTGCGGCCCTCGAAGTCCGCGGGCGTTTCGATGCCGGAGTCGGCGTGCACGACGAAGCCCTGGTCGCCGCGCTGGCCGAACAGGGCGATGGTGCGCACCGGCAGGCCGTTCGCGCGCTGCCGCAGGGCCTGTGCGGCTGTGGCCGTCGTGAAGTCGACCTCGCCGGCGAGCAGGAGCTGGCCGTGCTCGCCCTGTGTCGAGTGGCGGATCTCCACCTCGAGGCCCTCGTCGGCGAAGAAGCCCCGCGCGTGGGCGACGTAGGCGGCGACGAACGGGAGGTTGGCCTGCGGCCGGTACCCCGCCATGAACACGACCTGATCGAGGGGCTCCTCGGTGCCTTCGTCACCGCATGCCGCGGCGAGTGCGAGCAGCGTCGCGGCGCACATGAGTAGCCCGGCGATCCACGTGCGTGTCATCGGCTCCCCCGATACGAGCGGCGAGTATCCGGGTTCGCGGGCTTAGGGGCTCGGACGCGCCGCTACCACTCCCGCGCTGACTCGTGCCAGAAGAGCATCCTGCGCTCGACGAGCGCGAGCGCGGCCGTCAGCGCGACGCCGATCACGGCAAGCACGACGATCGCGCCGAACAGCGCCGGCGTGTCGTAGTCGCCGTGCGCGATCACGATCAGCTGGCCCACGCCCGAGTCCGCCGACATCCACTCGGCTACCACCGCGCCGATCAGCGCGAGGGGGATGGAGATGCGCAGCGCGGCGAACACGAACGGCAGTGAGGCCGGGAGCCGCAGCCGCCGCAGCACCTGCCAGCGCGAGGCATCCATCGCGCGGAAGTAGTCGTGGGCTGCCACGTCGATGGATCGGAGGCCGGTCACCGCGTTCACGAGCATCGGGAAGAACGTGATGAGGCCGGCCACGACGTACTTCGGGCCGTCACCGAAGCCGAGCCAGATGATGAGCAGCGGCGCGACGGCGACGATCGGCGTCACCTTCACGAGCAGCGCGAACGGGTAGATCGCGCGCTCCAGGCGTCGCGAGTGCGCCATCGCTACGCCGAGCAGGAATGCGCTCCCAGCGCCCAACACCAGCCCCCCGAGCGCGTGCTGCAACGACACCGCGCCCGCGCCGAGGAACCGCGTCGGGTCCGCGAGCAGCGCGTCCGCCACCGCCGTGGGCGACGGTGCGAGGTACTCCGGCACCTCGCGCGCGCGGATCCACGCTTCCCACGCGCCCAGCACGAGCATCGCCACGAGGAGCGGCGGCACGGCGGCACGCACGCCATTACTGAGCCATGCCGCCAGCGACGCAGAGCCTCGCCGGGGCCCGCCGGGTGGGTGGATCGCCTCGACGGTGCCGTCGAGGAGGTCGGCGAGCTCGGGCTCCGCTCGCCGGGGCATCGTGGCTGTCGCGCGAGGCGCGGCTGCGACCACGGCGTGGCGTGACGCGCGCGGTGCGCCGTCGAGCAGGTCGGCGATGTCGGGGTGTCGCGCGGTCACGCACTCCCCTCCCGGAGCGCCTCGCGCACACGCGCGACGTGGTCGAGGAAGGCCGGGGTCTCCTCGAGTGCCGCATGACGGGGGCGAGGCAGGTCGATGGCTACGTCGGCGACGACGCGGCCCGGGCGGGGCGCGAGCACGACGACGCGGTCGGAGAGCAGCACGGCCTCGCGGATCGCGTGCGTCACGAAGAGCACGGAGGGCCGGTCGCGCTCCCACAGCCGCAGCAGCTCCAGCCGCATCTCCTCGCGCGAAAACTCGTCGAGCGCGCCGAACGGCTCATCCATGAGCAGCAGCCGCGGCCCGTGCGCCAGCGCGCGCGCCAGCGCGACACGCTGCCGCATCCCGCCCGACAGCTCGGCCGGGTGGTAGCCGGCGAAGCGCTCGATGCCGGTCTGCTCGAGGAGCCCTCGTACCGCCGCCCCCTCGGGGCGTTGCCCGGCGAGCTCGAAGCTGAGCGCCACGTTGCCGGCGACCGTGCGCCACGGCAGCAGACCCGGCTCCTGTGTCACGAGGCCGAACGCGTGCATCGCCCGTGCCGCCTCGGGGTCTCCGCCGAGGACGCGCGCGCGGCCCTCGCTGGGCTCGAGGAGCCCTGCGACGATGCGCAGCAGCGTGGTCTTGCCGCACCCACTCGGCCCGACGATCGAGACGAACTCGCCCGACTCGACCCCGAAGTCGATGCCGTCGAGGGCGAGCAGCCGCGCTCCGTCGCGCGCCTCGTAGCGGTGCGAGACACTCTCAACGGCAACCGCAGCTGCCGAGACCGGGGGCGCGGTGGACGTGGTCATGTGGTGGTTGATCCCTCCGCCCTCGCGGGTGGCGTGCCTGCTGCGGTAGGCTGCGCGCCGCCCATTGTAGTAGTCGTCGCGGCGCGGAGCGCCGGGGCGAATACACCGGCAGCAGAGCAAGTCGCCGCGGCGTGCATGCCCGCGCCGGCACGCCCGCCGAAAGGCCACGGACCACATGACGGAGTCCATCGCGATCATCGGCGGCACCGGGCCCGAGGGGCGCGGACTCGCGTCTCGCTTCGCGCTCGCCGGGCGTCGCGTGATCATCGGCAGCCGTGACGCCGCGCGCGGCGCATCCGTCGCCGCGGAGGTCGCCGCCACGCTCGCGGGCCGCTCCGGTGCGGGTGCTGTCAAGGGCGCCTCGAACGCCGACGCGGCCGCCGCGGGCGACGTCGCAGTAGTCACCGTGCCGTTCGAGGGCCATCGCGCGACCCTCGAGGCGCTCGCGGGGCCACTCGCCGGCAAGATCGTGGTCGACGCGGTCGTGCCGGTGCGGTTCGAGCGCGGCCCCCGCCCCGTCGAGGTGGCCGAGGGCTCGGCCACCGAGCAGGCGGCCGCAGTGCTGCCCGACTCGCGCGTGGTCGGCGCGTTTCACAACCTCGCCGCCGAGTCGTTGCTCGACCTCGACGCGCCTGTGCACGCCGACGTGCTCGTCACCGGCGGCGACGCGGAGGCGAAGCAGACAGTCTTCGCGCTCGCCGAGCAGATCGAGGGCGTGCGCGCCGTCGACGCCGGGCCGCTGCGCTACTCGCGATTCGTCGAGGGCCTCACGGTACTGCTGATCGGCGTGAACATGCGCCACAGGGCGCGCACCCACGTACGCATCGAGGGACTGCCGGTATGACCGCCTCGCCGCTCCGGGCGGGCGACGCCGAGGTACGCGTGATCGGCGTCCGCGGCATCCCCCTGGTGGAAGAGGGCGACGACCTCGCCATGCTCGCCTTTGGCGCCGCCATGGCGCAGGGCACGGCGCTCCGTGACGGCG
>LXNI01002727.1_pt1 | contig 11537 bp, 9 predicted proteins | sample 809091 | NCBI WGS metagenome assembly LXNI01 (sample SAMN04870527, study PRJNA318959) | sponge metagenome | biome: 01000161; feature: marine sponge reef; material: water | host: Sarcotragus foetidus | place: Greece: Milos, Mediterranean Sea | collected 2013-05-29 | depth 5-7 m | reverse complement strand
GCCGCTGGTCAGAACGGGGCAATGGTGAACGCAGGGGCAACTCCCGGAACTGGTAGGCGGTGAGCCTGATACATCGCTCACGCTAGCATAGGGTTATGCACGCGACAATGTATTTCGATCTGTTAGTTCACGGGGCCAAACCCGGTCCCGACTTGAGATTGGCGCTCGCAGGAATTCATGGCGCTCGCGCTTGATCTAGGGTCGGCCGCCCTCCGCGGCGGTATTACACGGCAGGACAGTCCGCGGATCCACACCCATCGCGAGCCGGTGGGCCGCCAGGGCCTGGGTGACCTCTATGTCCTGATCCAAGGCGGGGACGACCGACAGGCCGCGTCATTCGGGCAAGCCGTCGCATCGAGCTATTACTCGGACGAATCGGAGGGGATTGCCAGCGGGCTGGTGCAAGGCGTGCGTCTCGCGGCGCAGCGCACGTCGATCGACCTGGAACTGATGGATCCGGGCGAGACGCTGGGAGCGACCGGCGCCGTTCACGCCGACGACCAGATCTTCCTGGCGCAGTTGTTGCCGAGCCAGGTATTTGTGCTGCGCGACGGCATTCTCAATGCGTTGCCTGACGAGTCGCAGCCCGCCGGCGTGCGGGATCCGGTTCCCGAGCAGGACGTGGAGATTTTTCGCGTGGAGTTGGATCCAGGCGACGTGGTGGTGCTGGCGTCAACCGAGCTTCGCCGGGTGCTGACCGAGCGTGAGATTCAAGGGCTCCTGCAAGGCCGGAACGCTCAGCGCGCCGCCCACGACCTTTGTTCGCTCGTCGCACAGCGTGGCGGCGCCCTTTGCGACATCGTGGTGCTTCGCGTCAGCGTGGAGGCGTCCGCGCCGGTGGCGGCGCCAGCGGCGGACGATCACTGGATGTCAGCAAGTTCAGGTACCGCGGTGTCCACGAACGGCCTGGCCAGTCACCCACGGGGCCAAATGGCGGACCAACCGGAGCCTGATCGCTCACGCTATGCGGGCGGAGGCCTGGGGGCCGAGCCGCCGCAGCGCTCGGCCGTCCAACGGCTAGTAACGCTTCCATTTACGTTTGTCATGATGGCCCTGGTGCTGCCGGTGGTGGCAGTCCGCGGTTTGGTGCGGCTGGTGACGGGTCGCTCAGATCCCGAGCCACCGCCCATGCGGTCGCCGACACCGGCCACGGCCACGGCAGGCGGGGACGTTGCGGATGACGACTGGTCGAGCATTCGCTCGCTGCGCGCGGCGGGACCTCGCGGCAGTGAAGACATGGGCACGGCATCGACCCAGCCGGCACCAGCGCTGAGCGCCGTTGGACAGCCGTTGCGGGGCGGCCAAGATCCGTTCCGATATCGGCCGCGGCGCTCGTTGCCAGGCCCGGGAACACTGCTCTTCGGGATCTCGCTTGTGCTGCTGGCGGTCATGGCCGCGGTGTTGGTCTTGCGAAACAGCGAATCGACGCCCGGCTCGCCGGATGCGGGCTCGACGGACGAATCGGCGGCGGGCCAGGTAGGCGATGCCATCCCAACCACGCAGTCACCGGCCGTGGGACCGGAGCGCGCCGCCACGCTGTTTGCCGACGCCGAGGCTAGCTACCGCGAAGCCCTGGAGCGACCGCCTGACGAGAATCGCTCGGCCACGTTGCTGATTCTTCGCGACGCCAAGGACCTGGCGAATCAGGCGCTGACGGCGGACCTGGACCGCACGCTGGCGCCCGATATTAACCGACTGCTGAGTCAGATCGGTCGTGAAGAAGATCGCCTCAACCGTGTCCGCACGGTGGTAACCAGCGCCACCATCGGCGACTTTGACAGCGCCGGCGTGGGCAGCGCGGCGGAGCAAATGGACGTTCGCGTGGACGCCAAGTACGTCATCGACGCCACGACAGGACGGGTGGTGTCCTTCGAGACGGCGCGCCAAGGCGCTACCGTGCTGCGGAAGGGCGACGTTGTGAGCAGTATCACGGTTCAGGATCCCCTGGCGGTGGTGAATCGAGCCCTGAGCGTGCTGGTGCTGGACAGTCGCTACAACCTCGTGAGCCTGCAGGCGGATCAGAATCCGCGGCTGCTGCGGATCACCGGAACCGAGACGTGGCGGACGCCGGTTGCCTTCGACAACTACAACAACAACTTCTATGTACTGGATCCAGGCGCCAATGCGATCCACAAGTACCAGGCGACGGCCGGCGGGTACGAAGTTGCGCCGAGCTCGTACGTATCGGCGACCGCGGACATTGACCTGAGCAGCGCCATTGACATGGCCATCGACGGCGACATTTTTGTGCTGATGTCCGACGGGTCGGTCTTACGATTGCGCGGCGGACAGCGCGAGCCGTTTGAGATCAGCGGCCTTGACGGCGTCTCGCTGAAAGCCACGGGCATTTTCACGGAGATTGACACCGACAGCCTGTACCTGATCGATTCGTCCAACAAGAGGATCGTGGAGATCGACAAGCGGGAAGAAACCGCGGGCGAGTTCGTGCGACAGTTCAAATACGCCGGATCGGACGATTTCTTTGCTGACATTCGGTCAATCTGGGTGAGCGAGATTGACGGCAAGCTGATCGTGCTTGGCAGGGATTCGGTTCGGCAGTTCGTGTTGCCGACGATCCAGGACGAAGCCTAGGTCGCGCTTCCTGGCACTCGCTCAGACGCGTTGACGCGGCCGGTTACGCGCGCGCCGTTCGTCGGCAGCCAAGCGACTGGATGCGCGATGTCATTCGTGCACCGGTGGCCGACGCGGGACCGGCTGTTGAGATGGAGCGGGGAACGGGAATCGAACCCGCGTTTTAGGCTTGGGAAGCCCATGTTGTACCACTCAACTATCCCCGCCGACCGCCGGCTCGCGCCGTGCCACTAATGTGACGAGGCTGGCGCTCGTCGTCAATCCGCCGGTGCAATCGGATAACCGTTCGACACCGGTCGGCTATATTGCCGCACCTTCTCCGAGCGGCCCACCCGAGCCGCGCCGCCCCGCCTGAGAGCCGGCATGCAAGACATTCGCACGGTCGCGAACCGGATCATTGACAACGTGGCCACCGTCATCGTGGGCAAGCGCGATGCCATTGAGCTGGTGGCCGTGGCGCTGCTGGCCAACGGGCATATTTTGATTGAGGACGTGCCGGGCGTGGGCAAGACCACGCTGGCCAAGGCCATCGCCCGCTCGGTTGGGCTGAGCTTCAAGCGCGTCCAGTTCACGCCTGACCTGCTGCCGAGCGACGTGACCGGGGTGACTATCTTCAACCAGAAGACGCGGGAGTTCGAGTTCCGCGAAGGCCCGGTGATGGCCCAGATCGTCCTGGCGGACGAGGTCAACCGAGCCACGCCCAAGACCCAGTCGGCGCTGCTGGAGGCGATGGAGGAGCGTCAGATCACGGTTGACGGCGAGACCTATGCGCTTCCGGAGCCGTTCCTGGTGTTGGCCACCCAGAACCCGATCGAATACGAAGGCACGTTCCCTCTGCCGGAGGCACAGCTCGACCGCTTTTTGATGCGGGTCAACCTGGGCTATCCCGACCGTGTGGATGAGTTGCAGGTGCTGGCGTCGCAACAGCGTGAACGGCCCATCGACGACATTCAGCAGATTGTGACGCTGGAGGAAGTGTTCGCCGCGCAGGAAGCGGTAAAGGACGTGTACGTGGATCCGCTGGTGTCGAATTACATCGTGGACATCAGCCGGGCGACGCGGGAGCACAACGACGTGTACCTGGGCGCCAGTCCGCGAGGCAGCCTGGGACTGTTTCGCGCGGGTCAGGCGATGGCCGCGGTCGCCGGGCGCGACTATGTAGTGCCAGACGACGTAAAGCGGTTGGCCGAGTCGGTGCTGTCACACCGAGTGATCGTGAGCCCGGCCGCGCGGATCCGGAGCGTGGACACGCGGGGCATCGTGGCGGGCATCCTTGACTTCGTACCAGTGCCGGGCGCGTCAGCCGCCTGACCAATGGCGGACGAGATCCAGGAAATCGCCCTGGTCGCTCGTCGTATCGAATCGTGGGACTGGTGTGGCGTGGCAGCGACCGAGGTTGGCCTGGTAAGCGCCACGCTGGCGCACCCCTCCGAGGCTGCCTGCGTGGACGAATTGCGCGCGGGGTCGACGGCGGCGCGTCACCGCTCGCGGGGCGCGCAGCGGTTGCATGCGCGCCGCCTGGCGGAGCCTTCGGTTGCCGCCGCGGGCTGGCGCGCGCACCAGATTGCCGGCAATGGCCTGGAGCAGCTGTGGGAGTACCTGACGACCGGCCGGCAGCGACTGGAGATTCCGCTGGATCGGCGCTCCGGCACCGAGTTTCAGCAGCGGACCTGGAACATCCTGCGCGGGATTCCCTTCGGCGAGGTCCAGAGCTATAGCTGGGTGGCCAGTGCGTTGACGCAGCCACGGGCTACGAGGGCGGTGGGGACCGCGATCGGGTCGAATCAACTCCTGGTGTTCATTCCGTGCCACCGCGTGGTCGCCGCGCGCGGCCTGGGTGGCTATTCGCGGGGACTGGACGTCAAGCGGCGACTGCTAGCCCACGAACGCTCCTGGCCGCGAACGCCGCCGCTGTTCGCCGGCTGATTCGGCGCTTCAGCCCACCGATTCCGTGGACGGCCGGGAAAGTATCGATGCATCCAACCCGAAATCGACGGCACGGGCCGAGTGGGTGAGCGAGCCGACCGAGATGTCATCGACGCCGGTTTCAGCGTAGGCGCGCACGTTTCCAACGTTGACCAGGCCGCTGACCTCCAAGCGGGCACGCCCCGCGGCTCGATTCACGGCCGTCCGGACCTGGGCCGGCGTCATGTTGTCCAACAGTACGAATTCAGCTCCTGAGTCCAGGGCCTCGTCGAGTTGGTCGAGCGTGTCCACTTCGATCTGAATACGGACACCGTTTCGGTGAGCCGCTTGTGCAGCGCGAAGGGCCGCCGAAACGCCGCCGGCCGCCGCGATGTGGTTGTCTTTGATGAGGATGGCGTCGAAGAGTCCAAAGCGGTGGTTGACGCCGCCGCCCATGGCGACGGCGTATTTGTCCAGCGCGCGGAGGCCGGGGACGGTTTTGCGAGTGTCCAGGATGCAGGCGCCGGTTCCCGCAACCTCGTCGACGAACGTGCGGGTGAGCGTGGCGATGCCGCTGAGGCGCTGGAGGAAGTTGAGGGCCGTGCGCTCGCCGGTGAGGGCCAGGCGGGCATTGGTATCGATGACTCCCGCGACCTCGCCGGGCTGAAGCTGGGCGCCTTCCGGGATGGCGTCGTCGAGGGCCTCAGGGTCGCCGAGTTGCCGGTAGACCTCGTGCACGACGGGCAGGCCAGCCAAGGTGAGCGGCTCGCGGGCGGTGAGCGCGGCGCGGAAGCGTGCCCGGGCGGGAACCACCGACTGGCTGGTGAGGTCGCCGGCGCCGATGTCTTCGGCCAGGGCGAGGGCGACTACCGGGGCGATGGCTTCGCGGGGCGGCGCGAGCGACTTCATGCGGCGCCCGCGACGCCGCGGAAGCGGATGCGCAGATTGGCGTAGTCGACGTCGCAGGGCCAGGCGCCGTTGTAGCGGTAGAGCTGGCAGCGCAGGACGCCCAGGTCATCGATATGGATGCAGGCCTGGAAGCCCTGCGGGTAGGTCATGCTGATGTACTGGCCACGCGCGCCGTCGGTCTGGGCGCTGATGTCGTAGTCGCCGTCCACGGGCGGTTCCACGTACCAGTCGCCTTTCGGCAAGGTGACAGCGGGGGGCTGAAGAAACTCCTCGGGGTCGCTGGGGCTCACGTTCATAAGCGTTGGGTGAGAACGGTGGTGGTTCTCGCTGAAATCGTACCTGCCAGCAGTCACGTTGTTGGCATGGACGGACGTGTGGGTCGCGCGAAACGGCTTACCCGATTCTTGTGCGCCAGCGGGGCGATTGCCGCGCTGATCGCACTCGTGGCGGCATGCCAGACATTCGAAGGCATCGGGCGATCGCCAGCCGACCGGACAGCGCCGGAGCCGGTCAGGCAGCTTGAGGCGAGCCCGACCGGGATGGCCACGGTTCGGATTCCCTCGAGTCGCAGTGCTCTGACGAATCTCGGGGTTTCAACAACGACCAGGGGAGAGGCGTCGGTACCGGCGCCTACCCGTACCGACGCGCAGCAGGAACTCCGAATCGAGGACCTAGTACAGCTCGCGCGACCATCAATTGTGCACCTCGCCACGGAATCGGTGGCACGCGACAACAGTGGTCGAACGGTACCGGCCGGCGGTGTTGGCACAGGGTTCGTAATCGACGCCGAAGGACTCATCGTTACCAACAATCACGTGGTAGCCGGCGCGGAACAGATTGTGGTGACGACTTACGCGGGGGACTTGTATGACGCCACGGTGGTTGGCCGCGATCCCCAGACCGACCTGGCGGTGTTGCGCATCGATGCCTCAGGCCTACAGCCGATCGCGCTCGGGACATCCGCGGATCTTCGGATCGGCGAATCGGTGGTCGCGATCGGACATGCGCTGGATCTGCCGGGCGGTCCCACGGTGACGGTTGGCGTGGTGAGCGCGCTTGACCGAACGATCACGAATGTCGGTCCCCAGCGGTTGACGCTTAGCGACCTGATCCAGACCGACGCGTCGATCAATCCGGGCAATAGCGGCGGCCCGCTACTCGACCTTCATGGCGAGGTGGTTGGGGTGAATTCCGCCGGGGCGGGTTCATTCGCGGGAATCGGATTCGCGATTGCCATCGACGGCGCCCGGCCGGTCATTGCGGAGTTGATCCAGAGCGGCCAGGTCGAGCGCGGCTACCTCGGCATCGGGCCAGCCACGATTACTCGCAGTGTCGCGCGACAATTCAATCTCCCAGTCAGCGCGGGCATTCTTGTCGTGCAGATCACCAATGGCAGTCCCGCCGCCGGCGCCGGGCTGCGCCCAGGCGACATACTGGTGGACATTGACGGTACGGCGGTGCCCGACGCGGGCGCGCTGAGCCGCGTTCTGGCACAGTACAGCCTTGGCTCTGAGGTCACGGTGCGGTATATCCGGCCGGGCGGCGACGATCAGCCGCAGGAGACTCGGGTTAGATTGGGGCGTGTCCCAATCAATAGATAGAACGGAGGCCCGGCGTGGCCATTGACCCGGCGCCATTTGCCGAATTGCGGGAGACCCTCAGCACGAACGTCGGCAAGGTCATTCTGGGCAAAGAGGCCGAGATCGAGCGCATCCTGGTGGCGCTGCTGTGTCGCGGGCACGTGCTACTGGACGACGTTCCGGGCACCGGCAAGACGATGCTGGCCAGGTCAATCGCTATCTCGCTCGGCGGTGAGTTTCGACGCATCCAATTCACGCCGGATCTGCTGCCGAACGATGTCACGGGCGTATCGGTCTACAACCAGAGGTCCGGCGAGTTCGAGTTTCGCGCCGGCCCGGTGTTCGCGAACGTGTTGCTGGCCGACGAGATCAATCGGGCCACCCCACGAACGCAGTCGGCGCTGCTAGAGGCCATGAGCGAAACGCAGGTCAGCGCGGACGGGGTAACCCGACCGCTGCCCACGCCCTTCATTGTGCTGGCCACGCAGAACCCGGTGGAGTTTGAAGGGACGTTTCCACTGCCGGAGGCGCAACTGGACCGCTTCATGATGCGGCAGTCTCTGGGTTATCCGACGTTCGCGGACGAGCGAAACGTGTTGGCCGGACAGCGGCACGGGCACCCGATCGACGATTTGCAGCAAGTATCGGATCTGCAAACGCTGGCCGATTTGCAGCGTGGAGTCGGCGACGTGCATGTTGACGATACGGTGATTGAGTATCTGCTGCGCCTGGTGCGAGCAACGCGCGACCGCCCCGAAGTGGCACTTGGCGCCAGCCCTCGCGGCTCGCTGGCGTTGCATCGGGCCGCCCAGGCGCTGGCGGCCGTTCGCGGGCGCAGCTTCGTGCTGCCCGACGACGTGAAGGAGTTAGCGCCTTCGATACTCGCCCACCGGGTGCTGGTGTCGGCCGAGCATTCGCTGCGTGGGGTGACTTCGGACGCGTTAGTGCGCTCGCTGATGGAGTCGACCGAGCTACGCCTGGTTGACGAGGGCAATGGAGCGACCTGATTCGATTCAGCTGCTGACCGATTCCGTGGATGGGCGCACGCGTGCCCTGACCTGCCGCGGTTCCCGCCAAGCGTCAGGTCGACCCGGCAAGCCGACGCTGCGTGAGCGAGTGCCATGCCTGGATTGATCATCCTGACGGTGGTGCTGCTGGGAGCGGCGTTTTTTACGCGATTTCCATTCCTTTTCCTGGCGTCATATCTGTTGATCGCCGTGCTGGTCATGACCCACCTGTGGGTGTGGCGGATGCGGCGGGGGCTGCGGGTTCGGCGGGAGTTTGTGCAGCGCGCGTTCCAGGACGAGACGGTGACGATCACGATCCATATCGAGAATCAGTCGTTGTTGCCGGTGCCCTGGCTGAGCGTGCGGGAGGCGTTGCCGACGAGGATCGCGACGTACGACGCCATACGACAGGTGGTACGGCTTCGGCCCAAGGGGTCAACGACGATTGAGTACACACTGCCGGCGACGCATCGCGGGTACCACCGGCTGGGGCCGTTACAGGTTCGGTTTGGCGACGTGTTTGGGCTTGCCAGCCAAGACCTGCTGATCGATACGGCGGAGTTCGTGATCGTGTATCCGCAGGTCATTCCGATCGAAGCGTTCCAGGTGGAGTCGAACACCCCGTTCGGGGACATGCGGTCGCACCAGCGGATTTATCACGATCCGATTCGCGTGGTTGGGTCGCGGGACTATGAGCCAGGGGATTCCCAGCGTCTGATCAATTGGAAGGCAACTGCGGCGGTGGGGCACCTGATGGTGCGGAACCTGGAGCCAGCCGTGAGCCACGAGGTTCAGATCCTGGTTGACCTGGACCACGGCAGTTACAGCCGCATGTGGCGTGGACCGGCCTCCGAAATGGCCGTGACGGCAGCCGCATCGCTGTCAACGTTCATGCTGGAGAACCGGCAGAGCGTGGGAGTCGTGGTGAACGGGCTCGACCCCGTATACCTGGGCGGCGTGCGCGGCAGGTCGCACGAGGAGATGCGCGATCGAATGGCCGGTCGTGTCCCGCACGTGCCGATTGGACGGGGCCGCGGGCATCTAATGTCGTGCCTGGACCTGTTGGCACGAGTGGAGTTGCTGGCCGGCGAGAGCGCGGCGCAGGCGGTGACTTCGGCCAGTCGCTCGCTGCCGTGGGGGGCAACGCTGATTGTGCTAACAGGTCTGCGGTCGGAAGAGCTGTTGGCGAGCCTGATGGCACAGCGCAAACTGGGCCATCGAGTGATCGTCGTGTTCACCGACGGATCAGCAGCCAGTCTGGCCGCCGGGGCCGCGCGGGCCGCCGGGCTAACGGCGTTTGCGATAACGGATAAGGAGCACGTGCGTGTCTGGCGAGACGACCGAGCGGCCGTTTAGCCGGACGATCCTGGGCGCAATCGCCACCCTCTGCTTCGGGCTGTTCGGCGCGGGGCTGACGCTGTGGATGCAGACGATCACGGTGGGCGCGGACCGGGCCTTTGTGTTTCTGGGGATCATGACCACGGTGTTCGTGGTGTCGATGGTGGTGGCGGCGCAAGGCGGCCGACACACGGCCTCGAGCTACAACTGGAAGCACTGGGCGGCGCTGGTGATTCCGATCCTGCTGCTGGTGCGGTTGACGGCGTTCTTCGGTCAGGCGCCGGATACACGGGACGGGGTGCTGGGCATCGTGGGCGGGCTGCTGGATCTGACGGCACTGATGCTGATCGTGATTCTGGCGCTGACGTGGATGGCCGGGATGCGGGTGCTGCGGAATATTGAGCTGCTGCATCCGCAGCGCTCGGAGATTCCGCCGTCACGGCGATCACCGCAGTATTACGAGTGGCTGAACGACCGTGGGCGTTACGTTGACCGGTCGGCGGCGATTACCGAACTGACCTCGTTGGCGGCGACGGCGGGCGGAATCCTGGTCGGGCTCACAGCGTTCAACGTGGTGGTGGGATCGGAAACGCAGCAAGCGGGCGTGGTGCAGACGTCGCTGATCATCATGGTGCTGTACTACGTGAGCGTGCTGCTGCTGCTGAGCTACGCGAACCTAGTGCGGCGGACCTCGCAGTGGTCGCTGGAACTTGCGGCACTGGCACCAGGTCTGACGGGGACGTGGATCCGGTCGGCCATTGTTCTGCTGGTGGTGGCGCTGGTGGTGGCGCTGCTGATTCCGGCGGCGGACACGGATGTATTTGCCGGAATCGGCCTGTGGATCCTGGACGGCATGCTCTGGGTGGCACGGATCGTGCTGGCCATTGGTCTGCTGATCCTGAGCCTGATCGCGCGGCTGATCGAGCTGTTGCGGCCGGAGGGCGGAGGGTTCACCGAACCGCTGCCGCCCGAGGAGCTGTTGCAGGCGGAGGGCCAGGGCATCGACTTCGGCTTATTCCTGGCGGCAATGATCGTGCTGCTGGTGGGCGGTTTCTCGCTGTTCTGGCTGTTCCGGGCCGTGCAGCGGAACTACCGGCGGGTGTCGGCGCAGCAGGCCAGCCGGTCACTGCTGAGTCACATCCTGCTGGTGCTGCGGGCGTTGCTGGCGTCGATCCTGGGGCTGTTCGGATGGACGCGGGCGGTGGCGCAAGCCGTGGGCGCCTCGGTACGAGCACTGGCCGGTCGGCGGCGGGCGATGCAGGCGGGCCTGGGTTCGATGCGGCGAGGGGGGACCGGAACGGAACGCCAGCAATTGCACGCAATCTATGCGGAGACGGTGGACGAGGCATCGGCTCGGGGGGTATATCGTGGTCCGTCTGCCACGCCCGGCGAGTACCGGGAGCGACTGGCCGCGCGATGCCAGGGGGCGACGGCAGCGGTGGATGGGCTGACGGAGATGTACATGGCCGCCCGCTACGCGCCGGAGCTTGGACCGGACCACGGAGTGGAACGCGCGCGCCGCCTGCAGGCTGACGTGGCACGAGCCCTGCAGGCCCCGCCCGATGACTGAGGACTTGTTCGCGCACGCCGGCGCCGAGGCACAAAGGGCGGCAATGCCCCTGGCGGCGCGGATGCGCCCGCAGTCGCTGGATGACTTCAGCGGACATGCCGACCTGGTGGGTCCCGGCGCACCGCTACGCATGGCGTTGGAGCGCGACGAGATGTGGTCGGTCGTGTTGTGGGGATCGCCCGGGACAGGCAAGACCAGCCTTGCGCGGATTGCGGCCGCCATGACGTCACGGCGGTTCGTGGAACTGAGTGCGGTGTCGGCGACAGTGCGGGACGTGCGCGGGGTGATCGCGCAGGCGGCGAGTGACCGCGATCTGTACCGAAAGCGGACTCTCGTGTTCCTGGACGAGATTCACCGGTTCAACAAGGCGCAGCAGGACGTGCTGCTGCCGGCGGTGGAAGACGGGGTAATCGCGCTGTGGGGCGCGACGACGGAAAACCCGTATTTCGAGCTGAACGCACCCCTGTTATCCCGCATGCGAGTCCTGCGCCTGAATCCGCTGGAGTCAGACGACCTGCGGGCGATCATCGAGCGAGCCCTGGAATCCAGCGCTGGGCTGGGCACCGATGCGCCGCGGTTTGAGGAGAGCGCCATCGAGGGGGCAGTGGCAGCCTCGGGCGGCGACGCGCGGGTGGC
>LXNI01002726.1_pt1 | contig 11538 bp, 5 predicted proteins | sample 809091 | NCBI WGS metagenome assembly LXNI01 (sample SAMN04870527, study PRJNA318959) | sponge metagenome | biome: 01000161; feature: marine sponge reef; material: water | host: Sarcotragus foetidus | place: Greece: Milos, Mediterranean Sea | collected 2013-05-29 | depth 5-7 m | reverse complement strand
GCCGGCATCGAGAATCGCCACACCGACTGCCGAGTACGCCTCCACCGCGTTGTGGTGGTACGTGAACGCCAGCGGCGCCCCCGGCTTCAGCGCCCGCGCCATGCGCCCGTAGATTTCCGACAGTCCCTCGGTGAACTCCTTGATTCCCCGCGCCGCGGTTTGGTTGCCCGTCAGCTCGTGGGGCGACCGTGTGCTCGAGCGCCCGAACCCTTCCGCGTCCTCCCCGGCCAGCCGCCGAAGCCACACGTAGCAGAAATCCATCAGTTCCGCGTACTGCACGTTCCCGAAGTACGGCGGATCGGTGAGCACGGCGTCGACGCTCGACGGTGCCAGCCCCACCTCCGTCGCGCTCATGCATCGGATCGCGAGACGCCGCGCGTTGCCCGGCCCGTTGCCGATCCGTTCCCCTGCCGTCATCACCCGTTCCCGGTGCGACCCGACCCCGCGCACCTCGAACGGCCGCTCGCAGTACGCCTTCGCCCTGCGGTACTTCTGGACGATGTTCGTCCACCCCCCGGAACCTACGCTCGTCCCGCTCCCGTTCGCGATCCCGAGCAGGTTCGACTCGCACTGAACCAGTCCGACGGGGAATCCGTGCACCGAGAATATGTCGAGCGCCTTCAGCGCCATGGTGTCGTAGCGGCACAGCATGTTCTGGTAGCGCAGCAGGTCGGAGAGATTCGTCGCGAAGGCCCGGCGCAGACGCTCGTCCTCCATCTCCGCGACCCGCCGGCAGCTCAGTTCCAGCCCGAGCAGCTGGCGCGGGTTGAACAGTTCCCGGTAGCGCCGGTAGCCCCACCGGAGCAGGCGCCGGGTCTCGTCCCCCGCCGCGATCGCGTCGTCGGGCACGAACCGCGGCGTCAACGCCGCGTACGCCAGGCCGGCCTCGTGTGCCCGAGCGAGGTCGTCCTCGTCCGGCACCTTGAAGAAGCGGCCGCGGTGCCCGGCCTTCCGCGCCGGATTGTGGTATTCGACCGCGAACAGCCGGTGGTCCAGGGGTCCGCCGTCCGAGTCCGGGTAGGCATTCACGTGACCACACGCATGGCATGCGCAACGCCCTCGCCGGGCCGGCCCCTCGAGCTTCAGCCGGCTCCCGCAGCTCTTGCAGTCCCCGGGAGCCTTCGCATCCTCCACCTCGTTCAACACGCCGCAGCCGCCGCACAGAAGGACGTTCCTGGGGTGGCGCACGTTCCTCGCCACCAGATAGCCCGGAAACAGGTCCACGCGCGCCCCGCAGGCTTCGCATTCGATCACCTTGATCCACAGGAACGACTTCACCGGCACGTCGTCGTCCCCGTAGAGCGGGCACCGCGTGCGGTAGTAGCAACCGAGGTCCACCGCCAGCGCCTCGAGCAGGCGCCGCGCCGCGCTGTCGTACGCCGCGAGATCGATCGCTTCCATCTCCTCGCGCACGATCCACGCCGCCATGGGGTTCACGTCGAAGCCTTCGACGTCGCACCCCACCCGGTTCGCCTCGATGAGCGGCGTGCCGCCGCCCATGAACGGGTCCACGATCCGAATGCCGGCAAGATCGTTCGACCCGAAGAAGGTCTCGTCCAGAGCCCCTTCCCCGAACTCCGCCAGCACCAGCCCGCGAAACAACGTGCCCGGGCGTCTCGCGAACCACTTGTGCACCCCGATGACGGGTCGGTAGCTCTGCTGGATCTGTTTCTCGCGAAGCGCCAGCCCCGCGACCAGCGGGACGTCGAACCGGTCCTCGATGCTCACGCCGCCACTCTTCTTCGCAGCACGCCCCGCATCCATGCGCCCAACGGCATTGTCCGCCACCTCATCACGTTCCGGCACGACCGGCGCCCATCATTGCCGCCCCGGCTGTCCGGCGCAAGCTCGCGCACCGTCATTCGCGAACGGGCAGGACCAGGGATCGACCCGCCAAAGCGACGCGAATGTTGAGTCGGGGCTTCGGCGTCGCGCACGGTTGGCATCGACGTTGATCGGCGCCCACCCCCGGGTGCGAACCGCGGTCCGCGTCCTCTCCTCGCTCCTCGGTGTTAGAGTCGAATCGACATGGTGCCGAGCCGCCCGGAGCATCTTCGTGAATCGTCCACCGATTCGTTTCCTGGCGGGCGTCGTCGGTCTGGCCACCGGGTTGGCTGCGGACGCCGCCTGCATGGATGTCATCGCCCATCGCGGCGCATCCGGCTACCTGCCCGAGCATACGCTTCCCGCGTACGCCCTGGCCTATGGGCAGGGCGCGCATTGGATCGAGCCGGACGTGGTGCTGACCCGCGACGGCGTACCGATTGCCCTTCACGACCGCACGCTGGGACGGACCACGGACGTCGCCGCGCGGTTTCCCGATCGCCACCGCGACGACGGCCTGTACTACGCGGCCGACTTCAGCTACGCGGAGATCGCGCGTCTTCGCGTGGCCGAGCCCCGTCCGAACCGCTACCCGTACTCGACATTCCGCGTGCCTGCGCTGCAGGACGTCCTTGAACTGGTGGATGGATTGAACCGCACGACCGGGCGCAACGTGGGCGTCTATCCCGAGTTGAAGCATCCGGAACTGCAGCCTGAACTCGCGGGCGCCGTGGCGGCCGTGCTCGACCGCTACGAGGTGCCGGTTCGCCTACAGTCCTTCGATGCGCAGACGCTCGCGAAACTGGACACGGACCATCCGCGCGTGCAGCTTGTCCGCGACGCGGCCCAGACCGACGACAGCGGACTGGACGAGATCGCCACCTACGCTGCGGGGATCGGCGTATCCACCTTCGCGCTCGCGGATGATGCGACGCTCGTGGCGCGCGCGCATGAGCGTCGCCTGTTCGTGGACGTGTTCACGCTGCGCGCCGACGGCGAACGTCGCGCCGGATCGTTCGCCGACGAGGTCGTCGATCTCGCCGCCCAGGGCGTCGACGGTGTCTTCACCGACCACCCGGACCAGGCGCTCGCGGCGCTTGAGACGACGCCCGGCTGCGCTCGGTGATCCTGCCCATCAACGACAGGCTTCCTGCGGGAAGCAACCGCTCGCGACCCAGTCGGCGAAGTTGTCGAAGTCGCGCACCTCGATGCCGCGCTTGAGCACCGGCTCGAGACGCTCGAGCGACGGCGGGACGATCCACACGCTTCGTTCTTCGACTGTCGGCGTCACGTCCGGCAGTTCGGATTCGGCGCGGGCGACCGCGCCTAAGCCACGGTAGCGGGCGGCGAACCGTGCGGCCGCAGCGGTCGTTCGCCACAGGCTGATCCAGATCCAGTCGCGTTCGTCCCGGCAGCGGACCTGGAAGAGCCGGTCCCCCTTCCAGTCGCCGAGAAAGTCGGGAAGCGCGCCATCGGTCTCCCTGCGCTCGTGGTCGACGACGAGGTGCCAGATCGCCAACGCGCCCTGTGCGTGGCTTGCGGAGACCTCGCAGCCGTGGGCCTTGACGTCTTCGCGTGGCAAGCCGATCAAGGCCACGTCATCCACGCCGGGCTGCAACAGGGCGAGGGTTGCCAGCGGCGGCGCCGCGGTCAGGTCGTGCAAGCCGGCGAACCCCGCGGTGGCGAACGCCGTGCTCGCACGCGCGATCCCGTAGATGCGGGTGAAGCTCGCTGCCGCCGAGTACGGTCGCGCGTCATCCGCGTAGTAGGTTGCCCGCACCCAATCCCGCGTCTCCGGTTCGGTCAGGCAGAACGGCAGCAGCCGGTAGTTCGGATCCTGGTTCAGCTGGGCGACGTACCGCGCACCGGTGTAGGCCGCGCGGCAGGCGGTGAGAAAGTCGGCGTTCCGGGCGCTGTTGCGCGCGCAGAAGGCGGCGAGTTCCGCGACGTCCGTCAACAACGCCGGCAACGCGGTTTCGGGCGCCGTCGGGGCGGATCTCGCACGTCGAATCCGCGCCAACCACGCGTCGAGCTGGTCGGGCCGACCGGCCAACGGCGTGCAGAGAAAGCCGTCGCCCGGTTGGTCGCCCGCGGTTGCGTCCTCGCAGGTACGGTCGGGAAAGCAGCCGGCGTCCACCCATTCGCTGAATCGCGCAAAGGCCTTGATCTCGGCGCCGGCGATTCGCGTGACGGCGTCGCGCAAGCCCGCCGTCACGACGGTGACCGTGCGCCCGGCGACAGTCGGTGTCGGCACGCTGCCAAGGAGGCCGCCGTAGGATGGCAGGCCGTCGGCGATCGCGGCGTAACGGGCCGCGAAAGCCGCTGCCGCCCCGGGTGTTTGCCAGCGCGTCACCCAGGCCAGTTCGTCGTCGCCGTCACCGGGGCAGGACAGATGGACGAAACGGTCGCCACGCCAGGCTTCGAGCAACGCCGGCAGCGACTCCGCGGTCGCCTCGGCATCACCGTGCTGGCGGAGCAGCCCCCAGATGCCCACGACCCCCGCGGTGTTTCGTAGGCCGGGCGTGCAGCCATCGAGCGGCAGTTGCTCGGGCAGGCGAACGAAGTCGATGGCGGTGTCGGCCAAGGAGGGGCGTAGCACGGCAAGCGTCGACAGCGGCGGTTCGCGCAGCACGCGGTCCATGCCGTTCCGGCCATGGGCGAGCACTTCGCGCAGGGCCGGTTCCGTGCCGAAGACGTGCGGGAAGGCCTCGAGCGCCGAGTGGCCGTCTGGTTGCCACGCCCACCACTTCGCGTGACTGGACGTGGCCCGCTCAGGGTCCATGCTGCACAGCATCGTCCGTCGGGCCGGATCGAACGACCACCCGACCACGTGGGCATCGCCTTCGATGGCGGAGTTGGCGGCGGCTGCGAGGTCGCGGTTGCGCCACAGGTGGATGGCGCGCAGGGCGGGGAAGTGTTGGTGCTGCAGGGCGTGGACCGCCTCGTGGGCGATCGTTGCGGCGGCGGTCGCATCGGTGAAATCGCGCACGAACAGCACGTTCCGTTCCGGATCGTACAACCCGGCCGGGCGGGCGAAACCGCGCTTGGACGTGCCGCCGCCTCCGGAGGCGATGTCTTGCGCGCAATAGGCGCCCAGCGCGCACCAGCCTTCGCGCCACATCCGGGCGTGGTCCGCCTCCCAGGTGACGCTGCCGATCCCGGGCGTGTAGCCGCCCTGGAATGCGTCCATCGGGAGGACTCTGAGCGGCGCCTTGAGATCGAGCCCCCGGATGGCGCAGGTCGCGGAGATCGTGTCCGCGACGTTGCGGCGCCAGGCCTCGTCCTGCTGCGCCAAGGCGCCGACCGACCAAGCCGCGACAATGCACAGCACGGCCTTTTGCTCGCGCCAGCGCATTGTCTGGGCGCATCGCCCGGCGGCGACGCGAATCAAGGCGGACCGCAAGCGGTCCGATGCTGCGCGTCCCGGATTCGTCACGGCTCCTGGCGATCTGCCGGGCGTCAGGCGAACTCGTAGTCGCCGGGCTCCGGAGCGCGCGTCTGGTGCCAGAACTCGAGCAGCGTGAAAGGCCAGTTCTGGGTCACCCGGCCGTTTTCGTTCTTGTACCAGCTACTGACGTTGTCGGAGCCCCAGGCCATGTCGAGATTGCCGGCATCGATCTTCTGGTTGTAGGCATCGTGCACGTCTTGCCGGCAGTCCATCGCGGCCTTGCCGTCGGCGATCAGGAGCTTGAGGCAGCCCATGATGTAGCGCACTTCGCATTCCGAGAAGAAGATGATGCTGCCGTTGACGACGATGTTCGTGTTCGGCCCGTAGCAGCAGAACAGGTTGGGATAGCCCGGCACGACGACGCCGAGATAGGCCCGCGGATCGGTGCCCCAACGTTCCCGCAGCTCCACGCCGCCCCGGCCGTAGATCTTCATCGGGAAGAGGATCCGGCTGGCATGGAAGCCGGTCCCGTAGACCAGGACGTCCGCTTCGATCCGACGACCGGACGCGGTCTGCACCCCGTCCGCCAGGATCCGGGCGATCGGGTCGGTCACGAGTTCGACGTTGTCGCGCTTGAGTGCGCGGAACCAGTGTCCGTTGTCCACCAGCATGCGCTTGCCGGCAGGCGGATAGGCGGGCACGCACTTCGCGAACAGGTCCGGATCGTCGCCCACCATGCGTTCGACGTTGGCCGTCAGCATCGCGCGCAACTGGTCGTTGGCTTCGCTGACGGACCGGTCGGTCTCGTTCCAGGCCGGATCGCGCTTGACCATGGACAGCAGGCCTTCGCCGGTGGTCCAGAACATCCAGAACCGGAACCACTTGGCGTAGAACGGCACGTGGTTCAGGAGCCAGTGCTTGCCGTCGCTGATGGCGTCGTGGTACTCGGGGCGCGGTGCGACCCAAGGTGGCGTGCGCTGGAAGACGGTCACGCGATCGGCGATCCGGGCGAGTTCGGGGACCGTCTGGAAGGCGCTCGCGCCCGTGCCGATCACGATGATGCGCTTGTCTTCGAGGTCGTGCTCGGATTCCCACTGCGCGGTGTGGAAGGCCGGTCCGTGGAAGCTGCCGAGACCTTCGATGGCGGGGAGTTTGGGCCGGTTCAGTTGGCCGACCGCGGTGACGACGGCGTTCGCGGTGATGGTGTCTTCGCCGTCGGCGCCGCGGACCTTGACCTGCCATTGGCCGCCTTCCTGGTAGCGGGCCTCGATCACTTCGGTGGAAAGACGGATGTTGTCGCGGATCCCGAACTCGGTGGCGATGCGGTCGAAGTAGTCGAGCAGGACATCCTGGCGCGAGAAGTGCTGCGGCCAGTCGTTGGGGGCGAAGGAGTACGAATAGGTGTGGTTCGGGCTGTCCACGCGACAACCCGGATAGCGGTTCTCGAACCAGGTGCCGCCGACATTGGCGTTCTTGTCGACGACGGTGTAGGAGATGCCGGCCTGTTTGAGCTTGATGGCCGTGAGGATGCCCGACATTCCGGCGCCGACCACGACCACGTGGAAGTCCCGGCGCCGGTCGTCCGGCACGTCGTCGAAGGGCACGCGGTACGGATCCTCGTCGTACACCTTGAGTTCGGACACGAGGAAGTCGCCGTAGCTCGCATCGAGTTCGCGGCCGACGATGAAGTCCACCATGTCCTGGACCAGTTCGACCGGCGGCGCCGGCAGGGGCGGGCAGCCCGCATCCCGGTACGCGATGAGCGCCTCGAGGGCGCGGGCCCGGACCTCGGCCTGGTCGCCTTCGGAGATTCCTCCCTGGGGATCGCCGAACAGTTCGCTGACCGGGCGGGCGCTGCCGCGGATCAGCGACGCATCGCCCGTGAGGTGAACCAGCGCGTTGATCAGCGACGGTACATGGGCCTCGGCGAGGGCGGCCTCGATGGCGGCGTCGTCCGCCGTGATCGGCCTGTGCGACTCCTGCATGCGTGTACCCCGATGGCCGTTTGAACGCGCCCGATCCTATCGCAAGGGACCAGGGCCGCGGGAAGATTCCGGCCGCAGCCCGACGGTTGTATTGCAGGCCACGGATGGTTTCAAATACCGCGCTCTCTACTGGCTTGCAACATCGTGGGAAATCGCAATGAGTGAATTCGAAGGCAAGGTGGTCATCGTGACCGGTGCCGGCAACGGCCTGGGTCGGAGCCACGCCCTCGCGTTTGGCGCGCGGGGCGCCAAGGTGGTGGTCAACGACCTCGGAGGCTCCGTGCACGGAGACGGCCAGTCGGACGCCGCCGATGCCGTGGTCGAGGAGATCAAGGCCGCCGGTGGCCAGGCGGTCGCCAACAAGGCGTCCGTGGCGGACAGGGACGGCGCGAAAAGCATTGTCGACGATGCCCTCAGCGCCTTCGGCACCATCGACATCGTTGTGAACAACGCCGGCATCCTGCGCGACAAGTCGTTCAAGAACATGACCTTGGACGAGTTCGACCTCGTCATCGACGTGCATCTGCGCGGCACCGCCTACGTCACGCGGTTCGCTTGGCCGGTGATGTACGAGAAGAACTGGGGCCGCGTGGTGTTCACCAGTTCCACTTCGGGCATTTTCGGCAACTTCGGGCAGGCGAACTACGGTGCTGCGAAGATGGCCATGCTCGGCCTCATGAACGTCCTCGCCATCGAAGGCGCGACGCACAACGTGCGGGTGAACTGCCTGGCGCCGGGCGCAGCGACGAGGATGACGGCCAGCGTGCCGGGCTCGACGATCGACATGTCCAGTCCACCGCCGCAGATGAGCCCGGCGCTCGTCACGCCGGCCGTGCTCTACATGTGCAGCGAGGACGCGCCGTCGGCGCACACCATCCACGCTGCGGGCGGCCGCTTCTCGCGCTCGCAGACGTTCACCAACGAAGGTGTCTCGCTTGGACTCGAAGCGAACTACGAGGACTTGACGGACGAGGTCGCGAAGGTCGTTGACATGGGTGCGGCGGACGCCTTCGATCCGTTGGCCCGGCGTCGGCGCGGCTGATCGCCACGGTGCCGCGATTCGCCCCGGATGCGGGGTGGTTGGCGGCTGATCATCGACGCGTACGGTCGGTAGCCCGTAGGCCGCCGCGACGAGCGAGTCGACGACGGTCCCGCACTCGGGCCGTCTTGCGTCAAGTTGACAACCTATTGAGCCGCAAACGAAAATCGGCCAGTTGGCGCTACGGGGGGCGCGTGCAGTGGCGGCTACTCGAACGACCCGGTCGCTCGATCGGTTCCCGGACGGCTGGTGCCTGATCGAACCGCGCGCAGACATCCGTTCAGGCAATGCGCCCGAGACCGACGTGGCAGTGCGGAGTCCCGGCAATGGATGACGGCGCGCGAGAGATGACCATCGCCGAGGAACTGATCCTGCTGTTGCTGAAGGACGATACCGGCTTCGTGGCGCCGATTCCCGAGTGGCGCATGTCGTGCGCCCTCGTCGGCGCAGTCCTGTTGGATCTGTCGTTCAAGAACCGGATCGACACGGACCTGGAGACGTTGAGCGTCGTCGACCCGACGCCTACCGGGGACGAGCTGCTCGATCCAACGCTGCTGACCATTGCCGAAGAAGCCGGTCGGCACAGCCCGCGATTCTGGGTTGAGCGCCTGGCCGCCCGGGCCGACGACATCAACGAGCTCGTGTTCGACCGTCTCGTGCAGCGCGACATCCTCGAACACGACAGTGCGGGGTTCTGGTCGCTGTCGGGCAAGGTCGCGCGGTCCGGACGATACCCGTTGGTCGACGGTGCCCCCGGCGAGGAAGTCCGCGGCCGGGTCATGCGCACGTTGTTCGACGAAGAGATACCGGATCCCCACGATGTCACGGTGATCGGCCTTGTGCGCGCTTGCGAGGGCTTCCGCGCACTCTTGACGCCGGAGGAATACGACGAGGTCGAAGAACGCATCGAGCTGATCGCGGGCATGGACCTGTTCGGTCGCGCAGTGCTGGCAGCCGTTCGCAGTTCGTACTCGCCGCCGGCCAGGGTGCGCCGCGCGGGCGGCGAGCCGTTGCCGCGAGTCGGCCTATGGGACTGCTTGACCTCGGCATCCTTCCGTGCCGGCAACCTGCCGAAGTTCTTCGCCGAGCAAGCCGAGCGGCACGGTCCGGCGTACGCCCTCAGCCTCCCGGGCAAGGAACTCGTCATCCTGGCCGGCGCGGAAGTGAACCAGTGGGTCGGACGCAAGGGACGCCTGCATCTACGCACCCGCGACTACCTCGAGGATTTCCAGGGCGCGTGGGGCACGGCGCGGTCGATCGCCAGCATGGACGGCGCGGATCACTACCGCATGCGCAAGTCCGCGCGCGCCGGCAACTCTCGCGCCGTGGTGGAGGACCGACTTGCCGAGGTGTTCTCGCTGGGCCGCGCGAGCTTTCGGCAATGGGGCGAGGACGAGGTGCTGCCGGGCGAAGTGACCTGCCAGCGCTTCATCGGTCAGCAGATTGCGCGCCTGAGTACCAGCATCGATCCGTCCGTGGAGATTCTCGATGGTCTGCTCGCCTTCGAGTGGCGGGCCTTGCTGGTGTACGTGCTCGGCGTCCTCCCGCCAATCACGCTGAAGACCCCTGCGATGCGGCGCGCGCACAAGGCCGTGCTGAAACTGTATGCGCAGATTCATGCCGACCACTCGCCCGCCAAACGTGAGAACAAGCGCCGCGACCTCGTGGACGACTTGCTGGACCTGCATCAATCGGACCCGCAATTCCTGCCGGAGACGGACCTCGAGTTCGCTTTCATCGCGCCGCTGATCGCCGGCCACTACGTGGGCAGTGCCATGAGCTTCCTGCTCTATGAACTGATGGCCAACCCCGATCTGCACAAGCGCGTGGCCGAAGAGGCGGACGCACTGTTCGCGAACGGCGACCCCGTCGCGACCGACTTCGATCTGCAGTCGATCGACGTGGCCCACCGGTTCGTGATGGAGAACCTGCGTCTGCATCCGGTGATCCCGGTGCACAACCGTACGGCGGCGAACGCCTTCGAAGTGGAAGGCCGACGCATTCCGGCGCGAAGCACGATCCTGATGGCCTTTACGGCCTCGCACTATATGGACAAGTACTTCAAGGATCCGGAGAGGTTCGACATCGAACGCTACCTGCCGCCGCGCAACGAACACCGCCAGCGTGGCGCCTATCAGCCGTTCGGCACCGGGACGCACACCTGCCTGGGATCGCGCTTCACCGAGTTGATGATGGTCGCCGACCTATTGCTGATCGCCCATCACCTCGAACTGGAGATGGTGCCGCAGAACTACAAGCTGAAACTGAGTCCCGTACCCAAATTCAGCCCGAACAAGGGGTTCAAGTTCCGCGTCAAGCGCGTCAGGCATCCGATCCCGTCGTAGCGGGGCTCCGCCCCAATCCAGGCGGACCGCAAGCGGTCCGACCGCCAAGGTCCGACGGCCAGAAACTTCGCCCAACTGCACAGCTGAACCGCGGTCACGCGAGCTAAGGTGGCGGTGTCTCCGCGCGGTCTCGAGTAGGTCAGGTCCGGGATTCGCGGTCGTGAGCCGGCCAAGGATCGAGTCCTCGAGGATGGCGTTGGCCTCTCCCGCGGAAATGACGTCCGCATCGACGTCCGCGGTGACCGTCACCACCCGTTGGCTGTCCTGGCGTCGAATTGCGGGCGGCGACGTTCCCATCGTCACCAGGGCGACTTGGCTGAGTGGCACTTCGGCCCCGGACGGCGTGCGCACCAGGTAGCTCTCGATGTCCGTGATGGCATTGCGCTCGGTAGCCGGCAAGCGGACGTAGACGCGGAATTCCTCTCGTCCACGCTGCACGCGAACCGCTTCGGCGCCGAAGAAGGCGGCACGCGCCTGCAGCGCCATGTCCTCCAACGTCAGCCCGAGCGTTCGCGCCTCGGGACGTAGCGCCGCGATCGGACCGCCGGGTTCCCCACGGCGTAGTCGACCTGGCTCATTGCGTCGGCGATGTCCCGGTGCGCACCGCCATGCCGTCGGTGGCGAACTGCAGGCCGCCGACGATGACCGCCAGGCCGCCCGCCAAGGCGCCGGTGACGTAGGCTTCGTCGTTGCTCCGCTGCAGGACGTCCACGGAAACGATGCGCACGGTGTCGTCGTCGTCCACGGTCCAGACCTGGTTGCCGGGCTGCAGCGCCGCACGGGGCAGGCGGAAGTAGTCGGACGGCGCCCGTCCCCGGACCTCCACGGCGACGAACTTCCCGACCAGGAGCGGCGGGCGCCCATCGAGCCGGGTGTTCGAACCGATCGGCGTCCCCGGCGTGAACGGGTCGGGCACCTCGACGATCACATCGATGGTCCGCGTCTTGTCGTCCAGGG
>LXNI01002725.1_pt1 | contig 11543 bp, 16 predicted proteins | sample 809091 | NCBI WGS metagenome assembly LXNI01 (sample SAMN04870527, study PRJNA318959) | sponge metagenome | biome: 01000161; feature: marine sponge reef; material: water | host: Sarcotragus foetidus | place: Greece: Milos, Mediterranean Sea | collected 2013-05-29 | depth 5-7 m | reverse complement strand
CCAGGCGGCCGTGGCCTTCGAGCTGTGGACCGGGACCGAGGCGCCCGTGGAGGCAATGCGCCAAGCCGCCACCGGCGCCTAGAGAGCCCGCACTCCCGATCCCTATCGTGCGGGGGTGAACGCGGCGGCTCTCTTAGGGGCTCTGCTCGGCGGCGCGGTCGCCGGCCGGGTGGCGGCCGCGGTGGCCGATCACTTCGCTCCGCCACGCGGCGCTAGCCGAGCCTCGTGGCCCAAGCGCTGGTGCTGAGCTGCCTGATCGGACTGGCCATGGCCCTCGTGCTGGGACTGGTCCGTCGGCGCGGCCGCCAGCATCAGCCCGGTGTCGGCCCAGGGGCCGGCCCTGCGCCGACCAGGCTGCTCGACACGGCTTTCCCGTTCGGCCCCGGGTTGGCCGCGGGCACGATGATCGCCGTCCTCTTCCCGGAGGTGCTGCTCCTCTAGAGCCCCGGGGCAGGGGCCTGGACCAAGAGACGCGTGGCAGCGCGTCGCTAGGCTGCTCGGGTGTCCTCGACCACCCCCGATACCCATGTCGTCAGTGTCGAGCTGGGCGACCGCTCCTACGACGTCCACGTGGGAGCCGGGGTCCGGGCCCGCCTCAGTTCAGTCGTCCCGACCGGTGCCCGCCGCGCCGCGGTCATCACGCAGCCCAACGTCGGCTGGGACGTCGAGAGCGGAATCGACCAGTCCGTTCTGGAGGTTCCCGACGGCGAGGAAGCCAAGTGTCTGGCCGTGGTCGAGCGGCTGTGCCGGGCCATGTCGTCGGCGGGGTTCACCCGCTCCGACGTGATCGTTGCCGTCGGCGGCGGGGTCGTCACCGACGTCGCGGGTTTCGTAGCCGCGGTCTACCACCGGGGCATGCGGTACGTGTCGGTGCCCACGACGCTGTTGGGCCAGGTGGATGCGGCCATCGGCGGGAAGACCGGTGTGAACCTGCCGGAGGGCAAGAACCTCGTGGGCGCCTTCTGGCAGCCCCACGCCGTGCTGTGCGACACCGACGTTCTGGCCACGCTGCCGCCGCGGGAGATGCGCAGCGGCCAGGGAGAGCTGTCCAAGTACCACTTCCTCGGCGGCGACGACCTGGACGCCCTCGACCTGACGCAGCGGATCGCGGCCGCAGTGCGGATCAAGGCCGATGTGGTCGCCGCGGACGAGCGCGAGGGAGGGCGCCGGGCCGTCCTCAACTACGGCCACACCCTGGCTCACGCCATCGAGACCGCGGGACGGTTCGACCTGCGCCACGGAGAGGCGGTCGCCGTGGGCCTGGTCTACGCCGCTGAGGTGGCCGCCGCAATGGGCCGCATCGACGACGACCGGGTGGCTTACCATCGCCGGGTCGTGACCGGCTACGGACTGCCGTCCCGGCTCCCGGCGCTGCTCGACGATGACGAGCTGCTGGCCCTGTTCGGCCGGGACAAGAAGGCCGTCGACGGCCTGACCCTGGTGCTCGACTCGGCCCGGGGGGTGGAGCCGGTCACCCCGGTGCCCGAAGCGGTGCTCCGGCAGGCGCTGGCCGCGATTCGATGAGCGGGCCGCCGGGCGGGCCGGACCGCGAGGCCGGCGTGCTTGCGAGCCTGCCTCCGCTGCGCACCGGCGGGCGGCTCGGTCGGCTGTGGGACCGGGTGGCCGACTCCGACGTCGACGCGGCGGTCATCGTCGAGCCGGCCAATGTCCGATGGCTCACGGGCTTCACCGGCTCCAACGGTGTGGTCGTGGTGCTGGGAGCGGATGAGGCGCTGCTCGTCACCGACGCCCGCTATGAGGAGCAGGCCCCCGCTCAGATCGGAGAGGCCGGCTGCTCGGGCGAGATCGAAATCGTTGTGGCTCGCGACCCGGCCAAGGCGGCCGCGCCCCGGCTCGGGGCCTCGGCTCGGGTCGGCATCGAGGACCGTGTCGCCTGGGGCGAGCAGATCCGCTGGAGCGAGGCGGTCACCGCGGAGACGGTGCCGGTGTCGGGGATCGTCGAGAGGCTGCGCGCCGTCAAGGACGGGGCCGAGCTGGCCCGCATAGAGACGGCCGCCAACATCGCGGATGAGGCCCTGGCGTCGGTGGTGCCCATGCTGCGGCCCGGCACAACCGAGTCGCACCTTCAGCGGGCTCTCGACGGCGCCATCCGCGCAGCCGGCGCGTCGGGACCCGCCTACGACACCATCGTCGCGTCGGGTCCCAATGCAGCGCTTCCCCACGCCACGCCGACCGACCGGCGGCTGGAGTCCGGCGACCTGGTGATCATCGATGTCGGGGCGCTGGTGGACGGCTACCGGAGCGACATGACCCGAACATTCGTGCTGGGCGATCCGAGCGATCGGGCTGCGGCCATGCTCGAGGCCGTCGAACGCAGTCAGGCGGCCGGCGCCGCCGCGGTGGCGCCCGGCGTCGAGGCGGGTCAGATCGACACGGCCTGCCGGTCGGTCCTCGACGGCGCCGGCATGGGTGACGCCTTCGTGCACGGCACGGGCCATGGCGTCGGGCTTGACATCCACGAGCTGCCGCGGGTGGCGTCAGGCTCGGCTGCGGCGCTCGCGCCCGGCAATGTGCTGACCGTCGAGCCCGGCGTGTACTTTCCCGGGTTCGGGGGTGTCCGGATCGAGGACCTGCTGGTGGTGACCGAATCCGGATGTCGCCCGCTTACGCTCCATCCGAAGACTCCCCTGGTGCCGCTGCCGGCCTGAGAGCGGCGACCGTCCCCACTGCCGAGAACCGACAAGGAGCAGACCTTGCCCACCATCACGACCAACGATCTCCGCAACGGCATGACCCTCGAGCTCGATCAGAACCTGTTCAGCGTGGTGGAGTTCCAGCATGTCAAGCCGGGCAAGGGGCATGCCTTCGTGCGCACCACCCTCAAGAACGCCCGGACCGGGGCCGTGGTCGACCGTACGTTCCGGGCAGGCGAGAAGGTCGAGCGCGCCACCATCGACAAGCGCGAGATGCAGCTGCTCTACCGGGAGGGCGAGAACCTCGTCTTCATGGACAACGAGTCCTACGACCAGCTCACGGTGGAGCCCCAGGTACTCGGTGACGCGGCCCGATTCCTAGTGGAGGGCTCGGTGGCGGTGATGCTGATGCACGGCACCGAGATCGTCGGCACCGACCTTCCCGCAGCCGTCGAGTTGACCATCGCCGAGACCGAGCCGGGCATCCAGGGCGACCGGGTCTCGGGCGCCACCAAGCAGGCAACCTTGGAGACGGGACTGGTGGTGCAGGTCCCGCTGTTCGTGTCTCCCGGGGAGCGGGTGAAGGTCGACACCCGGTCCGCGGCATACATCGGGCGGGCCTGATCCCGGTCGAGAATGCCGCGACCCCCGTGACCAGCGTTCCCGGCTTCGGGACCCGCCGAGAGGCCCGCGAGGACGCGCTGGCCGTGCTCTACGAGGCCGAGATCGCGGGCGGTTCGTCGCAGGAGGCGCTGGACCGCCGGGCAGTCCCGCCGTCCGCCTACGCGGTCGAGCTCGCGCTGGGGGTGGACTCCGACCGCGACCGTCTCGACAGCCTGCTGCGAGCGCATCTGGTGGGATGGCGCGTCGAGCGTCTCGCAGTGATCGATCGGGTCCTGGCCCGGATCGCGGCCTGGGAGCTGGCCCACCGTGACGACGTTCCGACCGGGGTCGTGCTGTCTGAGGCTGTGGCCCTGGCCACCCAGTACTGCGGCGGCGACTCGCCCCGCTTCCTCAACGGGGTGCTGCGGGCGGTGGCCGACGAAGTCCGTGCCGAGCAGCCGAGCGGGTAGGCGGCACCAATGCCCGGGGTCCGCGAGGGGTGGAGCGGGGCCGCCGGAGCTGGTGGGACTGCCCGCTTGGTCTTTGACGTGCGGCGCCTCGCCGGTCCGACCACCCTGCTGAGGCCGTGGCGGGCCGCTGACGCCGGGGTGCTGGCCGGTGCCTGGCGGGATCCGGCGATCCGGGAGCGCCTCGACGTGCCCGAACCGGCTGACGAGGCCGCTGCTTCGCGCTGGATCTCGCAGCGCGAGCGGGCCTGGGCCGGGGGGCGCTCGGTGGACTGGGCCGTGACCGATACGCCGTCGGGGGTGGTGATCGGTGAGGTGGGGCTCAGCCGGCTCGACCCCGTCCGGCGGGCGGCCCTGATCGGCTGGTGGATCGCGGAGGGCTGGCGGGGTCGCCGGCGAGCCTCCGAGGCGGTCCGGCTGGTGCTGGACTGGGTGTTGGCCGATGGGCCCCTGGACGCGGTGATGGCCGAGATCGACTCTGACAACCAAGCGTCGGCGGCGGTCGCCCGCCGGGCCGGGATGCGCAGAGTCGACGCGTCCCGGCGGGTCGCCGGCGGTCCGGAGGATGCGCCGCGACTCGTCTTTGCCCGCACCCGGACCAGCGCGGGCTCCCGCTAGCCGCCGAGCCGGTAGGTGCAAGCCCGTTGCGTCGGGGCGGGGTGTCTCCCGCTCTTGTTCGCTGCGCTCACGGGCCGCTCGGGCCACGGCCTCGCCCGCATAGACCGGTTTCGCTCGCCTTCTCGCTCGGCCTCTTAACGGTTTTCGAGGATGTCCTCGAGGGCGATGGCACCGACGTCGAAGACGTCGTAGTCGGTCGCGACGCGGGGCTCGGCGGTGCGGGCGAAGCTCCGGTAGTGCCGCTTGGCGAACCACCAGCGGCCCTCGCCGTCGCGCTCGAGCCGGTCGTGGTACACGCCGTAGGCGTCGGTGCGGCGACCGTCTGAGACGTTCTGGCGGATCTCCTGCATGTACACCCTGGCGGCCGCGACGCCCGCTTGGGCGTCGATGCGCATGACCGTGTTGAGCAGCACGAACTCGAACAGCGAGAAGCGCTCGATCTGGCGGGCGATGAACTCGCCGTACTCGGACGGTCCGGTCAGCTCGAACTTCCGGTGGCGCACGTCCACGACGATCGGGCAGTCGGGGCGCACCATGGCGGACAGCTCGCCGAAGGCGCGGCGGGTCACCACGTCCGCGTACCGGCTCTGCAGGCGCTGCAGGGCCACGTACTCGACGGTCTCAGACAGCCGGTGCTGGTCGTGCATCGTGCGGGCGAGCGTACAACCCAGCCTGTTGCCCGGGCACTCGACGTTCGCGGACCGATCGGAAGTGCTAGCGGCGATCTGGCTCCGCGTGGGCGATGAGAGCGATCAGGTCCTCCAGCCTGTCGATGAGGTGGTGTGCTCCACCGTCGTGCAGCGCGTCGGCGGCGTCATAGCCGGCGGTGTATCCGATGGCGATCGAGCCAGCCCCGCGGGCCTGCACCATGTCGAACCTGGTGTCGCCCACGTACCAGACCGCACCGGCCGGCGCGCCCTCCACGTAGCGACTGATCACGTCGCCCTTCTGGATCACCCCGCAGTGGATGCTGTCGAATCGTTGATCAAGACCGTGGCCTCGGAGGTTGCGCCGCACGGCCTCGTCGTTGGCCGAGCTGACCACCCCGATGGTGATGCCCTCCCCCAGCAGGGCCTCGAGCGTGGCGGACGCTCCGGGGGAGAGGGGGGCGTCAAGAGCTGCGAGGTGCGTGCTCCAGGCCCGGGCCGCGTCCTCGCTGCGATCGTCGGGAACGCCCAGACGCCTGACGTGGTCCGAGAGCGGCAGGCACCACGCCTCCCGGAACTCCTCGAGCGCGAGGCCTGGAAGTCCGGTCCATTCCTCGCGGACCAGGCTGCTTGCCATGCGGGCCCGCTCCATGTCGTCGAGAAGGGTCCCGTTCCAGTCGAACAGGACGATCGACGGGGAGCCGGCGGCAGTCACACGCGCCCGTTCATCGCAAGATATCTGGATTCAAACATCCGAATACTACGGCGGCCGCTAGCCGCGCCCAAGTCTTGAACGAGTCACGCCAGGTCCTCGGGGGCGGTGTCGCGGTGGAGTCCGTATCCTCCGCCTGATCCGTCGGGGAGCGTGAACGATACGGTCATTTTGCGACTTACTCAGCAGTCTCCGACACCGAACACCACCAAATGTCATTCTACCAAACCAGCCCCACCCAACACCCAAGAGAACACCAGCCACCTAGTTCCGGCTTGGCCAAGCCACCATTGTCGGAACTCGTCATCGCTCTATTCGCGGGGCAGCACGAGCAGTGCTTCCTCGTCAGCATCCGAGAAGTTCTCGACAGCCCCGCGATACTGCCGGAGCAGACCACGGATGTCGAGGGTCGAGACGTTCCCAGACCTCACCCAGATCGCCTTGGGAGGCGGGCCCAGCAGGAAGGCGAGCTGCCGGAAGTCGGAATCTTTCGAGACGATCATGAATCCATGCTCGCCTGCATAGTCCCAGATTGCGCGATCCGTCGCAGTGTCGAGACCCAACTCCGCGACGTGGCGACTGCCGGGATACTCGACGGCGAGCATCACCACGAGTCGACGCGACAGGTTCTGATCGAAGAGAAGCCTCACACTGGAGCTGCAAGCCGACGCTCACGCAACGCCGCGAACTCGATTGCAGCCCGAATGTGCTGCTCAGTGAGCTCGGGAAAGTCGACGACGATCTCCGACGCCGTCATCCCCGAAGCGAGATAATCGAGCACGTCGTAGACTGTGATCCGCGTGTCGGCGAAGCACGGCTTGCCGCCGCGCACCCCTGGACGTGTCTCGATCAATGAGGTCAGGTCCATCGGCGACATCCTAGTGGGAGTTCGGCCCGGTGGGCCCTGGACCAGCGGGCGCGGCGTCGGCGAATCGGCAGGTTCACCCGGAGGGCTTCCTACAGCTGCCCGACGGGGATCTGATGTCGGGGTCGGTTACCACCGGCGGTATCGGCTGCGGCTCCTAGCCTGATAGGAGTTCGTCTCGGAGATCGGCGAGAGTTCGCCCATCCGCCACGCACCAAACATTCCAGCCCGGCTGCGATCCGGTCTCAGATGCCGCCATTGCCGCCCGAGAGGGTGAATCGAATACAGGGCCTGAGCCGTCGCCAAGCCGCAATTGCCCGGTCTTGAGCACTTGAGCCCGATGGACCTGCCCCAGTCTCGGTCTGGGCCAGGTCAGCGGCTCGCCGTCTTTGAGCAGTCCGGCCTTAAGGAGGTCGCGCACATGCACGGAACGGCCATCGATCTCGAAGCGTTGCCGGTTCTCGCCGGTCGGCCTGGTTGCGCGTCGAGTGTCCTCGACGGTGCTGGTGGCATTGTGCGGCGGACTTGAGCGGACCGTGGGATCGGGAGCATCGCCCTTCGAGCCAGCACAGGTGGCGACCGGAGCGGGGTGGTGCTCGCTCCCCGGTGCCGACGAGGCGGGGACGGTCGAGCCGGAACGTTTGGTCGCTAGGAGGTCGGCCAACCGAGCGGCCGCCTCCTCCGACAGGCGAACTTGCGTATCGTCGGCGGTGAGGAGCACTTCGCCCGAGTGCCGTGACACGCCCAAGACGCGGCCGTCGATGCAGCCGATCTGGCCGATCGGTGTGTGGTCGTTGGGCATGGGTCCTCCTAAGACGGATGATGCCAGCTTCAGTGCTCACGGATCGATAGGGTGCCCGTCCGCTTTGGAGGCGCGCTGAATGTAGTCACGGCTGAGCCCATCGGAGGAAGTGGGTGAGCACTGCCCGGTGGCGCTCGGAGTAGTCGGCGCCCTCGTGGAAGGTCTCGTACACGACGGCCCAGGTCTTCTTCGTCGAGCCCGTACAGATGCGCGACACAGGCGTCCAGTTCGCAGATCAGGTCCTGCTTGGACTCCTCGTCGGTCACCGAGCCCACCGGCATGCCCACCTCAGCGGCCCACTCGGCGTACCGCTCGTCCACGGCGGCGAGCCTCCCGGCGATCTCGATGATTCTGCGCGCAACAGGATCCTCAACGACATCCGCATCCGGAATCGGAAAGTTGTTGAGCAAGTGGAAGGTCACATGAGTTTCTACAGTGCACCTGGCGAACCAGTCCAAGATCATTGACGACAGTACTCCCAGCACGTAGGCCTCGTCACGAGAGTTTCTTCGTGGCCATAGCAGGTACGGAGCCTGGTCCGTCACGACGAGGTCTGCTGGCACGAGAGCGGCGATCACAGTGCCGGTATTCGTGCGGTTAGTTACGTCGCGAAAGGCGATTCGCGGTCGTCGGCAGGGCAGTGTTTCTGGATCGTCGATCCATGTCGTCGGAAACTCACTGAACGGCGAGGCTCTATGCCTGTGGCTTCGGGCTCGCTTCTCGTGGAGGTGCGTGATGATACGGTGCGCTTCGACCGACGCGTAGTACACCCCGGTGTCTGGTTGCCAAAGATTGAACGACGCGCCCTTGCACACGGGCCAAGTGTCGCGCTGTTCGGTCACGGCTGACTTCCCGGAATCGAGGACGAACCAGGACTTGTCGTTGGTCGAGTCGAGTTCCCGGTGCGGGCGGACGCGCCGCTGTCGAGAATAAACCGGTGCTTGTCGGTCGTCGAGTTGAGGTCGCCCTGCAGAGGCCGAATCCGCCGCTGGCTGGCTGGCTGGCTCACCGAGGACGACTGGGCCATGGCCCGAACCGGGTTCGGCGACTGAGTGACGCTGCTTGTCGACGACAGGATCCTGGCTGGACTGCTTCGGGGCAGCGACCCGCCCTGGCCGGACGAGCCGGTCTACACCACAGGCTGCTGGTACGTCCGGCTGTGCCAGGACTGGGTGCACCCGAGCGCGACGGAGCGCTTTCCAGCGTGTTTGCCGACCAGCCTCCTGCGTCATGGTCTGTGCAGGTACGGGATGCACGGATGGATCGCCGCGGCAGCCTCTGCGCCTCGGAGCGCCAACCCGCGACCTTCGGGTTCTCGATGGTCGGGAAAGCGCTGGCGCGGCGGAAGCAGGATCGCTGCGAGGTAGGGCTGGCCGCGAGGACATGCGACTCATATGCTAGCATTCTGCGACATGAAGACGCTGTACCTGCGAAACGTTCCCGACGATGTCCTGGACCGTCTCAAGCTGTTGGCTGCTCGAGAGGGCCTTTCCATCTCTGGCATGGCCGTCCGAGAATTGGCCGTATCGACCCGCCGAGCCCACAACGCCGCCCTGCTGGGAGACCTTCCCGACCTGGAGGTTCCCATGTCCGAGGTCATGGCCGCGCTGGACGAGGCCCGCGTCGAGAGGTGATAGTCGTCGACGCGTCGGCGGCCGTGGGGGCGTCGCTGCGCGACGGCGAGGCTCGCCGGTACCTCAGTGGGGACAGTCTCGCCGCGCCGCACCTGATCGACGCCGAGGTTCTGCAGGCCCTGCGCAGGCTGGCGGCTGGCGGCTCGGTTGAGTCTGCTGATGCCGAAGCGGCGGTGCGACAGTGGAGCCGGCTCGGACTGACGCGTCTCTCAGTTCACGGACTGACCGGCCGGATCTGGACTCTGCGCCACAACCTCTCCGCCTACGATGCCAGCTACGTGGCCTTGGCGGAGGCCCTCGACTGCCCGCTGCTGACCGCGGATGTGCGGCTGGCCGGAGCGCCCGGGCCGAACTGTCCGATCACACTCGTGCCCGGCTGAGTCCCGGCGAGCACGCGTCGGCGCGGGTGGCCCCGTGGCAGGCAGGCCAGAGCATCCAAGTCGGCCATGCTTCGCTCACCATTTGATGGTGCATGTTCCGTTGCTAATCTCGACGTGCCAGCAAGCGATGAAGTTCATCCCGATCAACAGATCACACGGCTTGCCGGGCAACCTGCCCTTGGGGGCGCTCGTTTAGTCGCGCAACCAGAACCCTCTTGGTGAAGTAGCGTTGAGGTGTGCGGCTTGACTCCACGCCGACTGCGGGTGCCGGTGCGATGCTGGCCGGGATCTTGTTGCGCACGGCCCGTGAGGCGCTGGGGTGCGGGGCGGGGGAGTTGGCCGAGGCGGCCGGGTGCGCGGAAGATCTGGTGAGGCGTATCGAGTCAGGCAAGCTGGACCCGACGCTGGACACGGTTGAGCGGATATTGAACGCCTCGGGGCTGGAGGTCCGCGCCGGCCCAGCACCTCCCGACGGACGCTACCGCGACGCTGCGCCGGACCCCGGTGAGGTTGCCCGCGTGCGGGCCGCCATCGAAGAACAGCGAGCGCTTCGCGAGGACCTGGGCGCGCCGCCTGCGGGGCCGCCGGCTGGGGCGCAGCCGGGCTGGGGGGGCGAGGATCCGGCCCCGGCCCGACACATCGGGGCAGCCGAGGGCCGCCATGACGCCGGAGGCTGGGCGGCGGTGCTGGTGCGCTCGGCCATAGCTGAGGCACCCGGCGGCGCGGAGGCCTTCGCTGTGGCTGCGGGCGTCGACGCCGAGGCGCTGGGTCGCATCTGTTCGGGCGCCCACCGGCCGACAGTGGCGGAGCTGGCGGGACTGCTGCAGCGGGCCGGCACCGGGTTGAGGGTGCGCCTGGAGGCCTACGACGACCACGACGACGGCCTGCACCTCAGCGCTGTGGCCGACCCCGAGCGCCATCGCCGGATCGAGGCACGAGCGGAGGAGATCTTCGCCAGCGCCCAGCCGGCGTGATAGCAGCAGCGCCCTCTGGCGCAGAGCAAGACCCCCTCGACCGCATCGTTGTGGCGTTGGTGCGTCACGAGGTGGACTTCATCGCAATCGGAGGCTGGGCGGTGCGGGCGCAACGATATGACCTCGGACGGGTCACCTACGACGTGGACGTGACCCCCGAACGCAGCCCGCGAGAACCTCCAGCGACTGTCAGAGGCGCTCGACGAACTGGGCGCGGAGGTTCGCTTCGGAGATGGGACCCTGGCGTTCTCTCACGACGCAGAGTCATTGGCCCGCGCCGCGGTGTGGAACCTGTCGTGCCGCCATGGCGACTTCGACGTCTGCTTTGAGCCCTCCGGTATCGAGGGCGGCTACGACGAGCTGGCCCACGCGGCGCGCACCGTGGCCATCGAAGTAGACGAAGAGACTGTGCCGGTGCGTTGCGCGGACCTGGCCGACATCGTGCGCTCCAAAGAGACCGCCGATCGGTTCAAGGACCGCGAGGATCTAGCAGTGCTCGTGCAGCAACTGGAAGGGAACGAAGCTCACCGCCGCGGCTACGACGGCGGTCTGGGTCGGTGAGCAGCTGGACCCCAGGATTGCGAGGGCCCCGAAGCGTGATCCGCCACGCCCATCAACCAGACTATGGGCATCGCCGTGACTATTCGGGCAGCTTCTCCGAGAGATGGGGGCCGAACTCGACCTCAAGCGGCAGTCGCAGGGCGGCATCCACAGATGCCGGGTCGATATCTGCGCCGTGCAGCCGCTGCAAGCGTTCGGCAACCCACTCAACAGTGATCGGACAGCACTCTTCCGCCTCCGCCTCGAAGTAGTCGCGCACCTGCTTCGCGAAGCTCGCCCGGGTCGTGCCGTACCAGGGGCCCCATGAGTGATTCCAACCCCAGGTCCAGCCGCGATCACTGCGCACCACCACACGCCGGCCGTCACTCAAGGCCGCGAACTCCGTGAAATCGACGCTCATGGTCTTCCGCCGGCGCTGCGGATCGGCTGCCGGTGCGGGCCCGAACACCACAGAGCCGGGTTCGGCGCCCCTGAGTCGTTCCTCGAATCTCTCCCTTTCGGCCTCCAGGAGGGCCTGAGCCTCCTGCTTCGGCAACCTGAGGTGGTCCTGCACAACCGACACATGATCATCGTCGCGGATCTCGCATGTGACGCCGAAGGCGGTGACGCTCAACACGGAGGCTCGA
>LXNI01002724.1_pt1 | contig 11552 bp, 15 predicted proteins | sample 809091 | NCBI WGS metagenome assembly LXNI01 (sample SAMN04870527, study PRJNA318959) | sponge metagenome | biome: 01000161; feature: marine sponge reef; material: water | host: Sarcotragus foetidus | place: Greece: Milos, Mediterranean Sea | collected 2013-05-29 | depth 5-7 m | reverse complement strand
GATAAGGCTGGACCATGTTCTTCACCCGGCTGGTGACGCCCCAAGGGGCGGGTTAGAGGCACTAACTCATTGTAAGCAATGGCCCAGCCGGGCACTCACCCTTTTCTGCTCGCCGATCGGGGGGCCGCAAGCAGGCTTGACACATTCGCAATGTTGCGCATATGTTCCTAGCCGTCCGCGCCGTCGAGTCGCGGCCCTAGAACGAGAGGATCAAGAGCTACCTTGGTTTGATCGTTCTAGGGAGACCGCTTGCATGTTCGACGATGCGAAGTACTACCCCACAAACGCGCCGGAACTGCGGCTGATCGGGCCGCCGTCTACGCTGGCGCACTGGCGCTGCGAGGATAAGGGGCCGGCCTTCCACAAGTGGGGATCCAGGGTCTTCTACCTTGGCGCCGACCTGAATGCGTGGCTGGCGCGGCAACGTATTCCGACCGCTGACCAGCCGGCCGTCGCACAACCTGCCTGAAACGAAAACGGCCCGCGCTCTTTGGGGGGGCATCCCCGCGCGGGCCGGAACTGAAGGAGGGCGCACCATGCCCAAACGATCGCTCGCGCGCAACCCCGAAGGCCAAGACTCTCCCTTCCCACCGATGCCGCCCAAGCGATATCGCGGCGCGCTGTTCCTGACAGCCTTCGGGCCAGCTCCCGACCAAATCGAAGCCGCTGCCGTGACGGATTGCTGGTCAACCGCGTTGATGTTGGCGACGTCCGAGTCGTGTCTCAACATCTATTGGGCGCTGCCCGAAGACGGCAAGCCGCTGCGGAAATTCCTGGCCGGCGGGCCGGCGCCCTCGTCGATCCCGATAGCGTCCTGCCGCAGCCTCGTCGGGTTGATGCGGGAGACCGCCGGAGTGTCGAAGCAGACGGCGTTGCGCGGAGTACGAAAGGTGATCGAGCAACGCGGCGGCCACGGTGCCGAGTGCCTGCATGATCTGGGATCGCGGTTCGATCCGGCCTGGACGGAGGTGGCAAATCGTTCCAACTGATCACCCTACGGGGCCGCGCCATGAGCGCCCACCAGCGATCATTCACCGGCAGCGGCTACGTCCAGGCCGTCCCCGATATCCCGCCTATCACGTGCGCAGAGTGCAACCGCTCGTTGCCACCTGCCACGACCGTCTGCCCTGTCTGCGGTGCGGATCGTGGGCTGGCAGGCGCCGCGTACCCGGCGCAGAACTATGAGCGCTTCAAGTGGGTTTGGGCGCAAGAGATCGGCAACGCGAACGCGAAACACGTCCTTCACGCGCTGGTCTCGCACGATGGGCCGGGCAGCCGAGGCATCTTTCCGAGCGTCGACCGGCTGGCAACGATGACGGAGCTGCACCGGACATCCGTCATTCGCGCCCTGCGCTACCTGCGGGAGCACGGGTGGATCGAGCGCCATAAGGTGCGCCGTCGCGGGCGGCAGGCGAGCAGCGTTTACATCGTCCAACAACCGGAGCTGATCGCCGCCGAATATCTCCGCGTCCAGAGTAGCGGAGAGCGACCCTGACAGAGTAGCGGAGAGCGACACTAAGGAGATAGTTGTTTAAGGGGTAACAAGAGTCTCGGCAGGGGAAGGGTGTAGACTCCTCCTGTGGAATTAACCCGTGGAGATAGATCATGAGCTTGAGTCGACCTGCCCACGTTGAGGACCTTGTCAAGATCCAGGGCCGTCGCCAACAGGACGGCGGCTGGAAGATCGAGGAGCCAGGGATCAAGAGCACCGTTGCCGCGGTCCTGACCAAGGGCGAACGAGCTGCGCTCTTCGAGGCTGCTGCGGAGCGGCTGCGCACCACGGCGGCAGCACTCCGCGCGGCCTCCCCCGGCGGCAGCGGCGAGGCAGGTTGACGTGCCCCAAGGGAACCCTGCCCGGAAACCGGCCTGTGGGGGTGAGCACCGATTGGGGGCGTGCCGACGACAAACACAATGCGAGCGCTGATTGACTACCTGGGGGAGCTGGTGCTGACCGGCGGCGATCATGACGGCGCGCCGTTCACGGTGCTCGGCTGGGAGCGTCGCTTTGTGCGCGGGGCCTTCGCTGCGAAGGGTCCGGCTGCCCTGAGCGTCGCGCGCGGCAACGGGAAGTCCGCCCTTGTGGCGGGCATCGCTGCGGCCGTCGCTGATCCTGGCGGGCCGCTTCACGGCAGGCGGCGGGAGGCGGTCTGTGTCGCGGCCTCGTTCGATCAATCCAAGATCGTGTTCGAGGACGTGCTGAGCTTCCTTCGCGAGCGGCACGACATCGACAACCGGAAGCTGTGGCGCGTGCAGGATTCTGCCAACCGGGCCACGGTCGAGCATCGGGCCAGCGGCGCCCGCGTCAGGTGCATCGGCTCCGACCCTTCAAAGGCGCATGGCCTGCGGCCGTCGCTTGTCTTGGCGGATGAGCCGGCGCAATGGGACGCGGCCAAGCAGGACCGGATGCTGGCGGCGCTCCGCACGGCTCTCGGCAAGGTGCCGCATAGCAAGCTGATCGCGCTCGGCACGCGGCCTGCCGACGACTCGCACTGGTTCGGGCGGATGCTGAGCGGCGGAGCTGGCTATGCACAATCGCACGCGGCGCGGCGCGATGATCCGCCGTTCCGGCTGCGGACGTGGCGCCGGGCTAATCCGTCGCTCGACCATCTGCCGAGCTTGCTTGCGGAGCTACGCGAGGAAGCGGCGGAAGCGCGCCAGGATGCGGCCATGCTGCCGGGGTTTCGCGCCCTGCGCTTGAACCTTGGTACGGCGGACGTGCTGACAAACACGCTGCTAGAGGCGGAGACGTGGGCGCGTATCGAGGCGGACGACCTGCCGGACAGGGCCGGCCCGTTTTGTCTCGGCATGGACCTTGGCGACGGCGCGGCCATGTCGGCGGCGGCGGGCTATTGGCCGGCCACGGGGCGGCTTGAGGCCGTGGCGGCCTTCCCGGAAGTGCCGGCCCTTGCCGAGCGCGGCCTGTCGGACGGGGTGGGCCGGCTGTATCTCGACATGGCGAACCGGGGGGAACTGATCGTGACGGCGGGCCGGGCCGTGGACGTGGGCGCGCTGCTAAGCGAGGTCCTGGCGCGATGGGGGCGCCCGGCCGTGGTCGCGGCGGACCGCTACCGCGAGACCGACTTGCGGCAAGCGCTCGACCGGGCGCACTTTCCGCAAGCGGCCTTTGCGACGCGCGGCCAGGGCTTCAAAGACGGGGCCGAAGACGTGCGAGCGTTCCGGCGCGCGGTCCTGCAAGGCAAGGTTGCGGCCGGGCGCTCCCTGCTGCTGCGGGCCGCCCTGGCGGAAGCTCGCACCGTCGCGGACCCGTCAGGCAACGAAAAGCTCGCCAAGGGTACTGAGGGCCGCCGCAGGCGCCGGGCGCGCGATGACGCGGCCGCAGCGGCCATCTTGGCGGTAGCTGAGGGCGCACGGCGCGGCGAGCGGCCAGGCGGCCGGGCTCCCCGCTACTTTGTGGCATAGGCGCCACTTAGTCGCCACTCAGGCTCGGGCCGGACCGGTGCGGCGCAAGCTGCGATTGCATGTGTTACGCTGATGGCTGGGATAGCGGCACTCGATGAGGGATTGGCAAAATGAAGATTGTTGTTGCACTAATTGCTGCCTGTTTCTTGTGGGTAGGAACGGCAATCGCTTGCGAAGTCGAAGAGTGGAATCATTCTTACGGCTTCGGTGCACTCGAAATCTTTGGCGTGGCGAATTGCCAAACAGGGTTTATAGGTATCCGCCTCTATGACGGTGAAGGTGAGAGCCGCGAGCTTATTGGTGTCAGTGAGGCTAGGGTCAGTAGCTATGTATTCGAGACTACGGTTCTCTTGCCAGGAGAACCGAAAATGCTGTCGGTGAGGTTTGGCGTCGGTAACTGATTCTGAGCAGGAACCACCGCAGTTTTCGCAAACGCCGATGGGAGCGGGCGCGGCGCGCCGTCTTCGAGCGCGATGGGTGGCGGTGCCGCAGTTGCGGCCGGGCGGGCCGACTCGAGGTGCACCACGAGCCGCCTCTACGGACCGGCGCCGACCCCTACGACCCGACCGGCCTCGTGACACTCTGCCGAGCCTGTCATATCCGGCGACATGAGGGAGAAAACTGCCGACCGCTCACCCCTGCCGAGCGGGCATGGCGCGACTTTGTGGCAGAACTAACGGGTTGACTGTTCCCGATTTGTGCTAAGATGAGACAGGCGGATTCGTTCCGCTCCGAGAACGTGAGGATCACGAGCTACTTGTGGTTGATCGAACTTGGAGTGAGAGACGATGACGAAACGCCAAAAGCTCGCTTTGGAGCAGTCTGAGAAGCGCCAGAAAATTAACGAGCTTCTGGCGCTGGACGAACTCACCGACGAACAGCGCGCGGAGCTGGATACGCTCACCAAGCGTATGCAGCATATCGAGGTCGAGATGCGCGCGGCCATCGTCGCCGAAGGCGAGGAAGAGGCCGAAACGCGCGGCATGTTCGGGAACAACGGCGACGGCGAAGCGGCGGAGACGCGGCGACTCCTGGAGGCCGTGACCATCGCCGACTATCTCAACCCGGCCAGCGCCGGGGGCGGTATCGAGGGCCGGGCGGCCGAAGTCAACGCGGCGCTCAAGCTCCCGGTCGCCGGCCAGCGGGGCGGCGTCGCATTGCCGTGGGAAGTCCTGGAGCTTCGCGCCTTCACGACCACGGCGCAGAACGACGGCGGCGAAGCCCAGCGCCCGATCCTTCAACGCCTGTTCGGCCCTGGCGTCATGGACGCGCTCGGGGTGCGGATGGACTCGGTGCCGGTCGGACGTGCCGAGTGGCCGCTGATCTCCGGTGGCGTGGCGCCCGCGCAAGCCAAGGAAGGCGCCGCAGCGGCAGCGGCCGTGGCGGCGACGTTCGAATTCGCCAACCTCAAGCCCAAGCGGCTCACGGGCGTCTACGAGTACACGCATGAGGAAGCGGCGAGCGTGGCCGCTGTCGAGCAAGCCCTGCGGCGCGACCTTGCGGACGCGGTGAAGGCCAGCATGTCGAATCAGATCATCAACGGCGCCGCGCCGACCAATCAGAACCCGCAGCATGTGCAGGGCTTCCTCGCCACCATCGCGGCGCCGGGTGACGCGGGCGCGGTGGCGACCTATGCCGACTATGCCGGCTCGCACGCGAGCGGGATCGACGGCATTCATGCCGACATGGAGACCGAGGTTTCCAGCGTGATCGGAACGGACGTCTACCAGCACGCGGCCACGGTCTATCAGGCGGGGAGCGGCGAGTCCGGCACGGAAGCGCTCAAGCGCCGGTCGCAGTCCTGCCGGGCCTCAACCTACATTCCCGCGGCCACGGCGACGCAGTCCAAGGGCAACCTGTACCACTTGGCCGGGGCGAACGGTGGCGGCGTCATGCGCGGCGACTCGGTCGCAGCAATGTGGCCGACTCTGGAGGTGATTCGCGACATCTACACGCAGGCTTCGCAGGGGGTGAAACTGACCTGGGTTGCCCTATGGGATGCCAAGGTCGCGTTCCGGTCGGCTGCCTACTACCGGGCGGCCTTCAAGATCGCGTAGGGGGCCGTCATGGCCACGCGGACGGTCGCGCTCGCGAGCGGCGCCAACGTAAATCTGTCGGCAGGCGCGGCGCTTGAGGTCGGCAAGACGTACCTTGTCGAACTCGACGGGACGGGCCTTGCCGGAGCAAGCGCGCTGATCGCGCTGGATGCGCACCCGGCGGACGGCTCGCACCCGATGAGGACGGGCGACGGCGGGCGGCTGATCTACCAGCCCGAAGGCGGGGTTTGGTGGGCGCTGTCGCAAGACGAGGCTGCCGCAACGCTCGTGATCACGGAAGCCGATGAAGCCGACTGATGCCGAGTTTCGACGGGCGGAGTTGCGCCAGGGACCGGGCCGCACTGTTACTGGAGTCGCGGTGCGGTACGGCGACCTGGCGCAGCTTCCGTGGGGCGAGGAACGCATAGAGGCCGGCGCCTTCGCCCCTCTAGGCGACGTGGTGCTGAATTCGTTTCACGACCGCACGACTCCCCTTGCGCGCACCGATGGGGCCGGCCTGACCCTGGACGATACGGCCGAGCGCTTGGCGATATCGGCCGAGCTTCCCCCGACACAAGCGGCCGATGACGTGCTGGCGCTGGTACGGGCCGGCATCATGCGCGGCCTGTCAATCGAGTTTCGGGCCGTGGCGGAGCGGATCGAGGGCAGCGTGCGCGTGATCGAGCGCGCCGTGCTGTTCGGCATTGGGGTTGTCGATACCCCGGCCTACCCCGCGAGCGAAGTGGAAGCCCGGCGCCGTGGCGAGCGGCGGAGCTGGGTACGCGGCGGCATTCGCTACGGAGTCGAGAGTTTTTGCGAGTGCCTTGGCGGCGATTGCAGCCGCGTCCTGTTCCGCCCGAAGGTGCTGGGGCCGGCGGACGGTGGCGACGTGCTTGCGCTCACGGGCCGCGCGTCTGAGGCCGTGGGCAGCACGCGGGGCGGCACCCTGCGGCTCCGCAATACGGATGAAGCCCTGGAATGGGAGCTTGACCGTGCCGGGCGCGACACGGCCGCCGGGCAGACCTTGCGCGACCTGTCGGCGGCCAAGGTGCCGGTCTACGGCCGGCCGCTGATCGACGATGACGCTTCAACCTTCACGGAAGCCGGCGCGGTGAGAACCTACAGCAAGGCTGTTGTGCGGGCGCTGCTACTCAAGCCGATCGCTGGCGACAAGGCCCGGCGGGACGGATGGGACCCTATCACGATTGACGGCGAGGCCGTGAAGCGGCGCCGGCGGGTTTGGCTATGACGCGCGTTGTCTTGGGGCGTAGTGCTTCGGACACCGGCACGGCGCTCGTGCCCTGGCCGGCCACGGTGGCGGCGCGGACTGCATTGAAGGCGGGCATCGGCGCGCGGAATCTGAGCGATGAGCGCACCAACGCGCTCGGCTCGGCCGCGGCCGCGATGGTCGAGCGCTACGCGGGCGCGGCGCCGCTGGCGATCAAGAACGAGGCTGTTATCCGGCTTGCCGGATGGATGCACGTCTCGGCGAAGGGCGACATCATTCCGACCAACGTGGGTGGGATTCAGTTTTCGTGGCGCCCGTCCATTGGCCGCAACGCGCTCCGCCAGTCCGGCGCGATGGGCCTGCTATCGCCCTGGCACCGGCCGCGGGCCCTGGTGCTTGAGGAGTCGAGCTCGTGAGGTGGCCGTGGTCGCGCCGTGTCGAGCGCCGCGAGTCGCAACCGTTCACGGATGCAATCCTGGCGGCCGTCACGGCCGGGGTATCTAGTGCGAGCGCGACGGCAAGCGCGACGGCTGCGCTTGAGGCGGCGGCCGGGGTGACGTCGCGCGGCTTCGCTGCCGCCACGGTCGAGGGGGCGTCCGGGCCGGTCGAGCGCGCACTTGCGCCGGGCGTCCTGGCGCTGATCGGCCGCGACCTAATCCGGCGCGGCGAGTCCGTGTTCGCAATCGAGGTCGAGCGCGGGGAGCTTGCCTTGCGCCCGGCCGGATCGTGGGACGTGCGCGGCCCGTGGCGTGAGTCCGATTGGCGATATCGGCTCGACCTGTTCGGGCCAAGCGGCAACGTCACGCGCCTCATGTCGAGCGCGGCCGTCGTGCATTGCCGCTACGCGGTGGACCCGTCGCGGCCGTGGCACGGGATATCGCCGCTCGGCTGGGCGGCCCTGTCCGGGAAGCTCCATGCGGGCGCGGTGGCGGCCCTGGAGCGCGACATGCAGGCGGCGGGCGCGTACGCGGTGCCGATGCCTCCCGGTGAGAACACGGACGACGCGGACGACGATCCGCTATCCGGCCTCAAGAGCGCCATCGTGAAGGCGAAGGGAAAATCCGTCTTCGTCGAAAGCACGCGCGGCGCGTTCGGCGCCGACACACGCGACGCGCCGGCTCGTGATTGGAAGCAAGAGCGACTGGGCGCGGATCCGCCCGCGGCGCTGGCTGAGCTGCTGGACTCGACGGCGCTTCACGTCCTGGCGGCGTGCGGCGTTGATCCGGTCATGGCCGGCCTCGCGAGAGGCGACGGCACCCTGGCGCGGGAGGTCTATCGCCGCTTCGAGCGGCTGACGCTGCAACCTCTGGCGCGCATGGTGGAGGCGGAGCTTGCGGCGAAGCTGGACGCACCGGACCTGGCGTTGAACTTCGACGGGTTGCGCGCGTCCGACTTCGCGGGCGTCGCGCGGGCCTACAAGGCGCTCACTGAGGCCGGCCTGACGCCAGACGCGGCGGCCGGGCAACTCGACATGGACTTGTAGGGGGGGACGGAATGAGCGGCGAACGCCACGCGACGCTAGACGATGACGCGGCGGCTCGGCTTGATGAGTTGATCGCCCTGGCGCGTGAGCAGGGACACGCGACGGGGCCGGGCAGGTTCATGTCGAACGCCATTCGCGTGCTTCACGCCTTGGCGACGGGTGAGGCGGCGCTGATCGTGCGCGAGGAGTCTGAGTCTCTCCCGATGATCGAGGGCGCCGACGTGCCGGGCGTGGTCGTGCGGCATTGAAAGCCCGTCCGGCCGGGGAGCTGCCTTCGCAGATACACGCGGTCTATGACGGCCCGATGCCGCGAACGCACACCTACACCGACCGACCGCTAGAGCGGCCGAAGCGGCCTTGCGCCCGGTGCGGCCAGCGGTTCCAACCGACCGTGAAGCGGAGGCTGCTGTGCAGGGGATGCTTCACCAGCGTGGATGCCAGCGGGATGGACGGCTGAGGTACTCACCTGGAACGATTTGACACGCCGGCCCTGGCTCCCGCTTTGTTGACCATGTGTTGACTGTCCGTCCGATAGACTGTTTCCCGCCTCCCTGAAATTCCTGTAAGTATTTGATTTCATTGGCGCGCCCGGCAGGACTCGAACCTGCGACCCCTTGATTAGGAATCAAGTGCTCTATCCGGCTGAGCTACGGGCGCTCCTGGTTGCATCGATAGCGGGGCTGAGGCGTTTGTCAATCGGGGACGGCTGCTGTGCCCACGAGCGACCTCAGGCGTCGGCGAGCGCGGCCGGGCTCTCCGGCAGGATCTGCCCGCCGTCGAGCACCAGCGCCTGGCCAGTGATGTAGCGCGCCTGATCGCTGGCGAGGTAGACCGCGGCATAGGCGATGTCGTCGGTCTCCCCGATGTAGCCGGCCGGGATGATCGCCGCGATCTCGTCGATCTGGTCGCCGCCGAGGTCGATCAGGCCCTGCGTCATGATGGTGCCGGGGGCGATCGCGTTCACCGTGACGCTGTGCTTGGCAAGCTCCAGGGCCGCGCCCCGCACGAGGGCGTTCACGCCGCCCTTCGACGCCATGTAGTGCGAGAGTCCGGGCCAGCCCACATTGGGGCCGGTGATCGAGGAGATGACGACGATACGGCCCTGCGCCTGCGTCTTCATCTGCGGGATGCACGCGCGCATTCCGTAAAAGACGCCCTTGAGGTTGGTGTCGAGCACGTCATCCCAGGTCTCGTCGGACATGTCGGCGATGTGGGAGGTGGGAAAGACACCGGCGTTGGCGCAGAGGATGTCGATCGCGCCGTAACGCTCGATGCAGGTCGCCGCCATGCGCTCCATGTCGGCGCGGCTCTTGACGTCGGCCTGCAGGAACGAGGCCTCGCCGCCGGAGGCCACGATCTCCTCCATCGCGGCCTGGCCCGCCTCGGCGCTCCGGTTCACCACAAGCACCCTCGCGCCTTCCTTCGCAAACACTGCCGCAATGCCCTTGCCGATGCCGCGGCCTGCGCCGGTCACGATCGCGGCCTTGCCCTGCAACGTAATCGCCATGCTCTCCTCCCGCCGGTTGCGGGCGGACGATAGCACGGAGCCGCATCGGTCTGCGCTGCTTCGGCTTCGGCCCGTGTCCCGGAGGGTGCCGATGACTCGCCGCCCGCCCAGCCTTAGAGTGACCGCGAGACTTCCTGGGACGCAGCGATTCGGAGTTGTCTCCATGCCCATTGCTGACATTGCCGAGGCGTTGCCACTGGTCGACCATCACTGCCACGGCCTGTTTCCCGCCGACCTGGACGACGACCGGCTCTCAGCGTCGCTGAGCGAGGCCTTCGCGCCGGCACCCCCCGGCACGAGCCATTGGGACAAGCCGGTCGCTCTCAGCGTGCGCCGCTGGTGCGCCCCGGTTCTCGACCTGCCGCCGTTCTGTCCGCCTGCAGCGTATGCCGAGCGCCGCCGCGCGCTCGGTGCGGCCGAGGTCAACCGCCGCTTCCTCGCCCGGACGGGGATCGGAACTTACATCGTCGACAGCGGCAACCGGCCGGAGGAGTTGTGCAGCGTATCCGGCGTCGGCGCGATCGCCGGAGCGCCGGCGCGGGAGATCGTGCGCATGGAATCCGTCGCCGAGCGCGTGGCGCAGGGCGGCGTCTCGGCGGCTGGCTACGCGCAGGCGTTCCAGGCTGCCGTGCGCGACGCCGTCGACGACGAGAACGTCGTCGGCCTCAAGTCGATCCTGGCGTACCGCGCGACACTCCGCATCGACTACGGGAAGCCGAACCCGGCCGAGGTCGAGGCCGCGGCCGGGCGCTGGCTCGCCGAAATCGAGCAGACCGGCAACGCGCGCCTCACCGACCAGATACTCGAACGACACCTGATCTGGACCGGCGCGGACATCGCGCGCGAGCACGGCTTCCCGATCCAGTTCCACATCGGCATCGGCGACCCCGACATCGAGCTGCACCGGGTGGACCCGAGCCACCTCACGCCCTGGATCAAGGAGGTCGAGCCCTGGGGCTTTCCCATCACGCTCCTCCACTGCTACCCGTTCCACCGCGAGGCGGGCCTGATGGCGGAGAACTTTCCGCAGGTCTATTTCGACGTGGGCTTTGCGTTGAACTGGGTGGGGCCGAGCTACCAGCGGATCATGGACGAGGCGCTCGAGCTCGTGCCCTTCACGAAGCAGCTCTTCAGCACGGACGCCTTCGGCCTCGCCGAGCTTTACTTCTTGGGCGCAAAGCGCTTCCGCACCTCTCTCGCCCGCGCGCTGGCACGCTGGGTGGACGACGACGAATGCACGGTGACTGAAGCCGGGCGGATCGCGTCTCTCATCGGTGTCGAGAACGCCCGGCGAATTTACAGGGTATAGGTGCGCCGATGACCGTGCCGCTGCTTGGCCCTGGCGACCCGCCGCCTTTCGAGACGCTCAACGTGCGGGGGACGTCGCGGGCGCTCGTCGTCTGCGACCACGCGAGTTGCCGCGTACCGGCCGCGCTCGGCACTCTGGGCGTCAGCGAGGTCGAGCGTACCGAGCACATTGGCTGGGATCTCGGCGCAGGCGCCGTGGCCCGGCGGCTCTCGTCGCTCCTCGATGCGCCGGCGGTTCTCGCGGGCTACTCGCGGCTGGTGGTCGACTGCAACCGTCCTGCGGCTGCGCCAGACCGGATTCCGGCGGTGAGCGACACCGTGCCGGTGCCCGGCAACGTGGGCCTCGAGCCGGCAGAGGTGGAGGCGCGGATTGCGGAAATCTTCACCCCCTACCACGACGCGATTGCCGCAGCCCTCGACCGGATGACCGCCTCCGGCTTGCTGCCCGTGTAGATGGTTGTCGAGAAGTGCGCTTATTTGGTGAATTCGTCACCAGGGTAGGGTGACGCTGTAGCATCCAGGTTGGCGGTTGGATGCGTGCCTCGGCGGAGCTGTGGGTAAATCGGCTTG
>LXNI01002723.1_pt1 | contig 11559 bp, 11 predicted proteins | sample 809091 | NCBI WGS metagenome assembly LXNI01 (sample SAMN04870527, study PRJNA318959) | sponge metagenome | biome: 01000161; feature: marine sponge reef; material: water | host: Sarcotragus foetidus | place: Greece: Milos, Mediterranean Sea | collected 2013-05-29 | depth 5-7 m | reverse complement strand
CTGCATTCGGTCAGGCAGCCGTCGCGGCTCTTGTCCAGCGGGACCGGCCCGAGGCGGCGTTCCAGGTCTTCCAGCCACGCCTCGAACTCGGGTGTGTCCTGGCTGCCGACATAGGCTTCGCCGGCATAGTGGAACTCGTCCTCGCTGCCGTCATAACCGGACTCCGCCGGGGGCGGCGGCTCCGCAACCGGCCGGTCGGGGGCGTCCCACGGTTCCTGTTCGGGCTCCGGCTCCGGTTCGGGCAGGTGCGCGGCGCTCCAGTCGAGCACGGCGAGGAGCTGGCGCAGATGGTCGAGCTGGGCGCGCCCGGCGCGGTGGTATTCGGCGCGGGCGCGGTCGTCCGGAGGCGGCGGCTCCGGGTTCGCGTCTTCCACATAGGCTGCGGCGAGGGCTTCGGCGGCCGGCGCCAGCCTTGCGGCGAGCGCCGCCGCCAGTGCGGGGCGGGGGTCGGTTGCGGTCATTCCTGTCTCCTCGCCGGTCCGGGAGCGGCGGACCCTATTGCCGCGCGCGTTTTGCACGAGGGCGCGGGCGCGCGTCGGCGCCGGCGCGGTTCGTGCGCCTGATTGCGCGCGAGAGGCCGCGAAGCAGAGGGCGCACCTCTCCCGTCGGTTTCCCAGGGGGGTTTCGAAAATGGCGCCGCCGGCCGCGCGGCGCCGGAGAAGCGGCTCCGGATGCCGCTTCTCCCGCCTTATATTAGCATCTTATTCCTGACAACAAGCCCCATATGGAACAAAAGTGAAATTATGGCAATCTTTTGCGAATCCCGGCAAGCATTCTCAGGCAATGGGCGCCGGGTCGTGCAGGTCGCGGGAATCCGAAGGAGCCTCGGCCCGTTCCTCCAACCCGTAGTCACGCACTACCGACGCCACCCGCAGGCGATAGCCGGAAAAGACGCCGCCGCGGCCGCGTATCTGTGCGGCGCGGTGGCGCGGCCTGCGGCGCCATGCGCGCACCGCCTGCTCGTCGCGCCAGAACGACAGCGACAACAGCTTGCCCGGTCGGTTCAGGCTCTCGAACCGCTCAATGGAGATGAAGCCGTCCATCTCCATCAGCTCGTCACGCAGCCCCGCAGCGATATCAAGATAGGTGTCCCGCTGTCCCTCGGCAGGCTCCACTTCGAATATGACGACAATCATCGGGCTTGCTCCCCTGCTTGTGCGTTCCGACAGCCGGGGTCTGCGCGCGGACCCCGGCGCCCGCCGAAACCGGCGTCACCGGTCCTTCGCGTAGGGGTTGGCGGCGGGCCGTCCGTCCTCGCCGCCATCCGCGTCCTCACCTTCGCCCTCTGCGGGCGGGGTCGGAACATAGTGCGCCGGCGCTTCGCCGCCTGCCGCCCGGCGCTTCCTCGCTTCGGCCGGCGTCTCGACCAGCGCTGCGGCGGCCAGCGCCGCCTTGCGGTCCACCGGCGCGGGCGCCTGCCGGTCGGGCGGGGGCATGGCGTCGGCGTGGTAGTAGGCGATCTTCTGGCGGGCCGCATCGACCTTCTTGTCCGGGTCGATCTCGCGCTCATTGGCGCCCTTCGCGGCGACGGTGACGCCATCCACGATCTCGTGGTCGAACCACCATTTCTTCACGAGGTTGCGCCGGCCGTTGCCGAGCTTGTCGTCGAGCCAGGTGGCGAGAGGCACCAGGGCGGGCTTCAGGACCATCGCATTGACGCCGAGCCAGCTTGCCGCGCGCGGCAGCAGCCCGCCATCCATGTCCACCACCTTGTTGAGCGGGCAGGTCTTCATGCAGCGCCCGCAGGCCGAGCCGCGCATATTGGTGAGCCGGTAGCGGGTGCAGCGCTCCACATCCGGCTTCCATATCTCATAGCCGTTGAACATCACCTTGTCCCCGTGCGGGATCGCATCGCAAGGGCATTCGCGGTCGCATTTGTGGCAATGGTCGCAGAAATACTGGAGGCCGAAATCGATCGGCCGGTCCACTTCGAGCGGCATGTCGGTGGTGAGCACCACGGACTTGAAACGCGGGCCGACAAAGGGGTTGAGCACCAGCTCGCCGATGCGGCTGAGCTCGCCGAGCCCCGCCCATAGCAGCAGCGGAATATGCAGCACGTCGCTGTCCGCATTGGTCTGCGCGCGGGAGGGAAAGCCCAGGCCCCTGAGCGTCTCGCCCATGAGGCCGGCGATCTCCGCGCCGCGCAGATAGCCGCGCATGGACTGCGCGCCGGAAATCCAGTCGTCGCCGTTTGCCCCCTCCATCGTGTCATAGCCCTGGTCGATCAGCATGACGACGGCGTAGCGGTGATACATCTCGATGGGGCTGCCGTCCTCCCGGTGCGAGAACCAGGCATAGCGCGGGATCTCGCAAATGCCCGTCAGGTCGGAGCCCAGGAAATAGGAGAGCGCCTTGACCGCGCGCGCATTCGCCGCCGGGTCGCTATAGCGGCCCTCGTCCCTCTCCGGAGCTGCCTCCCCGTCCTGGTGGGGCACCATGGCGCGGATGAGCTGGAGCTGGCTGAAGGAGAGCGGGTGCTTGAAGGCGAAGCGGGCGCGCTCGCGCCTGGACTTCTCGCCGAGATCGCCCTTGGCCGCGCGGGTAAAGAACGCCGCCCGCTGCGGCACGCGCGGCACCTCCTCGTCGATGATGAGCGTGGTCGGCCGGTCCACCCGGCGGACCTGCTCCATCGGGTAGCGGCTCCAGTGCGATTTCCTGCGCGCGCGCCGCGCGCGTTCGCGGCCGGAGACGGCGCCGGCGATGCCCTTGCGATACGCGCGGTTGCGCGCACCGGCCGCGCCGGGGCCGAGCGGGCTGTCGCATTCCAGTTCGTAGTTGGTGGAGATCGCGGCGAGCGCGAAACCGCCCTCGATATAGGGATTGAGCAGCCCGCCGCCCTCCGCGCGCAGGCAGAGCCCGGCCAGCACGGCGAGCCGCTCGCGGTCGAGGCTTTCGTCGCCGGGATGGTGGATACGGGCCTCGAAGCCCATCTGGCGGATATGGCCGGCGGTGCAGCCGGCGATTTCGAGCACCCGCATTTCGGCCGTGGCGGCGACGGCGTCCTCCACCCAGGTGCGGGCGAGATTGTCCCGGTCCGGCAGGGCGGGATGCGCGACCAGGATGACGACGGCATGGCTGTGGCCGTCCAGCGCCTCGCGGCCTTCCAGCCAGGCGCGCGCCGGTATGCGGCAGATGCCGGTCTGGTCCGCATCCATGAAATAGCAGCAGCCCTTGATGTCCTCGGCCCGCCGGTCGAGCCGGGCCGGCACGGGCGCCGTCTCCGCCGCCGGGCCGCCTTCGGCAAAGCCGGCGAACAGGTCCCGGTAGCGGCGCAAGGCGGGCCCGAGCGCTCCGCCCGCCTCTGCGGCATCCGTCGGCCCGGCCCGGGGCCGCGCCGCCTCCGCGGCAATCGCGGTCTCGTCGCGCGGCAATATCTCCATCGGATAGGCGCCGAGATGGAACGGCCGGTTCTTCGATGCGTGGTGGAACAGCATGGCCCTCCCCGCCGGCGCCGCCTTTGCGCATGAACAGGAGTCCAGCCTGTCGGCCGTCGCCCTGTCAACCGAGATCCGGCACCCTGGGTCTGAAGCCTATATGACTTCGCGCCGGCGCGAAAAGGTTTCCGGGCCGGGGGGGGGGCAGGACCCGCAGGCCTGCGACCCCGGCAGGGAGGTGACGACAGGGCGGCGGCGCCAACGCCGCCATTCAAAATCTTCGCCGCGCCCGACGCGGCGGCGGCGCCAACGCCGCCATTCAAAATCTTCGCCGCGTCCCGCGCGGCGGCGGCTATAATCGCCGCGACTTTGAGGGAGGGCCCCCATGGCCGAACGTGAATATTGCGCCGTCGAGCGCGACGGACGCCTGTTGATCGTCACCCTGAACCGCCCGGAGCGCTACAACGCGCTGCACTTCCCGGCGCATTTCGAGCTTGCGGAAGTCTGGGACGAGTTCGCCGCCGACCCCGAGCTCTGGGTCGCTATCGTCACCGGGGCCGGCGACAAGGCGTTCTGCGCCGGCAACGATTTGCGCTACCAGGCCGAGGGCCATGTCCGCAAACGCTGCCCGAGCGGCTTTGCTGGCCTCACCGAGCGCTATGACCTGAACAAGCCCGTCATCGCCGCCGTCAACGGCTTCGCGATGGGCGGCGGCTTCGAGACCGCGCTCGCCTGCGACCTGATTGTTGCGGCGGAGAACGCGATCTTCGCCCTGCCCGAGCCGCGCGTCGGCCTGATGGCGGGCGCCGGCGGCGTCCACCGCCTGCCGCGCATGATCGGCCAGAAACAGGCGCTCGGCATGATCCTGACCGGGCGGCGCGTCGGCGCGGCGGAAGGCAGGGAGCTCGGTTTCGTCAACGAGGTCGTGCCCGAGGGCGAGGCGGTGGCGGGCGCCCGGCGCTGGGCCGAACAGATCCTCGAATGCGCGCCGATCTCGATCCGCGCCTCCAAGGAAGCCGTCTATGCCGGCATGAACGAGGCGACGCTCAGGACGGCGATCGCGCGCACCTATGAGGAGCAACATGTGCTGATCGGCAGCGCCGACTATATCGAGGGGCCGAAGGCGTTCGCCGAGAAGCGCCCGCCGGTCTGGCGGAACGAGTGATGGAGCCGCAGACCTGGCTCGACGGCGGCTGGCACGCCGGCAACCCGCCGATTTTCGGGCCGATGACCCACGCGGCCTGGATGGCCTCGGTCGCCTTCGACGGCGCGCGCGCCTTTGAGGGCGTCATGCCGGACCTCGACCTGCACGCGGCGCGCGCCATCGCATCCGCCCGCGCGCTCGGCCTTGCCCCGAAGATCTCGGCCGAGGCAATCGCCGCGCTCGCGGTCGAGGGCGTGCGCCGCTTCCCGGAAGGCGCGGAGCTCTATATCCGCCCGCTGTTCTGGGCCGATGACGGCTTTGTGGAGCCGGAGGCGGAGTCCACGCGCTTCATGCTCACACTGTTCGAAATGCCGCTGCCCGCCCCCGACGCGACCGTGACGGCCGCGGTGGCGGCGGAGCGCCGGCCGCGTCCAGCCATGGCGCCCACGGACGCCAAGGCCTCCTGCCTCTATCCCAATGTGCAGCGGATGATCCGCAAGGCGCGGGAGCGGGGCTTCTCGACCGCCGTGGTGCTGGACCCCGACGACAAGGTGGCGGAGTTCGCAACCGCCAACCTGTTCATGGTCCGGGACGGCAAGGTCGCCACGCCGGCCGACAACGGCACCTTCCTCAACGGCATCACCCGCCAGAGGATGATCGAGCTGTTGCGGGAGGACGGCCACGAGGTCACGGAGCGGACCGTCGAGCTGGAGGAGCTGCTGGAGGCCGACGAGGTGTTCGCGACCGGCAATGCGCCCAAGGTCATCCCGGCAAGCCGGATCGAGGCGTGCGACTTCCAGCCGGGGCCGGTCGCGCGCCGGGCGCGGGCGCTTTACTGGTCCTTCGCCCACGGGCACGGGAAACCGGCCGACTTCGGCCTTTGAAGGCGGAGCGGCGCGCGTGAAGCTGAACGACGAAGAAAAGGCGATGCTGGCCGGGGCGCAGGGCGAGCCCCGGCGCTGGGCGATGGCGCATATGGTCGAGGTCGGCCGCATGTTCGACGCGGCCGATTTCGTGCCCGTCGCCCAAGCGCATATGATGGCCGACACTGAGTCGCTAGGCGAGGCCGGCGTGGCGTTCCTGGAGGGCCTCGCCGCCCATCCGGCGGCCGCGCGGCGCGTGGCCGTGCCGATGCTGACCGACCCGCGCGGCGTCGATCTGGCTTATTACCGCCCGCTCGGCCAGACCGAGGCGATGGCGGCGCTCGAACGGCGCACCATCGCCGCCTGCACCGCGCTCGGCATCCTGATGACCGACAGCTGCGTCACCTACCAGACGATCATGCCGCCGGTGCGGGGCGAGCATGTCGCCTATGGCGATACCGGCGTGGTGATCTACTGCAACAGCGTGCTCGGCGCGCGCTCCAATTTCGAGGGCGGCCCCTCGGCCCTGGCGGCGGGCCTCACCGGACGAACGCCGCGCTACGGCCTGCATCTGGACCGCAACCGGCGCGCGACAAGGCGCTTCACCGTCAGCGAACGTCCCGAGGGGCTGACCGGCTGGGGCGTGCTCGGAGGGCTGATCGGGCGGCTTTGCGGTTCCTACTGGGAAGTGCCCGTGCTGGAAGGCATCGAAGGAGCGCCGACTTCGGACGAGATGAAGCATTTCGGCGCGGCCATGGCGAGCTTCGGCTCGACGCCACTCTTCCATATTGTCGGCGTGACGCCGGAGGCGCCGGACCTGGAATCGGTCTGCGACGGCCCGCCGCCCGAGCCGGTCGAGATCGGCCGGCGGGAGCTGGACCGGCTGCGCGGCGATTTCGGCGCCAGCGGCGATGGCGTCGATGTCGTGGTGTTCGCCGCGCCGCAGCTCAGCCATGTCGAAATGGCGCGCGTCGCCGATCTGCTGGAGGGCCGCCGGGCGCATGAGCAAACGGCGCTGGTGGTCTGCACCTCGCCCACCGTGGCGGCGGATTGCGAGCGGCTCGGCATTGTCGGGCGCATCGAGGCCGCCGGCGCGGTCGTGCTGCGCGGCACTTGCTTCTACAACCAGTATGCGCGCGAGATCGGCGAGGCGAATGGCTGGACGCGGCTGCTCAGCAACTCGGTCAAGATCGTCAATATCCTCGGCGGCTATGGCTACCGGCCGGCGCTGGCGAGCATGGAGGACTGCGTGACGGCCGCCGTGACGGGGCGTGTCCCGTGACGCTCCGGCTGCGCTGCCATCCCGGCATCGGGCCGAGGGTCGAGGGCGAGGCGCTGGTCGCGGCCGACGACTTTTCCGCCCGCTACGACCTCGACCGGCTCGCCGGCACCTTCTCCCGTCCGGGGCACAAGCTGGCGGGCCTGTCCTATGTGGACCGGGTGCTGGTGCTGAACACCGCCAAGGGCGGCGTTGCGTCGGCCTGGATGCTGCGCGAGATGACGGCGCGAGGGCTCGCCCCGAAGGCGATCCTGTTCAACGCCGCCAACACCATACTGGCGCAGGGCGCGGCCTTCGCCGGCATGGCGCTCTGCGACCGCTTCGAGGACGGCGACATCACCCGCCTGATCGCCACCGGCGACCGCGTCATCGTCGATCCCCCGGCGGGTCTGGTGACAGTGCTGGAGCGGGCGGCGGCATGTTGACATGCCAGCAACGGGGAATTTTTCACCGCTGCCGTTAACTCGTTCGGGGTGCCGGGTATAGACAAACTGCCACTTGCTCCCCGCCGGACTCGCCGAAAGGCCCCGGCGGGGTTATTTTGTGGAGCCTATGCCGGTCGAACCGGAGATCAAGCGCGCTGTTTCCTTTATCGGCGGTCAGAACCTGTTTCGGCACACCAAGGATGCGTTCGGCCACCACCATCCGATCAAGCTGGCCGATGCGGTCTGCGTCGCCAGCGGGTGGGTCAATCGAGGCGTCCGTTTCTACACCGGCGTTCCAAGCCAGAGCCGGTCGGCTATGTAGCACGGCTACTGGAACCGTCGGATGACGGCGATGACGCGGGCGGGCGTCGCTGTCATAGCTCGCCCCTTGCGCTACCGAACTGAGCGGGCCCGCCTGGCGGACGGCTCCGCCCACGACATTCCGGTAGCGCGCAAAAAGGGGGTCGATTTGCGGCTTGGGCTGGATGTCGTGCGCATGGCGCGGAACGGAGAACTCGATGTGACTGTAATATTCAGCCAGGATCAGGACCTCGGTGAGGTGGCAGGTGAAATCCGCGATATTGCGCGCGTCCAGGGCCGGTGGCTCAAAGCGGTTTCCGCCTTTCCGCACGGCGGGAGCGCCACATCGAAGCGGGGAATTGACCGGACCGGCTGGTTCAGAATGGATCGGGAATTCTACGATGCTTGTCTCGATCCAGGGGACTATCGCCCGGAGCGTCGATCCAGCCGCACATGAATGTTGTCCGATGAGGCGGCTTTCGAACATCCATCCGGGAGAAGTCCTGTTGAAGGAATTTCTCGAGCCGTTGCATCTCAGTCAGAACCGGGCGGCGCGAGACATGAGCGTGCCGCCGCGCCGGCTTAACGGGATCGTGCACGGTAAACGCCGCGTAACCGCCGATACGGCGCTACGGCTGGCTCGCTATTTCGGGACCTCCGAACGTTTCTGGCTTGGCCTGCAGGCCGACTACGATCTGGAGGAAGCGCGCCGGCTGCTGGGAGGCCGGCTGGAACGCGAGGGCGAGACAGCCAGTTTCGTGGCTTGACGGGGCACACGGCGCAAACAAGGCTTTCGCATCTGCATCCGGGAGGCTTCCATGTACCGCTTCGACCTCACCGAGTCCTACATTCCCGCCCAGACGGACGATGTCGTGCTGGAGACGACCGTCGGCGGGCAGTTGCGCGACATGGCGGCCAGGCGCGGCGGCGCGACGGCGCTGGTCGAGGTGAACCTCGACGGCGAAAACGGGCGGCGCTGGACCTATGCCGAACTGCTGGCGGACAGCGAGCGGCTCGCCCGGGCGCTGGCGTCGCGTTTCGCGCCGGGCGAGCGGCTCGTGGTCTGGGCGCCCAATGTGCCGGAATGGGTGCTGATGGAATATGCCTGCGGGCTTGCGGGTCTCATCCTGGTGACGGCCAACCCCTCCTACCAGGCGGCGGAACTGCGCTATGTGCTGGAGCAGTCGGGCGCCTCCGCGCTGTTCTCGGTGGAGAGCTACCGGGGCAATCCGATGGCCGAGATCGCCGTTGTCGCCTGCGACGGCCTGGCGGCGGTGCGGGAACTCGTCGATCTGGACGATCATCGCGCGCTCTACCGGATCGGCGGCCGGCCGGCGGAACTTCCGGAGGTCACGCCGGACGATGCGGCGCAGATTCAATATACCTCCGGCACGACCGGCTTCCCCAAAGGCGCCGTTCTGTCTCATCGCTCGCTTACCAATAATGCGCGCTACTGCGCCGTCCGTTCGGGCACGCGGCCCGACTCGGTCTGGGCGAATTTCATGCCGATGTTCCACACCAGCGGCTGCGGGCTGATTACCTTGGGCGCGCTCCAGACCGGCTGCGCCATGTTCCTCGTCAAGCTGTTCGACCCGGCGGCGATCCTGCAGCTGATCGAGCGCGACAAGGTGACCGCGATCCTGGGCGTGCCGACCATGCTGGTGGCGATGATGGAGTGCCTCGACCAGGAGCCGTTCGACCTCTCGTCCGTGGAGATCGCCGTCTCCGGCGGCTCGATGGTGGCGCCCGAACTGGTGCGCAATGCGAGGGAGCGCTTCGGCTGCGAATTCGAGACGGTGTACGGCCAGACCGAAGCCTCGCCGCTGGTCACGCAGCACCATCTCGGCGAGAGCCTCGACATCATCTGCAACACGGCCGGCCTGCCGATGCCGCAAACCGAGGTCTCGATCCTGAGCGTGGACGGGGAGAACCGCGTGCTGCCCGTGGGCGAGGTCGGCGAGATCTGCGTGCGCGGCTACTGCGTGATGATCGGCTATCACGACAACCCGTCGGCGACGGCGGCCGCCATCGATGCGGAGGGCTGGCTGCATACCGGCGATCTCGGCACGCTCGACCGGCAGGGCTATCTGCGCATCACCGGGCGGGTGAAGGAGATGATTATCCGCGGCGGCGAGAACCTCTTCCCGGCCGAGATCGAGAACACGCTGCTGGAGCATCCCGATGTGGCCGAGGTCGCCGTGGTCGGGCTGCCGGATGACAGATGGGGCGAGATCGTCGCCTGTTTCGTGCGCATGGAGCCAGGCCGGGAGATGGACCCGCAGGAGCTTCGCCGGCATTGCCGGGCACAACTCTCGCCGCAGAAGACGCCCGTCGTCTGGCGCGAGGTCCCGGCCTTCCCGCTCACCGGCTCCGGCAAGATCCGGAAATTCCAGCTGGCGGAGGATTATGCCGCGGAGACCGGGTAGCGGCGCGCCCTTCCGTTGGAACTACAGGCTCCGGTACACCGCCGTCTCGAAATCCAGGAAGAGCGGCAGCGACGTCTCGTCGGCGAAGGGCAGCACCTGGGTGAGATAGGCGCCGCCAATGCCCCGGGCCCGGTCGATCCAGAAATAGGAGTTGGCGAGGCCGGCCCAGGCGAGGCTGCCGGCGCTGCGGCCGGTTGGCGCTTCCTCATTGTTGATCATGAAGGTCAGGCCCCAGGTCTTCTCCATGCCGGGGAAGAACTCCGCATCGTTGGAGTAGGGCGGCATGGCCGTCGCGAGCTTCACCACCCGGTTGTCGCCGATGCTGTTGGCTGACATGGCCTCGACCGTCTCCGGTTTCAGCACCCGGTGGCCGTTGGCGGCGCCCTCGTTCAGGATCATGCGGATGAATTTGAGATAGTCGCCCACGGTGGAATAGAGGCCGCCGCCGCCCATCTCGAATTCGGGGTCCTGCTCGACCATGAACTCCATCGGCGCCCAGGCGCCGTCCTCGCCGCGCACATGCACGGTCGCCAGCCGCTCCTGCATCGCCGGCGTGATCCGGAAGGCGGTATCGCCCATGCCGAGCGGGTCGAAGATGTTTTCTGTCATATATTGCCCGAGCCGCTGGCCGCTCACCGCCTCGACCATCTTGCCGGCCCAGTCTATGCCGATGCCGTAGTCCCAGCGCGCGCCCGGATCGAACAGCAGCGGCGTCGTCAGCGCGGCGTTCTCGCAGCTGGTGATCTGCGGCACGCCCTTCGCTTCCTGATAGGCCAGAATATCCGTGTTCCAGATCTCATAGACATAGCCGGATGTGTGGGTCAGCAGGTGGCGCAGCGTCACCGGGCGCTTCGGCGGGCGCGTCTTCGGCTGGCCGGCACCGTCGAAGCCTTCCAGCACCTCGACTTCGCCCAGATAGGGGATGACCGCGCTGGCGGGCCCGTCGAGCTCCAGCCTGCCCTGCTCGACCAGTTGCATGGCCGCCGCGCCGGTGACGGCCTTGGTCATGGACGCGATCCAGCCGACGGTGTCAGGCGTCATGGCCGCGCCGCCGCCGACCGCGCGTTCGCCGAAACCGCCTTCATAGACGGTCCCCTCCACCGTGGTCGCGCCCGCCGTGACGCCGGGCACATCGCCCCTCGAAACCGCAGCCTCGAGGATTCCGTCCACGCTGTCCGTGAGCGCCATGCCTGTCTCCCGCCGAACCGGCCTGCCTGCGATGGATGGTGGGCGCACAAGGACTCGAACCTTGGACCCGCTGATTAAGAGTCAGCTGCTCTACCAACTGAGCTATGCGCCCCACCGGGAGGCGATATCTACCCCGTTCCGCGCCGCCTGTCGAGACGGCCGGAACGGCGCCTCCCGGGCGCCCGGATCGCCAGGCGAAGACATGAGACATTCTTATCGACACCATAAGAAGACGGTCTTGGATACTTATGCCAGAGGGCTCGCAACGTCGGAGATACAAGCGGTCCGCAGGAGGACGAACCCGCAGGCAACCCCGGTCGCAAGGATCATCGGCGTACTGGAACCTTCGCCGGCGAGCCGTTTGGAGCGAGTGGCGCAGACAGCGCCTGACAGGGAAAGGAATGATGATGACCCGGCACGTTACCAGCGATGTCACACGCGAGGGGAGCTTGACTTCTCTCGTGGCCGGGGGCTCGGGTTCCTTGCAGACAAGGAGTTTGAAAGATGGGTAATAAGATTGGCTACAGCGCGTTCGTTCTTGCGCTGCTCGTTACTTCCGT
>LXNI01002722.1_pt1 | contig 11561 bp, 24 predicted proteins | sample 809091 | NCBI WGS metagenome assembly LXNI01 (sample SAMN04870527, study PRJNA318959) | sponge metagenome | biome: 01000161; feature: marine sponge reef; material: water | host: Sarcotragus foetidus | place: Greece: Milos, Mediterranean Sea | collected 2013-05-29 | depth 5-7 m | reverse complement strand
CTTGTTGACTGTGGGCGGCGCAGCCGCCTATGACCCGCCCGCGCTCGTCGCCACCGGCAAGTCTCATACACCCGAGCAAGTACGTACTGTGGATAACTTTTCGCGCGGAGCGCGCGAAACCGCAGGTCAGCGCACCTTTTTGCTGTCCACAGCGATTCACAGGTTTTCCACAGGCAATGGGGATAATGCCACTGTGCGCGCGAAACCGCAGGTCAGAGGCCTGTGGACAACTGTGGACAAGTTCCTCGCGATTCATCGAGCTGCACCGTAGCCGCAGCGGATTCGCGCGCGATGGCCTGTCTTTCGCGCGCAATGTGACATTATTCGCGCGGAGATAGCAACTACCGCTTTCGGATGCGCGGCCTCACTCTTGTTGCACCCCCATCGCTTGTGCGATTGTAGACAGGATTCCTGTATCCATTTTCGCGGCGGTGTGAATCCAACCGCTTGCGTTCCCATCTGCGAGCAGCATCCCATGTCATGGGCTTTGATGTCTCAATTTTCAGATTACGAAATGACTTGCCTTCGCTACGGTGTGAACGCTCACGCATGTGAGGATTCTTCGTGATGCCGACATACACAACCCCATGTGTCTCATGGAGTAACACATAGCCAAAATACGCAGCCATTCGCAGTGATTCGGTCATGTTGCTCCTTGTGTGTGCAGTCGGAGTGTGCCTTCGCCTATGCCGTGATCTGCGAGGTGGTCTCTGGCATCAGCGCGTGCGCTCATCCAGTCCGGTCTTGCCGGACCTGACCACCCCTCTTTGAGGTAGTTGACAGCATATGCGCGCCTGTCAGGTCCGGTCCTGCTATTTTCGCGCTATACGCAGCCGAGCCAATCGCAAAGGGGAATCATGGCAGTGCAAGGGGAACGGAAATACAGCCCGGTGCTGAACGCAGCTATCGAAGCCGCGTTGGAGCATCCCGGCGAGTTCGCTGACTGGTGCGCGAAGCCGTCCAACACGGACGTAGCCGAGTTCACCGCGTTGATGCGCGAACGCCACGACGACTGACATGGCATCAAAAGGGAACCCGTATCGGCATCGCGGCGGCGGGAACGGCAATTGGCGGACATCACCGACAGCGGACCTCATCGCCCGCGAATACGCGGCAGCGAATCCGCCTTCGCCGCCGCGTGAGCCTGTCCTATCACCTCGCGAAGAACGCTTGGCGAAAGCCCGAGCCAGAGTCGCTGAGCGAAACCGAGCAAAGAATGGCTGACTGCGGCTGTCCGCTGACGACCTACACCAGCCAGACAGCAGCGGGGATTGTGTGCGTCGGATGCAACAGCCCGGTAACCATCGACGAGCACCGGCGGCGATGCGACGCGATCCGGTTCGCTCTGTGGAGGATCAGGTCATGAAACACGGCACCCAGTACGCGTACCGGCAGGGCTGCCGCTGCAACGTGTGCAAGCCTGCGCAGCGTGAGCGCGAACGGTTGAAGTGGCAGAAACGCAAAGCCCGTCTCGGGATCGCTGACAAGCCTCGCAAACTGCACACCGGCGATGTCAATGGCCCATCCGAGCCGTCGCGCACGAAAGCATCGCCAGAGTCACTGGCTGCCGCGGAGGAAAGATCGGCGCGACGAGCAGCTCGTCGTCGCGCTGTACTCGAGAGAATGGGGAACTGAGATGGTGTCAGGACACAACTCGGCGGCAGCCAGCCGGATGCTGCACGACGACGACGACTATCCGTCGATTCTCGCTCTGTGGGTGCCCGGTCGCCCGCCGACGACCAACGGCATGAACAAGCAGCACCCCAAGACCAGATCGAGGTTCCGCCGCGAGTGGAAAGCCGAGACAGACAAGGCACTCACGGCGGCGCTCGCGTCGGGCGGGCTTGACCCGCTGGGCCACAACGAGCGCAAGGCATGGAACGATGCCGGCCGCGAGCAGCGCGACATCTACTACTGGGAGCATCACGACCTGTTCAGAGCACGTACCTTCCGCGACGTGACAGTGGAGGCAACGCCGTGGTACGAGTCGGGCCGAAGCGTGCCCGACCCGGACGGGATAGCGACGGCAGCGAAATGGTCGCTGGACGCGCTCGTGGAGTCCGGCATCCTCATCAGCGACACCCGCCACCACGTCATGTACGTGCAGTGCTGGCGGGCGAGAATCGAGCCGATGATCGACGGGCCGGCGCTCAGCCTCATCGTGAAGGCAGTCAGTTGAGCAGTCGCTCCCCCGAAGAGGCGAAGGCAATCGTCGCCCGAATCGTGGACAAGCTCGGCTACGACATGGACACGCACTTCAACCCAGGCCATCAGCTTCACGTCATGATGGCCCGCCAGCCCGGATGCGCCGACACGAAACGCGCTCACAACTACAAGGGCGTTGACTGCGAGTGCTTGGGTCCGGTCGTCGGCGTCGATGTCGAGCAGTGCTGGGTGCTGCTGGCCGCGATGGTGGAACGCCCCGACGTGACCGTTCCCCCGACCAAATCGGTGATGGGCATAGAGTTCGTTCGCTCCGTCGAGGGCGACTGGGATGACCGAGACACAGCGGAAGGCATGAAGTGAGCGATCTGGTGATGGTGCTGCAAGCACTCGGGAAGTCCGACACGCCGTGCGATGTGTGCGCTGAGGCGCACGAGTTCGCCGTCTACGCGCGAACCGACGCTGATCTGTCCAGAGGCGTCGAACGCTCGCAGTTCAAGCCCGAGCTGAGCAACTACATGGCCGATCACGGCATAGCGTTCTTCTGCACCGAGCATCTGGCCGAGCTTTGGAATGACTAAGCGGATGCGGACGCTGCCGTACTACGGCGGCAAGCAAGCGCTCGCCGGCTGGATCAACAGTCATCTTCCCCGCGATCCTCACACCTACGTCGAGCCGTTCCTCGGAGCGGGAGCGGTGCTGCTGGACCGTCCTGCCGCCAAAGCCGAGATTGTCAACGACAAGTCGAACATCGTCGTGTCGTGGTGGCGTTGCCTGCGCGACGATCCCGACACGCTGGAACGTCTCGTGGAACTGACCCCGCGGTCGCGCGACGAACGGCGACGCGCCTACGACATCACGCTCAGCGCCGAGCGTCACAGCCAGATGCAGCGCGCGTGGGCATTCCACATCCTCGCGGAGCAGTCGATGAGCCAGAAGATGACCGAGCGAGAGTGTTGGCAGTGGCACTCCCACCATCGCACGGCGTACTTCCCGTCAGTGTCTTTCGCCCGCATCTACGACCGGATCAAGAACGTCCAACTGGACTGCCGTGACGCCATCACGTTCTTGAAGTCCTACGTCGAGCAGCCCTTCGAAAACAGTCGCCGTCTCATCTACGCAGATCCTCCATACCGCACCGCCGACACTTCCAGCTACCTCGCGACGCTCGACTACGACGCGTTCGAAGAACTGCTGCTGGCGTGCGAGTGCGATGTCGCCGTGTCCGGCTACGAGGCCGACTATCCGCGGCTCACCGCGGCAGGCTGGCGGATCGCCCGCATCGTGCGCCGCCAGTCCACGACATCAGGCACCGCCACCGAGTGCCTGTGGATGAACTACGATCCCCCGCAGCAAGGAATGTTCGACCATGCCTGACTCACTGCTTGAAAACCCGAGCGCCGAGAAGATGTATTACTCGCGGCTCACCGACGCCCAGTTGAAGCAACGCCTCGACATTGCCCGCCAGACCATGCGAACCGCGGACGCGGAGGTACAGCGCTGCAACGCCGAGATGCGCCGCCGCCGCGTAGGGGGAGACGCAGCATGACCATACGACGCGTTGCCCCGATGGACCCGATACCAGCAGTCCACCGCGAGACTCTGCGCATCATGGACGCCTACGACGCCGCCCGCGGCGAGCAGGCTTCCTGCATCGTCTGCCGCACCGTCTACAGCCTCGTCGGCCACGGCACCGACGTTGACATCGAAGTGATCGACTACACGAACGCAACGGCCACGGCGTGCTGGGACAAAGGCTACGACTGCATCCTCGCCTCCAAGATCGACAAGGCGCGACGATGACCCGCGACCGACGCGACACCCTCGTAGCTGTCTGCATCGCATCGACGGTCGGAACAGCAGCGATCCTGTACGGCATCGCCGTGTCCGCCGCATCCGCTTCACGCGTACGGCATCGCGCCCGCAGACGACGCAGCCCCGCCGTGTTTCAAGTAGAGATTGAAGGTCAATGATGGGTGAGGATCACGAGATAGAGCACACAGAGCGAGTGCTGCACGAAGTCGCTGCCGAGCGTGAGCGCCAACGCGGCAACGGGTGGGGCAACGACCACGACGACTACCAAAGCCATGTGCAAGCCGACGTGGAGAAATCCGGCAGCAAGACATCTCCGAGGCTTGACACTTGGGACGAATTGCACTTCCGGCGTTTCGAGCAAGTGTTCGCAGCGGCCTATCCATCCGAGCGCCGCGACCAGTTGGTGAAGGCGTGCGCGGTGTACGCCGCCGAGATCGAGTCCATCGACCGTCAGAAAGAATCCGATGTCCAAGCTGACTCCTGACGATCTGTTCCCCGGCATCATGGTGGGCACTGTCGTGTTCGGGCTGTGGATGGTCGTGTTCTTCTTCTTCGGCACTTGCTCGTAGCGTCCGCCGTACAGCGACGCTGAGCGCTTCCGTATAGCGCTCCGCACCGATCTATACCCAACCCACGTCACCACTATCTGCTGTCCCGTGCTACTACAGTTTCGGGACAGCAACGCGTGGAAAGGATCACATATGGGCGATGACCCCATGAGCGACGAAATGATGCGCAGAGCGGCAGAAATCAAAGCCGATCTGGCGGCCGTCAACAAGATTCGCAGGAACCTCGCGGAGACGCAGCGAGCGGTGATCCGCTGGCTGTGGGAGGAACACGGCTGGACTCACCGCGAAGCCGCCGCCGTGTTCGGCATCCCGAAGTCGACGTTGCAGCGATGGGCCACACTGGGCGAATGGAACGTGACATGACCGGCTGCGAGATATGCGGCATCTCCCCCGACGACGCAACAGAGCCTTCGCGCAACTGGACGCAACGACACACTCTCGCCCGCGTCCCGATGTGCGGAGCCGCCGGCCAAGCCGCCCGCCTGTACGACGCCCGACGACGCGGCGACGAAGTGCTGTGCCTGTTCTGCTGCATCACCGCCAAGCAGAAATGGAACGGCGGCACCCGCCACCTGAGCCTTCACGACAAGTGGGGCGTGCCTCCGTGCGACCACGCGCTCGAATCAGTCGCCAACAAGAAACGCTCCGACGCGTCACGCGTCTCCGAGGCACTGCTGGGCTCGACGGTTTCCGCCACCGGCCAAGTCGTCTACCACGACACCCTCACCCGCGAGCAACTGCTTGCCGCACGCGCTTCGCGCTGATAGCGTCCGCCCCACAGGTTCGGCTGTGCATGACGGACCCCCGGCCTTCCCCCCCTTTCGGTCGGGGGTCCGTCCGCGTCAGGTCACGATGACTATGATTCCGCCCATGACAACCGAGACCGAACCTGCCGACCTTTTCGACGCGCTCCCCCGCCTAGTACGCGAGTGGGCGGACGCCGTGTACGCGACGCTCGGAGCGAGCCTCCCTGTGGACACCTACGCGGAAGCGTTCGCCGTCCACCTCAACGAGCTGGTTGCCGAGAACTACCCCGCGCTCGCCAAGTCAAGGATCGGGCTCACCCCCATCACCTACCGCGGCCACATCGTCTGCGAAGTCGAGCCGGAATGGATGTGGCTCGTCGCCGGCCCCGAAGGCGAATACCTGATCCAAGTCATCGAATACTCCACCGGCGACGAATACCTCGAACACGGCGTCCGGCTCACCAACGCCGAACGCGACACGCTCGCACTGTCCGATCTTCGTCTGGTCGCTGACATGAACGGCCAGTGCGGCGGCATCGCAGTCAACTTCGCCCCGTCAGCCAACGGTCTGCGGCCTTTCCTCAGCTTGGACCGCCAACCCGAGCTTGTGCCGCTCAGCCATCAGGAATGACCGCTCACGTCATGCTGATCCCGGCGTCGGGCGGCATCTGCTGGTGGCGACAGCCCCGCGGCCACGACTGCGACGACGCGAACACCATCGTCGCCTACGGCGAAGAACGCCAGTTCCTCGCCTGCCAGCGTCACCGCGAGGAAGTCGCGGACCTGATCGCACGCCACACATCCGCGCCGCTCACCAGCGGCCCCAGCAAGGAGCAACAGAATTGAGCACTCCCGTCTTGACACAAGAACAGGCATGGGCCGAAGTGGACCGTTGCGCAGGCAACGCATTTCGCTTCGTGTACCGGATGGGCTTGGCGCTCACCGCGGCGAAGGAAGCCACGCCCCACGGCGAATGGGCTGCGGAGCTGAAAAAGCGTGGAATCAGTCAGCCATCCGCAAGCCGAGCCATGCGGCTCGTGTCGGAAATGAGCGAGGCCGAGTTCATCGAGCACGGCTCGCAACGCCGCGCGCTGGAAGCCATAGGTGAAGCGAGCGCGGGTTCAAACTATTCTCGCGTGAATGATTCGGAGGCACCCGCCGACACGAGGCCTGCCCCCGAGCCTGCCCCCGAGCCTGCCGAGATTCCGTTCGACAGAACCGAGACCGTTGCCGGCACACTCTTCACCGCGGGCATCGGCGTCACACTGCCGACCGAGGTACGACCCCCGCCCGAGCCGACCGGCAGCCGCATAGACGACCGCAAGCGCACCCCCAGCCGACGACACCCCGCCACCTACAACGAAGGGCTGTTCCCCATCTTCGCCGACATCATCGAGGAACACGCCGGCGACAGTCACGCCATACGCATCCTCGACCCGATGTGCGGCGAAGGAAGCATCCACGACCTGACCGAGCACTTCACCCCCGGCAAGCTCCGCATACAGGCAACCGACATCTACCGCTGGACCTACGCCCGCGAACAGGTCGCCACCGCCGACGCCACCGACCTGCCGTTCCCGAACGGCGTGTTCGACGTGATCGTGACCTCCCCGCCGTACGCGAACCGCATGGCCGACTCGCTCAGCAGCGACGGCGACAACCGCCACACCTACGCCGACCGACGCGGCACAGACGCCGAGCCGAACGACATCTCGGGAATGCAATGGGGCAACACCTACCGCACATTCATGGCGACCGTATGGGCCGAAGCCGTCAGAGTCACCCGACCCGGCGGACTGATCGTCGTGAACAGCAAGGACCACATCCGCGGCACCGCCCTCGCCGCGGTCACCGAGTACCACATGCTCGCATTGCAGAACCTCGAATGCCGACTCGCAGCCAACCGGTACCTGCTCACATCCGGCATCCGCGGCATAGCCAACGACTCAGCCCGAACAGGCTTCGAGATCGTGTTCGCCATGACAACCCCCGACAAAGGACACAACGAATGACAGACACCGAACAGCCCGAACTACAGCAGCCAGACGACGGCTCGCCGCACATACTCACCAGATGGGCAATACCGCTCAACCTCATTCAACTCGACCTGATAATCACTGCTCTTGAAGATTACGACGACAATGGTTCAGAGCTGCTCAGCGACTACCTCGCGCCTTACCGGCAGCAAGCAGTCTTGCGAATCAACAACGCAACCGACATGACACACGCATAATCCCCCAAAGGAAAGATCACCATGACCGATGACAACGGGTCCGAAGTACCGCCTCCTTCCGGCATTCCCTTGCAGGATGCGATAGACGCAATCGTGGAACAAGAACACGAGAACGCAGAACGGTTAGAAGAAGACAGATTGGACAGCATCAAGGAAATGCTTGAGCGCGGAGAAACCGAGTAATGCGGGAGAAAAGCAAGTCCGTAGACGAATGGGCAGACAACAACTTCAATGGAGCGCTGTGGCTGTATGCCTTTGCGTTAGGCATCGCCGCAATCTGGACTGTGTTCGTGCTTTTCTACGGTCCTCCCGGCTGGCATTACTGGGCACTGCTCAAGGCATCAGTGGTTACCGTTATTGGCCTGCTTGTGCGAGTTGCCGGAAAAATGTGGAAGCGCGCCGAGTCAATCCGTGAAAGCACAGGAGACAGGCAATGAGGAAGATCGTTCTGACATTGACAGCAGCACTGCTGACTGTCGGTTGCACCGCCAACGTGCCGGTGAGCATCGAAGCACAACCCGTGTCTCTCACGGACGCCTACACCGCAGCCCAGCAGCAACAGGGCTGCGCTGGACTTCTTGGAGTATTCCCTGAGAAAGCCGACAACGGCGACGTGCGGATCACGTTCCAAACCGAGGCAGGCCCCGTCGTGTCACCTACCCCCGCCGGGTGGTTCGTGCCGCACTGCGCAGAAGACATGATGTTCCATGCACTTCCAGAAGTTGACCTGAGCACAGCAGACGCAGCCGCCTCGGAACTCACAGTGATACCTAGCAGCGACGGCACAGGCGACTACCTCAACAGCCCGAACATGAGCCAAGAAATCGCGCCGGACGGGTTAGTGCTGGTCATGAGCCAAGACGACGCTGCCGCATTGTTCGCACATTACGACGCAGAGCATCACCACTAGGCTGCTACTGTCGTCGGTCATGAAGACTCACCGGAAACGCGGAAGGTCTGTCATTTTGACGGCTCTGACCGCTTTGGCTTTCTCGCTGTCGATCCTTGCTGTGCCTGCCGCAGCGCAGACCGACGACAGTACGCTGCCACTCCACTTCGCCGGCGACCCGGCGGACTGCAAGCATCTCGGTGATTCGGGAAGTGTGCTCTGCTGGACAAAGACGCCGAAGCCGCAGCCCGCCGAGTTCGACCTGTATTTCGACTGCCACGACACCGACCACGACGGCTTGACCGATCGCTGCACAGCGTGGGCAGCGAGCACCGAACGGCACGCCTACACGTTCTACAACCAGATCGTGACTCCCCCGAAGCAGGACGTTCGCGTGTCGCGCCGTGACAACCTCGGCCGCCGATATTGGGTCACCGTCGCGAAGCATCTCCGCATCGACGGCCGCCGAGACATGGGCGGCGACTGCAACATCGAAGACAGCTTCGGCCCCACGATGCCGTATGAGAACAGTTGGCATCTCCGCAACGTCAACATCGCGAAGCGTGCGAACACCGGCATCGCGTACGGCTGGGGCGGACATTCGAGCGCGGACCATCCCCCGATCTGCGTCCCGCCTTTGGGCGGCCAGTGGGTCGGCCCGTCGGCAGTGACCGGCACCTATCCGGGCGTCATCAAGATCATGACCTACTGCACGCACGGCAACGGATGGAACAACACCCACACGAACGCCACGCAAGGCGCACCCGCCACCGTCACGCTGCCGTCGTGCCCGTCCGGTCGTGCTGTCGCCTCCGCGTATGTCGACGAATGCAACTCGGTCGCGTTCTGCGCGATCCGCGACACCGTCCAGACCTACGAAGTACGGGTCCGAAAGCAGTGATTCAGAAAAGCGCTTCTGACCTGCGGTTACAGGACCGCCCCGAAGTGCTATGCCCCGCCGCAGCCCGTACAATAAGCACCCCACAAAAGGAAGCAACAATGCCTGCAACCGCACACATCGAAGGCAGCCAAGTCCAAGTCACAGGGTTCGTCGTGGACCCAGCGGAGGTTCACGACGACCCGACCGAGTGGGCGTTCTATCAAGACGACGCCGAGGCTTTGCGCGACTCGCTGAACCTGCACAGCGGTCAGATCGGCACCACCTCGGCGGACACTGTGCATGTCAAACCGTGCAGCCGCAGTTGGGGAGATGGATCGGAAGGCGCGTGGATTGAAGGTCTCGCGAACGTGCCGCCACGAGGAACACCACGCAAGGAGTTCGTCTTGGAGATGAGTTTCCCTGAAGCTGTAGCCGTCCGCGACGGACTGAACGACCTGTACGTCGACTGATCGCGTCACGCGACGCAGCCGCCTCAGACGGCTGCCGTGGGCGTCATACAGCCCCCCACCCTGAATGTCGGACGGGTGGGGGGCTGTTCGCGTCCCGCGAGGTACCACAATTTTTTTTGCGGCCGCGCGACTGTTGTCGGCTATGACTACACATATCAGACGCGGAGGGGCAGTCTTGTTGACTGTTCTGACCGCATTGCTTTTGTCGTTGACGTTCGCGTCGGCGGCATCCGCACACGGCAGCGTCACTGTCGGCGCGGACGGCAACTACCAGCACGACGACGCCAGAGGCAACCCGGCGTGCGCCACGGTCACGACCGACAACCCGTGCGCGTCGCTCAGCGCTGCTGGGACGCACAGTGCGACCCATCCCGGAAGCGGTGCCGTGGATGCGGTTGACAACGATTCGCCTGCTGACGCGGTGAACGTGATCCGTGACTACGGGCTGGAGAATGCTCCGATCATCATCGGTGTGATCGGTGCGATCTTCTTGGTCGGCCTGACCTTCTACCTTGTCCGCCGCGGCCTCATGAAGGCCCGTGGCGCGATGCGGCTGTAAGGGGCGGTGACAGCCATGAGCGCTTTCAAGCGCGGAGGGGCAGTCCTATTGACTGTTCTGACCGCATTGCTGCTGTCGCTGTCGATGGCAACGGCGGCGTCAGCCCACAACTCGGCGGACAATACGGCGACGGAAGCCGCCTGCACCTTTGGTGCTATCCAAGACGCCGATTACGACACCGATGGCGTTCACGACAGTGATCTGCTGCATGACGACGACGACGGCGTGGCCTGCAACGTCATTGGTCACAACACAGCGCATCCGGGCACCGGCACGGTCGATTCTGTTGACAACGATTCGCCTGCTGACGCGGTGAACGTGATCCGTGACTACGGGCTGGAGAACGCCCCGATCATCATTGGTGTGATCGGTGCGATCTTCTTGGTCGGCCTGACCTTCTACCTTGTCCGCCGCGGCCTGATGAAGGCCCGTGGCGCGATGCGGCTGTAGGCATCCGATGCGCTGCCGGGAAAGGGCAGCACGGTTTGCGGCCGTCGCCGTCATTGCCTTCGTGGCAGTGGCGGCGGCGGCTTCTGCCGTGTCTGCGCACGGGAACGCTGCGGGAACGGTCGATGTGTTCCCCACCGCTCCGGGGAGGCCCACCGTCACGACAGTATTCGGTGCCGCCGACGGCAGGTTCATGGGCGTCAAACTCGCTTTCGCGGAGAGCCGACAGATACCTCTGGATGCCACAATCGTCGAGCATCGCACGAACGGCCATTACGGCGAGTATCAGCCGCACACCCCGCACACCGCTGCGGACCGTCATTTCAGCCCGGTCGCGTACCGCGTGCGGTACGCGCGCTACGACTCGATCTCTCACAACTCGCGTGGCTTCCCGAATATGCGGGTAGCCACGGTGAAGGGAATGGGCGTGGACGTGCCTGCCGCTGCAAGCGGCGGCGCTGTCACTTGCGATGCGCTGCCGGGCGGCGCTGGCGAGTTCTGCACCTACATCGCTGCTGCGGAGCTTGTCGCCGTTCACAGCGGCGTCAGCGATGTCAGCGGCCTTGCCGGGGAAGCGTTCTACTTCTCCGCCGAAGTCACCGACGACGACCCGGCAGGCGGCGCCAACGACCGACGCGGCTGGGCGACCGCGATGATCGTGGGCGATGTCGCCGGCAACAGCGGCTTGGCAAGCGTGGACAACGACACGCCTGGCGAAGCCGTGAACGTGATCCGTGACTTCGGCTTGGAGAATGCCCCCATCATCATCGGTGTGATCGGTGCGATCTTC
>LXNI01002721.1_pt1 | contig 11564 bp, 13 predicted proteins | sample 809091 | NCBI WGS metagenome assembly LXNI01 (sample SAMN04870527, study PRJNA318959) | sponge metagenome | biome: 01000161; feature: marine sponge reef; material: water | host: Sarcotragus foetidus | place: Greece: Milos, Mediterranean Sea | collected 2013-05-29 | depth 5-7 m | reverse complement strand
GCAATGATCAAGTTCGGTTTGAACTTGGCGCATACGCGTTAAACCCGGATATACGGGTCATCGCACCGTGGCGCGAATGGGACCTGAATTCACGTGAGAAGCTGCTGGAATATGCCGACAAGCACAATATTTCCATTGAACAAAAGCAGGGTCAGCGATCCCCGTATTCAATGGATGCCAACTTACTGCACATCTCGTACGAGGGGGGTGAGCTGGAGGACCCGTGGGTCGAGCCGCAGGAAAGCATGTGGCAGTTGACATGTGCACCCGACCAGGCTCCGGATGTACCGCAGTACGTGGAGATCGGGTTTGTGCAGGGAGACCCTGTCAGTCTGGACGGTACAAAACATTCCCCCGCACAGTTGTTGAGGGAGTTGAACGCAATCGCAGGCGCGCACGGTGTCGGGCGCCTGGATATTGTCGAAAACCGTTATGTTGGCATGAAGTCACGTGGCTGCTACGAGACCCCGGGTGGGACAATCCTGCACAAAAGCCATCGAGCCATGGAGTCCATCACCCTGGACCGGGAAGTGGCACATCTCAAAGACGAACTCATGCCTCGCTATGCAGCACTGGTATACAACGGCTACTGGTGGAGTCCGGAGCGAAGCGCCTTGCAGAAACTGATTGATGCTACACAGGTCAACGTCACTGGAACCGTGCGGGTAAAGCTGTTCAAGGGCAGTGTGCATGTCGTCGGGCGAAAATCGGAAACTCACAGTTTGTTTGATCCGGGTATTGCCACATTTGAAGATGATAAAGGTGCCTATAATCAGCAGGATGCAGACGGTTTCATTAAATTGAATGCTCTGCGCATGCGGATTATGGCAAAATTCGGGACACCTGAAAGTTAAACTGCAGAGTACATTGATCCAAGCAACTCCAAAGAGGATAGGCTGGCAACTCCTGGTAGTACTGGGCGGTCTTACGCTTTGTGCGTGTGCCTGGGCTGGAGATCCGGCCCATCATCCGGATGATCCCTGGGAGGGCATGAACCGCAAGGTGTATAGCTTCAACGATGCCGTAGACCGCATCGTACTGACTCCCGTCACGAGGACGTACCAGGCCGTGGTACCGGATGCCGTCGAGACCGGCGTCGACAATTTCTTTTCAAATCTTGGTGATGTGGGGGTTGCCCTGAATAACCTGCTGCAGCTCAAGCCCGGTGAAGCCGGCTCGGATACCGGTCGTGTCCTTGTCAACACGACATTGGGGTTTTTCGGGTGGATGGATGTGGCCAGCCAGTTGGGAATGACCAAGCACAATGAGGATTTCGGGCAGACCCTCGGATACTGGGGTATAGGCACCGGACCCTACCTTGTTCTGCCGTTTCTTGGTCCAAGTAACTTGCGTGATGGTCCGGGCATGTTCGCGGATATCACGCTGTGGACGAACAGTTTTCCCGATCTTAATGCCTCCGAGGAAAGTGCACTGATTTCGCTCAATGTCGTCAGCGAACGCGGGCAGTACCTGGCACTTGAGGAAAGAACCGAGGAACTTGGCCGTGATCAGTACGTGTTCATTCGGGACGCGTACCTGGATAACCGTGAGTTCCTGGTGCGTGATGGCGAGTTTTCCCTGGATGATGAACTCTACGAAGGGCTGGATGACGAATAGTGCGTTCGCCTCACGGCACTGCAGTTGGCAGGCTGTATAGATGCCCCGAAGGGCGGGCAGGTCGGTATCCGCGTGGCTGTGTATCTGGACATGGACCGGTCTCGCATCCAAATACCTGCAAGGGCGGCAATTTTAACTGCATGGCTACAAGCTGTTATGATCACGACGGTGATACCGCGGATACACAGATACCGGGAGTTTGCCTATGAACAGAAAAGCGCTTGAAATACTTGCCGGTGGGCGCTATCTGCAGGAAGATCCCGGCCCGGATGACAGCACACGCGATCCTGCGCTTGAGGCCGAGGTCCGAAAGATGCTGCAGCTGATCGGCGAAAATCCCAGCCGTGAAGGCCTTCTCGACACCCCCAAGCGTGTCTCTCGCGCATTACATTTTCTGACCAGCGGCTATGATCTCCGAGTTACAGATGCGGTCAGCGGTGCTCTGTTCGAAGAACACTGCGAGGAAATGGTCATCGTCAAGGACGTCGAGTTTTATTCCCTTTGCGAACATCATATCCTGCCGTTTTACGGTCGTGCCCACATCGGTTACCTGCCCAAGGGACGGGTTATCGGGTTGAGCAAGATTGCACGTGTAGTGGATGTATTTGCCAGGCGCCTGCAGGTGCAGGAACGGCTGACAACGCAAATTGCGAGCGGCTTGCAGGATGTGCTTGATGCACACGGCGTGGCGGTCGTGCTTGAGGCAAGCCACTTCTGCATGATCATGCGGGGTGTGCAAAAACAAAACAGCAAAACGGTGACAAGCTCTATGCTCGGTGCCTTCAGGGAAGACTCCCGATCACGGTCCGAGTTCATGGAACTCATCCGGTCGCACAGGTAACAATCGGGCACCCGCCCGCAAACCGCGACGGCAATGACTCTATGGCAAGACCCGTTTGAAAGGCCGGACAACCACGTGCTCATAGACCCCGGCAGCGATGTAGGGGTCGGCATCGGCCCACTCCTGGGCGGCCTGCAGCGATTCGAATTCAGCCACAATCAGACTCCCGGTAAACCCTGCATCTCCAGGATCGGGGCTGTCCACGGCCGGGTGAGGGCCTGCCAGCACCAGGCGCCCCTGGTTTTTCAGTTCATCGAGACGCGCAATATGTTGGTCGCGAACGGACTTGCGCTTGGCTAGGCTGTCAGCAACGTCCTGGCTGATGAAGGCGTAAAGCATGATGGCTGGCTCAGTCGATCTCGATTGCAGGTATCTTTGTTGGCTTTGAATGTGCAAACATGAATGTGGCATGAAGGATAGCAGATAACCGCAACAGCACCTAGGCAGATTCGCCAGCAAGGAAGAAGGCAGTTTTTCAACGTCATATAATCAGCTAAGGAGCAATCACTTCTGTCTCATGTCCCAGTACTTTGTCATTCACCCTAAAACGGCACAAAAGCGCCTCATCCAGCGTGCCGTTCAAATCATCGACCAGGGAGGGCTTATCGTATATCCGACGGATTCCTGTTATGCACTGGGCTGTCATATCGGTGACAAGCATGCGATGCAAAGAATTCGCAGGATTCGCCAGGTCGACGAAAAACATCATTTCACCCTGGTATGCCGGGATCTATCAGAGTTGTCCACCTACGCGTTGGTGGACAACAGTGCCTACCGGCTCATGAAGCGCTGTACCCCGGGGCCCTATACGTTTTTGCTAAAGGCCACCCACGAAGTACCGAGGCGCCTGCTGACGCCCAAACGCCGAACCATCGGGCTGCGGGTTCCTGAACATTCAGTGGTCTTGCAATTGTGCGAAGAACTGGGTGGACCCTTGCTCAGCAGTACGCTGATCCTGCCCGGCGACCCTGAACCCATGTCGGACCCCCAGGAGATGCGTGAGCGCCTGGAGCATGAAGTAGACCTGGTAATCGATGGCGGGTATTGCGGTGTGCAGGCAACGACAGTCATTGACCTGATTGCCGAGAGCCCGACCATCGAACGGCAGGGGAAGGGGGAGACCGGGTGGCTGGCAGATGACGGTTAATGCAAGTTGGCTGCAATGCGGCGTATAATGGAAACCCGCCGATGAATGTCATGCAGACCATTGCCATCTGGGCTATACCGATCCTGTTGGCCATTACCCTACATGAGGTGGCACATGGATGGGTAGCCAAGCAGCACGGTGACCCCACAGCAGCCCTCCTCGGCAGGCTGAGCCTGAATCCCTTCAGACACATTGACCCCCTGGGCACAGTTCTGGTGCCGATCATCCTGATTGTACTGGTGGGCTTTGGATTCGGGTGGGCCAAGCCCGTACCTGTGAATTTCGCCCAGTTGCGCAACCCGAGACGGGATATGATCCGGGTGGCGGCGGCAGGGCCTGCAGCCAACCTGGTGATGGCGCTGGCCTGGGCGCTCGTCATGAAGGTGGGCATCCTGATGCTGGACCAGTCACCCTGGGTCGCTACCCCGCTGATCCTGGCCGGGCAGGCAGGGATCATCATCAACCTGGTGCTTTGCCTGGTCAACCTGATCCCCATTCCTCCGCTGGATGGCGGGCGGATTCTGGCTGGACTTGCCCCGCCACGTTTTACCCCGATACTTGAAAAAGTGGAACCTTTGGGAATGCTGATCGTGTTTGGTCTGATTGCGGTGGGTGGCCTGACGTTTATCCTGAACCCACTGCTGCAGTTCATCACTTCCATCATTGGAAGATTGTTTGGACTTCCCGTGTGAACTCCATGAACCCCCATCCGTTGCAAGACAAGCGCGTGCTTTCAGGTATGCGCCCGACAGGGGCATTGCACCTTGGTCACTTGCACGGGGTGCTGTATAACTGGATCAAACTGCAGCATACGCATGAATGCTTTTTCTTCGTGGCCGACTGGCATGCGCTGACCACGGAATATGACAATACCCGGGGGATTTCCCAGAGCGTGATGGACATGGTTGTCGACTGGCTTGCAGTGGGCGTCAATCCAAGTGCGGCGACTTTGTTCATCCAGTCGCGCATACCTGAACATGCGGAATTGCATTTGTTGCTGTCGATGATTACACCGCTGGGCTGGCTGGAACGCGTGCCGACCTACAAGGATCAACAGGAAAAGCTCAAGGAGAAGGACCTGGCAACCTACGGATTCCTGGGCTATCCGCTTTTACAGAGTGCAGATATTCTGGTATACAAAGCGAGTCATGTACCGGTTGGTGAAGATCAGGTGGCGCATGTCGAGCTGACTCGCGAGGTAGCACGGAGGTTCAATTTCCTGTATGGGAAAGCGCCGGATTTTGAGGAGAAAGCCAAGCTGGCCATTGCCAAGATCGGCAAGAAGAATGCCAAGCTGTACCGCCAGTACCGCAAACGTTACCGGGAGCAGGGAGATCAAGAGTCCTTGGAAGTAGCCCATGCCTTGCTGGAGAGTCAGCAGAATATCTCGATCAGTGACCGGGAATGCCTGTTCGGCTATATGCGAGGCGAAGGCAAAACCATATTGCCCGAACCCCAGCCCCTGTTGGCCAAGACCCTGAAGATGACTGGACTGGACGGACAAAAGATGTCCAAGTCCTATCGCAATACCATCTCCTTACGCGAAGAAGCCGCCGTTACTGAAAAGAAAATCCGCACTATGCCGACCGACCCGGCCCGGGTGAAGCGCACCGATGCAGGTGATCCTGAAAAATGCCCAGTCTGGCAGTTGCACAAGACCTATTCTTCATCTGAGGTCAAGCGCTGGGTACAGGAAGGTTGTCGCAGTGCCGGCATCGGCTGCATTGAATGCAAGCAACCCGTCATCGATGCCGTGGAGTCCGAGCTCAAGCCCATTCGCGAGCGGGTCCGTGAATATCAGGATGATACTTCTACGGTGCAGGGAATAATAAAGGAAGGTTGTGACAAGGCGCGTGATGTCGCGCGAGACACTCTCAAGGATGTCAAAGAGGCCATCGGCCTATCCTTTTGAAAGGAACCACATGAGCAAAACCAACTCACCGCCACCTGAACACCTGCAAGCGGAATTGCCTTTTGCCGTTGTCAAGGGCGAACCCATCACGGTACCGCCTGAGGATTTGTATATTCCTCCCGATGCGCTGGAAATCTTCCTGGACGCCTTCGAGGGTCCACTTGACCTGTTGCTGTACCTGATCAAGCGCCAGAATCTGGACATTGTGGCTTTGCCCATCCTTCAGATCACGCAGCAGTACATGGAATACATCGGCTTGATGAAGGAGTTGCGCCTGGAGCTAGCTGCCGAGTATCTCGTCATGGCAGCCATGCTGGCCGAGATCAAGTCACGCATGCTGCTGCCGCAGCCCGCAGTCGAGGAAGACGAGAAAGACCCGCGCTCGGAGTTAATACGCCGACTGCAGGAATATGAGCGGTTCAAACAGGCATCGGAACAAATCGATGAATTGCCGCGTATGCATCGGGACACCTTCGGTGTTTCCATCATGCAGTCCGAATACCATATTGAGCGAGCACAACCGGATGTCGATTTCAGGGAATTGATGGTTGCCTTTCAGGAAGTCATACAGCGTGCCCAGATGTTTGCCAGCCACCATATCCAGCGTGAAGGTTTATCGGTGAGAGAGCGTATGTCGGGCATACTGGGCATGCTCAGTATTGAGGATTTTGTCGAGTTTCAGAAGCTGTTTGATGTGCAGGAAGGTCGAGGTGCGGCCATCGTGACGTTTCTGGCATTGCTGGAGCTGCTGAAGACTCGTGCCATTGAACTGGTCCAGTCCAAACCTTTTGCACCAATCTATGTCAAGCCCGCCGTCAAGGGGCCCGAGGAGGCACACAGCAATGAAGGATAGCGAACTCAAACGCGTCATCGAGGCATCCTTGATGGCTGCAGACAGTGCCTTGAGTATGGACCGGCTGATCCGCCTGTTTGAGCAGGATGTGGATCAGCCTACCCGCGAACAGATCAGGAAGGCGATTGCCAGTCTGCAACAGGAATGTGAGGGCAGGGGCGTTGAGCTTCGCAAGGTCGCGAGTGGCTGGCGCTACCAGACGCGTCCTGACGTGCAGCCCTGGGTCGCGCGCCTGTGGCAGGAGAAGCCGCCGCGTTATACACGTGCCCTGCTGGAGACACTGTCTTTGATCGTATACCGCCAGCCAATCACACGTGGAGAGATAGAAGAGGTGCGCGGGGTCAGCGTCAGCAGCAACATTATCAAGACCCTGCTGGAACGCGAATGGGTGCGCGTAATCGGTCACAAGGAAGTCCCTGGCCGTCCCGCCCTGTACGGAAGCACACAGCAGTTTCTTGATTATTTCAATATGAAGTCACTGGATGAGATGCCGAGTCTTGCCGAACTGAAGGATCTGGATCTCATGCATCCGGAGTTGGAGTTGCCGCGCCCGCAAACTGACAAAAAATCCTCCTTGCGGGTTGTGACAGCATCCGGGGATTTGGCCGAAGGTCAAGAAACCCGGCACTGACTTTGTAACTTGTTGAGCCTGTAGTATCTCAGGTGTCACAACGGATTCAAAAGCGCCTGGCGCACCTCGGGATTGCCTCGCGCCGCCAGATTGAAAGCTGGATCGTGTCGGGGAAGGTGCTGATCAATGGCGAGCGCTGTTCCCTGGGGCAGCTTGTCGACGGCGATGAAAGCATCTCGGTATGTGGCACATTGGTGGACCTGCAAGGCCGTGTACCCGCCCGGGTACTCCTGTACCACAAACCAGTGGGCGAAATCGTCACTCGCAAAGACACGCAACAGCGCGCCACGGTGTTCGAGCAGTTGCCGGTTCTGGAAGTGGGTCGCTGGGTATCGGTGGGCAGGCTGGACCTCAATACCTCGGGTCTGTTGTTAGTGACAACGGAAGGATCGCTGGCACATGCATTGATGCATCCCGGCAGTGGCCTTGAGCGCGAGTACCGTGTGCGGGTTCTGGGAGAAATCTCGGATGAAATCGCATCTCGCCTGCTGACTGGCGTGCAGCTCAGTGATGGCATGGCGCGGTTCGATGTGTTGGAAGTGCAGCCCTCTTCGGGAGTCAATACCTGGTGCAGAGTCGTGCTCGGTGAAGGGCGAAACCGCATCGTGCGAAGGTTATGGGAGTCTCAAGGTCTGCAGGTCAGCCGACTGATCCGCACCCGGTTTGGTCCACTTCGTTTGCCAGATACGCTACGCCCTGGCGAGCAACTCGAGTTGACCGCCACCCAGGTAGGGCAACTGTATCGTGCCATCGGTTGAATCCCATACCCTCGGCCGGGACATCGGTCATCCCCGACTGGCACAGGCCCGGCAGGTGCGCGAGGTCTACAAGGCATTGCTCAAGCAGCACGGCGCGCAGACCTGGTGGCCAGCCGATGGCAGGTTCGAGATCATGGCCGGTGCCATTCTCACGCAAAATACGGCCTGGACCAATGTTGCGAAGGCCATCGAAAACCTGAAGGCAGCCGACATGCTCCATGCCGATGCCATTCATCAGGCCAAGCAGGAATCACTGGCCAGCCTCATCCGCCCGTCGGGCTATTACAATCTCAAGGCCAGGCGACTGAAGAATTATTGTGCCTGGTATACAGAAGCGGGCAGGTATCAAAAGTTGCGCTACTGGCCGACGGACAGGTTGCGAAAGGCGCTGCTGAGTGTACATGGAGTTGGCCCCGAGACCGCCGATGATATTTTGCTGTATGCCTTTGGCAGGCCGGTATTCGTGATCGATGCCTACACGCGCAGGATCTTTGCCCGCCTCGGGGTGATCCATGGGAACGAGGCCTATGATGCGATTCGCGCCGTCTTTGAACGGCACCTGCCCAGGCGGGCCGGGGTGTTTGCTGAATACCACGCCCTGATCGTGCAGCATGGCAAGGAGATTTGCCGGCCTGCACCGAGGTGCAGCCACTGTGAACTGGCCGCGATGTGCCGGTTTCATCAGAGCCTGCATCAGCCAGTGTAATCAGGGTTTACCTTGTAGTTGATTCCCGTGGTGCCCTGGCTGTCGGGGCCAATGAAGTACAGGTAAGGGGCGATCACCTGGTCCGGCGCTGGATACGTATGCGGGTGAACGCCTGGGAAATGTGCGGTTCTCAGTTTGGTGCGTACCGGCGCCGGGTCCACACCGTTCACACGTATAGGCTTGTCGCCATCGAGTTCCTGCGCAAGCACTTCCATCAGGCCGAGCACCGCAGACTTGGCCACCGCATAGGCGCCCCAGTAGGCGCTGTTGCAGTCGTGATTGGAAAATACGATGCTGGGGTCCTCGGATAATTCCAGCACCGGGATGCAACTCCTCACGAGCAGGAAGGCGGCATGCTGGTTAACCGTGACGGTTCGAAGCCAGGTCTCAAGCGGGTAATTTCTCAAACCCTGCAGCGCGGGAATGTGGCCCGCATTGACCACCAGCGAATCAAGGGGACGGTCCTGTTTGCTCAGGAATTCGGCAAACTTGAGGTAATCCACCTCGCCAGCACGCCGATGGTCGATCGCATAGTACAGGTGCGCCTGACCGGTAATCTCTTGCAGTTTTGTACAAAGAGATTCCAGTTTCTGCTTGTTTCTGGACATCAAAACGAGCTGCGCTCCGAGGGCTGCACAAGCCAGTGCGAGAGCCTCACCGATGCCGTCCGTTGCTCCGGAAATAAGGACCATGCGTCCTTGGAGGCCATCCTCGGCCATGCAGTAATCGTTTAGCTGTAGTCTCAAGGCAGGTGATGTCCAGGTGATCCCTATTCGCGGCCGGTGTTGTCCCCGCCCCGCGGAGAGGATTCGACCATCTTCAGGTCAGGGATGTCTTTTTTCTTCTCGATTCCCAGTTCTTCAAATTTTCTCGCGCCCGGCAGCACCTGTCGCTCCAGTGAGCCTGTCGCCTTGTTGTATTGCTCGACGCTGGCATCCAGGCTCTTGCCCAGTTTCTGCAAATGCTCCACAAAAGTGGCGACTCGGCGATACAGATCTTCTCCCAGCTTCTGGATCTCCTCAGCGTTTTTAGCAACCGATTGCTGGCGCCACCCGAAGGCAACTGCACGAAGCAGCGCAATGATGCTGGTCGGCGTTGCCAGGATAACCTTGTTGGCAAGGGCATCTTCCAGCAGTTGCGGATCGTGTTCGAGGGATGCTGAAAGGAATTGCTCGCCCGGTATGAACAGCACGACAAAATCCGGGGAATGCTTGAACTGGTTCCAGTAGGCCTTGCTTGCAAGCTCACGCATGCGTTCGCGGACATTGCGTGCGTGCCTGTGCAGCAATTCCTCACGCTCCTTTTCATTACGGGTTTGTACTGCACCCAGATAGGCATCCAGTGGTGTTTTCGCATCCACGATCAATTCCCTCTGATCAGGCATGCGCACCACCATGTCCGGGCGCATGCGCGTGTCCTCGTCATCCCCTGATTTCTGCTCATAGAAGTCGCAGTAGCTCACCATCCCGGCCAGTTCGGCGATTCGCTTGAGGGTCAGTTCTCCCCACTGACCGCGCACCTCGGGGCGGCGCAGGGCCTGCACCAGGTTCTGTGTTTCAGCCCGCAAGTCGGTCTGGGATTCATTAATCTGCTTGAGATGCTGGGTCAGGGAGCCGAACGACTCCTTGCGTTCTTTCTCGATGGCCCGTATTTGTGATTCTGTCTGCTTCAGGGCCTCATTGATGGGATGCAGGAGGGTTTCAATGGCTTTTTCCTTTTTCTCGAGGCTGGCTTCCGCCTGAATCTGGTATTGGGAGAGCTTTTCCCTGGCGAGCCTGAGAAAATTCTCGTTATTCGATTTCAGTGCCTGCTGCGACAGGCTCGAGAAGGTCTGTTGCAATTGCAGACTGACCGCTTCCATGCTTTCCAGCTTCTCGGCATGGCTGTTTCTTTCAAGTTCAAGCGACAGGCCCAGGCGCTGTACCTCGGATTCAAGCGCCCTGAGGGCTTTGCGCTTTCGAAGATGCACGAGCCAGGCGCCTGCTCCCGCACCCAGCAAGAACAGGCAGGCGGCAAGCAGCGCCAGTACCCAGAAATTTTGTAGTTCGGCAAGGGGCATGAGAACGCCAGCTCAGCTGTGCACAGCCAGCCAGTCCGTGAGTGCCAGGGCATTATCGAGTACCACATCTGCCCCCCAGGCATACGGGTCCTGGTGGTCCTGAATATAGCCATAGGCTGCCACGGCGGTCTTCATCTTGGCGGCCTTGCCGGCCTGTATGTCACGCGGGTCATCACCCATGTAAAGACACTCGTCCGGTGCCACACCCAACAGCTCCGCTGCCCGGGAAAGCGGCTCAGGGCGGGGCTTTCTTTGAGGCATCGAGTCGCCGCTGATCGTACAGCCTGCACGAGGAGTGAGTTCAAGCTTCTCGACCAGCGGTTCAGTCAGCCAGCCTGGCTTGTTGGTGACGATACCCCACGGCAGCCCGGCTTCGTCCAGGTGGTCCAGCAGCGTCAGAACGCCCGGGAACAAACGCGTTTTATGGTAAAGCCTGTCCGCATAGATCTGCAGGAATTCATCGCGAAGCTGCAGGGTCTTGTGTGCATCCAGAGTCCCGTTGTAGCCAAGCTCGATCAATGCAATGCCTCCACGCGAGGTATGCTTTCGAATCTTCTGGTACTCGAGTTTTTTGCGGCCGTGGCGAACCAGCAGTTCATTCAGTGAGTCACTCATGTCGGGTGCCGTATCGGCCAGTGTTCCGTCAAGGTCAAAAAGAACTCCCCGGACCTGAGATGCGTTGGACATGCTGAAAGGGGTTAGGCGGGCTTTTTCGCGTGGGCCAGATAGTTCGTACTCAGGTCGCCTGACAGGCGATAGGTCTTGTCCAGCGGGTTGTAGCTGATTCCCTTGACTTCCTGCATGTCCATCCTGCTGCTGCGGACCCAGCGGTCAAGCTCGCCCGGCCGGATCAGCTTCTCATATTCGTGCGTACCCTTGGGCAGCATCTGCAAGACATATTCACCCATCACGATCATGTACAGCAAGGACTTGAAATTGCGATTGATCGTGGAGAAGAATGCATCCCCTTGCGGTTTGAGCAGTTGGGCTGAGGCATCGACAATCAAAGACGGGTCGGGTACATGCTCCAGCATCTCAAG